>C687J35174_10002880_pt1 | contig 24020 bp, 31 predicted proteins | sample RifCSPhighO2_01_FD_35174 | JGI IMG/M metagenome (IMG submission 35174) | reverse complement strand
CGCACGCGAGCTCTCTCTCGCCGCGATCGCCCGCTACCGCGGCGCCACAGCGAGCTTCGATCGGATGCTCGCGAGCGTGGCCCCGAAACAGGGGGGCGTCTGCGTCAACTAGGCGGAGGGGCGATTCGGCGAACTAGCCGGATTGCCCCGCCCCATTACTCACACTGGAACTTTGACAAATTCTACACGGTCATTCATGCCAAGTTTGTCTGCTGTCCCACTTCGCTCCTTCGGAGCTACGCGGGACGCTCAAATTTGCAACTGCACCTCGTGCAGGCAAATTTGGCGGGGATGATCGGCCTAGACATAGTGAGCGCAAGAGCTGCGCAAGCCGAGGGTGTCTATCACCTCGCTAATCTCATGGACAAAAGTTACCTGCAAAGGAAACTAACGGGGAGCAGGGTTCTCTAGTGGCTTCGCCATTTGGGAACTTTGCTTTCGCCTTCGCTTAAGTCGGAGGCCATCTTATAGACAAGACGCTTCGGTAATCTATAAGGTGTAACCACAGAAGCTAGCCCCGACGACTACTTCGCCGTCGGGTCGAAAATTAGAAGTTATATTGTGAGCGCTTTCGTGTATCTTCTATACTCACAAAGAAAAAATAAGGTATACTAAGCTTGTAGATCCACTCTTCCCATCACCATGCACGGCGGTTCGATTCCGCCCATCTCCACATCTAGGGTATTTACCCCTGCAAATTCCCCAAAAAGCTTTACGGCTGTTGGGGAATTTTCAGTTCGATAACCATCTTTATGGCAGTACGCCAATTTTTCTTCAAAAATGAAATAGAAAAGGTGATGTTTCTCCACGGTGGAGACACTTTGCCATACAGTATAAGGGCTTTTTAGAAGCGTGGTTGCTTTCTCTAGGGCGGTTCGATAAGGAATAGACAGATCTAAAGTTAGAAGCCCCATTTCGCCTAACGTATCCAATTCACTAGCAGTCTCTTCAACTTGATTTTCGTAAACATCCCTTAATTGATTAGACTTGGCTTTAAGAACCATGTCAGTAAGTTCCTTTATCCGACTTCTCAATTCAGCACGTTTCTTTTCTCTGATTTTTCCCTGTTTTTCTAATTCATCCGTCTCTTCCTTCCAAACCTCATCAAATACCACCTTAAGTATTTTGCTTACTTCTGGATTCAACTTACTTGCTTCAAGTAGGTTTTGAAAACGATCTTCGATGTCCTTTTTCCGAATGTTCACTCGATAGTTTTCACAAGATGTATGTTGGCAAAAGTAATAACCGTAGTTTTTCTTTCTTCCTCCTCGCGACCACGCCGCCGTTACGGGTCTCAAGCAAGAAGCACACAGAGTCAGACCTCTTAGTGGAAAATCTGGTGAGATGTCGCGTCTTATGCGAGCACCTACAGTTTCTTTTCTGATTCTTTTCTGTATTAAGTCAAAAGTGTCATTTGAGATAACTCCTTTATGATGTCCAGATCTTCGTGCTACTTCCCATGCTGGGTACGATATATCTCCTACATAGAAAGGGTCTTTGAGAATTGCAGTAATTTTATCAATGTAGACCTCTGGCCTCTGTCGTTTCCAAAATCCCTTTTCTACAAGATACCTGCAAACATCAACTTTGCGCACAAGCGTTCCATCAGCAAATAGTTCCAAGGCGCGCTTCAACATTTCAAGCCCTTCCACATTTGGTATAGCTAATTTGCCATGCAGGGGGTCTTTGGTAATGGTATAGCCCTTCTTGCCTCCAAATGGCCAATAGCCTGCTTCTAGACGAGCCTTCTGCTTCTGTATAACCTGACGGCTATTCTGATGCCTCTCAAGCTCTGCTTGACCAGCCATGACAACTTCGGCAAAGCGACCTTCGGGGCTTTCGTCAAAACTGTAGTTCAAACACTTAATTATTACATTACGAGCTTTAAGTGCCGTCCTTAATTTAAGATGAAATTCAACATCTCTCGCGAAACGCTTTAAATCATCAAAAATAACGAGAAACTTTTTGTGTGGGCGGGCATCAATGTAATCTAGCATCTCTCTCATGGCAGGACGCTTGATAAAGTCTCCTCCCCCTGTGAAGCTATCAAGAAATGATTTTGTGTAAGGAACACTTATAGATTCGAGATCCTTTATACATCTTCCTTCTTGGCTTTGTAGCCCTGCTCCTTCGATCTCCTGACGCTTACTTGAAACCCGAGCATAGACTAAACCCTCTCTATCCTCGAAAGGATTACTAGAGGCCGTTTTTCCAAACGAACTGATTAAGCGTCTAGCCTTGCTCATATGTTTTTAATTGTTTATAGAACGCTAAGGCTCTAAATATTCTATTTTCCGTCGCTGTTTGGTACCTAGAATACACCTCAAGTCGTTCTACGGCATGTGTTGGCATATCAGGGCGATAACCACCTACTAGGCTAATCATTTCTAGCTCATCTGGGTCTAAAGCTTGCTTAACACTTTCTCCCTCGGCTTTCGCGATTCGTATAAGCCTTACAATGTTCGAGGAAATACTCTCAACTAAGACCTCTTGCAAACGACCTTGTGGTTTCAGATCGTTGGCTACGTCATTGTATATTTGCTCTGCGTCAGCTTTCTCATACTCTGTAATAGTTTCTCTCAATATAGCGTGTTTTTGAGCGTTGTAGCGGCTTATAGCCTTACCCTCAAGTGTCTTTACTCCCCCTTGCGCAACTGGTGTGTTTTTTGTTTGTTGATCTGACATGTTTTTCTAGTTCAATTTTAATAATATTTCGACAGAAAGCTTCCAGATATTTCAGGCGATTTTTAATTTGCTCATCCGAACTTGCTTGATCGTTAAGCACCTTTCGATATTCCTCCACAGTAACCATAAAAATTTATGGTTGCGATACCGTTTCAGTTTTTTCTGATAACTCATATCTTGTTTGTAAATGCCTCGGGGTTTCCGATAGCTATGTTAATTTAATTTTTTCTTGTGGGTAATTTTACTTGTGCGCGGGTACCCATCTTCCATTTGGATTAGAATATTCCCAAACTCACTATCCTCTTTAAAACTATCCCGAATACCCTGAAATGATAGGGGATCAGTTTTTGTATGTGTTTTTATAGACGCACTCTCGATTTCCTTAATTTTCCCGTTTTCTATCTTTATTTTGATCTCGTTACTACCTTCCACGCGTATTTTGAAGAGCAACTCAATTTCTCCATCTGTAAGATCGACTAGAGGCTTGGGTTTTTTCACTGTAAGACCAAATCCTTCTAGGATAGCTTTTAGCGAAATTAGAAGAATATCTTTGTTGCCACGAATAACTTTAGATGTTTCTATGTCTCCCATCGTCCCCACATCAGCCTTGCCATTCGATAAAGCCAGTATGTAAGTGTCAACATCGCTGGACAACGCTTTCATCAAAAAGTATTCAAAGTCAGGATAACTTTGGAGTTTATCATTCCACCACATTATGGATTCTCGAACTTGAGCTATTTTCTCAAGAGACAACCCAAATTCTCTAAGCTTTTTTATTACCTCAACCCATGCCCTCTCCACGATAGAAAATTTATGCCAGCCACCCCCATTGGAAATCTCATCAGGTATAAGCCCATTTTGTGCCCAATGCCCTAGGACTCTATATGTTACTGCCGTATGGCCAGTTGTGTATTTCTTTTCTCTGACAGCCATTCTAAGAGGTGCAAGCTCCTCGGCAGAATGATAGTGTGCGTAATCAAAATCTGTGGGTGTGGTGCGTAAGATCAGGGGTATTTTCCTAGACTTTGTGGACATAACAAAATACTAACATCTATGTTAGGTTTACACAATAATCTCGAGTTGATAACTAGACGCAAGGTCTTTTCCAATGTAGAGTGGAGACACAATTAGAGCACCTAAACCGCCCATAAAGTCGGCATGGTGTAGAAAGCCGTTGAAGATAAAGATCTCCTCGTCAGAGTTCCTTCAACGGTCGTATGGGGAAACCTATACGTTCAGGGCGAAAGCCTTGAGCTTCTGGCGGGGAGCTTTTTGCTCCCCGAAAAATGAATGCCTCTATACAAAATTCAGGGAGAAAAAGTATCTAAGCTCGAAACATCAGAACCGCTTGAAAAAAGAGTTCAGAATCTTTTTGAAGCCAACTTAAAGGAAATTCTTGGAGTCTCGTTTTTATATACCGAATTTCCTACTACATGGGGAGGAAGGATTGATTCTTTGGGGGTAGATCAAGCTGGATCGCCAGTGATTATTGAGTATAAAAGAAATACAAACGACAACGTGATCAATCAAGGCCTTTCTTACTTAAAATGGCTACTTGATCACAAGGCGGAATTTGAACGACTTGTTGAAAAAAATTCAGAGACTGCAACTATTACCCTAGACTGGGAATCCCCGAGAGTAATTTGTATCGCACAAAGCTTTAATAAATTTGATCTAGATACTGTAGATCTTTTGCCAATAAACATAGAACTTATCAAGTATCGAATATATGGAGACTTTTTGTATGTTGAATCAGAAGTCTATCCGAAAGTAAGAATCCAAACATCTGGGATCATAAAGAAAAATCAAGCCAAAAAGGATGTCCCAACTCTACAGAAAAACTATTCCATTGAAGACCATCTAGCAAAAGCGGATGATGAAACCAAAGCACTTTTCTTTGCACTTAGAGAGAAAATATCGTCTTTAGACAAAAATATTATTGAAGAGCCAAAAGCTAAATATATTGCTTACAAATCGGGAACAAATTTTGTAGACGTAACGATACTAAGTAATAGTTTAAAAATCTTCCTGAATGTCAAAAGCGGGGAGTTAAAAGACTCTTATAACTTAGCGCGAGATTTAACAAAACCTAAGCCTGTTGGCCATTGGGGAAATGGTGACTACGAAGTAAAAGTTGATAAAAATACGAACCTAGATAACCTATGCGAACTTATACAGCAATCCTATAACTATAATCTCTAGTCAGACAGGCTGGCTTTCAGTTTATCAAATCCATAACTATTTTTTACTAAATTATCTATATAGTCTAGATCATAGTTTTTCCCTTTCAGGGGCATTGGTATCGTCATTTTCTCCAACCTTTCTACAGAAAGCTTTCTCCCGTAACTATATCTCCAGCCATAAGTTCTGATGATTGTGCCGATATATATTAAAAGGCTTTTATTCTTTATTTCTTTTGATGTAAGAACTGCTGTTTTTTCACCCGCAATAAAATCGTTGGTTTGAAAGAATGTCAGTCCGCTCCTTCCATCTAAAGATACGGACACGCTGTTTTTACCAAAAATAGGGGCTTCATTACAAAACATGCCCGCCCCATTATCATATTCTGTCGTAGTAACATAAGGAGTTCTTTCAACAGATTTATCTACCTCTTCCATATACGAATAATATTTTCGTTCGATGTTGCAAAGATCGGAAATTGGTACATCTTTAAAAATACTAGGTTTTTTTAAATTACTTTTTGGTGTCGCTTTGGGCATTAGAGACGTCGCAAATTCGTCGTAACTAAGTTTTGTCTCTATGATTTTGATCTTCTCATCTTTTAGTCTAGTAGGAGTAATGCCCCTTCCGTACCTGTATTTCCATTTGGTTAATCGGATTTGAAATGCTACTTGGTAGAGTTCTTCCATACTCATTTTTCCTTTTGGTATCAAGATCAGCATATGATCATCAACTGCACAATCTTCATCTTGGACAAATGCGTGGCCGATAGTCCCGTATCCTTGCACTGTAATAATAGGAACCTTAAATTTTGCGGGAATATCAAAAAAACCATATACGCCATTATTTTCACCCTTAGCAGAGATCAATATAGTATTCCCTGTGTTTCCGTCCAGCCACTCTTTGTTGTGGTATTCCTTTTGACCATATGTAATCTCAAATAATTTACCGACTGTGGTGATCATGTTTTTAGTTCTCTAGCTCTCGATGAAATCGTATTTGAAAGGAGACTGCCTCTCGAATTATCTCTTCCACCCCGCTTTGTATATCTTCATCCGAAGGTATTTTGCTATCCAAATATGCTTCGGGGACAAGTTCACAACTTTCATCGTTCTTATCCAACAAAACAGATTTCTTGAACTCGGGGACACCTTCTATTTCTTTGGAAGGATCAGCTATAAAAGCTTGCAGTTCATCTTTTATTTCTTCAAGTTGATTTGGACTCTTCTTATTTTCTTTTCGAATACCTTTTTTCTTCGTAAAGCCATCTAGAATAGTCCTGGCAAAATATACTTTATGATTATCGAAATTATGAGGAACTCCCTTCATTAAAAATAAACCCACCGTTCCTACACTGACTGGGTAGAAAAGGTCGTCAGGGAATGTGAGAACTGCTAACAAGCGATTACTTTTCAACAGGACATCTCGTCTCCATTTTTTGGTGCCTTTTTCTACCAGAACAGACATTGGTAGGACAGAAAACAAAATACCCCCATCCTCCATTTGTTTAAGTGCATGCTCAATAAACTTATATTCTTTTTCATCCCCTTTTTTCAAGGCGAATGGAGGATTCATCATTATTTTCGTTATGGGCGCTATTCTGTTCGGTTCATCTTCCGAAAGATACTCGGCAAATGGCTTACCGTTTTTGGTTTGCAGGTTGAGCCACTTTCTAAAACAGTTACCTTCAATCATGTTGTTCTTACCGTCTCCTCGGAAGATCATATTTACGATTGCAAGGGAAATGATAGCGTCCTGTTCTTCAATTCCATACATACCGTTTACTCTAAAATTCTCGAAATCGGCCGTATTGGTTGTTTTTCTCCTAACTTCGTCAAAAGCAGATACCAAGAATCCTCCCGTCCCACAAGCAGGATCAAAGACCAAATCTTTCGCATTAATATCTATGACTGCTGAAGCAAATTTTGCTATGTGTCGCGGAGTTAATACGATTCCAATATCCTTTGCTCCGTTACCATATTTTAGGAATACTTCATAAAATTTCCCCAAAACATCTTTCCCAGAGTTCATGGCAGATTGAATATTCAAATCTAACAACTCTTGAGACGTTCTTTTTATGGCGTCTTTAACCTTGACGTGGTTGTCAGAGCTAGATGGCTCGTCGATCTTTATAAAATTTGCGAATCCTAGTCTGTCGTGTTTCTTTAAAATGTGCCTAACTTTTGCATTAATATTGTCTATAAGGACAGAGCAGTCCTGGCTTAAATCAATCTCACCTCGATCAGACATGGCTAATAACAACGCTGAAATAAATCTTGCTCTGTAATCTTTATTTATAGAGTTTTCGTGTAGAATTTCGTTGATATTTTCAGCTGCTCCAAGAAATTCATCTTCGGTGATTTCGACATCAGCAATAGCAGGATTGTTGTTTTTCAAAACCCATTCTATTTGTTGTTTTGAGAGTAGGCTTGTGGTTTCAATAGCATTTTCAGTAATTGGATACCATTCCCCATCTTTGTAATACTCACTCCTAACTAGGAATCCCTCCTCGTCGTTACCTGCTATGCCACTTATAAAGCAACACTTGATCTTGTTGCTTTGGTTAATCTTGTCGGCATAATCTTCTCTGGCTTCTTTTAGTGCTCGCTCAAGCTTTTTCCTCTCGTTTTTTGCTTCTATGACGTAAAAGTTTTTGGGGTCAATCTCGACAATATTTTCAGGTTTAGTCTGGAGTAAGTATTTTTTGATTTCTGGATGATCCAAGCATTCTCCCTGTACGAATATTTGTGATCTTGTCCAACCCTTTTTATCTACAAGTTCCTTGAGAATATACAAATAAGCATGAACTTCGGACAAGCCTGCTTTACGGTTTCTTGCAGTCATAAGTTCATTGTGGACTTTTCCCGTCCTCTTGAAAAGCAATGGGTGTGTATAACCACGCATACGTTCAATACCCCGATTGTGCCCCTCCGAAGTATTACCCATGATAATTTTCAAGGGCTTTTTGCAGAGCAGGGGTGGCTTGATAGAACATCCAGAACCGAGAAAGATAGTCTTTTACGCGGTTCGATGTTCTACCCCTCATGTCCACCACTTCGCAAAAGACTCCCATTACGGGAGTCTTTTGCTTCGCGGTGCGCGCACTCGCAACACGCGAAGGAAGTGGTGAGACCCCGCGTAGTGCGGAAGCACGTAGTGGGGTATAATCTAACTATGAACGATTTTGTTACTCACGCATGCGAGCAAGTGCTTCGTTTTACTCGAGTCGATAAGTGGGACGACCTATCCGAGGAACGCAAGGTCCAACTTGGTTTCAATATGGGAGTTATGTCGCTTGGTCTAAATCTTAGCAAGGAGGAAAGCTACCAAGTTCTCTCTGATACCAGAGCGGGGCTAGTGTCAACGCAGAGCTTCCGAGAGCAAATGAATACCCTCATCAGATCTCGGAAGGTCGAAGTAAGCGAGGCGAATATCGTCAAGCCATTCTAACCACCAAAACGGCTCATGCCCATATGAGCCGTTTTGGTGATCGGTGATCTGTTACTCTGCGTCTTCGTCTTCTTCTTGCCACCTGCTACTCATTATTTTTTCAGCCTCACCCCCACCTTCGTCGTCTTTTGCTTGATCCTTATCTCCTTTGCCTTTTTTCTTAAGCTTCTCGCTCTTTACTTCTTCTTCTCTGTCCTCAACCTTTGTCTCCTTATCCTCGTACTCACGATCTTGATAGTTCATACTCTCAATTATTAACTAATAATTAGTAACGAGTTATAAAATAAGAGCCGCAGAAGCAGCTTAAAAAAGTTGACGCAACAGAATTTAATTCCTTACAAGTTTCTCTGCCACAACAAATATTAACTAATAGTACCGGTCGATATTTTTGAGATGGCCTTGATATGTTTCTGAACAATGGATGCGACGACGTTTATCGTGCAGATAGAAGAGACATTTGGTTTTTTGTGGATTAAGGGCGGCTTCTATAGACGAGAGACCTGGGTTAGCAATCGGCGTAGGCGGGAAACCAGAATACTTGTACGTGTTGTATGGGGACTCTATATACTTATCTTCAGATAAGACCTTCGGCCACCAGCCACTATCCTTGTCCCCTTTGGCATATTGCAAAGTTGCATCTATCTGAAGATTCATACCCTTGAAGACGCGATTCCAAATGATACCCGAAATTAGACGCATATCTCGTTTGCCTCCTGCTTCGCGCTCAATAATCGATGCAACCTTGAGTATAGTATCGAGCGAGATAACATTCTTGGTTGAGCTTGCCAAACGTTCCTCCACTTCTCTATCGAATCTGTGGAGCATTAGCTCGCGCATGATCTCTTCGTCCCCGGCGGAGGAGACCGAATAAGTGCCAGGATAGTATTGTCCCTCCGGACCAGAAAGGAAGGCCAGCTTCTGTGAATCATCCCACTTGAGTTTGCCCGCGAATAATTCGGCAATTTCTTCCTTGCGCATGCCCTCGCGAATATGGACCAGCCTGCCTCCGGATACAAGAGCGAGCAGTGGACCAGATGTCTGATCAAATAGGTCTGACAGATCAGAGAGATTATCGCTCCACGAACCAGAATCTTGCATAATCTCGCCCGTCTCAAAGTTGATCGTAGTACCCAAGCTCTTAGGATCGTCAAAATTTATCCAAATGACACCCAGAATTAGGACAACAACTGAACTTCCGATCACAAATTTTCGAATTCCACTCATGTTTCTATGAATTCAAACGCTCCTTAATGGCCCGAGCAGCATAACGTACGTCCTCGCGCTTCTTGATATCGGCACGCTTGTCAAACTTCTTCTTGCCTCTTGCCACAGCAAGACGTAACTTTATCTTGCGGTCCTTGGTGTAAACAGATATCGGGATTAACGTGTAGCCCTTCTTAGAACCATAATTCGCGAGCGACTGTATCTCGGCCTTCGTCAAAAGTAGCCTCCTTGTTCTTATGGGATCGTAATCATTGCCCGCATTCTTAGCCTGATAGGCAGGGATCTGCATGCCCACTATATACACTTCCCCGCCTCGAACTATAACATGCGAGCCCGTCAGAGTGCCTTGACCACCTCGCAGAGACTTGACCTCTTGGCCCAAGAGTTCAATACCGACTTCAAATTCTTCGATAAATTCGAAGTCCCGGCGGGCCGTCTTGTGTTCTAAAAGCGTAGCCATTAGGGTATTGTAACATCTAGTTAAATAGTATATAATCTCCCTCTAGTGATTAGAGGTATACGTATTAACCACGAGATCTTGGCTAGGGAATTGCGTGTGCTTGTCCATGACGGCACTAACTTGGGAGTGCTCCCGACTTCAGAAGCTCTCCGCAAAGCCGAAGAATTGGGACTTGATCTGGTTGAGATCTCCCCTACTGCCAATCCGCCCATAGCCAAAATTATTGATTTCGGCAAATGGCAGTATCAGGAACAGAAGAAACGCAAGGACGCCAAGCAGAAATCGCATGTCCAGGAGACCAAGAATATTCAGGTCAAGATTGGCACAGGTGAACATGATCTAGAGCTCAAAGCCGATATGGCCAGCAAGTTCTTGAAGGAAGGCCACAGAGTGAAAATCGATCTTTATCTTCGAGGCCGGGCCAAGTACATGGATAAAGGTTTTCTGAAAGAGAGATTAGAGAGAGTGTTGAAATTTATCACCGAGGAGTATAGGATAGTCGACGATATCAAGCCGTCGCCCAAAGGCCTAATGGTCACAATCGAGAAAATTAGAAAATAATTATGGGAGGTAAAACAAACAAGTCATTTACAAAAAGACTACGAGTAACTCGCAACGGTAAAGTTATTGCTAGAGCGGCTGACGGTAAGTATAAAGCGAGAGACTCACGTAGTAAGCAACTGGCCCGAAAACGCAGGCGTCTATTCCCGATGAGCGCCAAAACAATTGCTCGTAACATGCCCAATTCTTTCTAAATATATGAGAATCAAAAAGGGAGTACATGCACTTAAGCGTCGCCGGAACTTGTTAAAAGCTGCCAAGGGCTATCGCCATGGCAGGAGCACTAAAGAGCGCGCCGCAAAAGTTGCAATAACTAAAGCACTCGCCTATGCACGTGCCCACAGACGCGACAAAAAGGGCGACTTCAGGAGACTCTGGAACATCAAGATCAACGCCGCTGTCCGTCCCTTGGGCTTATCATATTCTAAGTTCATAAACGCACTCTCTAGGAAGGGCGTGAAATTAGATCGCAAAGTTCTAGCAAGTCTTGCCGAAAACAAACCCAATCTGTTCAAGAAAGTTGTTGAGTTTGTAAGCTAACTCACCCGGACTCCGTCTCGCCCTCTCTTATCTATAAGAGAGGGTTGGGGTGAGTTATATTTCTATCTCGAGTGTAACCGGACAGTGATCAGAGCCAAGGATCTGGTTGTGGATTTCTGCTCTTTTTACTTTGCTTGCTATGCGTTTACTGACGCAGAAATAATCTATGCGCCAACCAACATTCCTTTTGCGCGCGCCGAACCTCATGCTCCACCAGGTGTACTTAATATCCTCCGGGTGAAGATATCGGAACGTGTCAACGAAACCGGCCGTAAGCAACCTGTCCATCCATCCCCGCTCTTTGGGGTGGAAACCGGGATTGCCGTCGTTATCTTTGGGCCTGGCCAGATCTATCTCTCTGTGCGCCACGTTATAGTCTCCTGTCAGAATTACGGGCTTCTTTTTGTCTAGCTTTTTAAGATATTTCAGAATCGCTTCGTTAAATTCGAGTTTAAAATCGAGTCTCGAGAGATCGTGCCTCGTGTGAGGGAAATATGTGTTGACGTAATAGAACTTATCGAATTCGAATGTTTGCACCCGCCCTTCACTATCAAACTTTTCTATGCCTATACCCGTAGACACGCTGATTGGCTTACGAGCGTCTTCCCGTAAAAAAGTGGCCGTGCCACTGTATCCAGACTTGGCCGCGTGATTCCAATACTCGTGATACTTGAGGAAATCGAACTCTGCTTCGTCTTTCGCCGCACCATCAATCTTAATTTCTTGCAGTGACAAGAGATCCGGCTTGAAAGATTCGAGCACGGGGACAAATAACTTCTTGCGAACAACAGCCCGTAGGCCGTTCACATTCCAACTTGCAAGCTTCCAGAGCATGTAGTTAAGTTACTTTACTAGTCTTGTAGTACTCAATTTTTGAGTCTTTAACAAGTTTTAGCACTTTCTCGACAAGCTTCTTGGGATCAGGGTCGTAGACGATTGCTTTGTCTTCACTAGCCCGATTACTCTTTTCTATAATTTCTTTAATTATGTCATCAGTTGACCACGGGCCCTCAAGTATCCCTAGCGGCTTATGGTCCTCGAACACAACAGTAAACTCATGAATAGTGCCTATCCGGCCTGCACAGATTATGACTGCATCAGAAGAGCGCGTCATAAGTATGTCGCGGCCGGAATAACCTTGCCCAGTAAACATAATCAAATCCATGTAATCAAGCGGCAATTTATACACCTCTACGTGCTCGCGTTCGCCGAGTGCAGGCGATATGCCAATCGAAGTGCCGCCCTCTTCTTTAGCCCCCTTAGCGGCCCACAAAGGGATGCCAGTTGTAGCGCCAGTCACAAGGATTGCCCCCTGGCGCACGACCTCGCGGCCAAGTTCTGCCGCCATAAGTGTAGCCTCCTCGGTTAAGTGACCCGTCTCGGCCGCCCCACTAATCGCTATCTTAATTTTAAAATGATCATGCCTGGTGGCAGTAGCCATAATGATGAAATGTTAGAATTTGCAATTTGCAAACAATGAATAAATGAGAAATTTTAAAAACATTCCTTCATTGCGATCATTGTTTGCAAATTGCACATTTAGCCATTGGCTCATTTAGGTGGGTGGTCAAATCTTTCAAACCCACCCAAAGAACTATATATCTTATTGAAGATCAGATCAAGTTGACGTGCCTCGTCATATAGTTTGTCGATGATCGCCTTTTTGTTTGGGTTTGAATCGGTCAGAAGTTCGAACCAGTACTTTGTCTCGCGTATTTCCTTGCGACAAATAGCAATTTTGTTCTTGAAATCTTTCTTCGAACTCGCAGCATTTGCTTCGCGATAGTTAGTCCCAACGCTAGTAGCCGCCCGCACACACTGACTGACAAGTGGCAAATTAATCTGATCCTTCGGCAAATCCCTCAAACAATCAATTACATCTTTGCTAAACTTCTTCGTCCGCTCCTCCAAATCGTACGTCACTTTGATTTTAGGTACGGCGAGTAATATTCATGGTACTTCTCTCGAATCGCCGCCAATCCCCAATCCTCCTGCGTAATTTGTTTTCGACAAGCTGGAGTAGCGCAATTACAGGCGAACGGCTCCATGAATGACTCGGTAAAGGCGTAGTCAAATGTTACTTCTTGACCTGGCTCTATATCCTCGATGGCAACTAGCGTGACTTGATTACTGAAACCTGAATTGGGGTTGCATGAATGATTGATCACTCCTTGCTTCTCTAACTCCTCTCTTGAAGTTGGACAAATCCAGAAGCCATCCTCAATTTGTATACCAACATGCCCGACACTCTTCCAATATTCCCCTATCTCTTCCTTCGGAATAATGACTCCGCCATATATAAAAACTATCTCGCCTTTTCTTATTTTCTCGTTTGTGGTAACGCCCAGCCCGTGAATTGGAGAGTTGTAGGCCTCAACTTTCTGACTATGCCATCTGTGATTATACCTTGAGTGAAAGTCCATTTCTACATTTCGTTATTGTTTGCAAATTTGCAAATTGCACATTTCATCATTCCCCTAGACTTGTATTTCCGCCACCTCCCCCGCCATCGGCACCGTAGTTCTTATGCCCAGATAGTCTCTTATGCGCTGCGCCAAAAACATACTCGACTTTGGTTCGCCCAGAATCGTGTACACGCGTTCGAGTGAGTCTACAGATGAAGCCACGAAATTAAGTAGAGCGTCAGAATCTTTGTGCGCGCTGTATCCCCCGATTGTCTCTATTCGTGCTCGCACGTCAACTTCTTCTCCCATAATGCGCACGCGTTTCTGGCCTTCTTGCAAACGCCTGCCGAGTGTGTTGGCTGCTTGATAACCAACCAATAAGAGTGTGCTGTTCTTGTCGGGCAGGAAACGCTTCTCGTGGTGCAAGATTCTGCCGCCGTTACTCATGCCGGAACCGGCTATCACAATTTTGGGCAAAGGCGACTTATCTATGGCCCGCGAGTCGTCTGTACTCTGGGTGAAGTGTAATTGAGGGAAAGAAAAAATTTCGTTCCCCGAGTTCATAATATACTTCACATCTTTGTTAAAATATTCACTCTCGTATTTTTTATAAACGTCTGTCACCTTAATCGCAAGCGGCGAGTCTACGTATACAGGAATAAGTGGGATTCTGTCTTGCTCCATCATCCGCTCGATTTCGTATAATATCTCCTGCGTGCGCTCGAGCGAGAATGCCGGGATCATCAGAGTACCCCGCTTTTTGAAAGTATCTTCGATCACACTTTCGAGTTTGCGCTTGCGCTCGATTATAGTCTCGTGATTGCGATCGCCATACACGCTCTCTATCAATAACACATTGGCGTCACTGATAACTTCTGTGTCGCGCAATAAGGGCGTGGGGGTGTTGCCTAGGTCGCCAGTGAACACAATCTTTTTGCCATTATAATGAAACTCGATCATGGCAGAGCCCAACACATGGCCCGCATCGCGCAAGACTATGCCAATGGGTCCGATGTTGAAAGTCTCGTGATAGTTAAGCGTCTGCCAGAAACTCATGGCAAGTTTGACGTTGCCTTCGTCATAGAATGTCGGCAAGCCCTCGTGACGCGCTTCCTTCTCGAGCACGCCCAAACTATCTACGAGCATAGCCTCGGCCAGATCACGCGTGGGTGGGGTTGAGATAATCTTGCCCCGGAAGCCATCCCGGGCCAATTTGGGAATGCGCCCGACATGATCAATATGAGAGTGAGTGACTATCAAGTAATCTATTTGAGCTGGATCATAAGGGAAAGCTTGGCGATTCTTCTCATCGCAAATCTTGTTGCCTTGGAACATGCCGCAATCTACTAAAATTTTTATGTTTTTTGGAAGAGCTGTAGTTTCTAAAAGAAAATTAGAACCGGTCACGTCACCGGCTCCCCCAAAAAAATGAATTTTGACCGTATCGGAGGTCACTGTAGCGCAATTATACACGACCCAACCCTCATCTCAAAGAATACACACATTATACGCGACCGCTTAAGATGTGTGTAGACCAAAGTGTTCGCGAATGGGCTTATCATACTCGATGGTATCTACTATTAGGTAGAGAATCCCCTTGCCAATCCTAAACTCACTCTTAATTAGGGTGACCAAATCCTCACAATCGTAGGGGTACACCCACACACTATTCTGTAGCTTCATGAACCCAAGTCTTCTCAGAAAATCTCGAAGTCTCTGGCGTGATGCCCTTCTCTCTTCCTTGATATCAAAAATCACTACTCGCCACTTTCTATCCCATTTCCTTGGTTTGGGCCGATCCTCTTCACCAGCTTCAACTAAAGACAAATACGCTCTGCCTTTGTTTGTGATTTCTAGTTTATTTCCCCTACCTGTGTCCCTGAAAGTTACGTAACCAGAATCTAGGAGCCTCCTTAAAGCGCGGCTAATGCTGTCACTCCTTTTCTTCTTCCACTCACCTGACATAACCGACTTGATTAGAGCTTGAGCCAGGCTGCCACCAGCAAGCACTATCACGCCTCCTACCACTAGGGTTGTTAGAATACCCTTCTGAATTGCATACTTCCGTGCCCTCTTTTTCGACTCAATCTCCAGTTTCCCCATACACACATTATACGCGACCGTCTAAGATATGTGGAGCGTAAGTTGTTGACAAACTGATGGGTCGAGAGTGGCTTTGAATCGGAACGGACGCAAACAACTTACTGCAATAGCTACATGCCCTGCGTAGCCCATGGCGAAGTAGGGTCGGTGATCGCACCCCGAAAAGGCAACCCTGCCTGTGCGTATTCCGAACCACGACCCTTCGGCCTATCGGTCGGAAGGAGGACAGGATGAAAGAGTTACGGAAGTTCCAAGATCCAAGGCACTCGAAGAATCAGAGGTTCTGCTGGGATGGGCGGCATGCCGTCCTGATCAGCGACACGGCGTTCGACACTGCCGGACCTTGTGATGGGGATTACTGTTCTGGTCCGGAGAGCACCGTCGCTAGCTTCGAGAAAGAGGACAACTTCTCGCTCGAGTGCATGCTCGGGATCCAGGAGCAAGTGCCCGCCCCGATTTGTTTTTATATTTGATGTTATCCTACTTCGCTAAAGCTACGCAGGATGCTCGATTCGATTTATCGAATCGACAAAAAGCAAACAACCACCTTGCGGTGGCGGCTTGCTTAGGGCTACTATGTGCCAGGCCTAGCATTGCACTAGGTGGGTTCCCTGCGAATGGCACCGAGGCGCAATCCGACTTCGAGATCCCTAAACGTGGCAGCTAGTTGGCAAAAAGTAACCCTGTTATAATGTTAGAACCCCAATATACAAAGTCAAGCTTTCGCAAAATTATTTAAGCCGTTAAATGGGTAATTCCTCCACGACTTTTCCACAATCTTTCAACAGTTTCCGCACCTACTTATACAAGACCCAGTATTTGAGCCGTTTGCTTGATAAGGCCCACGCATACGGCTGCCGGCAAGAGAGAATTGGCGAGTTTCCCCTCATCATCCTTGATTGTCCACGGCATCTCAAGGGTCCTCACAATGCCGTTCTCTCCCCTCTGGTAATAGTACTCGGGGGTTAATTCGTACTCATCTACATAATCTAGGGCTACGTCTATCGGAATTGAGTTGCGCAAATAAACTTTATCAATACCATGCAAGCCCAAAAGGTGGTCGAAGACCTGATCGTCTACTTCAAGTCGCTTCCTGATCGGCTCAATGCCCAGTTCATCCCCCTCTTTGCGAACCATCCTAGCCTTATTACAGACTTGATTGTCACACATGAGGTAGAACTCTTTTGTGTTCTCGTCGAGGCCCACATATTTGGTAGCCAGCAGCTTGAGGTTGCGGGGCGTCTGACACTTGGGACAAATTACTCTGAACTTTATTCTCTCGTCGATGACAGCTTCTGGTACAGAGATAAAAACGAGCATGTCTGGATCCTCGCGATAGCCAATAAGCCGTTTCAGATAGAGTGAGTAATTGACCTGATCCATGGCTCGGGGAAAACCGTCTAAGAAAAGTGCCTGCTTGTCCCGCTTACCAAGCTCGTACTCCATAAGAGCAACAATGAGTTCCGTCGAGATGAGAGAAGTCTGATTGCGGCCTTCGATAAGATCTATCGTCTCTTCGGCAGAATGAAAGCCTCTATAATTTTTTTTCAGGAACTTAACAAGCTCGTTGCGTGCAGTAAGAGAAGTGAGATTCTTGTGGGTGTCGCGAACTAGATCCCCTACAGACAAGTGCTTGATGTTCTCGACCCCCACAGCTTCCATAAATAATTTGGAGTAAGTACCCTTGCCTGAATTCTTCTTGCCAAGCAAGAACGAAACAAAAGTGTTGTCCTTAAGATATTTCTGCAAGGCTTCAATCTCTCGTCCCGCCTTAGCCTGGAAGTACTCCTCCCGACCAATAGGATCATTGAGATCAAAGCGTTTAGTCACTCCCTCTGTCTTAGTCTTCCAAATTGGAAATTCTGCCTTGCTCTTGATCATATGTGTATGTAAAAAAATAATTACTGGTGAATTCTACCAGAAAATTGGGGTTAAGACATCTGCTCCAGTTTCTGTTACTGCGAGCGTTACTTCATAATGGGCGCTGTTGGAGTGATCGGCGGTTCTGACTGTGTAGCCGTCACTGTCGTCAAATTTAACTTTCTCGCCCCCTGCATTGATCATCGGCTCTATGGCGATAGTTTGTCCAGCCTCAAGCCTCTCTCCCTTCCCAATCGTTTTGAAGTGCGGGACGAAGGGCGCCTCGTGGATTTCGTACCCCACCCCATGGCCACCCAACTCGCGCACTACAGAGAAACCGGCATTCTCTACGATTGTCTGTACGGCCCCGCCAATAACACCTAGGCGGGCACCATCTCTTACCTGCGCAATACCGGCAAGAAGTGCCCCCTTAGTAACTTCCATCAACTTTCGGTCAGATTCGCTCACTTCGCCCACTGGCACCGTTACGGCCATATCAACGTACAGGCCCTCGTGCTTCAAACCGAGGTCAAGCCCCACAATGTCGCCGGCACTCAAGACCCGAGTTCCTGGTATACCATGTACTACCTCGTCATTCACTGATACACATAGCGATGCTGGGAAATGGCGATGCGACCAATCTGGGCGGTAGCGCAAGAATGCCGGCGTGTCACCACCTTGCCTAATTAGGCTCTCGGCTAGCCTATCCAGCTCTTCTGTTCGTACACCGGGCAGTGCCTTCTCGGAGACTGCATGCAAGATAAGGGAGAGACGCCTGCCCCCTTCACGCATCAACTCTATTTCCTCTTTCGACTTAATCTTCATCGAAGACCTTAGCGACGATCTCTCTATTTATTTCTGCGATTGGCCGTTCACCGTTTATCTCTACGAATTTGTACTTGTTTTGATTGCGATACCACCAAATCGCTCCCTCTACATCTGACTCAAACCAGTCAAGCTTGCGTCTGATATGTTCAATGGTTAGATCATCATTTCTATGTCGTTCTGATAGCCTAGCTTCGCACCACGCACGCGAAGTGTTGATATAAACGATCGTGGGATTCGCACGTTTATAGAAATCGACTGCCGTGTCCATAATCTGGGCTTCTTGGATAGTACGCGGCGATCCATCTACCACGAGATGTTCGTTCCCACGCAAATTCTCTACAAGCGCATTAGTCCATATCCAAATTGCTATGAACGAATTGACTCTCCCACCGCCCTCGACAATTTCTTTAGTTAGTTTATTGGCGTAACCGTCGCGAGATACATAGTCTCGGAAAAATTTGCCTGTCTCAAGGTAGAAAATGGGCGAGGCCCCGTCACGCCTTTTCAACTCCTCAATTAGCAATTTAGCCTGCGTCCCTTTCCCGGAACCAGACCTACCCATGAAGATGAAAGTTCTTAAATCCATTAGTATTCTCGGATAGAGAGTTGGGCGTTTATCTGCTTCATCAGATCAATCACCACGGATACTACGATGAGTAAGCCCGTGCCACCGATGGCTAGTGTCGCGATGCCCGTGAGACTCTGCATGATTATTGGTAGTACAGCAATGATACCCAAGAAGAGGGCGCCGAACGTCGTGAGGCGAGTAACTACCTGGGACAGATATTCTGTAGTGCTTGCCCCGGGTCGAGTGCCAGGGATGAATGCCCCTGACTTCTGCAAGTTCTCGCTTGTGGCATGTGGATCGAAAGTAATAGCTGTGTAGAAATAGGTGAAGACAAAGACTAAGAAGAAGTAGAGGATGCCGTAGACAAGCTGATTCTCAAGGATGCCAGTAGCGAAACCAGAGATGGCCTGAACGATCGAGTTAGTCGAATTGGCCAGAAGATTAGTAATCATCTGGGGGAAGAGCAAAATAGAAAGGGCGAAAATAATTGGAATTACGCCTGCCTGATTAAGTCTTAGCGGCAAGTATGTAGACATGCCGCCATACATCCTCGCACCACGCACACGCTTGGCGTAGGTGACCGGAATGGGTCTCTCGGCTTCTGTCACAAGGACTACTCCCGCCACGATAATAATCGCCACAGCAATGAAAGCGATATAGAGCGGCAACTGGCTGGTCGTGAAGGAAAAGAGTGATTGACCGATGGCGGCGGGCAAGCCAGCTACGATACCTGAGAAAATAATGATTGAAGTGCCATTGCCAATACCAAACTCGTTGACAAGTTCACCGATCCACATCAGAAGAAGTGAGCCGGCCGTAATGACGATGAGAGTAACAACCTTATGGAATCCTTCCAGAGGAAGAAGAACATTGGACGAAGCAAGCAGGGCAAGCAAACCGAGGCCCTGGAGGATAGCAAGGGGTACGCTTAGCATTCTCGAATACTGCGAGAACTTCTTGCGACCAGCCTCGCCTTCTTCGTGGTACATTTCCTTTAGCCTTGGGAAAACCATGGTCAGAAGTTGCATAATAATAGTGGCTGTAATGTAAGGACCAACTCCAAGCATGACGATAGACAGACTGGCTAACCCTCCACCGGAGAAAATGTTGAGCAAGCCCAAAAATTGGTTAGTCTCGAGGAAACTAGTAAGCGACCCGACAGATATACCAGGTACTGGCACAGCAGCAAGCAAGCGGAACAAGATGAGTGCTCCGAAAACGAAAAGCACTCGCTTGCGCAGCGTCTCGTCAGAAAAGAGCAACCTTAGTTTTTCGAAAAAAGTTTTCATTAAACATTAATAGTGCCACCAACTGCTTCTATCTTAAGTCTAGCACTCTTTGATACAGCACATCCTTCTATCGCGAACTTTTTGCTCACTTCACCATCTCCCAAAATCTTAACCTTGCCCTTAAATCCGAGCGCCTTAGGATTAATTACCGCGCCAGTTTCAAAACGTTTCTCGAGATCGCCTACGTTTATAACCTGCACGATCTTGGCAAATCTGGGTGCCTGATAGCCACGTAGCTTAGGCAACTTCTTGATGACGTCACGAATCTCTGGGCGAATTCTATGGCCGGCGCGGGCGCGCTGACCCTTGGTCCCCTTGCCCGAAGTTTTGCCACGCTTGCCTCCTCGACCGATAGTCTTGCCGGACTTCCTTGTAGTTCTTGATTTGAGTTGATGTAGTTGCATAAGTTTAGGATTTAGAGTTTAGAACTTAGGAATTATCGCAGCTTTCCTAAAGCTGCGAGTGCGGCGCGGGCGTTGTTAAATCTATTTTTGCTTCTTGATAGAATTTTGCCATTCACATCTGTCACTCCCGCAAGATCAAGGACAGTGCGCACAGAACCGCCGGCGGCAAGCCCCTTGCCCGGTGCAGGCTTAAGGTACACAACAGAAGAAGCGAACTTGGCCTCCGTTTCGCGAGGTATGCTCTTCGTCTTAGTAAGCGGAACGGTGATCATGTGTTTGCGGGCATGCTTCAGCGCTTTATCAATTGCAAGCGTTGTATCTCCGGCCTTACCCATTCCGACTCCCACTTTACCATTGCGATCACCAGCCACGATAGTGACAGAAAATGAGAATCTGCGACCCCCGGCGACAACTCGAGCCACGCGCCTAATACTAATCATACTCTGGGCAAGATCACTCTTGACCCTTTCGCGTCTGCCGCCCTTGCCTCCCCGATTCCCCTTGCCGCGCGTTTTCTCCATACCAGCAAACGAGAAAGTCTTCTTTCCCTTCTTTTCTATCGGAGTCTCTGCAATTGTTTTTTCTGTTTCGTCAGCCATAATTTTCTAGAATTCTAATCCTGCTTTTCGCGCCGCTTCAGCAAACTCTTTAATCCGGCCTGTGTAAATGAATCCTCCCCTGTCAAATACGACCCTCTTAATCTTTTTCTCAAGTGCCCTCTTGGCAAGCTCGCCCGCGTCATTACCAGAAACCAACGTGACACCCCTATCATCGTCAATCAGCTGTGCATAGATAACTCGATTAGATCTGTAGATAGATAGACGTGGACGATCTGCCGTGCCAACAACTTTAGCACGTATCCTTCTATGCCTAGTTATTCGCTTTAAAGTTTTAGAATTTGTAGTTTTCATTTACGCAGTGGATCTTTTACCTTGCTTGCGTTCAATCACTTCGCCTTCATAACGAATGCCCTTACCCTTGTATGGCTCCGGTTTCTTGAGGCTTCTTATATAAGCAGCGAAACTTCCCACAACCTCCTTATCTATCCCAGTAATTGTGAGCTCGCCCTTTTCTGCTTTTACTGTAATCCCCGTTGGAATAGCGACTTTAACAGGGTGCGAAAAACCAAGCGATAGATCAAGATTTGTCCCTGACACACTCCACTTGTAGCCCGTACCCTCGATCAGTAGTTTCTCAACATATCCTTCCGTCACGCCCTTGATCATGTTGCGAATATGCGAGCTATATGTGCCCCAGAGAGCTCTGGCAAAGACGGTCAAGCTACCCCTAGGCGCAAGCGTAATCACGTCACCAGCAATAGTGATAGTGATATCCGTCAAGAAACTGCGTGAGAGCTCGCCCTTAGGACCCTTCACACGCAAAGCATTGCCCTCCTGCGTAGCGGTTACTCCTGAAGGGATAGCTATTTCTTTTTTGCCTAATCTCGACATAATTATTTATAGTGAACGTAGTTGAACTAGTATATAGAGAATAAAACTTCTCCGCCCACACCCTCTTTCCTTGCGACTTTGCCGGTCAAAATTCCTTTGGGCGTCGAAAGGACGAGTGTGCCAGTGCCTTGCTTGACGGGTCTAATATCTTTTGCCCCCGCATAAACTCTGCGTGATAATTTAGAAATGCGCTCTGCCCCCTCTATTCTAGGGCTACCATCTTCGCGATAAGCAATCTCAACCTCCAAGTGCTTACGAATTTTTTTGCCTTTAACTGAAAAAGATTTGATGTACCCTTCACTCAAAAGGACGTTTGCGATTTCGAACTTAAGTTTAGAATAAGGCACGGTCGTAGCCTCCTGGCCGGCAGTGCCGGCATTCTTGATCCTTGTTAACATATCTCCGATTTGATCCATTGTTTATTTATAGTGAGCGTAGTCGAACTACCAGGAGGCTTTCTTTATCCCGGGGATACGACCTTCGTTGGCAGCTTCCCTGAAACAGATTCTGCACATATCAAAGTCCCGCATATAAGCTCTCTTGCGACCACATCTGAAACAGCGCCGAACAACCCGACTCTTGAATTTGGGCGCCTTCTTCGACCGTGCAATTGTTGATTTTTTCGCCACTTGTTCCGATAAATTAGAGAGATTCTTTAAAAATAAAGCTCCTCGCCATCACTTCCCTCTAAATAGGGCCGATATGGCAGGACTTAAGAACAGAAGTATCCTATCACAACCCCATAAAACAGCAAGCCCCCTCACATGAGGGGGCGGCGAGCGAATCTTCCTTTCGGCTCGCATTAATAGACCTCGACTGTCCAGCTGCCTCCACAACGAGGGCAGGCGAACGTATGGTATTCCATGCCCACTCCAACACGACGGCCAGTGAGTCTTGTTCTCGAGATTGAGTAACAAATCGGACAGGTGTGCCAGTTGCGGACGCTAGTGGTAGAACTTGATCGCGGTGACGTGCGCTTGGTGTTGCGGATCTCGAGCACCTGATCCACGTCGAAGAAGTTGTAGCCGCTCACGCACTTCTGAAATCCAGGTAAGCGCTGGAACCAGACCGCTCCGCCAGTGCCGAAGCTTGCTTCACCGCCGCGAATTCGTAGGACCTTGATCTTGTAGCCGTTCTCAACGATGTGCCCGATCTTCACACACGAAAGGATGAGGAACCACCACGGTATCTTGATTCCTCTCTTCAGTAGCAAGACGCACTCGTGACCTGCATTTCTCGCCATGCGTTGGTACCTCCGCTCCCAACTCTACACGTGTCTACAAAAACAGCAAGGGCAGCTCGACATCCTCCGTCGAACCGCCCTCTTCTTTCCGCCTAGTCGCCTTGGGCGTGCTCCTGCCCGCGGCTCACCACAGGCGAGCCGGCCAGGCAGTTGCCCTTGCTACAGGCTGCGTGGCGCGGGAAGCAGGCCTCGCAGACTGACTTCCCGCACTTCGTGACGTTGCGAGCTACCGAGCTCTCGAAGAGCTTCCCGCATACTCCGCCGCATTTCCATTTGCCTCGTGTCCAGGATCTCACTTCTCCTCCTCCCAATTCTCATTGGCCGAGAGATCCAGCCTTTCTGATTGTACTACTTTTTGAAGGGGAAACCGAGGGCAACGAAAAGCGCCTTAGCTTCTTCGCGATTCTTTGCCGTTGTGGCTATGGTGACACCGAAGGAGAAAACGTCCTTGAGATCCTCGTCAGATGTCTCGGGGAAAATCGTGTGTTCTTTGAAGCCGATAGAGAGATTGCCCATCTCGTCTATCGATTCTATCTTAAGACCACGGAAATCTCGCTCGCGTGGGATCGCTACGTTGATAAGTCTATTCAAGAAATCATTCATGCGGGCCCCTCTAAGAGTTACCATGACCCCGGAAACATCGCCTTGGCGAAGTTTGAAAGTGGCAATGGATTTCTTGGCCTGCGTTTGTCTTGGCTTCTGGCTGGTGACCTTGGCAAGCCTATCCATGACGACTTCGACTTTCTTCTTATCCTTATACGAGCCGGT
>C687J35174_10002854_pt1 | contig 24098 bp, 25 predicted proteins | sample RifCSPhighO2_01_FD_35174 | JGI IMG/M metagenome (IMG submission 35174) | reverse complement strand
TTTTGACCGGTTTTACTTTTAGATCTGACTAAAAATCCATGAGCTTTGGCTCTTTTTCTCTTTTTAGGTTGATATGTTTGTGACATAAAAAGAGTATATAACATTATCAACAGTTTATCAACATAGTTAATAAGTTTTTTAAAATTGCATTAAAAGTTTGTGTAGTATAATCTATAACCTATGGATACGAAGCAACTTTGGAAAAATTGTCTGATTGAAATTGAGGCAGGAGTTTCTAAGGCTAATTTTAGTACCTGGTTCAAAAATACATGTATTTTAAGAGAAGAAACAGGTGTTGTCTATGTTGGTGTGCCAAATGAATTTGTTCGTGATTGGCTAAAAAATAAATATCATAAGCTTATTACTAAAACCATAGCCGGCGCATATGAAAATATGAGAGCGGTAGAATATATCATCACTAAAATAGAAACCAGCAAGCAGGAGTTGCCTAAAGCAAACGAAGTTTATGTAAATAAAGAACTACCTTTGAGAGATTTATATATAAACCCAGATGATAATTTAAATCCACGTTATCGTTTTGATTCTTTTATTGTAGGGTCTTTTAACGAACTTGCATACGCTGCATCCCAGGCAATAATAGAAAACCCAGGCACTAAATATAATCCATTTTTTGTTTATGGTGGCACAGGACTTGGTAAAACACATTTAATCCAGGCTATAGGAAATTCAATAAAAGATAAATATCAAAATAAAAAGGTATTTTATTTAACGTTGGAAAAATTTGCCACTGATTTTATAAACTCATTACAGAACAATAAAGCAAACTCTTTTAAGGAAAAATATCGCAAATATGACCTTTTAATAATAGACGACATTCAGTTTATCGGTAAAATGGAAAAAATTCAAGAAGAACTTTTTCATACATTTAACACTTTTTATGAAAATAATAAACAAATTATATTTTCTTCTGATAAACACCCTAATTATATTCCAGAATTAGCAGATCGACTTAAGTCNCGTTTTGCGGCTGGAATGATAGTAGATGTTTCTGAGCCAGAATATGAATCTCGTCTTGCAATTTTAAAAATAAAATTAAGAGAGGTTAATGTTAATTTAGAGCAAGAAATAATAGAATACATTGCAGGGGCTATACAGGGAAATATCCGAGAACTTGAGGGAAGTCTAAATACCATAGTCTGTCAATATCATTTAAAGAACAAACCTCTTACAATATCTGAGGTAAAAAACCTGTTAAAAAACAACATAAAACCTAAGAAAAATGTAGCAATAAAAGATGTTGTAAAAATAGTAAGTAACTATTATTCTTTAGAAGAATCATCAGTCTATGAAAAAACCAGAAGAAAAGAAATAGTAAAAGCAAGGCAAATAGTAATGTACCTACTTCGAGAAGATTTTAATGTGTCATATCCCTTAATCGGACAAAAACTGGGCGGCAAGGACCACACAACAGTAATACATTCATATTTGAAAATTAAAACAGACTTGAAAAATAATCCGCAATTATTGCAAGAGTTAGACCAGATACGAATCCTGTTTAAATAGGTGTTAATAAAGGGTTAAAAGTGCAACATTAGTTTAAGTAGAAACTGTTAATAAAAATAAATGAAAAATCAGAAAATGTATTTCAAAAAATAAAGAAGAATATAATAAAAAATTATCATACTTATAAATAGAATTAAATTATTAAAATAACTATATAAAATAACATATTTCTTATTTATCCACTTATCAACAGTATTAATAGTATTAATAAATTAAATATATAACATATAAACATATGAAACTGGAATGCGGAATAGAAAAAATAAAAGAAGGAATTTTACAAGTAGAAAAAATTACGGGAAAAAACCTCACCCTACCTATTTTAAACTCAATTCTCCTTATTGCAGAAGGAAAATCTTTAAAACTTAGAGCCACCAACTTAAGTCTTGGTGTTGAGATTGAAATTCCCGCAAAAATAGAAAAAGAAGGCGTTATTGCTGTTTCTGGTACAATTCTAGCTGGTATTTTTTCTAATATTTTTCAAAATGAGAACATACACATTGAAGGTGAAGATGGAAATTTGTTAATTAAAACAAAAAAAAGCAGAATAAAACTAAAAGGTCAAGCATCTGATGATTTTCCCACAATACCAATGGTTGATGGAAAAACTTTTGAAATAGAATCAAAAAAACTTGTAGATGGTATAAAATCTGTATATTATAGTTCTTCTTTATCTGATATAAAGCCGGAAATTTCAAGTGTTTATATATATTCAAATGAAGACAATCTAGTGTTTGTTTCAACAGATTCTTTTAGATTAGCGGAGAAAAAAATTAAAATTAATGGGATTGAAGAAATTCCAGGAATTCTTATACCTTTTAAAAACATATCTGAAATATTGAGAATTTTTGGAGAAGTACAAGATGTTGTGAGGGTATGTTTTAATAAAAATCAAATTTCTTTTTCTTCCAATAATATTTATTTAACCTCAAGAATTATAGATGGAGTTTTCCCCGACTATCGTCAAATTATTCCAAAAGAGTTTAAGGTTGAGGCTGTAGTGTTAAAACAAGACTTATTAAATGCGCTCAAATTATCTAATATTTTTTCAGACAAATTCAATCAAATAAATCTCTTAATTAATCCAAAAGAAAAAGTCTTTGAACTTTCTTCCCAGAATAACGATGTTGGGGAAAATAAAACATATTTAGATGCCGCCATAAAAGGAGAAGATATATTACTTGGCTTCAATTATAAATATTTTCTTGATTGTTTTCAATCTTTAAATACAGACAGTATTTCAATTAGATTAAATCAACCCTCCAAGCCGATAGTAATATCGGGCAATTCCGATGACTCATTTACTTATCTCATAATGCCCATGAATAGATGATTGAAATAAAAGATTTGCTTTTTCATCTTAATAGTCTCCTTCTTTCTGAAGAAATTAAAAAAAATTCAATTGTGGATGTTTTATACAAAACTATTGGGATACACATAAAACCTAAAGACATAAAAATAAAAAATAATACAGTATATTTAAACATAAAACCCATTTATAAGAATGAAATTTTATTTAAAAAAGACGAAATTCTTTTAAAACTAAAAAAAAACCTAGGTAAAAAAACCCCACAAAACATAATATAATTATTGTTTTACTTTAAAAATTAAAACATTTTCCGCGCGATTATAGGCAATATCATAAGAAATTATTCTCAATTCATTTTCTGGTTTTAAACTGTCTAATTCTTCTGGAATAAAAGAAAAATTAAAAGGCGTCCCAATGGTGTCTATAAAAGTATTATTTATAAATACATCTATTTTTTTAAGCGGGAAACGTCCAAAATTTGATATTTGCAGTTGTATTTTTTGGTCGGGAGGATAAATTGACACTGTGTCCGGTCTGATTATTGAAATAGTGGGTTGAGACGTGCCAGTGTGTATATCATCTATTGTTGTCGGTTTTTCAGCTAGGGTGGTTATTCTGTATTTCCCCCTATTTTGCGTCCACCAGTCTTGTACGGGAATTTCCCAATTATTAAACTGCGGGTTTTCGCTTGGATTTAATGGCGGCGCTCCTAAAATATTGTCTCTATCTATCCAATAAAGAATAGAATGCACATTTGTTATTACTTTTTCTTGAGTTGTCTCTCTGGGCGTAAATTCTCCTGCCAATTTTCCAGAAATTTTATCTATAAAAAAATTTTCATTTCCTTGCCAATATCCGCGAATTATAGGCTTCACTGTTTTAGGGTCAATTTCCAGGTTTGGTTTTTCAAATTTTTCATTTGGTAAAGTTTTTAGAGTTTCGTTTATAAATTTATTCCAAATTGGTCCTGCTACCGCAGAGCCACCCTTTTTCATCGGCTTGTTGTCATTATTGCCTGCCCAAACGCCAACAACAATCGAAGGAGTATAACCAATAGTCCAGGCGTCCCTGTTGCTATTTGTTGTTCCTGTTTTTACAGCTACATTTCTGTTGGGGATTAAAAGCGCAGAAGAGGAGCCAAAAGTTGGGACACGAGCTATGTTGTCGGAAAGAATATCAGAAATAGTTAGCGCGGTATTCTTAGGCAGAACTTCTTTTGTGTTAGGGAAATATGTCTCCAAAACTTTTCCGTTTTTATCTTCAATTTCTAAAATTCCGGTATAAGGATTCCTTCCGCCATTATTTGCAAAAACTCCATAAGCAGAAGTCATATCAAGGAGTGATACTTCTCCGCCTCCAATAACAAGAGTAAGTCCATAACGACTTACATCAGTTAAAGTGCTAATACCCATATCTTCAGATGTTTTAAGAGAATCACTAAGTCCCGCCAAATAGAAAAGTTTTACGGCCGGAATGTTTATCGATTGCGCCAGAGCATTTCGTAGAGACATAGGTCCGCGGGTTTTACCATCATAATCATCCGGCATATAGCAGTCATCTTGATTATGTCCGGGCAAAGCCTTACCGTAAGCGTTACAGGTTGTCTGAAACTCCGTAGGCAGGTCAAACAGCACCGTGTCGGGAGTAAACCCCTTATTGAAGGCCGTAGCGTATATAAAAGGCTTAAAAGAAGACCCAGGTTGTCTCCATGCGGTTGCAATATTATAGTTGCCATCTATGGCTTTATCAAAATAATCTCTTGAACCTACCATCGTCAAAATTTGTCCGGTCTTAGGGTCTATCGCCACAAGCCCGGCATTGTTTCCATTCCAATCTTTTTCATTTTGAAGGGCGCCTTCTTTAACTATTTCTTCTCCTTTTTCTTGCAAATCATAATCAAGAGTGGTGACAACACTAAGACCGCCCTTTTCCACTAATTCGCTTCCATATTTTTGTTCTAAATAATCTTTAATGAAAAAAACAAAATGAGGAGCCTTAATGCCNATAGTTTCTTGCGGAACAAAACTTACAACTTCATTTTGGGCGGTGTTATATTCTTCTTGAGAAATAAACTCAAGCTCTAACATTCTAGAAAGAACTAAATTCTTTCTAGCGTCCAGCTTATCTCTATTTTTCCCATAAGGTGAAAGCATGGTTGGCGATTGTGGAATTGACGCTAAATAAGCCGCTTCCGCGAGAGTTAAATCTTGCGCATCTTTGTCGAAATAAGTTTTAGACGCTTCCTCTATGCCATAAATATTTCCACCATAAGGACTTTCGTTTAGATAATATTCCAATATTTTTTCTTTTGGTATTGATTTATCTATTTTTATTGCCAATACCCATTCTTTTATTTTTCTAGCGATAGTTTTCTTTTGCGTCAGAAGCGCATTTTTTACCAATTGTTGAGTTATGGTTGAACCTCCTTGGGTTTTACCGGTGCTGTTTAATAAATTAGATAATACAGCTCTAATAATTGAAGTTATTTTTATTCCGCCATGATTATAAAATTCAGAATCTTCAATGGCGATAGTTGCNTTCTTAATATTTACGCTCATTTTTTCAAATGGTATATCTGTCCTTTTTACATCTTGATGTATGTCATATAACAATATTTTTCCCGTACGGTCATATATTTTAGTGGAATTTACAACCTTTCTGTCTTCAAAGGAGTGGAAATCCGGAATCTTTAGAGATGAGACCCAAATAATTACTACTCCAGCCAGTAAAATAAAAATACCAACCACGAACAATAATAGGTTTTTAGGAACTTTTATTCTCCTGAACTCTTTTTCCATCTTTCTAATCATAACACAAAATATGCTATAATTTGAACCATGAAAGTCATTACAGACGAGAAAAAAATAGATGAACTTTTAAACCGTGGGGTGGAAGAAGTTTTTGTAAGAGACAATTTAAAGAAAAAACTTTTATCTGGGAAAGTTCTTAGAGTTAAGCTCGGTTTTGACCCAACTGGCTCAAAAATCCATATGGGAAGAGCTATTGTTCTAAGAAAACTGAAAGCTTTTCAAGACCTTGGGCATACAATTGTTTTTATCACAGGTGATTTTACTGCTCAAGTTGGAGATCCTTCAGATAAACTTGAAAAAAGACCCATGCTAACCAAAGAAGCTATAAAGAATAATTTGAAAACGTATAAAGAGCAAGTAGGTAAAATTATTGATTTATCTAAAGCTGAATTTTATTACAACAGCAAATGGCTTTCAAAATTAGGTTTTCAAGAAATTTCGGAATTAGCCGAAAGTTTTTCCATTCAACAAATATCGGCTCGTAGAAATTTTAAAGATAGATTTGGAAAAGGGGAAGAAATTTCTTTGCGTGAGTTTCTATACCCTTTAATGCAGGGGTATGATTCTGTAAAAATTAAAGCTGATGTTGAAATTGGAGGATTTGACCAGCTTTTTAATCTGAAAGCCGGCAGGATTATACAAAAACATTATGGCTTACCAGAACAAGACATTTTAACAACTGTAATGCTTGAGGGAACTGATGGGAGGAAAATGTCTACCTCTTGGAATAATGTTATTACAATAGTTGATGAGCCGAATGATATGTTTGGTAAAGTAATGGCGCTGAAAGATGATTTAATTATTAAATATTTTAAATTTTGTACCGATTTACCCTTGTCGGAAATATTAGAAATAGAAAATAAATTAAAACAAGAATCAGTTAATCCGAAAGATATAAAAATGAATTTAGCCAAACAAATCGTCGCTATATATCACGGAGAAGACAAAGCTCAAAAAGCAGAAGAAAGTTTTATTAATACTTTTCAAAAAGGAGAAATTCCGGAAAAAATAGAAGAAATAAAAGGGTCGGGTAGTCTTGGTGCTGTTTTGGTATTAAAAAAGATTGTAGCTTCTATGAGTGAATGGCGCAGGTTGGTTGACGAAGGAGCAGTTAAAAAACTTAGTGAAAAAGGAGAAGATAAAATTACTGATTTTAAAATTTTTGCAACACCAGGAGTTTATAAAATAGGAAAGAGAAGATTTATAAAAATAAAATAATTTCACCTAGTGGAGTTATTTTTTTTAGTGATACCTACTATCAGGGTCAAACTCCTCTTCATCTTCCAGTGGCACATCCAAAGGCTCATCTAAGTCTAGCGGCTTTTCTTCTCCATCCAAATCAGGGTCACTCACCGCCAAAGTATCATCTTCATCGTAACTCATATAAAATTTTACATTTATTAGGCGACCTATTGTTAATTTATTACTTTGTATCAAAATCTAAAACAGTTGGCAATAGAATATGTGGATAACCTCACCAACAACCAATCAAGCCCTAAAACCTCATATGGGCAAAGGCTGTTAAAGCAATGGCTATAGCATCCAATTCGTCATCCGACTTCTTGAGATTATCTATTTCAACCAATATTTTTACCATTTTCATTACTTGTTCTTTGTTTGCTTTTCCATAGCCGGTTGTGGCTATTTTTATTTGTGGGGGAGAGGCTTCAAAAATTTTAAGTCCACCAAGAGACGCTTCATAAATTATAACTCCCCGCACTTCTGCCACATGCATTACTGTTTTTTGGTTGGTGGTCAAAAATAAAGTTTCAATAGCCAGAACTTCCGGCTTAAACTTTTTTATTATATTTTTTATTTCTTTTCCGATTAAAAATAACCTTTCTGAAAATTCCAATTTAGCGGAAGTTTTAAAGCATTCGGAAAATAATACTTTTTCTTTTTTTTCACCTTTATTTTTTTCAAGGATTGCGACACCTAGTCTTTCAAACCCTGGATCTATTCCTAAAATTCTCATAATAGTTGAATTTTAACACTATTAGTAAAATACCAAGGGGAACCCTTGGTAAAGTTTGACAAAGTGTGTCGGGGGGGGGTAGACTTGTGTTGTAAAAGTCATAAGAAAATCTATTAATAATTTAATATTAAATAAATACTATGAATTTTGAAAAACCAAAACAACTTCTGAAAATAGGTGCTTTTGTAATTCTTTCATCTTTACCTGCATTTACTCAAACAAAAGATGCTAAAATTGAAAATTTTAATCAAATAGCAAAAGATAATGAAAAGAAAATTGTTCTTCAGATGGTTGAACATGGTCAAAAAGGAAGATGGAATAACATTGAAGTAAAAAAATTAACTCTATCCAATGGAGATCAGATTATTGTTGGATATGATGCAACTGGAAAAGAAAAATGGATTCTAAAAGAAACTGGAGATGGAAGCCGTTTATTACTGGATGAAAATATGGACGGAGAACTTGACAGAATGGTGCTTAATAAAGAAGAAAAAGGATCAAACTCAAAAAGAAAAGCCTTTAATGAGTTAAAAGCTTTCTCGTCAATGAATTACCTTTCCAAGGAAGCAAAAGCACAAGCAGATTTAGACCCCGAACAAGTTTTTCTTTATAAGGTAGAAAAAGACGCTGAAGGATTTAAAATAAAGGCTGTAAATTTTTCAACAGGTGATACAGAAGAGTTAACCGGGCCAGAAGCGAAGAAACAAGCAGAGAAACTACAGGAAATGTTTGCAAAAACTCTTAAGTAATCAAAAAAAGAGTTACCGATTATTTTCTTCACTAAAGTCATCTATTATAGTATTGTAATTACAAATCTCTCTTTTGTTTACAGGGAATAGTTTTGAATTTACTATTTTGTAATCTAAAGAAACATATTCTTGTAGGCTTGAATATGGATATTCTGCAATAAATTTTTTAAGTTGATTTAAAAAACTTTTTGGTTGTGTTTTCCAACTCGGATTCTTTAATTTTGCCGGATTAAGGTGAATATATGCATAGATATATCGTAAATATTTATCTTTATTTATGTGTTGTGATTGGAATACTCCTTGGAAAAGAGCACCAACCCGTTCATTTTTTTTATTAAAATACATAGAGTATCCTGTTTGTAATTTGAGCATAAATTTTGATATTCCTCCATCTACTAGGGGAGTAATTAATAAATGAAAATGATTTGGCATTAAACAATATGCTCCAATTGCCACTAATTGTTTTCCACGATCTTGTTTAAAAATTTTGTCTAATGAATTTTTAGATGAATTGTTTCTAAACTCTACAGTTTTATCACTATTTGTGAGATATAAAAGGGCCATAAATCTTTTATAGTCAGAAATATTTTGGAATATAACTCGTTTTTCAACTCCACGATTATAGATATGATAAAATTCTTCCTCTATAAATTGCTCTTTTCTTTCCATGTGTTAATTATACCAAGGGTTCCCCTTGGTAGCAATTATTCTGCATTAGTATAAACATCTTGAACATCGTCGTTTTCTTCTAATTCTTCCACCAGTTTGTCTAGTAGTTCTAAATCAGAATCAGAAAGAGAAACTGTTGTTGTAGATTTCCAAATTGAGCCCTCGGGAGAGTTTTCTTTAATAAATACCCAAGCCACGGATCCGATACCAGCCAATGCAAAATCATTTTTAGATAATATGTGTTTTATATCTTGAGCAGTTCTATTTCTGCTATCTGTTAGAGTTTCAATTATTATTCCTACACCACCGGGTCCGTATGTTTCATACATTATTCTTTCCATATGAGTTCCCGCCTCGCTGGCTTTTTTTACAGCTCTTTCTATAACGTCGCCAGGCATATTTACCTTTTTTGCTTTTTTGATTGCCACTCTCAATCCCGGTGAATCTTTTCCACCGGATAATTTTGCCTCCACTCCTATATAACGAACCAATTTAGAAAAGATTTTGCTTTTTTTAGAATCAGTAATTGCTTTCTTGTGTTTTATTTGTGCCCATTTATTATGTCCAGACATAATTATAGAAGTTTATTTTGTTTTTCTTCTTTATTATAATTAAATCCTAAATGCTCGTAAGCTTTTTTAGTAGCAACACGTCCGCGGGAAGTGCGTTCCAACAAACCGAGTTGAATCAAATACGGCTCTATTACTTCTTCTACTGTGGCTTCTTCTTCGGACATAGCGGCTCCCATTGTTTTTAACCCCACTGGTCCACCGTTGAATTTTTCTATCAATATTTCTAAAAATTTTCTGTCGGAGGAATTTAAACCGATGTCATCAATCGCAAGCATATTAAGCGCCTCCCTGACCGTTTTTTGGTCTAAGTCTTTCTTATTTACTTGAGCAAAATCACGGGCTCTTTTTAAAAAGTAATTTGCAGTACGAGGGGTAAACCTGCTTCTTTTGGCAATTTCACTTAAAGCTCCTTCATCCAGTTTTGTTTTAAGCAATTTACTTGACCTAAGCACGATTTCCGCTATTTCTTTGTTTGAATAAAATTCTAATCTAAAAACTCCACCCGAAAAACGTGAACGAAGAGGGGAAGAGACGAGCGCAACGCGAGTTGTTGCCGCAATCAACGTAAAAGGCGGAAGGTCCAGTTGAATAGTTCTGGCTGAAGGTCCCTTGCCGATAATTATATCCAAAACGCCGGATTCCATGGCGGGATAAAGTATTTCTTCAACTATTTTATTAAGTCTATGAATTTCATCTATAAAAAGAATATCACCGGAAGAAAGATTGGTCAGAATAGAAGCCAAATCGCCGACTTTTTCTATGGCAGGCCCTGATGTAATTTTCATTTGCTTGCCTGTTTCTTTGGCTATTAGGTGCGCGAGGGTAGTTTTCCCCAATCCTGGAGGTCCATAAAAAAGAATGTGTTCCGGAATATGCCCCCTTTCTTCTGCGGCTCGCAAAAGGATTTTAACGTTGTCTTTTATGTGTTTTTGACCAATATATTCATCCCAACGAGTAGGTCGAAGGGTTTGGTCTAAGAAGGAATCCCCAATATCAGACGTTTTTTCTAAGGGTATTTTCTTTTTTTCTTCAGCTTTTTTGCTTGACATTTTTTTCATAGTATGCTATACTTTATAAGTAGTACATTTATCAACAGGGTATCAACATAGCTGTCCACATTATAGCATTTGCTTGATATTCCATATAGTATAATTGTTCTGCGGGGATTTTAAAATCTCCTTTGTTTTTTAAAAAGAAGACACTAATCTCTAAGCAATCAGCCATTGGTTATACAAGTTTGCATAGGACGTTTTGGCGCTCTCACGAGTTGCGGGAACTATCCTTTAATGATTTGTTACTTTCGGAACTTAGTTTTGAAAGGATTGTTTAGAGATTAGTGTTTTTTTAATTTTTCCCTACTCTTCCAATAAATCTACCACACTTTGCACTTCTTCAAGAGAAGTGATACCGTTTAAGATTTTTACTACACCATCTTGACGCATAGAAAGTATTCCTTGCGCTCGCGCAACTTTTTTTATTTCACGTTCGCTTGGGTTTTGGGGCATTATTTTTTCTATGGCTTCGTCGGTTTTAATTGCTTCAAAGATTCCTATTCGTCCTTTATATCCGATCATATTACATTTTTTACAACCAGCAGGAGAAAAAAGTTTAATCGGCGCATCAGGATTTATATGATAATTTTCAAGATTTTTTCCTTCTTCTTTTATTCCATCCATTATTAATTTCATTACTTTTGCTTCTTCTTCAGTCGGAGTTTTTTCAACTTTACAAAATGGACAAAGTTTTCGAACTAAACGTTGAGCGATAGAAAGAGATAATGCTGAAACCATAATTTTCGGATTCGCATCAAGATCTATCAAGCGGGGAATAACTCCAGCCGCGTTATTGGTATGAAGAGTAGAAAAGACCATATGTCCTGTCAATGCCGCTTCTATGGCGGTTTTAGCAGTTTCTGCGTCACGTATTTCACCTATCATTACCACATCTGGGTCTTGACGCAAGCCCGAACGCAATCCCTCTAAGAATGTGTAGCCCTTTTCATCATTAACTTGAGTTTGGGTTATGCCGGTTAAATGATATTCAACCGGGTCTTCAATGGTTATTATTTTTATTTCCGGAGAATAAATTTTTCTTAAAAATGCATAAAGAGTTGTTGTTTTTCCAGAGCCTGTCGGACCTGTAACCAAAATTAAACCGTTTGGTTTTGCAATTTCTTGTTCTATCACAGAAAAAAGATAAGGTTCTATACCTATGTCTTCAAGTTTTACTTGTATAGACTTCGGGTCCAAAATACGCATGACTATTGACTCTCCATACGCTCCCGGGATAAGGGAAGTACGAATACTTATTTCTTCAGTTCCTTCCGCTATACTGAAACGTCCATCTTGCGCGATTTTTGAAGTCAGTTTCATTCCGGAAAGAAGTTTAATTCGTGAATTAAGCAAATGATAAATATTATTTTCAAAAAATAATACATCATGAAGCACACCATCCAGTCGAAGTCTCAATCTACTTTTATCTTGTTGCGGTTCTATATGTATATCGGAAGCTTTTATGGCTATCGCTCCGGCTAATACTATTTCAAGCATGTGAGAAACTTTATGTACTGAATTTCCTTTTACTGCATCTGCAACCAATTTTTCTATATCTTTCATTGTTTTAATGTCTTTTGCAACTTCTTTTAAAACATCTCCAGATATCTCTACACCTCCGACTTTTGAGCTTTCTGCCAGTGAAATTTCTTTATACCTGCCCCAAACTTTTTCTAGACTTGCCATTGATACCATATAAAAAGTTGGAATCAAATTTTCTCTCTCTATTTGGTCCTTGAGTTTTGCCAAAAGGTCGTCTGAAGGAGAACGCACAGCTATGAAAATATTTTTTCCAAAAAGTTTGAACGGCGCAACTTTTAATTCGCGGGCATCCTTTTCAGATATTGCCCGAAGTGCTTCATTGTCTATACCTAAACGAGCTAAATCAATATAAGGAAGCTTATATTTTGATTCTGCCAATACCGCCACTAGTTCCTCCTCCTCTTGTCTACGCAAATCGCTTAGTTGTTTATTCTGTTTTTCTTCGTCAAAAGTCGCCATTTATTATAAAGTATAACTTAAATGGTATAATTTACACAATGGCTAAAGAAAGTAAAACACTAGTATTGTTAGATTCTCACGCGATAATACATCGCGCCTATCATGCGTTGCCTGAGTTTTTGTCGTCCAAGGGCGAGCCGACAGGAGCGTTATATGGACTTTCCAGTATGTTAATGAAGATAATTACCGATTTAAAACCAGATTATATTGTGGCTTGTTATGATTTACCGCAAAAAACTTTCAGACATGAAGCATATGAAGGATATAAAGCAGGAAGGGCAAAAACCGACGATGCTCTTGTTTTACAATTAAAAAATTCTAGACAAATCTTTGAGGCGTTTAACATTCCCGTATATGACAGCCCGGGTTTTGAAGCAGATGATGTGCTTGGCACAATAGTAGAAAAATTAAAAAAAGATAAGAGTATAAATATAATTATTGCATCAGGGGATATGGATACAATGCAATTAATAGATGGAGAGAAAGTGAAAGTGTATACATTAAAAAAGGGAATTAATGACACTATTTTATATAACGAAGACAAGGTAGTTGACAGATTTGGATTTAGTCCGAAACTTTTGCCGGACTATAAGGGTTTGCGAGGCGACCCGTCTGATAATATTATCGGAATAAAAGGAATTGGTGAAAAAACCGCAACCAATTTGATTGTTAATTTTGGGACCATAGAAGAAATTTATAAAAAAGTGAAAAAAGAGGAGAGTATATTTATCAAGAGTGGAATTTCTCCCAGAATATTGGAACTTATAAAAAATAATGAAGAAGAGGCGCTATTTTCAAAAACCTTAGCAAAAATCAGAACTGATGCGCCAATAAATTTTACATTACCCCGAAATACTTTTTGGGAGAGCGCAGATTTGAAAAAAATTGAAGAGATGTTTTCTGTATTTGAATTTAGAACTTTATTTGCTCGCTTGAAAAGTTTTTTTGGAGGGAAATTGGGGAAAGAAAGTTTTAGAGCTGGTCTGGCTGGGGTAGGGGACCCAGAGAACCGAGGACCCGAGAAAACTTTACTTTCCCCAAGTTCCTCTACAGAACTCCAAGAAACTAGTATAGCTCTTTGGCTTATTAATTCAGACATAAGCAATCCTTCTCTGGATGATATCTTGCTTTTTGCTAAAACCAGCTCTTTTGAAACAGCCCATAAATATATTTTTGAACAACTGAAAGAAAAAAAATTGGATAAAGTGTATGAAGAAATAGAAAAACCCATAATACATATAATAAAAAATATGCAGAATCATGGCATACTTATAGACAAAAAATATTTTAAAAATTTGTCGGAAGAATATCATAAAGAGTTAAACAAACTAACTATCAAAATATATAAAATGGCGGGCACAGAATTCAATATTAATTCTCCTAAGCAACTCGGTGAAGTAATTTTTGGCAAAATGGGTATGAAGTCCGGTAAGAAAAAAAGCGCCAGCGGGTCTTTTTCTACCAAGGTTTCAGTTTTGGAAGAATTGGAAGAAAATAATCCGATAATAAAGGAAATATTATCTTACAGAGAGTTGCAGAAATTACTTTCTACTTATATCGATGTAATTCCTAAAATGGTCGGCGAAGACGGACGTTTGCACGCTAAATTTTTACAAAATGGAACAACAACAGGGAGATTTTCTTCTCAAGACCCCAATTTACAAAATTTGCCGATAAAAACAGAATTGGGTAAAAAAATAAGGAATGGTTTTATAGCAGAGAAAAATTATAAACTTCTGGCTTTTGATTATAGTCAAATTGAACTTCGCGTAGCAGCGATACTTTCTGGGGATAAAAAAATGACGCAGATATTTCATGAAGGTAAAGATATTCATACAGGGGTGGCGTCTTTTGTTTTCGGTGTACCCATAGAAAAAGTGGATAGTGAGATGCGTCGCAAGGCGAAAGTAATAAATTTTGGCATTATTTACGGCATGGGAGTTTCATCTCTGTGCAAAAGTTTAGGAGGCACCCGTCCGGAGGCGCAGAAATTTTATGATAACTATTTTAATCAATTTTCCGGTATACGCGATTATCTAGAAGGAGTTAAAGTTTTTGCAATGAAACATTATTACACGGAAACATTGTTTGGCAGACGTAGATATTTTCCAAACATAAATTCCAGAATCCCATTTTTAAAAAACATGGCTGAACGCACAGCAATCAACGCGCCAGTCCAAGGTACAGCCACAGCCGACATAATAAAACTTGCCATAAGGTATGTGGAAGAAGATTTAAAGAAAGCAAACTTATTGGATAAAACACACCTAGTACTTCAAATACATGACGAATTAGTTTATGAAGTAGAAGAAAGAGTGCTTTTAGAAGCCGAAAAAATAATAAAAAATGCCATGCAAACAGTGCTTGAACGGTCATATTTACACTATAAAACCAGCATTCCTTTGATAGTGCACGCCGGTTTGGGAGATAATTTTGGAGAAGTTAAATAGCATATTTTGTGGTATAATAAAAAAATGGAACTGGGGAAAAAAGTAGAACAATTTGAAAAAGAAAACCCACATAAAAACAAAGTGCATAAGGTTTTAGCGCACTCATATTTATTTTATTTTATTTTATTTTTATTTGGTCTTTTGTTGGATTTTATTTTTCCATTTAAAATTTTTGAAGACTATTCTATGTCGTTGATAGGTGCTGTATTTTTAATTTTTGGCACCTTCTTGGTATTTTGGGCGCAAAAATCTTCTCATCGTTTACAAAAAGAAAATATAAGCAGGGAAATGTTTTGTCGCGGACCTTATCGTTATACCAGAAGCCCCACACATCTCGGACTTTTTCTCTTGATGTTGGGTTTTGGAATTATAGCCAATGCTTTATTTATAATTATTTTTTCAATAATTTCATTCGTTATCACTAAATTTGTATTTATTAAAAAAGAAGAAAAAATTCTTGCCGAAAAATATGGTGCACCATATTTAGAATACAAGGAATCGGTTAAATTTTAGTATGATTTATCTTTTTTGTGGTGATGATGTAAAAAATAAGCGTTCTAATTATGAAAAATTTATGAAATCTGTGCCGATTGGCACAGAAACTTTTTTTATTGGTAAAAATGATTTTAATTCGGTTCAAACAGAAAATTTTTATTCAGGATCCGGTCTTTTTTTTACAAAATGCGTAGTAGTTTTTACAAACATTTTTGAAAAAGAAGAAACATTAGATTTTATCTTAAATAAGTTAAATCTTATAAGTGAATCAAAAAATAACTTCGTTTTTTTAGAAGGAAAGTTAAATAAACCAGTTTTAGATGCTTTTAAAAAATCCAGAGCTGAAATAAATGTTTTTGAGCTACCCAAAGAAAAAAAAGAAAAATTTAACAGTTTTTTATTAGCTAATGCGTTTGGAGAGAAAAATAAGCTTAATTTATGGATTTATTTTAGACAAGCTATGGATAACGGAGTAGCGATGGAAGAACTCATAGGCGTTCTTTTCTGGAAAGTTAAAGACATGCTTTTAAAAAATAATTTTAGTAAATTTTCTGAATCTGAACTTAAAAATTTTGCAGGCAAACTTTCCTATCTTTTACCGGAAGCTCGCAAAGAAGGCAAAGATGCCGAATCCGCGTTTGAGCAATTTTTACTTGATGCTTTTTAATTTTTTCTCATAGGCTTCAAATGCTTCTCGGCAAAATTGAGCTTGGGTAGCAATATTTGCTGCTTTTTGATTCCTTGATTTTTTCATTTCTTCCTGAAACTCTATAAGTAATTGTTCTCTTCTTGTTTTTAATACTTCAATTTGTTTCTGTGTGGCATTTTTCCCAAATTCTTCAGCATCTTCTGTGCTTTTAAAAGATTTAGGTAATTTAAAATCAAAGTTTGTATTCCGTTCTATGTTATTGTTTTCTTTCATATTATCTTTGTCCGCCCGCTCGGGATCGAACCGAGGACCTTATCCTTAAAAGGGATCTGCTCTACCAACTGAGCTACGGGCGGGAAAATAGAATAACTCAAATATATAGTAAAAATCATTAAAAATCAAGACAATTTTTAGTTGTTAACAATAGAATAAATAAATGATAAAATAGGAAAATTATGTCTTCACTTAATAAATCATTTGTGTTTATGCTTATTTTTACAATAATAAGCTCTTTTCTCACTTATACAATTGTTATAAAAGCATACGAGAGTTATCCTGAAGAAGATTACTACTATAGCGAATAAATATTTTTAAAAATCTCTGATACTTAAAAATCAGGAATTTGGTTGTTTTTTTAGCCACTCAATCATTTTAAGGAAAGTACCCGGACCAGCTTCACCGTCGGCAGTTATTTTAACCGCTTTCTGAAAATTCAGCACATCCGCTTTGGTGCCTGCGCCGTAATCATTATCTATTTTTTTCGAAGTATTATTATATAAATTTAAAAATGTTTGAACAGTACCAACCCTGCTTCCAGCAGATTTTTCTCTCATTGTAATATTGTCATCTATGAGTTTTTGTAGGTCATTTGTTAGATTTTGATATTTTAAGGGAGCAATTGGGGTTATTTCTGAAGGTTTATCTGTTGTTTCTTCTTCTTTAACCTGTGTTTCTTTTAGAGATTGAATTTCATATGTTAATCTCTTTACTTCTTCTTCAAGTTCTGAATTTTTCTGTTCAAGTTGTTCTTGTTTTTGTCTTTCTACGCTGACACTTCCAGGTTCAATAGTAACTACTGCCCAATAGCCTAAAATAACTATAACTACTAAAACAACAACCAAAAACAGTATAGATTTAAAATTTTTCATAATAATAGTATTATAATTTAAATAATAGATTTTGGCAAAATAATGTTAAAATGATTTGAAATGTTAGAAAATGTTTTAATTATCCATAATATTAGAAGTGTGACGAACGTCGGCGCCATGTTTCGGACTGCTGATGCGGCCGGCATAAACAAAATTTACTTAACCGGCTATACGCCTACACCCCTTGACCGTTTTGGCAGAATCCGTAAAGATATGGCCAAATCGGCCCTTGGAGCGGAAGATTATGTAAAATGGGAATATAAAAAAAGCCTGCCCGTCATCTTGCGTAGTTTGAGGTGGGAAAATTTTTATATTATTGGACTAGAGCAAGATAAAAAATCTGTTGATTACAAAAAGATAAAATTAAAAAATAAAAATGCATTTATTGTAGGCACGGAAGTGTCTGGAATAACTAAAAGTATATTAAATAGATGCGATATAATTGCTGAAATTCCAATGAAAGGAAAAAAAGAGTCGTTAAATGTTTCTGTGGCGCTTGGGATAGCTCTTTTCAGGATTCTAAATATATAAAAAACTAAGAATAATGTTTTTTATTTTTGATGTATAAGGCAAAAATGGGCGCTTCGGCCGTTTATCATTTTTCTTTTTATAATACCCTTACATCCTTTTTTTCTACACTTTTTTCCTTTCCGCTTGTAAGCTTCATGATAAAGCTGAAATTTTCCTTTTCCCCCCGATAAATTTATATAATCTGACATAGAATCCCCACCAAGTTTTATACTTTTAATTAGAATTTTCTGCATTGCTTTGAATACCTCTTTAAATTCCTGTTCTTTTATTTTCGAGACTTTTCTTTCAGGATGTATGCCTGCCTTCCAGAGTATTTCATCGGAATAAATATTGCCTATTCCGGCTATTACAGATTGGTCCATTAAAACCGTTTTTATTTTGCCATTTGGTTTTCTGTTAAGTCTTGCTATAAAATCTTTCAAGGTAAAATTTTTATCGAGCGGTTCTGGGCCGATATCTTTTAAATGTCTGGAATCATAAGCTGTTTTGGTATTGAGCAAGGTTATCTTGCCAAATTTTCGAATATCAGAGAAAGCCAAATACTTTCCATTTGATAAAGTAAAAAGAACGTGAACATATTTATCACGATTATTGTAAAGTAAATGCCCGGTCATTTTCATATGAATCAAGATAGTTTTATTATCGGATAAATTTATTAGAATATTTTTTGCTTGTCTTTCTACTGATTTTATTTTTTTATTAACAACTTCTTTTTTAAAAGAAACAAAATACTTCGGGTTGGCAACCGCATCATGTTGTCGTTTGTCTTTAGTCGCAAGGTCCGTCCAGACGTCTTTTATAGTAAGGTTTAATATCGTTTTTCTTAAACCTCTTGTTGTTGTTTCTACTTCCGGTAATTCAGGCATGATATAATTATACAATAATAGATGCAAAAGTTTTATTCAAAAAAAGAATATCAAGAAATTTCCAATCTTTTTAATCTTGGTAAAATAAAAACAATAAAAATCATTCGTCAAGGTCTTTGGACTCCAAAAGTTAAAGTTTTTACCCCGAAAGGCGGTTTTATTGTTTCTAAATATAAACTTACGAATAAAAAAGACATTGTAAGCAAATCACAGAATTCTCTTCAATATGAAATAGATTTAATGAATCATTTTAAAAAATCGCCGACTTTAAAGTACATAAAATCTCGCAATAAAAATTTTATAGAAGAATTTGGTGAAGGGTGGGTAACAGTTGATAAATTAATAATAGGTAAAAATCCTAAAATAATTACACCTAAAATAGCTTATCAGCTCGGAGAATTTTTATCTAAATTCCACTTGGCTGGAAGAAGTTTTACAAAAAAATTATCCAGTAGAAGGGAATTTTATAACTTTACACCACAAAATATTAAAGTAATGACTAGGATTGCTTTGGAAAATAAAAATCTTTTATTAAAAAAAATTGTTCAAGAAATTAAGAAAGGAGTTCTTAAAAACAAACCACCCAAAAATCTTCCGCAGGGCCCAATTCACGTAGATTTAAAGCCATCCAACGAACTTTTTATAAAAGAAAAATTGACTGGTATTGTAGATTTTGGCAATTTTTATATCGGTCCTTTTATGGTTGATATAGGAAAAACCATAATGTGGAATTGTTGTAAAAAAAACAAATTGGACCCAAAATTAGTTCTAGAAATTATGCGCGGATATAAGAATAGAAGAAAATTAAATAAACTTGAACTCAATTATTTTAAAAAATCTATACTTTTTGCCATATATAGCCATATTTGGGTTGATTTATATCACGTGCCCATAAAATACATACCTGAAGAATATACTCTTTCTTTAGTGAGAGATTTTTTGCCAGTGGCAAGACAATTAGAAAAAGAGAATTTATTTTCCACTCAGAATTTTTAGAGCTTCACGGATTTTGGTGTTTGTGTCTACCCCGGGGGATACTTTCTTTAATGCTTCACGTGCTTCGTTTTGAGAGTATCCGAGAGATTTTAGCGCTTCCAAGGTGTCAAGTTCTCCTTGAAGTGAAGTTCCAGACTTACTTACTTCCAATTTATCTCTAAGTTCAATAACTATTTTTTCCGCGGTTTTTCTGCCTATGCCGGATATTTTTGTAAGATAAGCGGTATCTCCGGTGCCTACGGCCTTTTTTAACGTTTCAATTGAAGCAATACCCAAAATACTAAGAGCTCCTTTTGGTCCAATACCTGAGATATTTATAAGCATTTCAAAAAACTCTAATTCTTGACGGTCTAAAAATCCATAGAGGTCTAATATATCTTCGCGTACGTGAGTATGAATCCACAACAAAACCTCCTCATTTGTCTTCTTTAGTTTGGACAATGTGTCTGGCGATATGTTTATTTTATAACCAACCCCAATCGTTTCAATTATTATAAACTTGTCAGTTTTTAAAATTATTTTACCTTTTATGCTTCCAATCATATGTCAATTATAGCATGTATGAAACAGTTTGCATTTTTGAGAATTTTCTGTTAAATTATATATATGCCAATAATAAAATCAGCTAAAAAAGCGATTCGCGGTTCTCTTCGAAAGAAGGCTTTTAATGACCGTCAAAAGCACGCGATGAAAGACATAATCAAAAAAATTGGAAAAACTGTCAAAACAGACAAGAAAGGAGCAGAAAAATTGTTAAGTCTTGCTTTTGCTGTAATAGATAAATCAGCTAAAAAGGGCGTTATAAAGAAAAATAATGCCGCTCGCAAAAAGTCTCGTTTATCAAAATTGTTTAAATAAGATATAAAATAAAAAATACCCCCGTATGGGGGTATTTTTTATGATAAGGTTATGTTACGCACGTTGTACGTTTGTAGCATTCAATCCTTTTGGGGATTCCTCTGTTTCAAAAGAAACAGCGTCTCCTTCATGCAATTCGTCAAAGCTTACGCCGACGAGAGAGTTACTATGAAAGAATAAATCTTTCTGTAAACCTTCTGCAGTGATGAAACCAAATCCTTTTTCTGTAAGTCTTTTTATTGTACCAGTCATTGATTTTTTTTAGTTAAATTGTTAAATACAAATTAAGTTCTACTCTAGAAATCGACTCTTTTCGCACCTACTTTGTATATCAAGTATAGTATATTGTGGACGATTTGTCAATGTTTATTGAGATAGTGCCTTATTTAAAAAGACAGATAGTTCCTCACCTTTTACCTCTCGAAAAGCATTAGGTTTTAAATTACCTAGCTTTATATTCATAATTCTTTCACGTTTTAAGTCGGCGACTTCTTGGAAAAGCGCCGAACACATTCTTCTGATTTGGTGTTTTTTACCTTCTGTCAGAGTTATTCTGAAAGTAAAATCATTTATTATATTTACTTTGCATTTTTTAGTTACATATCCCTCTATATTTACCCCAGCTTCCATTTTTTGCTTAAAATTTGAGCGTAATTTATTTAAAGTTTTTACAACATATTCTTTCTCATGAAAATATTTTGGATTTAACAATTGGTCTGTGATACGTCCATCATTTGTCAATATTATTAGTCCATGAGAATTTTTATCCAATCTGCCAATAGGAAAAACATCTCGCGATATTGTGGTGTTTTTTATATTTTGTTTAATGTCTTGCTCTTTTTCCTGAGGAGAGTGAGTAATAACACCGACAGGTTTATTGTAAGCAAAGTAGGCATAAATTTTTGGGTTTTTGTTGTTTTTTATTTCTACAATATCAGATTCATTTACCCGACTGCCGAGTATTGCCAATTTGCCGTTAATGAAAACTTTTTTTTCTTTTACCAGGTCATCAGCTCCTCTTCTGGTAGAGATTTTTTTCCAAGCCAGATATTTGTTTATTCGCATTGGATATATATTTTCCAATAGAGTGATTTTTATTATAAATTTTTACTTATGACTTTTTCCTGCGCTTGCCGGGACAGCAATAGCATTAGGTCCATAATATACTTTTCTTGCGGAGAGAACGAGTAGGGTAATTACCAAGATAAGCAAAAGCCATCCCAATAGAGTATTTGGGAAAAAACTATCTCCAAATAAGAAAGCCAATGCTCCTTGCTGTATCTCTGCCCTTCCCTCTATGGTATTTTTTGCATAAGCGAAAACTTCTTCTTGGGTCTTACTGTCAACTATTGTGTATGCAAGATTGGCTGTAACTACAATAATTTTACCTACTTCTGCATTAGTCGTTACTTTTATTCTTATACGAACACTGCCTTCTTCTTGTGAATTTAAGCTGTCAATATTAGCTAAAGTAGTACTATTTTCAGGAGAAAAATAACCTCTGTTCGTTTCTAGAAATTCCAGTTCTTTTGGAATGGAAATTTGTAAAACAACATCTTTGAGATTTTTTGAAGAAACATTTTTATAATTAACCACATATTCCACGATATCTCCTATTTTTATTGTTTCACCGTCTCGACTGACACTTAATGAGACAAGTGATGGTTTAGAATTTTCAGTAGTATTTGTGTTAGTAACCACTGTTGTATTTCTGTAAATGGTATTTGTGTTTGTATTAACAACAGTTGGGCTGATAGTTCTAAAACTTAAAATACTGCCACGGGAAGTCCCATATTGATTTACCACTACTGCTCGGTAATAATATGTTACGCCTGACGCAAGATTAAATAAACTCTCATAGAAAGGACTTGATTGTGCGTTACCTATGTTTTTGTTAAGAGTTGTGTTTCCTAATGCTTGAGTTGTTCCGTATTCAAAATATCCAGTAGTATAAACAGCATTATTTACCAAACCAAGGCCATTTAATCTGGCGCTTGATTGACCGATATTTGTAGCAATAGCTGTAATGGCTGTTGGCGTGCACGTATTATAACCATATGTATTACTCCCACATGTGTTGTTATATGTGTATCCGCCATTTGTTACAAAAGTCAAAGTATTACCATAAACAGTTGTTCCACCATTACCCCGAGCTGCTGCTCTGTAATAATAGGTAGTATTTGAATTAAGATTATACAATGATTCACTAAAGTTTCCCGCATAAGTTCCTTGGTTTATTCTGCTAGTTGAAGTGTAAAGGCGACTGTAAGAAGTGCCCCATTCAAACCATCTTGTAGCATAAGAACCATTAGGGTCAATATAACCATTTAAGACAATGGAAGTATCATTAAGTCCTGTTACGTAATATGTTGTTACAATAGGTCTGTTCGTATAACCATAACAGTTATAAGTATTACAATAATCATAATCATCACTTGTAGTTGTAAAAGTTCTTTGATTACCGTAAACGGTTGTTCCATTATTACCCCGAGCTACTGCGCGAAAATAATATGTGGTATCTTCTTCAAGACCGCTTAAATAATAATTATAATTAGTACTGATATTTGAACCGTAACTAACCCGATTGGTTTGATTATAATAATTTGAGTTAGTGCCCCATTCAAACCAAGCACTTACATTTGTATTGCCATTTGAACTAACATAACCATTAAGAGTTGCATAATTATCACCTATATTAGTGGCTGAACTTGTACTAACATCTGGAATTAAATTTTGTTGGCTATCAACTACAACCGTTACCGAATCATTAGCTAACCCGTTACTATCACTACAATTAATATTGTAAGTTGTTGTGTTGGTTAAAGCTCCAGTATAGAAATTACCAGAAGTAAGATTATTTGTGTTGAAGTTTGTACCTACACAAGATGTCGCATCAGTGGATGACCAACGAAGGTATGTTGAACCGCCATAATTTACATTTAAACTGTCTGCGGTTAAAGAGACGGTTGGGTTTGAAACAGATTGTGGTGCTACACTAACAGTTATTGAATCGGTTGTTGACCCGCTACTGTTATTGCAAGTGATACCAAAAGTAGTATTTGAAAACAAACTGCCTGTTGATTGGTTTCCTGAAGTTGCTTTATTTCCAGACCATCCACCGCTGGCATAACAAGATGTCGCATTGATAGATGACCAGTATATTACAGAAGAGTTTCCATAAGATACGAATATTGGATTGGCATAAATCGTAATACTCGGAGTTTGAGGGATAGGGGAATTAACCACAACCGTTACAGAATCACTAGCTGACCCGTTACTATCACTGCAATTAATATTGTAAGTTGTTGTATTAGTTAAAGTTCCAGTGTAGAAACTGCCGGAGGTAAGATTATTTGTGTTGAAGTTTGTACCTACACAAGATGTCGCATCAGTGGATGACCAACGAAGGTATGTTGAACCGCCATAATTTACATTTAAACTGTC
>C687J35174_10002843_pt1 | contig 24135 bp, 31 predicted proteins | sample RifCSPhighO2_01_FD_35174 | JGI IMG/M metagenome (IMG submission 35174) | reverse complement strand
AACCCTGTCAACAAAATTTACGAGATTTTTCCCCTCCCTTGCCGTGCCCGCCGAAGCTTCACGCGTAGGCTGGGAGGGGAGGCCCGCCCGCCTGGACTTCGTCCAAGCGAAGTCGGGCGGGGGTTGGGGGAGGGTGATGGATTTATGTATTTTTTCCAATACTGCGCCGCGGTTTTCCATGATTTCATTGTTCCAGAATCTTAATACAGCATATCCCTTGTTAATAAGCCATTTATCACGGGCCAAATCCAATTGCTTATTCTCGTCATGCTGTCCGCCACCCACTTCAATGATTAATTTCTTCTCCAGGCAGACAAAATCGACAATATAAGGACCGATCGGCTGTTGTCTGCGGAATTTGAATCCCAAATTTTTCGACCTCAGCAGATACCGCAGATATTTTTCTGCTTCAGTCATATTGTTTCTTAATTTACGTGCAACGGTAGTGTGTTTTTCCATTGATTCNCCCCCACCTAGCCTCCCCCCTCAAGGGGGAGGAATTAAATTCACATATTTCTCCGCGAGCCGGCCGCTTACAAAAATCTCCAAATATGCCGCAAGCAAAAATCCCAGAGCGAGCAGCGGCACCAGCTTGAGATTATCTTTGAGGCAAAGCTTGAATTTTTCCCAATCAGAAACCGGCGCATTTATTTTCCAAAAAAATCCCAGACGCAGGCCAAACGACGCAGCCAGCAAAAACAAAGGAAGCTCAACAATGCCGTGCGGCAGTACAGTCATGGCAAAGATAAGCAGTCCCTCAGCTTTTACTGAAACCAAAAAAGCGAAAAGATAACCCAACACAAAAAGATTAAAAGCAATGCTTAAAAGCGGAATGAGACCTGCGATAATGCCGCCAAAAAGCACGACAATAGAGGCTTGAAAATTGTTTTTAAAAATGAGCATCACTGATCTCGCATCTATGGCTAAATCCCTTCCCTGAAAAATTTCCTCAAACATCTTTCGCAAAAACTCTATAAAGCGCCCCAGCCCTTGAGGATGCGCCATGAACGCTGCGAAACCCACAGCAAACCAAAAAACCGCCCAAACTGCGGTCTTTTTGAACCAGTATTTATTATCCGCCAATAGCTTGCGATAATCTTGCCAAATCCGCATTCAACGATGCAGCTTTCTTGCCCATTTTTGGGCAAAACTTCGACGCGCCCGTCTCAACTGCATATCTGTCAGTTTAATCTTGGATCGCAAAGATCCGGACAAAAACCAAAAATTATTCTTCATATATCTAAGCCTGCTGGAGCAGGCCGTCAACTTGAACTGAAAAGTCTTTGGTTTTGCCAAATACATTTTTTTTAGCATCCAAGACTTCTACACCTGCTACATTCCCTTCAGCATCATAGTCAATTGCAATATCATCTGTTACTCGTTTAGTTGTAACTGTGGTATCGCTGAATTCAAAATACACAACATCACTGGCTTTATCGTATTTAATCTTCATAAAAATATTTAATTAAAATAGAAAACGTAAACTGTAATGACTATTATTACTTAATTTTCAATCGCGCTACCTCCCCCCAGGTAAATTAATCTTGGGCAGGTTTAGTTTGGTAAACTGCGTCAGGTCAGGATTGATCAGATACAAGAGGATAAACGCGGTAAAAATTATGATAATCCCCTTAAATGTGCTCTCAAAAGTATCTTTGGCAGAGGCCACCTGTTCGGCATTGCCCGCTGCGGTCATGTACCGATAGCCGGCCGTAACCAGCATCACGAGGCCGATCAACGCGCCAAGCCCTAGGGAAAAAAGATAGATTTTTTTGATGCAGATTGGAAGCGCTCCTTCGATTGGATTACCCTGCGCATCCCTGGTGCTGCAAATCTGTTCAAAACCGGTCGGCGGAGCGGCGTCGCGCTGCGATTGGGCAAAAACCGCGTACGGCAACAGCAACTGCATAACCGCAAAGGTCAGGAGTAATTTTAAAAAAATTGAACTTTTGTTTCTCATACTATTACCATAAATCGGAGAGCTGGGAATTGTCAGCCCAAGGCTGATCCGCCTAGGGCGGAAACCCAGTCTACCTGCTCCCCCGCCTGCCATCGCCTAAATCGGGGTGCCCAGAATCGAACTGGGACTATCTGCTCCCAAAGCAGACGTACTACCACTATACTACACCCCGGCTCAGACTATGGCGGGCAGGCAAACCAGGCGCGCTAGCCAGCTGCGCTACGGCCCGCCTTGTTAACTTCTAACTGCGTCTTTTAAGCTCTTGCCTGCTTTGAATTTCGGCACCTTGGTTGCGCCAATTTGAATCTTTTCTGTCGGATTTTGCGGGTTCACGCCGGTTCTCGCGGCCCGATGCGACACGGAAAAACTGCCAAATCCGGTAATCGTAACCTCGCCTCCGCTCTTCAAAGTCTCCGTTATCACCTCAACTACAGCCGCCAATGCTTTTTCCGCTTCCCCACGACTAGTCCCGATTCTCTGGGAAACAGCTTCAGCCAATTCTACTTTGTTCATTATAATTTTGCCTTCTCCGCCAGCCGGCGGATTAATATCAAATTAACCCAAGTAAAAATATAGCAAATTCCGGCAAACACTGCAAGAATAAGCCAAAAACTTGTGCCAGTACGAGGAAGGGTAGTGCTTCCCGCCACTCGACCGACAATTATATCACCCTGAAACCGCGGCAAAACTCGATAGTTTTCATTATACTGCGAAACTATACCGGTGATTTGAATATAATCGCCTTTCTTAATCTTGGGCTTAATGATCCCTGTTTCCTCCTGGATGAGCACCCGAGCCTGCCCGCTACCGTCATCAACAAAAAACGCGTCTCCCTGGTTTTCCGAAACCTGGCCTGCGATTTTTACCAGCCAGCCCTCTTGCTCTTCTCCGATCTGCCCGGTTTTTACATCATGTGCAGCCACCTGGCTGTTGGAACGGACAACTTGAACCGTGCTTGAATCAATAATTAATTGTGTCTCGCGGTACTTTTCCGCAAGCGTTCCCTGCAACACTACCTCGTCTCCAATCCCCAGAGACAGGTTTTGCGCGGCGCTCAGCACAACTCTGATGCCACTACCCGCGAGATAAAATACGTCTTCGCCAAATATCCCCGGCGGAGCGCTGACAATTCCGCCAGTGGCAATCTTTGTCCCTAAATCTTGAGAGCGAATTGCTTTGAGAACCACTTCTTTGGGAAAATTGATTTGTTCCGATATTTTTTCCGTTAATTTTGCCTGCTGTGTCTCTATTTTTGTTCCGACGATGATCTTGTTTGCTGCCGCTGGAGTCGGATTTGCTGTCCACTGATAAATTTGGTCTTGCGACCAAGAATAAGAAATTCCTTCTTTGGCATCTGTAAAGCCGATCTCATTTACCAGCTCGCCTAAAGGATTAAACAAGCTGATTTTTTCCGCACCGCTGTTATTTAAGCTGATCCCCGTAACCTCACGGTAAAGAGCCATATAACCGCCGGCTTTTATTTCAGTATCCAATAAATCTTCTTCGGAGATTGTGTAGCGGCGGGTAAGATCGGCCAATACCCAATCAGCCAGATCAATGCTATCCGCGCCTGTATTGTGAAGCTCAATAAATTCTCCTTCCTCATCGTCACCGTCCGGATTGGCCAAAGCCTCGGAGACGATTAGGGTATTTTGGTATGATACAGCCTCTTCAAACACATTCGCAGCGCCTGGCGTCGGATTTTCCGTCCATTCCCAAATGCCCGAGCTGTTCCTGGCATACGAAAACCCTTCTTTCGAGCCGCTGTAGGCGAGACGCAAACGCAAATTTTTACTGCTGTCAAACACGCGAATCGCATCAGTCTCCGCGTTATTCAAAGCAAACTTGCCTTTAGGAATATTGATGGTTAAATATCCGAATATCGGGATTTTTTGATTCTCGATGGTAAAAGCATTTTTTGAAGGAATATCCTCGACGCCGTCGTCATCAATGATGAAACCGGACAGATTAAACTCTCCGTTTGAGGCATTATAAAATTCCACCCACTCGCTGCCGCTATCTTTGCCCTGCGGATTAGGCATGACTTCCGAGATTTCTAGACTAAATCCCCCGCTCGCCGCAGGCGGCGGCGCGAGCTCCGGGGTAGACGTAGGCGCGGCTGGAGGGGACGGTGGGCCAGCTGGCGGAGGAGGGGGCGGTGAAGCTTGGCTTTGCGAATTGCGCGGATGAGCAGCTGTTTGCAAAAAGAAATCTACCGAGTTATTATTCGCATCCGCTGAACGCTCCAAACTTTCATTCGCTCCTGGATTTGTGGCAAATACCGCGCCTTCCACGAATGCATTCGCAGCCAGCCCCCATGCTGCGCTGTCAATGATCGCCCCCGTATCATTGGCCCCTAGGCGCAGGGCAATGCCATTGTCGTCAGCTATCGTGCCTGTCGTCGTAACATCGGGTGATGCGGTTATGGTTGTATAGGAAGAGTTGGCCCAAAGGTAATACCCGCCAGCTCTGATGATTGTCGGGCTTGTCCAGGATTTTAAAAGAGTGTCAGCGCTACCGGTCTTGGTTCTTTTCACGAGACGCATCCCGTCAAGATCAATATCCTGCCCTGTAGGATTGTGAATCTCGATAAAATCGCTGGTCGTGAGTCCAGGGCCTGCAGTGATTTGGATTTGGGAGACTTGGAGATTGTCTATCGCCATGGCAGCTCCGGGTATAAAAAGCAGTACCGTAAATCCAAAAAAAACCAATTTCATAGATTATGTCAATTGTTAGATGTAAATTATCAAATATGTCTTATTCCAATTTGCGCGTTCCTTGTTTCTTTTGCATGCCTTCCACCGGAATAGTCACGTAAAAAGACGTGCCCTGATTTTCTCCGGGAGATTCAAACCAGATCATTCCGCCAACGCGGTCGAGTACTGCTTTCACGAGGTATAAACCCAGCCCCGTACCCTCCGCGTCTTTCACTTTGGCGTTGTTTGCCCGGTACATCTTGGAAAAAATCTTTCCCTGTTCCTCTTCCGGAATACCGTAGCCGTTATCTTTTACAGTAATCCTAATGTATCTCTTTGGCTGTTTATTGTGGTATACCAACGAATCACGGTTCAGAGAAACTCCTACCTCTATTTGCCCGCTGTTCGGAGTATATTTGACGGAATTTGTGAGGAGATTCTGAACAATAATCCGGACCAATTTCGGGTCAGCCGGAACCAGAGGAATATTGTTTTCATAATCTTCTCTGATCTTAAGCTGTTTTTGGAGGATTTGCGGTTTCATTTCAGCAACAACGCTTTGTGTGATCTCCACGATGTTGATCGGTTCCGGATCTACTGAAAACGTCCCAAACTCGACGCGGGAAACATTCAAAAACGCGTTTACCAGCTCCACCATGCGCTGGTTCGCGTGATAGATTTCGTTTAGATACTGCTTTTGTTCTTTGAGAATTTTCCCCGCATCGCCGTCCAGAAGCATTTCTGTATACCAATTTACAGTAGACAGCGGGGTACGCAATTGATGGCTGGCCAATGACACGAACTCGGTCTTTGCAGTATCCATCTCCTTTTCGCGCGTCACATCACGGAATACCTGCACCGCACCTACTATTTGTTTACCGAGCATAATCGGCGTAACAGTGATAGCCACGGGAAATCTGGCTTTATTTTTCTTTACGTAATAATAAGAACCATCGGCATCGACGCTGATTTTTTTGCCGGTCTCCAGGACCAAATTGAAAGCTTTTTGCAGGGATATCATACCTCCCTTTTCATCCTGAATCGGAATGATATCGAGGACATGCTTGCCGGTAATCTCTGAGAGTTTCCATTCCAGGAGCTGTTCGAAAACCTGGTTTACCAGCCTGATTTTCCCGGCTTTGTCCGTAACTACCAGGGCTTCTCCCAGACTGGCGAGCATGGCTTCATCTTTGGATTTTTCCTCTTCCAGGCGCGCTTTAGCAAGCTGGAGATCGTGGATGATCTTCAGAGTTTCGGTTTTAGAATCCTCAAGTTCTTTGATCTTTGTGGCCAAAGTAACCTGGCGCTGCCTTGCCGTATTTTCGCTAAATCCGCTGTCCCTTCTCGTTCGCTCAAGTAAATAAAGAAGAATAGCGCCGACTGCAAATAACCCAATAACCACGAGGCTTTTCTCGGCCTCGCCGTTAAAACGAAAGTAACCAAAACTAAGGGCAAGCAGAACTAGCCCGCATAAAAACAGTTTGCCTTCTGCATGAGGCTGTCCATGAAACTCCATCAAGATACCCTATTATTTTGTTTCGTCTTGAAAACTCTACCTTGAAACCGAAATCGCGGCCCCTTGCTCAGCGTTCGGCGCGCTGACAGTAATGCGGCCGCTTGTTGTTGTGGCGATATTGTAGCAAGTGCTATTTGTCGTTGAGCAGCTTGGATCTGATGGAATAGCCACCAGATATTTCTCATCAGCCGACAGCTCGAGAAGCGAAGCGAAATTCAGCCCCGTGCAGGTCGTCGTGGCTGTGCCGGATGGGCAAATCGCGGATCCCGGTGAGGTCTTGATATTTGGCGGCAGTCTGCCGCTGTTGTCCAGAGAATACTGGTATACCGCGTTTAAAATGGTATTAACATCGACCCTTCGCTGGGAGTTGCGCGTATCGCCGAGCTGTTTTCCCGGATTGATCGCGACAATGACGATGCCAGCCAAGATCCCGATGGCTGCCACCACCAAAAGGATTTCCAGCAAAGTGAATCCTTTGGTTTTTGTATTTTGCATTTGTTTCTCGTTAATTGTTATTTGTTAAAAATTGCTTCTTATCATTATGACATAAATCTAAAAATCCGCAACTTCGAGCCAGGATGAGACGTTTATTTTCGGGTTGATAGCGTCAATGTTAATGCTCGCCTTCCTAATCACAGTACCCACCGTGCTGGAAGCGGTAATGAGGCGATTCTGACCGCCAAGGCTAACCACATTGTACCCGCATACTCCCTGCCCAAGACTCAGATTCCCTTGCCCGGTAAAGGCCGTATCCTCTCTTATTCTCTCCAGGGCTTCGTCAGCGCAAGCATTCACTAGGCTCTTAGACTGGCCTGACTGCTCCATGGAAAAGCTGCTTCGCGAGCTGCCAAGGCCAAAAAGGATAACGGCAATGGATACAGCCACCCCAACAGCGCTCACTACCAGCACGCTGATAAGCAGAATATAGCCGGACTCCAGCTTGTAGCTTGTAGCTTGTAGCATATTAGGCCTTGAATTATTTGGTTTTGTGTTTATATTCATCTAGCTACAAGCTAATAAGCTACTGTCTAAAAAGCTATCTGAGCGATGCGCTTCCATAAAATATTTTTGAATAATCGTACTCATTTTTACCGGCAGGGTTGGAATGCGTGAGTGTAAATTGTACGCGAACCGTGCCCGGCGTACCAGTCCGAGATAAATTTTGAAAATTCAAAGCTGAGACAGACAACCTTGAGGATGTTAGAGACACAGCCGCCCCTGCCCCCTCCTGCACCCGCAAAGCCGCCGAGGAAAGATCAAACACAGTCGGATCATTGCTTACGCCCGCGGCATCAACTGACAAACTCGCCGCACTTGCTCCATCTGCCGGCGAATTGATGGATTCAGCATTACGGATTGTCTGTGTGATTAGATTCATAACCATAACGCCCTGGCTCTCCACCTCAGCTACGGTTTGGTTTTTTACCCGCGAACGGAGAATCAACGCCAAAAAAATCGAAATAACTAAAAGCAAAATCGCCGCGAGTCCCAGATAAAGGAGAAGTTCGATGAGGGTAAACCCCGACACCAAACTGTGTTGTGGTGTGGGGGTAAAGTCTTTTTTCGATTTTAAAATACAAAACTTGGTCAATTTTTGTTTTCTTTTATTTAATTTTATTAGAAACCATAAGGGTGCCGTAAGGGCCTAATACAGTGCCGTCACAGGTGGTAAAAGCCTGTGTTGCCTGGCCGCCGGGATTTTCCAGATTCGCTGTAAGGAGATACTGCTGATTCTGGCAGCCGTAGCTTCCGCCCGGGTCAGAATAATAAGCGTAGCTATAAACTCCGTCCCCGGGATATCCCGAAGCGCTTTCTTTGGGGTCGTGCGGCAACTTGCTTATGTAAGGCTGAAGCGAGGTTGTCAAAGTGTTCCAGCTACTGTCATTGCTGTTTGTCCAAACATTATTGGGGGAGGTCGCTCCGCCTGATCCCGGATATCGGTCGTTATTGTCATTATAATAAAGTTCCAAAGCCTTTGAAATTTGGGCCAGATCAGTACGCCTTTTTACATCCCTGGCTTTTATTCGAACAGAGTTTAGACTAATCATTATCACACTAGCGAGTAAGCCGATCACCGAAATTACCACAAGCAGTTCGATAAGGGTAAACCCCGACCGAAATTTGGAATTTGGAACGTGAAATGTGGTTTTCATGCTATATTCAATATTCTAAAATCATTGCGGCCTCACAATCTGCAGCTCTTCCGTGTCCGCGGTTGAGGCAAGAAATGCCCGGTCAAGAGTTAAATCATAAATTACATCAACAGGGCCGTTGGCCAGATTCAACTGACCGAGAAGCGAAATAGCCGCTGGATTTGAAACGTCAATCACTTTGAAATCATTAGCTGTGTCTGCGGTTGCCAGAAAAACATATCCAGAGTTGGGTTCCAGTGAAATCGCCAGCGCATTAGCGCCGAGCTCCAAAGTATCGGCTAGGGCTGGGGTCAGCGGATTTGCCACATTGATCGTATAAAATTCCGGGGCCGCGCTCGCTGCCCGCCCCAGAAACACATGATTATTGCCAACATCGAGCGATAAACCGTCAGCGTTGGCATTGCCGCTGTTGAGATTGAAAACCTGAATGCGAGCGGGCGCGGTCTTGGTGGTGATGTCAACAATTTGCAATTCCGCCGCATTATCAGTAGAAGCAACATAAGCGTAATCCCCTGCTGTCGCCAGATCGCTTACGGTGCCTGTCAAAGATGGGGTACGTCCTACCGGGTTTCCCGGCGTTGATGGATTGGTCAGATCAAATATCAAAAATTCATCGCCTCCGGCACGAATCATCAAAAGATAATTACCGGAAATCGCAAGAGCTATGGCGTTTACAGTTGCGTTGCCGCTGTTGGCAGCAGTCAAATTGACGCTAGTCAATTTACCGGCCTGATCTATTGTTGCCGGATCAGAAATATCTATAATTTGGAGTTCCTCAGAGTTATCTGTTGACGCGACATAAGCATAATTGCCGGAGATTACGATGTCATTTGGAGTGCCGTTCAAATCCCTTTGGCCGAGGAGCACGGGAACTGCGGGATTGGAAACGTCAAAGATAAAAAATTCTCGCCCCCCGCTATTTGCCCGCCCGAGATAAACAAGATTATTGGCAAACGCGATCGCGTTGCTGTTTGCTGTGGCATTGCCGCTGTTGCCTGCTGTAAAATTGAAAATCGCTTCCAGGCTTGGCAATGCCCAGTTGCCCATTGCTGTCGCGATCCAGTTTGTGAGTCTGCTCGCAAGCGATATGGTACCTGTTCGCTGGAGGTTCTGCTGCCAGTCTACTCTCGAGGTTACCAGCTTTCTTTTTGCGTCAATCGTGGAAATCATTATCTGTCTCGTAAAAATTCCGTTCACATCCGAAACTCCGGATAAAATCCACTGTCCGCCGGAAATCGCCAGCCCAAAAGTACCGTCAGTAAGGTTGGCAAAACCCGCATCGCGGATATTTTTCAGAGCCTCCAAACCCTCTTCTGCCAAAAACACTGCAGAGGACCGTTTCCCGGCAAGCGTGGTTGACTCTTGTCCGTACAAAAATACTCCGACAAAAGAAACAACTATCATGGCAAAAATCGAACTCGCCAAAATAACCTCTATCATGCTGAAAGCAGCTTGCAGCTTGTAGCTTGTAGGTGGTAGGTTTTTAGGAATTAAGCGCATTTGTGATCTTATTTAGTATTCGCATAACTTCATCCAATAAGCTATCAACCTTAGCATAATCAAATTCTTTACCAAACAACAGTCGTTTCGTAATTTCTATCTGCGTTTCTAATTCTGCACCCGAAGCGTAGGCCATTATTAGGAATTGTCGGTAATCTTTCTTGCTGCCGCGCCTTCGCCCTTCCGCAATATTGGATGGAATAGATACCGAGCAGCGTCTCATTTGAGAAGTCAGCCCATATATTTCCGATTTGGGAAAATTTTCTGTGATATTGTATACTGCAACAATCAAATCCATCGCTTTTTGCCAAACTATTAGATCTTTATAAGTTTTTATTAATTCATTTTGCATTTTTCTACAAGCTAAAAAGCTACAAGCTAATAGCTGACTGTTCCCTTACTGTTGATGGTGATGTTTTTTTTCTCACTAGCTTGCGAGATTAACGTAACAGTCCCTGTAGTTTGAGGGAACCCTGCCAATTTTGAAAAAACGACCTCCGAAAGACCAGAGGATACGATACTGCTGGATATCTCAAATGTTTCGTCATAGTCCTGATCGCGGCTGGCAAAGGAACTGCCCTTAAAAACAACCACGCCTCCGGTTTGAATCCGCGTCCCCCAGGCAGAATCGCCATCTACAGCCTGAGCCAAAATCTGCGCCCGCCGCAGATTCTGTGCGACTGCACTTGAAGCAATATCCAAATCATTGCGAGACTGCAAAGCTTGGTAAATCGGTATACCAACGCCGGCCAGCATTCCAACCAACACAACTACCAATAAAACTTCAATAAGAGTAAAGCCACACACCAAACGATATTGTGTTGTGAGGGTAAATGCTTTCTGTTTTTTATTTTTCACAGTGGAACATTAATAAGTGTGACAAATACAATAGTACTTGTTGCTAGTTTGGTCGCACCAATTCACACCCGCGCCCCAAGGGCGGCAAGAAGGAGGGATTCCGGTTGTAGTGTCTGGAACTGACTCCAAGTCGGTAACCAATAGCGCGCCCGGGTAAGCATTTCCATAATTATAGTAACAATACTCATTGCCTCCAGGCGGCGGGACTGGAACGCGGGAGATGAATCCATCATTTACCAGCTCCTGCATACTCTGTTCAAAATAACCTCCTCCGTTACAAGCACCGAATCCGGGATTGTAATTGTTCGGCATTCTGTTATTTTTATCATAAAACAAGTCAAGCGCGTTATTGATTTGCTTAAAATCGGCTATTATTCTGGCATCTCTGGCCTTGGCCCTCGCAGAATTCAAACTCACCAAGATTATACTCGCTAAAAACCCGATCACGGAAATAACCACGAGGAGTTCGATGAGGGTGAAACCAGGACTTTTAAAATTAGTTTTCATTGCATGTAACTGTTTTTGCAGAATAATCCTGTATTGGGATCTCGTATGGCGAACCGCCAGAGCCTAGGTAACAAGTCCCGCTTGTGGTCATACAATAATAAAATTTTCGCCGATAGTTTCCACTTCCACCATTCCAATTGACAGCGGTAATCCGCATCCCCTGGTTGGGAGTACCATCCAGCCAATTGTCCCAGTCATAGTCCCAATTCGGACATGGCGGTTTGGGCCACGCAGATAAATAAGTGCCAACAAAAGCCGTTGCTTCTCCCGCACCGACATCGGGCGCATAGCTTCCTCGCACATCGAGATCCAACTCGCCAGCCTGAGTAATCTGCTTCATATCAGCCAGCATCCTTGAATACCGGGCCTTGTCCCGAACACTATTGAGCGAAATCAAAATCACGCTAGCCAAAAGCCCGATCACGGAAATGACGACCAGGAGCTCGATTAACGTAAAAGCCAGGGAGTTTTTTTCTTTATTCATACTACTTTACAAGCATTACTGAATAATCAAACTCGGTTGACCAATCGCGACAAATGTTTGCGATTCCTCCTTCAGGACATCCGCCAGGAGGAAACGTACCGCATTTTGCGCCTGACATCCCCGGCTGGCGGCCGCCTTCCAGTTGTCTTATGGTAATTACGGCAAAATCGGAATTAAACGAACAACCGTAATTCGGAGCAGAGCTTGCTGGATAATTATAATACGTGTAAAAATAAGATCCGGCCTTTGGGCCAAAGAACGAAAAACCTACTTCTAACAAATTAATTGGATCTTTGGGATTGGAGCTCAAAATTTGGACATCAACAAGCTCTTGCAAAAAACCTGGGTTATAGCTTACATTCCAACCTCCGACTCCGGCCGATGGGCCGTTCACAGGAGGATATACCCCATTAGTTTCATAATATAGCTGCATTGCGTTTACGAGCTGTTTAACATCGGCAATCCTTCTGGTGTCTCTGGCCTTGGCCCTCGCAGAATTCAAACTCACCAAGATTATACTCGCTAAAAACCCGATCACGGAAATTACCACGAGGAGTTCGATGAGGGTGAAGGCTTTTTCAGATCTATTTTTCATGTTAACGGCACCAATTCACCTTAATGCAATATTGGTACGTGGCATCACTGCATAGAGTGTCGTTAGTGGTATAAAAATCTCCGTCCGAATCGCTCTGCAAGACCGGATGGTCAGTTTCAAGCTGTACGCGCAAGGCATACATCTGGTCATTGCATGCATTGTAAGGCGGGAAATAGGTAATACTGCCATCATCGACGTCTGGAGTTTTGTTTAACGGATCATCAGGGACTTTGGCCAGTACAGACTGGTAGTTGGCAATAACGCTATTGTCGCCGACCATTTCCTGGCATCCAACCCCTGTTAAAAGACAGGTCTTAAACTTCAACCAATGTCCTTCCCAGCTAGGCATCCCCAATGTCCTAGGATATTTCCCATAATTATCGTAAAATAATTCCAGGGCTGTTGTAATTTGCTTGAGGTCAGCAATTCTTTTGGCGTCGCGTGCCTTGGCTCGAACACCGTTCAAACTCACCAGGATTATACTCGCCAGAAACCCGATTACGGAAATAACGACGAGGAGTTCGATGAGGGTAAACCCTTTTTGATTCTCGGTAAACATTTAGGTGCGTTGATTAGAGCAAAACGTCCCGCCAGCTTCTAAAGTGGCGCAGAGCTCATACGCTTTTCCGGCTGGGCCATAACCGTCCTCGCCGGCATTCCACGGTTCATAAGAATAGTTATAGGTAGCGTCATTAATCGGGTCTTTAGGCAAATTGCTAACAAATCCGTCGGTGATTAAATCTCTCAAATCGCTATTCGCGTCCCAATCTCCCGTGCCTCCCGCAGCTCCGCAGTTGCCCAACCCTCCATAGCTTGTGTCAGAACACATCGCCTCGGGCTGTGTATACACCCCGTATTTGTCAAAATGCAGTTCAAGGGCAGTAGCAAGCTGGCGGATATCAGCCTTTCTTTTCGTATCCCTGGCTTTAGCCCTTGCACTATTCAAGCTTACCAGAATCACGCTCGCCAGAAACCCGATCACGGAAATGACAACGAGGAGTTCGATAAGGGTGAAGCCTTTTTGTTTGTTACGGTAACGCAAGATTCTTTCCATAGTTAGTATCAAGGCCGTTGGTATTGCCCGGAGGATTATTGCTGCCATTGCACACTGTTGGCACATGGGCGATATCCGCAGCGGTAGGGTTTTCCAAGGTGGCGGAAATAGAGTAACTCTGGCCGTTATTGCAAGGGTAAATCATATACCCAGGCCTCTTTGACACATCAGGATCATCGATAATGCCCCCAGACAAAAATCCCTGATCCGCCAGTCCCTTGGCAACAGTGTTAGGCGCCCCATCAGTTGCAAACCAGCCTATCCCAAGACCATTGTAACCATATCCTGTCACAACGTAAGAATCAAATTTGTCGTAATAAAGTTCCATGGCCGTAGAAATTTGTCTCAAATCCGCGCGTCTTCTGGCATCCCGCGCCTTGCCCCGCGCGCTATTCAAACTCACCAAAATCACGGACGCCAAAAGCCCGATCACGGAGATGACCACGAGGAGCTCGATTAATGTGAAGCCAGGTTGCAGCTTGTAGCTAATAGCTTGTAGCTTCTTAGGGGTGAGTTTATTTGGCTTTGTGTTTGTATTCATTGGCTACAAGCTAAAAAGCTACTACCTAAAAAGCTGTTTCTTTGACATATTTTTCTGTGACCCAACCGCTCCGGCCATCAGGCATGACGATTTCGTACCATCCGTTTTCTTTCTGTACAAATTCAAGCTTATCGCCCGGGGTCACGCGGCCAACAAGCGGAGCAGATGACGATCCGGCCTCGCGTACATTTAGGTACCCAGTGCCAGTATCTAAAACTTCAAGATAGTTCTCTACTATTTCCAGGGTGGTCGTGGCCGCAGGTTCCGGTTCTATGGGCGGAGCAATGGGAGACGGAGGCACATTTTCAACTGATTCTTCAATCGGCGGCGACGGGTTTGATATTTGCTGCTCCGGGTCATTGAGTCCGCCGATCAGGCTGTAAATCGGCAAAATCACTGCTAGGGCAACGCCTACTACCCCCATCCACACAATGACTAGCAAAATTGGTTCTAAAATCACGGTGAGGTTTTTGGTTGTGGTCTCGGTTTTGGTTTCAAAAATTTCGCCGATCTTGAGCAGGGTTTCGGGAAGCTGGGCGGATTTTTCTCCTGCCACAAGCATTTGCTGGACCGTAATCGGAACGAGGCGGTTTATCTCTTTGGGGTAAAGCTCAAAACTTTTTTTTATCGAATTGCCTTCTTCCACACTGTCCCGCAAATGTGCGTAAAGTTTTTTGTAAATCTTTAAGGAAGAAGCCTTGTAAAGCGAATCGAGAGCCGCGACCACCGGCATCCCGGCACCGAGAAGCGTACCCAGAATAAAACCCATGCGCGCCAGCTCCACCTCCTGAATCAATTTTTTTATTACGGGGATGGAAAACAGAATTCGTTCCCCGATAAATTTAGTCCTGGAAAAAATAAAGGTAAAATAGATAATTGCAAATACCCCGATAAGAATCGCCGGCACCGCCACGAATCCATAATCGCCCAGGAAATTTCCGACTTGGATAAGAACCTTGGTGACGAACGGCAGCTCCAGGCGTAGCTCGGAAAAAACCGAGGCCAGCCGCGGCAGGATAAACCAGCCAATGCCCAAACCAATAGTCAACGTCAGAAACAACACCAAAATCGGATAAATCATGGCAGACCTGATTTTCGATTTGAATGTGCGGTCTTTTTCCTGCTGAATGACAATGACCTTGAGATTCTCGGGGAGTCGGCCGCTTTCCTCACCGATGCGCACCAATGCCACCACGTGATCCGGCAGCAAATTGGTATTTTCCAGAGCGCGCCACAAGGTCGAGCCGCCGCTGATATCATCCTCCATCTCCGAGATTGCGGTTTTCAGGGCTTTGGAACGAATTTCCCGCTTGATGGCGTCGAGCGCATAAAACACGTCCATGCCCGAGGCCAGCATCATGGTTAGATTCTCAATAAAATACTCTCGCTCTTTGCCGGTTCCAAGCCGCGCTAAAAAACTGGAATACTTTGTTGCCATACTAATTTAAAAATTGTTGTTCCGGCGGAGCCGCGACGCGCAAAAGTTCATCGATAGTAGTGATTCCGCTTTTTACTTTTTCAATCCCGTCTTCGAAAAGCGAATGCGCGCCAAGTTTGCGAGCGATTCCCCAAACCTGTTTCGAGGAAGGATTTTTGAGAATCAAATCTTTGAGCTCGCGGTCAACCGGTATAACCTCAAATACAGCGACCCGCCCCCGATACCCGGTATCAGAGCAGGTTTTGCAGCCTTTGCCTTTGTAAAAAGTCATATTTTTTTGGTCGAAATATCTGACAAGCTGAGGATGGTTCCGCTTAAATTCCGCATTTGTTACGGACACGCTATAGCGACAGGTGCTGCAGATGAGCCTGACCAGGCGCTGAGCAATAACAAGCTCCAAGGTGGAGGCGAGTAAAAACGGCTCAATCCCCATATCTAAAAGGCGCGGTATTGCTGTAGCGGAATCATTCGCATGGAAGCTTGAAAACAAAAGGTGTCCGGTCAACGCCGCGTTCACCGCGATCTCCGCGGTTTCGCGATCCCTGATCTCGCCGACGAGAATGATGTTCGGGTCCTGCCGGACAATGGAACGCAAACCCTCAGCAAAGGTAAGATTGGTTTGCTGGCTAACCTGGATCTGGTTCATGCCGGTAACTTTGTATTCCACCGGGTCCTCAATCGACATCACGTTTACCTCAGGGCGATTCAGGCTTTTTAACAATGAATAAAGAGTCGTGGTTTTCCCTGATCCGGTCGGACCTGTCACCAGAATCATGCCGTAAGGTTTTTTTGCCGCTTCAGAAAGAGCCTGCTGGTCGGCCACGGAAAGTCCGATGTCCGAAAAAGTAAAACTGCGCACGTATTCACCAAGAAGCCGGATGACAACCTTCTCGCCGTCCAGAGTAGGCACGATTGAAACACGCAAATCAACTGATTTGCCGTTTTTGCTGTGCCGAATTGCGCCGTCCTGCGCGGAAAAATGTTCGTCAATACGCAAATGCGCCTGGACCTTTATACGGTTCAAAATATTCTCGTAATGTTCTTTCGGCACCCGACCCGCCTCACGCAAAACTCCGTCAACCCGGAACCTGATCACCACCTCTTTCTCTTGAGGATCGAAATGAATGTCAGAGGCTTTGTAAATAAGGGCGTCCTCTAGGATTTCCTCGATGATCTCGGGCGCGATTCTCTTTTTAGCTTCGAGGATTTTGCCGAATCTTGTTTCCAGGGGCTTGCGGTAAGCGACAAATGCTGCCTCTATGTCTTCTTTCAGGGAATACGCCGTAGAAATTTTCTTACCGGGAAAAAGTTTTTTCACCGCACTAGCAGCCTGGGACGGATTGTCCGAGGCAACGGTAATTTCGCCGTCCTTGTCGGCGCTTAAAACCACGTTATATTTTCGGGCAACCTCTTCGGGTATAAGTAGTATCTGCTCGCGCGCGGGCATATTATTGCTCAGGTCAGCGTACGGAACGCCAAAAGATTCTGCCAAAGCCTGGCCTAGAAGCTGGCGCGTCAAAAGCTGGGAGGAGAGCAGATAATCAACAATGGATGTCTTGTTTTTCTGTGCGTATTCCTCAGCCTTTTGGATATCCTTGGCGCTGACATAGTCCTCAGCAAGTAAAATTTCTTTGATCTTTTGCTCGCTAGTCTGCTCGCTGTTCTTCGCAGGCTGAGGCGCTGGCGGCGGGGAGGCTTTTTTCTGAATTGTAATTTGGGTTTTTTTGTTCGGGGGCATTTGTTTTACACCTTAATACCTTATTATGACTTACGGGTTTACGGTTTTATTCCCCTCCCTTGCTGTGCCCGCCGAAGCCTCGCGCGGAGGCTGGGATGGGATGCCCGCCCGCCTGGACTTCGTCCCTGGCGCAAGTCGGGCGGGGGTTAGGGGAGGGTGATAAAAAAGCTCTAATTCAAGAATTTTTTAGCCCCCTCCCCACAAGGAGGAGGGAACTAAACCGGGAAGTCCATACCTATACCTTCAAAATTTTTTTCACATAATCAATAATAGTGGAAAGAGGGGTATTGGATTTTACAAAATAATGCTCCGCGCCCAAGGCCAATGCCCGTTTTTCATCCTCGAGCTGGCTAAGGTTCGAGGTAACAACTATGGGCACAGTGTTTTTTTTCTTCTGCAGAGCTTCCAACACCTTAAAGCCGTCCAGATTAGGCATCATTAAATCAAGCAAGACAAGGTTAAATTTGTCTTTTTCCATGAGATTCAGGGCTTCGGTTCCTTCATTTACGATTTTGGTTTCAAAACCGGAATGCTGAAGTTTCAGCTCCAGAGCCCGTGCCATGGGTTTTTCATCATCCACAATAAGAATTTTTTTCAGGGCAGGCATTTGAATTTATTATACGGAAAAGTTGCCAAAAAAACAAATAATAAAACGTGGGCAACGAAATTCAGACTTCCTGGGTATTTTCCCTCCCCTTGAGGGGGAGGGATTGAGGGAGGGGTGAAATGTTTTAATTCTCCACCCCCGCCTAACCTCCCCCATCAAGGGGGAGGAATAATTCCGCTATTCACGTTTTCTTTTGTTTCCTTCGGTTCTTCTTTTTTTGCCTCTTCCGGATTTATCTGCCGATAGAGCGTGCCGAGCACGCCGTTTACAAATTTGCCGCTCGAGCTGCCGCCAAAAGTCTTTCCAAGCTCCACAGCTTCATTGATCGCAACCTTGGGCGGAACCTCTTTGGCATACATGAGCTCAAAAATCCCCAAACGCAAAATATTGCGGTCAATGATGGTGATCTGGTCAAGTGGCCATTCGGGCGCGGTTTTTTCAATAATAGCGTCAATTTCTTGCTGATGCTGTTTGACCCCCGCGATGAGATCATTGATAAATTTTGGGTCATCGATGCCAGGCGCAAAATTGGCGATACTTCGTTTCGTAATCTCCTCGAGATTGCCACGGCCGCTGTTAAAATCCCATTCGTAGAGCGCCTGCATAGCGACTGTTCTGGAAAGGTGTCTGTTAGCCACGACTTCCTCTTTCCCCCCTCCTCAGCAGGAGCGAGGTTAGGGGGAGGTTAACTTGTGTAATTAGGTTCATCACTTAATTTCGGCGGGTGAATTATTTTGCGGTTTTAGAAGTGACTACAGATTTCTTCACCACTTCGGTTCCGCGATAATACCCGCAAGCGCCGCAAATATCATGCGGCATCACCGCACTGCCGCAATTTTTGCATTTCGCCACTTGGATCCTCGATAATGCATGATGCGACCGACGCTGGTTTCGCTCAGAATGTGTTTTACGTTGTCTGGGAACGCCCATATTAAAACCTTAAATTTAAAACTTAAATATCAAAACTCAGAACTTATTATACTTAAAACTTCTGAAAAACACAAGAGGCAAAGATCCCGAAGAATCTTTGCCTCTTAAAAACGTCATGGTCAGTCCGCCTAGGATCGATTCGCCACCCGAACTTTGACAGCCATCTGCCCAAGCATTGGACACAACGTCTTACTTAGGATTGTATGGAATTGCTTCCAGTCGCCTTCCCCTACTGATTTGGAGAGTTCAGTATGAACCCTGTCCAGAGCTTTGTTCTGGCCACTGCCGAGAATTCCTTTCGCTTCTCGAGTACCAAGCCAGTACACGAGATCTCCCAACAACTCGTTAAAGTGTCGCCTCAGTCGAGGTTTACGGCCCAAGCCTCCAATCTCGTCCACGAATTCCAAACTGGCCGTCAACGCCGCCTCGATCTTCTCTTCTGCCTCTTGCGAATTCATCTCTTTTCTCCTTTCTGAAGTTTTCAGCTTGCGAGCGGCGGCCCAGGGTCGCCATCATCGCCTTCTTGCCATCGCTCGTGGATGGATTCGAGATATTTCAGTATATAATCCCTGATGCGCTCAGCTCCGTACCAATCCTGAATATCAAGAATGGCATTGAGACGTATCAAAGCGCGCTCAATTTCGTATCGATCATCCAAGCTCAAATCAGGGCAATTCCTGGAAAAGGTTCGGAGATTATCTGCGTAGTCTCTGAATACTGTCTCGCTTTCGGCCGGCGATCCGGCAGTGCTCAATTCGCGCGTGTCCGAAATCAGACGCGCCAAAGAGTTGTGATCCGCCTTCCGTGTCAAATAAAACACCAAACCCAAAAGCCCAACGAGTACCGCTGCGGCAACAATCCAGTAAACCATATTGTCCTCCTTGCTATTCTGAACGAATTTTGAATTTTGATTCCCCCAAACCTGCCGACGAAGTCTATACAGGACTCTGATAAATCAGAGATAGATCTCGCTGGCAGGTTTGGGGGCAGGATTCCGCATTTCCCTCCCCTTGCCGCCGGGGTCCCCCGAAAGCGTATTCGCTTTTGGGGTAGGCTTGAGGGGGAGGGACTGAGGGAGGGGTGACAATTCACCCCCNCCNAACCTCCCCCCTCAAGGGGGAGGAATAAATCCCACTCTTCTGAGTGCTACTTACGAAACGTAAGGCGCTAAATAAATATTCACCTTGTTTACGAAATTAACTAGCACCCAGAAGGGCGGGGGCAACGAACACGCAAGGTGTTCGTTGCCTGAAAAACTTGATTACTTCTTGGTCGGATCATTGGTTGGTGGACGCCGCGGCTCGACTTCTTTTGCGGCTGGGACTTCAATACGAGGTTCGCCCGCGCCTAACCCTTGCACACTGCGACCACCGCGCTTGCGCTCTTCTTCAAGCCGCTGGGCGTGCAATGCTAAAGCTCGGCGCGTGAGCTCTTCCACTGTAAGCTGGCGCTGATCCGCACACTCGCGGAGAGTTATCCTGGCATTTTCAAGCTCCCGGTCTCTTTCCTTGAGATCTTTTTCAGCTTGAACCTTCACTGAAGCTAGGTCTGCCTTTGCCTCATTAAGCAGGCGCTGGAGGCTCGCAATTTCTTGTGCGCTGTTTTGCATCTGGCGACCCAGAATCACGGTCGCTATCATCGCTACAAACAGAGCAACTAGTATTAACCAAATTTTCATACATTCTCCTCTCTCGAATCTGTTCATTTATCGTCCACGCTCCCCAAAATAGGAGTGTCAAAAACCACATTGCCGCAAAAAACAATAAAGCCAAATCCACGCGTTTATGCATGAATCCTCCTTGAAAAACTATGTCATTCTGAAGCGTATTCGCCGAAGAATATCGAGATGCTTCGCAAGTACTTCAGCATGACAGACAAATGGTCAGAATCTAGCCTAACCCCGAAATCCACAATGTACCACACTTTACGCGATCGCTTAAACTGTGGTACTTCCGAACTTTGGGGTTCGGCAGAAGAACGAAATGATCGAACTTCTGCCTGCTTACTTTTATCATTCATTGCTCAAGACGCATTCCGTCCAATGTCTGCCGAATGAGTTTCCGGCGATTCTCTGCATCAAGTTCAATGAGCTTTTCCGCGAGAATGTTAAGTGCCATCTCACCGTCTTCTGCGAGACGATAAATCTTGAGAAACGCAAATTTTTCAAGATGATCCGTCAAACGGATCAAACGATCCTCAATCTCAAACAAATCACGCGGCCCAGTGGCAATCCTTTCGATCAGATTGTCCTTGATCCTCAAAAACTCTGAACGTGCCCTAGTGTCATCCATACGCCTCCTTCTCTCTTCCTGAACTCCCAAATTTACCTCTCGACCTTGATCGAGGTCTGCGACGTAAGCTTGGGAGTAGGACCAAAGATCACGGGTGTATCTTTGGTCCAGGTAGGATAATCTGCAGATGCTCAAACTGCAGGGTAGGAAAACTAGCAGGGATTGCGGCCGCTTTGGATTTGCTCGCGGCCAGGTGGGATTAATCTTATTCTTCCTCTTCTGCCAACTTGAGCTCGCGAACGAGCTCAAACGGAGCTTGATAGACGGTGCCTTCACACTCGGCTTCTTCCTGGCATTGGATGCAAAGCGTGGCCCACGGCACAGCCAGGAGTCGCTTTTCATTGATGTCCACGCCGCACTTCATGCATTCGCCATACTCTCCCCGATCCATTCTCTTCAACGCTTCCTGGATCTGCTTGAGGCGCTGAAAGTCACTTTCATGGAGGTTATATAACAGCTCTTTGTTGTGACTGATTGTTGCGAGATCACCTTCATCCTCGGTGTTTTCGAGTTTGATCTCTTCCTCGGCCAACCGATTCCGGTTGATGGAACGGATCAATTTTTGGTACTCCTCGAGCAAACGTTGCCGGAATTTCTGCGTTTTCTTGTCTTTCATTTCGTCCTTTCTAATCAAAAGTGTTCAGAGACCGTGATCGTTGACCGCAAAAACCAAGACCTTGATGAATCCTCCTCATTTTTTTCGAAAGATGATTTTGCGCCGGCTCAACCCTTGTCGTTTTCTCCACAGCAAACGCTTTTTGACAAGAGTTGCTAACGCGGTCAAAATCGCCTTCTTACTGTCTTTGCTCATACCCCTCCTGAAATTTCGTTACCTCACTGCGTTCAGCGTCTTTTTTCGAACAGCGCTAACGATGAAACCGAAGACAACACCGGCAGCCATCCCGATCACCGGAGTATACGTTTCCCCGAACCAGGTGGGCAGGACTCCGAGGAAAAAACTCACCGAATTCCGAAGCCACCGAGTTTTTCTCAAACGCTCCATGTCAAGCAGCACAGTCGCTGCTGCTGAAACGAAAAGTATCACCGCAAAAACCGACCAAACAACTATCATACCGCCTCCTTTTTCTTGTCCAATCGTAAACCAAAATTTCTACCGCAAAAATAAAGACCCGCAGGATATTGAAAAGAGCAATTTTATTTATCCGCCTAAATTTTCTCAAGGAAAATTTTGGTGGATAAAAATACTCTGCGGGTCTTAATTCTGGCGGCAAAAGTCCTGTTTGCTTTTGTAGCCAATCTTTATTATAGATTTGTCAAAGGGGCATTTTTGTCTAACTTCGTACACTAACAAAAAACCGCCATTGTGTCAAGCGGATTTTTGGCGGTTGCCTGCCCGCCGGAGCCTTGGCGGAGGCGGGAGCCGTTGAAAATAGCTTAAGTAAGGGAAAAGAACTCTCCTTTACCCTCTCTTTGGCAAAGAGAGGGAACTCTCCCTCTTTTTTTACTAAAAAGGGAGCTGGAGGGAGTTCTATTTCGCCTTGGCAAGTTTTCGGATTTCCCGAACCTTGTCGAGTTTTTCCCAAGGAAGGTTCAAATCAATGCGGCCGAAATGCCCGTAAGCGGCCACCTGCTCATAGATCGGCCGTTCCAGTTTCAGCACACGGATTATTTCAGCGGGTTTCAAGGGGAAAATTTTCTCCACTATTTCTTCCAAACGCGCATCGCCCACCCGACCTGTTCCGGCAGTATCCACCATCACAGACACGGGACGAGCCACCCCGATAGCGTAAGCAATCTGCACTGTGCATTCTTTTGCGAGGCCTGACGCGACAATATTTTTTGCAATATAACGAGCGGCATAGGATCCCGAGCGATCAACTTTTGAAGGATCTTTACCGGAAAAACAACCGCCGCCATGAGGTGCGCATCCGCCGTAAGTATCAACGATAATCTTACGCCCAGTGAGCCCTGCGTCTGCCGGTGGACCGCCGATAATAAATCTCCCTGTGGAATTGATAAAAATTTTAATATTCTTGCTGAACAATTTTCCTAACACTGGCTTGATCACATGGGTGGTAATATCGCTGCGCAGTTGTTCAGTGGTTACATTTTCTGAATGATGCGCGGCCACGACCACAGTGTTTACCCTCTTTGGCTTGCCGTCAACATATTCAATAGTCACCTGAGATTTTCCGTCCGGCCGCAAATACGCGAGTTTCCCTTTTTTGCGCACTTCAGATAATTTACGGGTCAGGCGATGTGCTAATGACAGAGCAAGCGGCATGAATTCTTTCGTCTCATTGCATGCATAGCCAAACATCAGTCCCTGGTCCCCTGCTCCTTGCTCTTTGAATTCGCCGCGGCCGACATCAACCCCTTGGGCTATGTCAGGCGACTGCTCATGCAGGGTGGAAATCACTCCGACATCACTGTAACAAAAACCATATTCTGGTTTGTCATAACCGATCTTTTTGATGGTTCGGCGCACCACTTCCTGCACATCTACATAAGCGCTGGTCCGCGCTTCTCCGCCAACCATCACTAGCCCTGTGGTGACGAAACATTCGATGCCGGCATGGGCTTTTTTGTCCTGCCGGAGCATTTCGTCGAGAATCGCGTCAGATATCTGATCGCAAATTTTATCCGGATGCCCTTCCGTGACTGATTCTGAGGTGAAAAGTTTTTTCATACCCTACGAATTACTAATATTTACAAATATACTTATCCAAACAAAAACAAATCCTCCCAATGATAGCATGCTTGGGAGGATTCGTAAATTCGTACTTTATTGGTAATTCGTAGGGACTAATAGTCCATCCCGCCCATGCCGCCCGGCATTCCGCCCGCGGGTGCTTTGGGTTCCGGTTTATCAACAATAATCGCTTCAGAGGTCACGAGCGTGGAAGCTATGGATACCGCGTTTTCCAGAGCCAGTCTTGTCACTTTTAAAGGATCAACAATACCGGCCTTCATCATGTCTGTCTCGAGACCCTTTTTCCAATCAGAAGAATCAAATTTGGCAAAATTGTAGCCGCAGTACTGAGCATCGCTCGACTGGATTTCGGAAATAATCGCTGTCGGTTCAATGCCCGCGTTGGCCGCAATCTGCCGCAGGGGGGCTTCCAAGGCTGATCGGATTATTTTCACTCCGGCCATTTCCGCGTGAGATAAATTCTGCTTGCTAAAATGCGCTTCGAGATGCGGAGCGATTCTGGCAAAAGCCGCGCCGCCGCCGGCCACAATGCCTTCCTGGACCGCAGCCTTGGTGGCGTTTAGCGCGTCTTCGATTTTAAATTTCTTGACCTT
>C687J35174_10002842_pt1 | contig 24145 bp, 8 predicted proteins | sample RifCSPhighO2_01_FD_35174 | JGI IMG/M metagenome (IMG submission 35174) | reverse complement strand
GTGAAATTTATCTGCACCCCGGAAAAAATGCACTGACTGTGGGAGTAGTTGATGTCACCGGAAGGCCCTTGCCACAAGTTGGCGTTCTATTGTTCAATTCAGTCGGGGATCTGTTAGGGCAAAAAGAATCGGCCCTTGCCGGGGAAGTAATTTTTGAAAACCTCTCAACCGATGAAACTTATTTTGTGAGCGCGTGGCAGGATAATTTTGTACCTGCTGTTCAGAGAATAATACTTTCTGAAAAGAACCGCTTGAACCTTGTTTTGGAGCGCGGCACTGCGACAAATTCTGGTTCACTTACAATTTATGCTGTTGATGAAAAGAGTATTGCGCTAAATGATGTCACTTTGAATTTTTTGCAAGAAGATGCAAACGGCACCAAACCATTAGGGGTTCCGGCACAAAAAACAGATGTTAGCGGAAAAGTTGTGCTACTAGCCCCTCTCAATTCCACAATTATTGTAAAAGCTACAAAAGGGGATCTTTATGCCGAAGGGAAAGTGCAGGTGCTTGAAACTTTCCGAAACGAACTCCTGCTAACTCTAAGGGAGCCATTCTCGCAAGTTTTGCTAAAAATTTTAAATGAAAGTGGCACAGAGGTTGATTCGGGTATTGTTTCAATTGTTGCGGGAAATGAGGTGCTATTAGAAGATGAATACTCCTCCGGCGGGGTTGTATTTGATCCGGCCGGAAATAATTATGTTACTGTAAAGTATAGCGCGGATGATGGTTATGGGTTTGAAGAAGAAGTTTTTGTACAGGACCAGAACACCATTACGGTTTCAAAGGGCGGGCAGAAGAGTGCCGGCACTACCCCTATTGTTGAATACCTCGGGATATTTAGCGTTGATGGGCAAAAAGTAGGTGGCCTTTCAAAAGGGATTGATTATTTTTTAAAATTCAGGGTAGTATATCCGCAAGGTAGCTCGCAAAATGGGTTACATGTGCGGCTCGGAGAGGACAATGTAGGGTTTGTTGATTCGCAAGACGCCGGGATTTTAGGGTTTTCTGCAAGCGGTGCCGCCAGCTTTTATGGAAGAAGTTACTCCCCAGCTCCATCCCCGGGGTTTGAGGCACTTGATTTTGAAAATTCAGGTTCGGAAGGATTGTATAATAAGTGGGCTGAATTGTATTTTTCCTCAGGCGATGAAAGAATCGTAAAAATCCGCGCGCGCGCAAAAGAAACGGCAAAAGCGCAAGATATTGAATTGCACTACAGGGCCTGGTCTTCAATTGCCGGCAAGCATTATAGGGCGCCTCTTGATAGCGAACTTGGGCTAGATGAGTACTCACAGGGCAAAACTGCACTGTACGCTACAACAAATGTTGAGAAAATAAAAATCCTGCAGGCAAGTTCTGTGTGCCTTGAAGAGCTGTGCGCCTCATATAAGTTTGTGAGGTCTGATGGATCTGAATTTAGCGTTGATAATTTCAGGCCGGTGATTGCAGGATTGTACGCGCTCGATATCACGCTCTCCCCAACAGAGGCGAGCAAGGTTACAATAAAGGCATCAACTGCAAAGCAAAAACCAAAAATTTCATTCCAAGGTTTTGGCATTGATAATTTTTCACAATTCCCCGATATTAATAGCAGCGACACTTCAATAGAGGTGCAAAATGTTTCAGCAGCACAAGATGGGCAAACAAATGTGAGGCTCTATTTTAAGGCAAATGAAATTGAAAATAGTACAATAACACTCCAACTAATATCCGGGGAGAGCACAATCAATAAGCAGTTCCATTTCTCCATATATCGCGAGCGCTCTTTTGCGCTAAAAACACTCCCTGAAAATATTGTGTTCGGGCAGGACTTTGTAATACTCTTGCAAGATAGCACTGGGCTTGCTTCGGAAAACGCGCAAATTGTGCTCTCAAATAGTAGTGGGCCGCTGCAAACAATTGTGGGAAATGCAAAACCCGGAAACGGGGCCCTTGGAAGGTATAGTGTAAAGAACACTTTTGATTCTGGTACGGTTAATTATGAAGTGAGCGCAGATCTCTTCTCACCGCTTGCAGGGACAATTGACATTACAAAATCCGGGATTTTAGAATGGAGCCTTGCTGAAAATTACATTGTAATACAAAAGTCGGAAAAAATAGGCGAGAAGTTCATTGAAATAAAAAATAATTCGCGCCAAAATATTGAAAAGCTCTCATTTGAAATTGAACCTGTAGGAACACTGCCGGCGGATATGGAAATAAAAGTGACACCGCTCTCAAACCTTGGCCCCAATTCATCGCAGCGCATTGTGCTCTCGGCGCAATATGAGGGAGAAAATGAGAGCGCGCACGGGCAGGTTAGGATAACCGCAAAGGGAAGAACAGAGAGCGGCTTTAGCGCAATTGCAACAACAAACCTTGTTGCAGATTACAACCCAAAAATCAGCGCCGAATGTGTGGAGTTCTCAAAGCAAAAGCTCTCGGTTTTTGTTGCCTCGGGTTTTGAGGATAGGGGATTTTACGAATCGCAATATACAAAAAATACAACCGAAACAGGAACTGATCTAAACCCTATTTCCCCAACTGATCCAAGTAAATATTACAAATACAGCGGATTTAGCGCGGCCACAACAGAAAGTTTTACGGCAAAATTAGCTGAAAGCGCAAATTGCCAAGTCGAACTCGAACTCACCGCCCAAATTGTAAGAAGGGGCAAGAAGAGCGATGGAATTGAAGTGGAAGCGGAAAAAATTTCACTCTCGCCGCAAATAACTGATGCGCAAGGGGCAAGAAGGAGCAGCGATGAGATCGCAATAAATATTACAAATAGGATGATTAGGAATTATCCCGGAAAAGAAAAGTTTGACTTCGACATAATATTTAAGGGCGAGGGGTTTGAAAAAACCATTCCCCTTGAAGTATTTGTATGGAACCCGCGCTACGCTTTGCAGGTTAGCAGAAATATTGAACTCTATTTAGGGCCATATGAACCAAATAGGGCGGATATCACTCCCCTTGGCCCGGATTTCGGGGTTGACCCATCAGTTAGATATGATTCGCAATATTCGGCGCAGGTCCCGCTTTTTGTTAGAAATGTAGGGGAAGCTGATATTGAAAATGTTTCATTTAGGGTTGCTAGCAGGACAAGCTCTGGAAATGTGGATGTGCGTGTTGCGCCTGACTTTCCAATTCAATTTTTGAAAAAAGGGCAATCAATTGACCCGCCAAAAACCCTTCTTGCAACGGCTACTCGAAATGAAAAAACAACACTTCTGGATGTCAAGGAGCTCGATATTACAGGGGTAATTGATGGGACGACCTTTAGCTTTGGGCCTGTTATTATCACTTCGCACATTTCAGCTGCCCAGTGCCTTAGCGCAATACCCGGAAATGTTGCATTCATCAGCACAAAAACTGAAGGGGCGATTTCGCAACCAATTACTCTGAAAAATACATGCGCCGAGGAAGTTAGGATTCTGGATATTTCAAAGCCGCCAATTGGAAACAATGCCCTAACTCTAGCTCCTGCAAATGCAATAGTTCCTCCGGGAAGGGAAGCTACATTCAGCTTGATTTTGGAAAAACGCGAAAATTTCAATGGGAACCCTGTGCCGATATATGTGCACGCGTTCTTGCCGCGAAGCGGGACACCAATTGAATCTTCCCCGATTATTGTTGATGTAAAGATCGGAAAAGATGTTGCAAAAGGCGCAGCTGCTACAGAGCAGATAACACTTGCTGTTTGTGAAGGCACCGGAAAAACAAAAACATTAAGATTCCCGGTGATTGCTTCCGGAAATTCGCCGCTTTGCGATAGCGCGTATTGTGACGCATCGCAGCTCTCGAATTATTTAGCGGACAGGCTTGATGAGAAAATAAGGGATGCTGAAAAGCAAATACAAAACAGGAGCGCGGAGATACAAAAATCGGATTGCTCGCAACAAGACCTCGTGCGGGGCTTTTGTACGTTTGATGGGCTCGGGGTTAAGAAGGAAACTTTCTTTGTTTATTTTTCACACGACAATTTATCCCCTGCGATTTTGCAAAAATCACTCGAGGGCAAAAACAGTACAGTGCGAAGCTATCGCGTGGACTTTTTTGAAGGAAAAAGCGGCGGGGAGTATTTGGGAGGGTTTGGAAAGCAGATCTACCTAAACAGCAACCTGCGCGGCTGCGGAAGATATACAGTAACCCTTCGCGGCTTTGTAACTGTGCAAGGGTCTCGGATTGTTCCTGATTTAATGAATATTGTAGTGGATATTGCTCCCGATGAGGATGGGGCGAGCGCTAGGCAGATAACGGAGCAGTGCTTGCCAAATATACAAAATGTAATGAACTATTTGCCGCGCGATGAAGGCCTTACAAAGAGCCAGAAATATGATAGCTGGGCCGGAATGGTTGAACCAAAAGATGCTTCACTTGAAACCCTTGCAAAGGATAGCGCAAAGAGCCTATTTGGTTCAGAGCAGCGCGCAATACAAGGTTCAATCGGGACAAATACACTAACCCTTGACCTTGCCCCAACTGAAGGTTATATTGTAAGGGTTGAAATGGATAAAGTGCAAAGTGATAACCCGGTAAATGTGAAGGGATTTGTGCGCCAGAGCTTAGGAGCAGATGAGCAGCTGCAAAAAGATATTTTAAGCGAAGCTACGCAAGCGCTCCGTGACCTTCGCGAGAGCGCCGGAAATATCGAAGGGTGCATTGGCGATGATGAATCCTACATGCTATTGAAGAGTTCAAAAGACCTTGGCAAGATCGCGCTTGAAACAAAAGAACCGATACCCGTGCAGTTCGAACTCGAAGCGTGCACTGATTTTAACGTAACAAGTAATATCCGCGAAACAGTTTCGATTTTCTCACGCAAGGCCTCTCAATTTGATGGGATTACATTAGATAGCCCGTTCTTCAAACCCGCGCTTTCGCAAGGGCAACCTGAGAGTTCAGAGCGCATTACAACTGTGCAAATTGAAAAACTTGATGAGAAGAAGAATAGGTTTTATGCAACAGTGCGCGCGTGTGTAACCGGAAATTCGCAACTCCAGCAAGCGCAGGGCAAAACTGTTGTGCTCGAGGCAAAAAGAATTGAAGGGGAAGCCAAAAAGCCGGTGGAAGCGCAAGTTGGCCTTGAAGTTTGCGGAATTCATCCGGTTGAATTTTTGGAAAAATCGAAAACACTTGCAGAGAACCAAAAAGGCGAATATTATTACGCAACATTTGTCTGGAAAGGTGAACCAAATAGCATCCTCTTGTCAGATTTTAGCAAAATATCAAATGCGCAAGGGCTTGTAAATAAGGCAGATGAAATAATAGACGGGAAGAGGCAGATAAATAAATCAGATTCGCCGGAAATTGTTGCTGCAAAAACAAAAGCAGGATGGAGCTATCTTGGCGGATGCGCTGCAACTAATGTAGTAACAGGGCTATTGCGCCCGCTAATTGGCTGGAACCCGGCAACCATTGCGCTCAATGTATTAGCAGATTGCGGAATACCGTTTATCCACCTGATGGCAGATGTTTATAGCTGGGCAAAAGTTGTGGATGATATTGGAAAAGCAGTACTCAGTGGAATTGGGCAAATATTTAGTTGGCCATTTAAGCAACTATTTGGCTCAGCCGGAATTGATGCAGAAAAAGCCCAAGGCCAGGCAATTGAATTTTCAACACAAGATGCAGCAGCAGATATATTCATAGCTTTTGGCCTGGAAGCTGCAATAAAGGATAGTATAATTGCATACAACCGTGTCGGGGATGGAATTTATGAGAATTCCAGCACGCGCCTGCAGAGCTTTTCAAAGGCAAGGATTGTTTCAGAAAATGTTGCAGAAGCAATGGTGCAAAAAATACGCGCGGAAGCATTTGGCGGGTCATTTGATCCTGTGGTTGATGATTTTATGGATGATTTCAGGGCAAAGTTCCTAGCGCAAGTAGACCATGATGTATCTGAAGCTGCAATTCACATGCGCCCTGTTAGGGGAGGGTTTTTCAATGATGATCAGCTAAAGGAAATAATTTCAAAATCCGCGCAAAAAGTCGGCCAGGACCCAATTGTTTTGCAAAACTTTGCGCAAGCAAGAAATTTCCTCAACACCACTACGCCAAATACATTTGTTGACAAGGAGGCGATTTCCAAACAGATATTTGATGAAGTCGATAAAATCCCTTCTGAAATTCCGACAAGCGATAGATTAGGGCCGGTAAATCTTGTTGAGGCAACTAAAGATCCTGCCAAACTGAGGTTGCAAACAGAAGTAATTAACGACCTTAAAAGAAAAGCAACAGAAGCATACGCTGCAAAAATGGGAATTACAGTAACGGATGCGCAAGCGGCAATTGGCACAAGGCTTGATGGAATAACTGTAACTGCAACCGAAGATTTCGGGCCCCAGAGGGCAACAATAGCAACAACTGAAATTGCTGCTGTAAGCGACACTGTGAGAAAGGAAGTTCTCCCAAATATTGAAAAGAGCCTCACACAAAAGATTTCCGAAAACGCATCCACCAATTCTGAGATTACAGGGAAAATAATATCAGAAGAGCTGCAAGGCCTTGATGGGAAGATTAAAAATGACCTCACAAATTTTTCTGCAATAAACCCATCAGACATATCAGTGCCTACGATTTTGGAAATGAAAGAGGAGACATATAAGGTTCTAGCCGAGAAAATGGGCGTAAGAGTTGATGATGTCAAGACCCTTTTCGGTGCAGAGCTTGAAGGAATAATAAGTTCACACCCAACGGAAACTGCCCCGCAGATACGTGAAAGGCTAATAGAATTCTATACTAAAAAAACCGGAATAAGCTTTTCAGAAGCAACTGAACTCCTAGATTTCCATTTTAGCGCTGCCGGGGAGAGATCACTAGAAGGGGTGCTTGGAAAGAAATGGGGAAATATTCGCGGAAGCTTATTTGATGAATTGCAGAAGAGAAAGGAAAACATAGCACAAAAGCTAAAGGCTAATTCGTCAAAAACAATTGATGAACTAAGAAATATAGTCGAGGAACAGTTGCGCGGCGTTGAGGCGCAAATAAATGAAAAAATTACGGGGAGCATAAATGAAACTGTTACAACTGCCGCAGGAAGGAGGGCCACTACAATCACCAATACCGCAGAGCACTATTTCAAAGTGCAGGTTAGTAAAGCAGAACAGGAACAGGCCCTATCCCAAATGAGAAGAAATCTAAGCGAACTTACAAAAGAGGCAATAGATAATCCGGGACGTGTTCCGGAGCTTGAAAATGGGATTGCAAAGAAATTCCAGAAAAGCGGAGTGCCAAAACTAACCGAGGCAATAAAAGGCAAAATAGATTTGAAGGAAGGAATACCGAGCATATGGGGCAAGGGAGGATTACTCTTCCTCAAAAACCTACTAAAAGAAGGTGCATTCGGAGCTCTTTCCAACTATGTCGGCCTTGTACTTTATGATAATGTATTGGATTCAGCCCTCAAAAATGCAAATTATACCCCGGATCTTGTAGGAAGGGATGAAGAACTAAAAAAAGCAGGTGTTGGGTTTTTTGGGCAGACATTTGAAGCAGAGGCAGGAACTGAAGGCAAGATACTAAAGTATAGAACATATAGGGTTAGTGTCACAAACCTCTCTGATGGAAGAAAAGCGCTAAAAGTAGGGCTTGCGAGTATACCGGCGCACACCAAAAAAGAATTGGTGCTAAATAATTGTAAAAACGCAGGCTTTGATAGAGAAGTTGGAGCATCCTTACCCGGACTTTTGCCGATAGTTGATAATGAGGAGAAATTCCCGGATATTTTCAAGCAAAATGATGCTGCAAGAAAGATGCATGTAAAGATTGCAAGAAATTACTTAGCGCCACAGCCAAATGGCGAGAGGTTCGGGGCGCAGATAAATGCCGCAGTAGCCGGAACGCCAAACCTTGCAAAAGAATTTAATGCGCAGAACTCAATGAACCTTGAAGCCCTTGTTGTTTCAATCGGAATAGTAAAAAGCAGGCTCGGAAACGACCCCAATACAAAAAGCCTCTATATGTTCGGATGCAATGTCGGGGATAAACCGCGCGAGGGAGTATATGCAAATGCAAGATGCGCTGCTGAAAAGATGGTAAAATACACCCCCACGTGTAAAGCAGCGCCAAATAAACCGGCATGCTTTTTGCACGCTTACGAAAATGACAAAACCACTCCCCAAAACCAAAAAACATCGCTAGAAAATGTTAGCGATGAGCAGTTCAAAAACCTCTATGAAACATGGGCATCGGCCGATTATGCATGGAAAGTAGTGTAAGATTTAGACAGTTAGCAGTCGCTTTTAAATAAAACAATCTACTTTTATGATACCATGTCTTTGCCAAGGCCTTCACGATTAAGCAGACTCCAGGATAAAGCAGGCAAAATATTGAGCGCTGCAGAAGCAAAGGCAAGAAGAGAATCCGCACGCAAAATTGCTACTTTATCCAAATCATTAGAAAGGCAAAAGCAGGCAAGAGCACAGGCTAGTGCAACTATACGCCAGTTAAGAGAAGAGCTTGTAAGGGCGCGACAGCAGAGCGAGAGTGCCGGGGGAAGATTACCAGATATTGCAGCAGAGCTTGAACGCAAAAAAGGGATGTTAGAGCATGCACTGCGGGAAAATGGGATTCTCACACAAAATTTGGAACAGGAGCAACGGGCACATTTAGGTACAACCGGACAAAAAGTTGCGGCAGGATTTTCAGCAAGAGAAGCGCAGCAAAGAGCAAGAAGGGCGCAGGAAAAAGCAAGCAGGCTTACAACAAGAACTACAGTAATGCAAAGCGTAATAAATTCTCTCACAGCACTGCTTCGTGGAAGAAGTAAGGATTTAGCTAATACGCGAGCTAATTTAGCTAATACGCGAGATGAGCTTGGAATACAAACGGCTACGGCAAAACAAAAGGCAGAGCAGATTGAAAGTATGAGAGTTCAAAGCCAAAGGCTACAGTCAGAAATTCAAACTTTCCAATCACAAATATCTAATTTACAAAATGAAAGGGCAAATGCCCAAAGAGAAAGTAATGAGGCAAATTTAAAAGTTGCAGATCTGACAAATAGGCTAAGTGGAGCGCAATCACAATTCCAGGCAGCAACAGAAACAATTAATCGTCTGAGTCAGTCGCTCACAACTGAACAACAAAGGCACCAATTAACAAGAGAAGAACTCGCAAGGGCCGCAGGTGAACTTGCTGCAGAAAAAACAACTACAAATAAGCAAAGAGATCAGTTGGACAGAAAAAGCAGAGTTTTGGGCCAGAGAAATGCAACAATAAAAAGTTTGGTGGAAAGGGTTAGGGCAAGAGGGTCGGCTGCCCCAGCAAGGGTTGAAGAAGAGAGATCATTTGTTAGCGCAACTGAAATGAAAATGCCGGTTGGAGCGGTGCAAAAACTTGAAGCTGACCGTTATATGCAAAAATTTATTAACAAAACTTTGCGCCCAAATACTGCCGGAATTGTTAGTGCATATGCAGCTGAATATGCAAGGGCAGCTCCAGAAGTTCAGGCAACGCTTCCAAGGCCAGCAGACGCCGGACAAATAATTTCTGATTTCCAAAAAACCACGTTTCGCAATTTGGGGGATCTTGATGATTGGAGAGTTGGGCGCAGACAAGGCTCTGCAATCAGGATACTTAACGCCTACAATGCAGCACGAGGGCTCGAAGTAATATTTGCAGATGGGTTAAGGGCAAGCACAGCTAACCCACAACCGGCAATCACAATAATGAGAAGGATCTCTAAACTGCAAAATCAATGAGCCCTTAATAAGAGCAACTAACTTCTACATAGCACTAACAATCACTTTTAAATATGGCAAAAGAGTTTATCATAAACAATGCCGGCACCAAGAATTCCGAGAAAACCAAGAACAGGGCCATACCAAACCCCGATTCGCAATGTTGTAAGGGAAGCACACGTACTTGGAAGGGAGAGGGCAATTTCTAAAGTCAGACGACTTGTGGTCCCTAAAATAAAAAGTCGGATTAAAGACAGAGATGCACAAATAAAAAATTTACAAGAGTCTCAGAAAAGAGCAGCAGAGGAATTGGCTCAATCTAATAGAGATCTTGTTGCCAAACAACAAAAATTAGCAGAGGCATTAGCGGAAGCTGAAAGGTTAAGAAGAGAGATTGGGGGAGCAGAACAAAGGGGCGGGGAAAAAGCAGGGAAAAGGTCTGCATTAAGAAGAAAAGCAATGGAAAGGCTTGCCGGGCAGATTAAAAAATTAAGGGTACAGCTCCAAGAAAGCCAAAAAGCGCATGCTGCAACAATGCGTGAATATCAAGAATTACAAGCTGGTCTGCATGAAGATCTTCAAAGGTTGCAAAGGTTACACTCACCGGAAAGCAAAGCACTTGCGGAAGCAGAAGCCGAGTTTGCGGAAAAGCCTGCATATAAGAAAATCGAATTGGCAATATATGGTGCAGAGGGCCGAGCAGTTCCAGGAAAATTAGCTAATAGTATTCGACGTGCTTTTTCTTTACATAATGAGGGAGGAAAAATTACTCCAATCAGAGTCAATCTTTCCGAATACGCCCCAACTAATACCATAGATACCCTAGTCACTGGTATCCTCGAAAAAAGAGGAGAAACAAAGCAGCATATAGACGAACTTGATAATTTTACAACAAGACTTGATGAAATGGATAAAATTATTGGACAATTACGCGGCCACCACGAAGTAAGCCAGATATTTAGACAAAATGTTGATCGCAGCGAACCCTTTAAATCACACCTCGAAGCTCTAAAAAAATTAGCACACTAAGCTGGCCGAAAATAAAACCTTATCACAACTTAATTATACTACAATGCAATAACTAATTCTAAATGAAACGATTTGGACAAAAAGGCTTTACCCTCTTCACAGCCCTTGTGGCATTCATTTTGATAGTGCTTGCAATGCTTCTTGTGCAATCAATGATTTCAACCGAGCGCACAACTTCTGACATTATTTCGGATATTTCAGAGCAGCAGGAGATGCAGGCAATAGCAGATCTTGCGCGCGCGGACGCGCTGCAGGTCTTTAATTTCGGGATACGCTACACAATCGAGGATTTTTCAACACGCGATAGCGAGCCGCAGGATGGATTGCCTGAAAATGTGTATGTTGTTTTTGCATCTGATGCGCAGGATTGGGAAACATTGCAGCAAAGATTTGTAAAGGAAAGATTTGGGGTCGGGGAGAATTCTTCGGGGAACGCTTTTGCGCTCCTTGCGGCAAGGCATCTTATTTCCCTTCTTGATAGGTCTGATGATGCAAGAGGATATGATATTGAACTTGTAAACCCGGATGAAGCCACAATGTCAACAATTTTAAAAGATACTTTCAATGGGCAGGTGGATGAAGACGGGTCTTTAGATGAATTTTTCCAAGTGATTAGGTGTGAAGATAATTCTGAATTTGGATCTGTCTCGGGGCATTTTGATAATTGCACTGGAAGTTTTTATGTCACAATGGATCTTAGCAAAGATGCAATGAGTGATGAGCAGTATGAAAAGTTCCCGCAGGTGAGGGTGCAAAATAAGCAAACATCAAGGGTTCTAAAAGAACCGATTTTGCCGCGCGGAAAATTCAGAATATATGTGCCCGTGCGACTTTTCAAAGCGCTAGCCGGCGCGCGGGAGATAGCTGACCCATTAGGTGGCGGGCTTCTTAGCGATTCATTTTTAGCGGAACTTCCAAAAGAGGGACAAAATATTAGAAGCAGCGCTGCGCGCGATATTACAAAAGCCCTTGAAGACCGCATAGTTTTAAAGGGCATGGGACAAGGGTCAGGTCTCACTTTCAAGGGAACCGAGCGCGATGGGTTCTTGCTAAAAAGCTACAAGGTTGATGTTACTGCAACGCGCGATGTTGAGGAGAATGAAAAACTTCTCGATTATAAGATCACGCTATATTTTGAGGAAAAAAATGACAAGTACAGGGTGAGTACAAAGGGCTCTAACATTTACGGGATCACGCTTGTGAAATTCAACAATTGAAATGTGGGTGAATTGTGAAACAGCGATTGCCCGAACGGCAGATGCCTCTTTACACCGGCAAATCCACGTTATAAAGAAAATTTTAATATCATTTTTTTGTTTAACAATACTACTTAATTTTACTAATACCAGGTACATTAATAAACAATTTAGCTAGTATTGTTTTAGCCTATTTTCATTATCAATATACCAATTACTTTATAATAAGTTACGTTTTATAATGTTAATGATACTATGGAGCCTGAAGGGTTTAATCAAGTTGCAGGGATAGTTTCAATATCGTCCAAAGGCGTTTACTACACATTTAATCCAAATTTTCTGCCATCCAAAATCAAATTCGATGAACCCCTTATTGCTATACTATCCGAAGCGTCAATGAATCTTGGTAACTTAAATGGCCTTGGGTTTCTCCTATCAAACCCACATATCTTCATTATGCCATACCTGAAAAAAGAGGCGGTGTGGAGCTCAAGAATTGAGGGCACCAGAACATCCCTCTCGGAAGTTTTCCTTTTCGAGGCAAAAGATGAAAAAGAAATGGATTTTGACCTGCAAGAAGTAATAAACCACATCAATGCAACGGAACATGGCCTTAAAAAAATCAAAACACAAGAACTCAATTTGGAACTAATCCTAGAACTGCATAAAATACTCCTCAAAGGTGTCCGTGGCGAGCAAAAAGAGCCCGGCCAAATAAGAACAACCCAAAATTGGATAGGGAATAGAGACTCTTCCATAAATGATGCGACATTTGTGCCGCCAGAACCTGAAAAAGTAAAGGCCCTTCTGGAAAACCTTTTTGCATACCTCAATGCAGAGGATAACACCCCGCCGCTGATAAAAATTGGCATCGCCCACTACCAATTTGAAGCGATACACCCATTCAGGGATGGGAATGGGAGGATTGGCAGATTGCTAATAACACTCTACCTTTGCAAAAAAAATATCCTGCCGCTGCCATTGCTCTATATCAGCGGATACTTCGAAAAAAACAGGGATGCGTATTACGACTTGCTTTTGGATATGAGCAAAAAAGGCAACTATAGTGATTGGCTTAAATTCTTCCTAAAAGCCGTAATAGCCCAATCAAAAGATGCAATAGAACGCGCGGCAAAACTCGAAAAATACTCGAAAGAATGCAAGGAAAAATTATTGGAGAAATCAAGCACGAACGCACTCAAAATATTTGAAAGCCTGCTTGGAAACCCATATATTACAATTCCAAATGCAAAAAAAATTCTGGAAAAAGAATATCCTACTGCAAAAAGGGCAATACAAAAACTAACAGAAGTCGGAATACTAAAGGAAATAACCGGAAAAAAGAGAAATACGGTATTTGTCGCAGAAAAAATAAGGCAAATACTCGAATAATGCTTCAGGCTGGCCACAAATTTGAGATACATGAACACCCAGTGAATTGCTGGCCGGGATTAAACACCCACTTTGCATCTGAGGCCGGCATATTAATACATTTGAATACAATATTTCCATATGCCAAAATTAATTAGGCTTGCAGATGAGAACCTACGGGACCTCAAATATGTTGAGAACGCACTGGCAAGATATAGTAATGGGTCGCTAACGCTCTCGCTTGCTGCAAAAAAGGCGCGGTTGTCGATTTGGGAGCTTCTTGGAGAAATGAAGGCACGCGGTATTTTTGTTAGGACCGATGAAGATAACCTTGAAGCAAATCTAAAGCAATTAGGGTGAAGTGTGCCTATTCTATCCTGCCCTAAAAAGCCTTGGGCGAAGGTTTAAATGCAGGATTCACTTTATTTAATTACAAATTTGCTTTAATTTAGGCTTAGTGGTTTTAGATGGCGCAGAAGGGGCTGTACGAATCTTTGGAGGAGAAATATTACTCTTTTCTTGACGTGCTTGAGGAAAAAGGGATCCCGGTCTATAAAGTAGTTGACGCGCTAGAGCAGCAAAATATCCCTTCTTTTCCGGTTGCGGTAATTTTTTCAGTTGCCCTAGTTGCGCTTTTGCTCTTTGGAATAAGTTCGGCCTTTGCATCTTCTTCTATTGAAGTGATTGTGCAAGATTCCGACACGGCCCTGCTTGAAGGCGTTGTTGTTAGCGCAATTGCAAATGGATTGGAAATTGATTCAAAGACAACTGATTCGACCGGAAAAGCGGTTTTGAATGTGCCGCTAAATTCGGAAATTGAAATCCGTGCAACAAAGGGCGGGTTTGAAGATTATAGCGCAAGTTTTATTGCGCAAAAAGGGCAGGAGACAAAAACACTTGTGCTCGGAAGTGAAATTGTCACGCTGCACAAGACAATAAGTTTTTTAGAGCAGGGAACTAGCAGGGTCTACCAAGATGAAATAGAGGCGCTCTTCTCCTGTACCGGAAATGATTTTGAGAGTACCCAAGTTGTGCGCAATGGGAGCATTGACCTTGAAATTGAAAGTGATTGTGACACCCTACTTGTAAAAATTACAGGTTCGCAAACCTCTGAGCAGATCTCTTTATCTTCAGATGAAGGCGCGCAGGTATTTGTTGCAAAAGAGCTTGCAGCAAAGGGCAGCGTTGTTGTTACTGTAAATTCATCCGATGGACAGGGAATTGCAGGGGTTGATGTAACACTTTATAGCGTAGCGGAGAATAATGTGCCAGGAAGCGCATTTGAAACAAAACAAACAAGCGCTAGTTCTGTTGCAACATTTTCCGCAGTTAGCACCGGGACATATTACATTATTGCATATGATCGCAGCGGGAATTTTGCCGAATATGATGGCCTAAAAGAAGGCATCCGCCAACAAGTCCGGGCAAATGAGGTTACGTCTTTTGCAATTGTTATGCAAAAAAGCGTTGCAGGAAAAATAAAATTGCTCCTAAAGGATTCTAAAACTTCTGAACCTATTGGAGGCGCAATTGTTTCACTTGCAAAATCAGGCACACAAATAACAACTTCGAATAGTTTAGCTGACGGCAAAGTTGAATTTAATGTAGGGGAGGATGTGCAATACGCAATTACAATAGATAAGCCATTATATCTTATAAAAAATATTACCGCAAAGCCATCGCAAGATTCTCTTGAAGTCCTACTTGAACAGGCAACAATTGAAAACAGCGAGAGTTTACTGGTAACAGTTACTGATGAAAAGGATTTACCTGTTGAAAATGTAAAACTCAAATTGAAGGCAAGTTCAGATGGGGCGCAAATTGGCGCTGAAATTGTAACAGGGGCTGACGGAAGGGCAATATTTGAGCGGGTTTCGGGCGGGTCTTATTTTGTATATGGAGTAAAGCCTGGGCACGGGGAGAAGACAAGCGAAACTTTTGCAATTAGCAACAGGCAGCAAAATACCCTCAAATTGCGAATACCAATCGGCTCTGGAAAAATAGAAGTGAGTGTTGTTGATAGCGCAGGAAACCCGGTTGCGGGCGCTGAAATAAAAGCTGTTGATTATGGCGCTTTGCAGACATTGCAAGAAGTGACAACTGACCCGGATGGTAAAAAGGAAATTGTCCTGCGCGCCGATAAGAAAGTGTTTTTGATAGTTAGCGCTGATGGGTTTGTTAGTACAACTACTGTTCCTTTGCAAATGCAAAGGGATTCAACGCTGCAAAGAAGCGTAGAGCTCTCAAAAGATGCGCGCACATTCCAAATCGAATTTGAGGAATTATATTTTGGAAATGAATTAGTTTCAGATAGCGGGTCAATTAGCCCGGGTTCACTTTATAGCGCAAAATTTAGGCTAATAGTTCCTGCAAATGCAACATTTGATGAAGCCCTGGCACATATCCGCACAGGAAAGGAGCAAAATAATTCTTCTGAAAAAGATTCCATCTATATTAGCGATGTAAGGGCAGCATATAGCACCCTTGCACAGGGGGCAACCTATAACCCGCCGCTCGGCCAAGCCCAGGATCTGCAAAGAAGCGCTGCTGCAAATTCAAAGTGGGCAAATGTTATTTTCAAAAAAGCCCAGGGCGGAGTGTATGAAATCGAAACCGACCTGCAGGTCCGCAATGAGGCAAGGATCGGGTCTTTACTGGAAATTTGGTATCGCGCAGCTGCAAAAAGCGGAGGGTATATAAGATCGCCAAATGATGCGGCACTAGGGTCAAGTGAAGGAGCGCCACAAAAAAATGGGCTCTATGCAAATGCCCTCAAAAAAACATTCAGTATAGGCCCAACAAGCCTTTGCTCGGATGATTTTTGCGCAAGCTACTCCTCACAGGATTTAAGGGATAGTTTGACTTCAAGTGTAGTTGATAGCATTAGCGCACTTTCTAGTGTTAAGTATAAATTGCTCTTTGAAATTTCCAGTATTTCAAATGCCCCATTTAGTGCCGGCCAACTTGCAGTAAAAGATAGGACAAGCAGCATTGCAATTGATTCTTACAATATAAAGACCGCATCAGGGGAAAATAAAGGCGCCCAGAGGGTTGGGTCTGAATTTTCGGTTGCGGTCGGGGAAATTACAAAAGATTCAGTGGTATCGGGTGAAATTGTATTTGAGGCAAAAAAAGAAGGCACAATACCAATTGAAGTAAGTTTGATTTCGGCAAGCGGCAGCGCAACGCAAATTTATTCTAAAGTGATCTATGTCAAGGTTTTGCCATCAAAAGAACTTAGCGTTGATATTTTGCCAAGGGTCATTGTGCCTCTTATAAACAACAACATTTTAGTGCGGGTAACTGATGGGAATTCCCTTAGTAGCCCGATTTCAAATGCACAAATAAGTTTCAAAAAAGACGGGCAGGTAATTGCCGGCGGGAGCAGTGACATTGAAGGAATAGTTGCATTCACACTACTCTCACCTTCAGAAGGAAGTACATTTGGAGTTAGCGTTGATAAGAGCGGATATAGGGAAGTTGAAAAGGAAATAAAAATCACAGGCAATATTTTAGCAACCGACCCGCAATCAATAAAATTATTGCTAAGCGTTGGCGGGGAAGAATTCAAAACAATTGATGCGGCAATTTTGAACCACTCGCAAATACCGCTAGAAATTGAAAAAATTGCGGCAAGCAAGGACTTTTCCGATTACGTGCAAATTAATTTCACCAGCCCGGTGCAAGGGACTGTACTGACACCAGATGGAAATGCAGCCCTTAGCGCAACACTTAGGCTAAGTGAAAAAGCGCTGCAGATAACAAAACCTACAAGGATTTTAGGCACGGTGCACGTGCATCTTACAAACCCCAATTTTTCGCAGCGCTGGCTAGCTTCAATCCCCCTTGAATTGACATTTGGTTTTGGGGATGAACTTGATAGCACTGAGTGCTTTGAATTAACCCCAACGGAATGGAAAGCAACAGGGTCACCGACACAGGTTCATCAAGTGAGTATAACAATTATAAACAATTGTGAAGTTGCAGGGCAAAAAATTAACCTTAGAAATATTTCAGCAAGAATTGTACCGGGTTCAGCGCCACTTGAAGGCGCAATCAGGGCAACAAGTTCACTTGACACTTCAAGGTCGGTTCTTCTTGACAAATCATTCAGGACAATTCTTGATAGCTTAAGATCGGATAGTGAAGGCACAATAAAACTTGAATTGCAGCCAGGCGGGGTTGTTAGTAGCTCCGGGGAAGCAAAAATTGAATTGCAGGCAACACATTTTACATCAAGCGGCGAGCAGAAGATCACGCGCAAAATTGATTTTTCAGCAAACCTAAATGATTTATCACAATGTGTTGAAGTGCTGACAAATAGGGACATTACAGTGCAAAGCTGCCCTTACAATACAGGATTTGGGCAATATGGAAATAGGTTCTCGCAATTTAGCAATTCACGCTATGCCCAATTTGACCCCTACGCTTCACGAAATGGCTACGGAACAGGGGTGCCGCCATATCTTGGTTCAGCGCTCCCGCAACAAAACCTCCCGGGCTCTAGCTATTATGATTATGGAAATCAGGGGTACATGAATTCATATCAGAATTCATACTATCCAAATACATCCTACACCCAGCCATTCTATCCGGCTGAAGGGGTTTCAAATTCATTTAATACCTCATGGAACTGCGGCTCCGGGGGATTTGCAATAAGGAATAGTTGTAGCAGCGCAGTTGATTTGGCATTTGACCCACAACCCGGAATTAATGTAAAGGACAAAACAATTACAATTGAACCAAATTCAGAAGCGGAAGTGGTAGTTGAACCGACAAACTTTTTTGGAAGGTACGCGCTTGGGATAAAGGCAAAGCCCTCGCAGAGCAACCGGAAGACAACCGATATTAGAACTGTTTATGTAAATGTTACAAATGAACTGGCAAAGAACTACAAGGATTGTATTTCAATTAGCCCATCAAGAAATCTTTCATTCAATAACTTTGTCGGAAAACCGGTGGAATTGCAAATAATCAACACATGCTATGACCAGGGAGTGTTTTTGGAAGCTAGCAATAACACAATAAATTTTTCAGGGACCTCAATAGCAACCCCTACAAATACGGCATCCGGATTTAAGGAAATGATTGAGAGCTGGACATTTTTGGATGAGCAGATAACCCCGCAGGCAAATGGGAAAGTTAGGCAAGTTTTGACATTTGAAATAGTGAAGGCCCTCAAAGAATACCAAAACAAGGCTCCTGCGGCAAAATTTTTCGAGCAAAATAAATTTGCAGATGTCGGGAATTTAAGGTACTTTTTAACGTCAGGGTTTTTCGCAGCAGAAGGCAGGACCAATCTTGTAGTGCTCTTCTCCTCCCCCAGCGGAGGTGTTAGGACAACCCACTTCCCGGTAACTGTGCAGGATTATTGGCCTTTGGTTGAATTTGCAGAGCAGATTTCAAATAGGTTTACAACATATGGGAACCCTTCAGTAAAGCCATCCCAGTGCATAAATGATGATGCACTAAATTTTGCAAAAATTGGAGAACTACCGCTTGATAGGTATTCAACATCTGAGAATGGCAGATTATTCAAAATTGATGAAAAGAACGGCTGCGGAAGCGCCGATTCTATTTCAGCCCCATTTAACCCGGCAGTATTTGAAAAGAACGGGTTGCGCATGACAATTTCACATGACGGCCACGAAGCAACAATTAGCTTTGATGCAACTAATTGGACGGGCGCAAAAACACAATTCAATGAATCAATGACAAGTAAAGTTACAAGAGTGTCTCCTGCAGGAACCGAGATACGAAGATTCAATGTCTCATTTATAGTAAAAGCCGACCCCACAAGGCCCGGCGGAAAAACACCAATACCCGGTGGAAGCGGCAATACAGGGACATTTGCATGCACCGCCGGCGAATCTGGCCCAGAAGCGTACAAGAAATTCGGGTTACACCAAATTAGTTATGATTGGAGAACCCCAAGCGATGGAAAAGGAGTTGCAAAGAATGCGTGCGATGTACTAATGCCAAGCGGAACAATTGCAAGGGAATTAAAGAACACAAGCGCTGCCCCGTGGTTTTGCGATGCAACACAGAGTTCAATTGCACTTGCACAAAAAGCCGCGGAAATAAAGAAAGTTACAGGATCGATAAATGATGCGGCAAAAATAGGCAATTGTTCAGTAACAGATGACCCGTTCAAGTGCTCCGAGGAGAGTAGCAAGAATTCACAAGAACTCTTCCGCTACGTCCTAAAACAGAGCTCAAATGCGGGGTATTTCATGTCAGGAAACGGAGTAGTGGATTTATTTGAAGAGAATTCAAAACTCAAATTTATACAAGTATCAAGCAGCCTTGAAAATGATTTGAAAGGCAAGAGCCCGATGCCGGAAACTAGCGAGGCAAATATAAGGAACAATATTTTCATAATCAACAAGACAATTGAGATCATGGAACAAATAAACAGCAAGATAGATAGCGAGCCACGCCTCAAAGGCCTGCAACTTGTTTATGAGATCAACGGCTGGGACGCCACAAAGATCAAAGACCCCAAGTCAGTGAATAGGCCATCAGACATTAGCGGTGTTGATCTTGGCAACCAGAAGGACTATGCAATACCGGCAATTGGTTTTATCCAATTCCAAAAGCAGATTGTCGACCAGATGAATAAATGCCTGCCAAACAGCTGCGCATCTTTTACCCTGCAATCTGGCCAGAGCGTTTCAAAAGAGTTCATGCAAGAACTAGCAAAAGGCAAATGGAAGCTCACTGCAAGAAACCTCAATAGCTCGGCACAATTTGTGGAAGAATTGGTGATGAGAAATTCGGAGTGGACGATCGGAAAGCAGGCAGGATATAATAATTTCTTTGAATTCCACAAAGCAAACATTGACACCAACATGTTCCTCATAAAAGATAGCTATAGCGCTGATTTTGCACAAAAGTTCAATGACCACACCACGTACAAATCAATTGCCGCAACACCACTCGAATTTGCGCAGGATAAGATTGATGCTGCCGGAGATTACCAAGTTAGAGTTGAATATAATTGGGCTGCTGCAAACCCGAAAGCAAAGGTTTCCCTAAAACTAATTCGCGACCTAAAGGCAATTGATGCGGACAATGCAAAAGCTAGCTTCCAGTCACAATATGCAAATAATTTGCTCTTCACTTTCCCGGTAAACGGAGCCCGGAGCGGCGCGATGAGCGGGACTAATACCGGAAATTTCTATTTCAACTACTACGGAGTTGAGGACCCTTCACTTGCAATAGCAAACCCAACCGCAACAAATAGTGTTGGCCCAACTTCAACATTCACATTCAATTCAAGCTATAGCGCAACAAAGAGTACACAAATACTTTCAATTGGCCAGAACGCAATTGCATACACGCCTTCAGACCCAGTACTTTTACAGGCAACAATTGCAAAGGGACAGCAGGCAAATGCAGCCGGAGTGCTCTTTGAATTCTCAACAGTGCAAAATAGGCAACGCAGCGTGCAACCACTTGAAGCACAGTGGAAAGTTTCTAGTAGCGGACTTGGAAGCAATGTAGGTGAGGTGTTGGTAACACAAAGGCACAGGGGTTCAGCGCTTTGCTCTGATAAATTGGGCGGGCTTGATGGGGAGTATGATGGGATACTTATAAACAACTCGCAGTCAGGTACACTTGGGCTCAATGCGGTAGTATTTACCCCGGCGCGCGTTGATGAGACAACCTCATCTGAAATTTCAACAAAATGTACACAGGATTCCTCAACAACAATTGGCTCTAGCGATCCACTTAGTTCAAGGGCAATTACTTCGCCGCTAAAAGGAATAGGAGTTGTTAGCCTCAATAGGGACAAGGCACTAGGCTCAGTTAGGACTGAGTATAATTTGCAAAGCCTTGTGCAAAAAGTTAATGGCGGAAGCGTGTGTGTGAAAGCCGATCCTTCTACATTTAACCTCTACTGGAACGAAGGGTATTTTGTAAAGTGAGCACATGCTTGGAAAAACCGGAAATGTAATCCTTGGAACAATCCTCTATCTTCTTGGAATACTTGTAGTGAATGTTTTTAGCGGGCCGATTGATCGCAGCTTTTTTTTAGGGCCTGAACTAGAACTTGTGCTTGTGGTAATTGCAATCTTGATACTCTCTTCGCTTTTTTACGGGAACACTTCCTTTTTGCTCCTCTTTTTTGCAGGGGTATTTTTTGGAAGCGGATTTTCTGACCACTCAGTGTACGCTCTTGCAGCACTAGTGCCACTTCACTGGGCCCTTCTTGCCGGAAGTGAAATGGGCGGGATTGCATTTTTGGACCTTCGCGGAAAGGCAAATTTTTTTGATTATAGGAACGTATATTTGCAAAAAGTGGTTGGGATAATCATCCTCTGCGTACTCATCGGGTATTTTTTGAGTTCGATTACCGCAATGCAACTACTTGAAAGCGTGGCCTCATCCGCACCTTACCAATTCGTCAAAAACCTCATTGAAACGGGGTATTGGTAGGATAGAGTTAGCAGCCCACTGAGGCATTATTTGAACAATTTTGGTTCCCTCCCTTAAACACAATATAAATCCCCCTGAAGTGATACAAAAATAGTATCACTTTTGATTAAAAGCGATACAATAAAACCACCACCTATAGCCAATGAAGTTTCTAAAAAAGCCGACATTCGCCCCGGTTTTTTCAGCCCCGCATAAAATCGTTTAAATTGACAAATTAAGCCATATCAAAAAATAGCAGGCAGAAGGTACGCCTCAACGAAATGTTTATAAGTATCACCAGCATTATACTTATTATGATTATAGATAGGCCAATGGATACAAGGAAAATAGCAGACTCAAAAAAGTGGGTTCTGGTTTATGGAAGGCGCAAGACCGGGAAAACTTTTCTTGTAAACAACTTCATTAAATACGATGAATATTTTTTTGTAAAAAACACAGGGAGCATTCTCACAAAAAACAATGATTCTATTAGCTATGAGTCATTCATTCAGATTTTCAGCAGGGCGCTACAAGACAATAAGACGGTGGTTGTCGACGAATTCCACAGGCTTGGAAAAGACTTCTTTGACTACCTGCATTTTATGAAAAAGAGCGGAAAACTAATCCTGATTTCATCCACCCTTTTCCTTTCAAAAAAGCTAATATCAGCAAAATCCGCCCTGCTGGGGCTTTTCACGGAAATGCCGATAGGGTTAATTAGGCTGGAGGACTGCCTTAGCGCCTTGAAAAAAATCGATCTCTCAAAAAAAGAAAAACTCGAACTTGCAGTACTGCTAAGGGAGCCAATAGCAATAGATTATTTTGAACCCAAAGAGGGGGCAAGAAAGACAATCGCCAAAATTATTTCAGGTTCGGTAAAAACAATACCCGCACTGATAGGTGAAATATTTTTAGAGGAGGAGAGGGAAATATCGGCAGTCTATGAAGGCATATTGCGCTCAATAGCTTCCGGGAAGGTAGGCTCGGGGGAAATATCTAGCTACCTCTTCTCAAAAAAGCTCATAAAAAAAGACGATCCAAGCATAATACAGCAGTACCTCAATAATCTCTGTGCATTTGGGATAATCAGAAGGATAGGTGTTTTTAGCAAAAAAAGATACATATACAAACTAACATCCCCCCTTGCAAGGATATACTATTACGCGGACGAAAAATACAATCTTTCCGAAAGAAAAATGTCGGACGGGGAATTATTGAGGATCATAGACGAACTGATGCCGCGCATAATAGAGGATTCGGCTAGGGAAGCGCTTGCCGAAAAAAACGGCCTTACCGAAACAGTGATAGAGGCAAAAGACTTTGAAATAGACGGGCTACTGCTCAAATTCAAAAAGCCCGAAATAGCCCTCGAAGTGAAATGGGGAAAAATCGGGGAAAAAGAAATAAGAAGGGTGGAAGAAAAACTCGGCAAAACCCAGGCAAAAAACAAAATACTCTTTGTACAGGACAAAACTAAAATCAGATCCAACATCCAAACAATGGACGTAGAGGGATTGTATTGAATTTTACTAAAACCCCATTAGTTCGTTAAGAGCAGTCGGGGCAGGTTGAATACGACAAGCCCGATTTGAACGATTTTAAGCAAGGCCTAACCCTAGGGGAATAGGTTCTAAAAGGACTATAAACAAATTGGCGGAGTGGATAAGAAAAGCGGGGATTGGAAGGCAGGGGATTTTATTGAAACTTCTTAGTTAGAAGCGCATTACCATAACCCGGATTTTGTGGATTTTCACCAAAAATCTCCCCCCCCGTTTTCAACAGTTTTTTAAAGGGGTTCTGCCTTTATCTAAGCGAGAATTTACCATGCAAAATAAACCCCTTACCCCCCCCCATACCCATTATCCAAGCCCTTTCCCTTCTCCTCATTTTACTCTTTTTCTCTTCAAGCGTTTTTGCCGTTGCGCAACTAGTTGCATTGCACGGGCGGATTGCGCAGAGTGGTTCTTCACTCTCCACCGGGGATCTAAGAGTTTTGATTTATGATGCGAATGTTAGCGGGAATTTGGTTTATGATTCAGGTTCTGATTTTAACAACGCAATAAACGACGGAGTAGTGGACGTAGTGCTCGGAAGCAACACACAACTCGATTTGAACTACGGCGGGTACTACTACATTGATCTCAGCATCAACGGAACAGATTTAGATTTTAACGGTTCAGAGAGAAAACAATTCGAATCCTCCCACGGAGTAGTAAAAACAGGATCAATCCTAGACGCTACTATAACCAACTCTGATATTTCTAGCACTGCGAGTATTGATTGGACAAAAATCTCAAAAACCGGTGCCGATCTAAACGCTTTGAAATGGGGTTCGGATTTCAATTCACAATACGCAAGAAAAACCGCAGACGACAACGTAACCGGAGCATGGAACTTTGCAAACACCACCACCTGGAACGGCGGATTCGGCCAGGGAGGAATAACCATCCAAAACGGAGTACTCTA
>C687J35174_10002835_pt1 | contig 24195 bp, 24 predicted proteins | sample RifCSPhighO2_01_FD_35174 | JGI IMG/M metagenome (IMG submission 35174) | reverse complement strand
CGCATCTATCGTAACGGCGCACAACTCACCACGACCACAGGTACTAGCTACTCCAACACTGGTCTCTCTCCCTTAACCCTCTACATCTACACGGTGAGTGCCTACGACGAAGCAGGGAACGACTCATCTCAGTCAACCTCTGCAAGTGCAACCACACAAGCGCAAGCACAAACACAAACAATAACCGATGGAACGGCGCCAATTATTAGCTCCTTTTCAATTCCAAGTACATCAACGTCACTCGCAGTAACTGTTTCTTCTTTTACTGCTACTGACACACAAGGCGTAACTGGATACAAGATTACTGAAACCTCGAGTGCACCAGTATCGTCTGACACAGGATGGTCTTCAACTGCTCCTACAACATATGTGTTTACCAACGCTGGCTCAAAAAACCTCTATGCATGGGCGAAAGACAGCGCAGGAAACATATCGACAGGAGTTCAAGCTTCTGTACTTATCACCCTACCTACCACGACACCAACACAAACAACAAGTAACAACAACACACCAACTCCTGTAACAACACAGCAAAACACCATCATCACAAACACGAACACAGCTCCGGCTCAATCAAATACAGGAACACAAACAATTACGACAATTCCTTCAAACACCACCGCCCAGCCTACGCTTATGGCAGGATGTTCTTTTGGTTTTGCTTTTAGCATCACCACAGGGAAACCATGCGGAAGTACCACCACGACATCTATGGGAGGAACAACGCCAGCTTCACCAACAATCTCTTCTTCAGCTTCTGCGACTGCAACCTATCTATTTTCAAACGAACGCCCTATTATCTATGGTATGAAAAATAGTAATGACGTCCGTGAACTTCAAAAAATTCTTCAAAAAGAAGGGCTTCTCGGGGGTGCTTCTCCTGTCGACGGAAGTTTCTTCTTGGATACAAAAAATGCGGTAATTAAATTCCAGCAAAAATATGGCATCTTCCCAGCAGAAGGATTCGTTGGTCCTATTACAAAAAAGAAAATCAATGAACTGTATGGGGGGACAGCGATAACAAGCACACCGGCACCAACAACCACCTTGTCTTCGTTCTTCTTTTCCCGCAGTCTTACGATTGGTTCTCGTGGTGAGGATGTACAAAAACTCCAACAAATACTGAACGTTGATCCTTCAACAAAAATTGCACAGACCGGTGCTGGATCTCCTGGCAACGAAACAACCTACTTTGGTCCTGCAACCCAAAATGCAGTGATCAGGTATCAACAAAAATATGGCATCACCCCCTCAATTGGATTTGTGGGTCCACTCACGAGAAATAAGCTTAACGGTAATTAAAACTATTCTGAAACAACCCTCAATATTTCTTCAATAGTAGTGAGTCCTTGAACGCTTTTGAAGATACCGTCTTCGAGCATCGTACTCATTCCCTCTTTTCGTGCTTGAATCTCTACTTCATTTGCCGTAGCGCCCTTAATAACAAGATCGCGAATAGCAGGCGACATTTCAAGTACTTCGTGAATTCCCACGCGTCCCTTGTACCCATCTTCACTTTCTTCAGATTTTAGCGGGCGATAGAAAGGTATTTCCTTCCACTCAGCAGACGGCGGAACAATACTTTCATCTTTTAAGGTCTTTAGAACGTGCTTGAGGTCAACCGTTTTCTCGAGCGCCTCAATCTCCGCAGGTGTTAAAAAGTATTTTTCTTTTTTGTTGCTCAAGCGACGCACAAGACGTTGCGCAATAATAACTTTCACGGTGGAAACAATGAGAAATGGTTCGATGTCCATATCGAGGAGACGTGGCATCGTGGCTGCCGCAGAGTTGGTATGGAGTGTTGAAAGTACCAAGTGACCCGTAAGCGCCGCATTTACCGCAAGCGATGCAGTTTCGCCGTCACGAATTTCTCCCACCATAACAATGTCCGGGTCCTGACGAACAAGCGAACGGAGTCCACTCGCAAACGTAAGCCCTATTTCCGGCTTCACTTGTGTTTGATTGACGCGTGCCATTTGGTACTCAATCGGATCCTCGATAGTTGAGATGTTTACATCTGGCTGATTTAAAATATCCAAAATAGTATAGAGGGTTGTTGATTTACCCGACCCTGTTGGCCCTGTCGTGAGAATCATTCCTACGCGTTGTTTCGTTGCCTTGTGCACACGCTCAAGCCCTACCCCATGGAATCCAGACCCTTCGAGGGTAAAGCCCGATACTGACTCACGCAATAGACGCATAACGGTTTTTTCTCCATAATACACAGGAAGCGTCGACACACGAAAAGCAACTTTTTCTCCCGATGAATCTATTTTAAAACGCCCATCTTGTGGTAAACGTTTTTCGTCGAGCTTAAGATTTGCGAGTACCTTGATGCGGGCAACGATACCAGAGGCAGCTGTCTTGGGAAGCACCATCGCATCATGAAGCATACCGTCAATACGGTAACGGATCACCACTTGCGCATCCATTGGTTCGATATGAATATCGGATGCTCCTTGAATAATCGCGTGGTTGAGAAGGGTATCAACGATTTTTACGACCGGTAAATCTTCTGCAAGTTTTTTAAGGTCTTCTTCGTTTTGCGCCGCATCCGTCTGACCATCAGCAACCATCTTGAGTACGTTTGTTTCTTTTTCAATGATATCACCAAACTCAGCCTTAAGAGATTTTTGATACTGCAACAACAGTCCCTTCATTGACTCCTTGTCGGTAAGACGAGGAAGAATTTTGAGACCTACTTTTTTCTTAATGAAATCAATAGCCGCAAGGTCGTCAGTATCAAGCATTGCCACCTCGAGTGCCGTTGATGTTTTTTTGAACGCCGCAATATTGTGTTTGCGTGCAATCGGCTCGGGAATAAGGGAAAGTAGTTCAAGTTCAATCTTTTGCCCCTTTAGATCCACGAATGGTATTCCTAAAATATATGCCTCAGTACGACGAAGGTCATCTTCAGAAATTTTTCCTTCAGAAACGAGAATTTCACCAAGGTATATCTTCTTTGCCTCAGCACGTTTACTTACATCTTCTACTTCTCCGCGCGGAATAAGTCCTGAGTCAATAATAAAATCTTTGAGTTGTTGATTGTTAACGACCATAAAAAATTTCAATAGTGAATGCTCTTCATACTTAGTATACCAAATGAAAATGAAGAGCGATAGAAGCACTTCGTCTTGTATTAGCTCCTCGGCTCGGAAGTGAACGAAAATATTCATTCACTTAGCTCGCTCTACGTCGCTATAAGAGCACTTCGTCTCATATTAGCTCCTCGGCTCGGAAGTTGATGAGGGTACTCATCCACTTCGCTCGCTCTACGTCGCTAATAGACTTTTTGTTTATTTTATGTATAATAGCTCATTATGTCACAAACATACCAACCAAAGAAAAAGAAGCGCGCAACAACCCACGGCTTCCTTGTACGTAGTGCAACCAAAAACGGACGCAATATCATCAAGGCACGTCGCCAAAAGGGTCGCAAGAAATTATCAACCGTTTAATAACAACGGTGGATATTGTTACCTGTGTATGCAAGATGTAACAAGAACACATTCTTACTACATCCCTTCTTCTCCCGACAGCTACAAACTTTATGCTTCCTCGGAAAAATCGTATATCAAGAAAAGAATTCCCTGTTTATTCCAAACAGGGAATTCGTGTTTTTTCTCCACTTTTTTCAGCGGTTATTTACCCAAAAGAAAAAGGAGTGAATGTTTCCGTAGTTGTTTCTAAAAAAACTGCACCAAAAGCAGTGGCCCGCAACAGCGTTCGCCGTCATTTTTACGCAATCATAGAACAGTACCTTGGGAAATTTTCTCACGGTGCAACGATTGTTTTTTACCCTAAAACTGAAGCATTGGACGCATCGTTTGATGTATTAAAATCTGAAATAATACACGCACTTCATAAAGCACAGGTACACTAAAAACTCACTAGAGCCTATTCACTATCTCACCGCAAAAGGAGGCGAAAAATACGGCTTGCCTGCCAAGATCTTCAAATTTCGGCTGCAAATCATCCACTCCTCCTCAGAATATCTCGAGCTTCGTCGGATTGTATGATTTTCGCTCGAAATTTGAAGATTTTGACTAGGTATGAGATAGTGGATAGGCTCTTTAACTAGTTTTTACCAAGCCTCTGTGCTACCATATTATATTATGCAATCAGGACTTTTTTTTACCATTTTTTATCAACCGCTTTACAATGCATTGGTTTTCATTATTAATGTCGTCCCCGGAGAAAGTGTCGGTGTCGCAATCATCCTTCTCACCCTCCTTGTGAGGAGCGCACTTCTCCCCCTTTCCCACAAATCAATCGTTTCTCAATCCAAGATCCGCAGTGTTGCCCCTCATATTGAAAAATTAAAAGAGGAGCACAAAGACAACAAACAAGAACAGGCACGCAAAATAATGGAACTTTACCGCACGCACGGCATCAATCCATTTTCTGGTCTTGTATTGGTATTAATCCAACTCCCCATCATCTTTGCGCTTTATTTTGTATTTTTTAAGGGTCTTCCAAACTTACGAATTGAAAGCTTGTATTCATTTGTGCATGCACCCGTAGAAGCACTCAATATGATGTTCCTCGGTTTTTCTCTTGCAGCAAAAAAGAATATTCTCTTCGCGCTCATTGCTGGAGCTACACAATTCTTCCAAATCAAACTCTCACTACCCCCTCCCGTTAAAGCTGACGCCGACGCAAAACCTTCTTTCAAAAACGAATTTAGCAAAAGCCTCAATACACAAATGCGTTTTGTGCTCCCTGTAATCGTGTTTGGTGTTTCGTATTCCCTCTCGGCAGCGGTTGCGCTCTACTGGGCAACCAGCAATCTCTTTTCAATCGTTCACGAACTCTATGTAAAACGAAAAGCGGTTCATATTACGGAAGTTTCAAACTAAGCAAAGAAATAACCAAAAACCGTACACTGCGTACGGTTTTTTTGTACCTATTTGTAATACCATTCTCTCCCCTATTGCACTAATATCTTAGCGGAAGAAGTTGCGGTAGTTGCGATAGTATTTTCAAAAGGAGATTTCTCTACAATACGATATATCCACGGCGTACCCGTTTTCTTATTTATGAAAAGAATGTACGAATCATCAGACGAGAGTACGGGGTTGATGATATCGAGCTCTGAAACACGGTACTCAGAAGGAACTAATATTTTTTCTGCAAACGATGTAGTGGTATCTATTTTCCAAAGACTATCAGAGAACGAAACAGTTCCACGGTACCACTGATCGGGATAGACTGCGGGGGAAATCTTTTGCGGTACCGCACAATAGATAATATTTGTTTCCTTTATACTCCATGCGCATTTTTCAGGAAGCGTTTGTTTAAAGAGCCCTCGTGATTCCTTTTTTACTACATCAAACACAAATAATTCTGGTACACGCTCTTTCGTTTCAGTATAGGCAACAAGCTTTCCATTGCGATTGGTGTTGGTCGTTAGCCCATTTACACCATCCAAAACTCTCGTGAGAGCTTTAGTGGTAGTATCCAAGAAGAACAGATACCCTGGAACGTTTCCTGAGGGGCGCGTCGTAAGCGTAACAAGATTTTGATGAGGAAATTGTGGAATCCATTCTGTAAATGCTGATGAAAAGACCCCTGCCTTTACGCCCTTCGAGGTAACGAGTGTTCCCGAAGCAGCGTCTGAGCCATTTATAAGATAAAAGAATTTATCTATACCATCCTCGGCAGCAGCCATAAAGGGAACGGATTTGGGAAGCACTACTTCTTCTGTCTTATAAAACCCAGATGAAGAAGTGGCCGTTCCGAGCGCAAGAACGCGGGACTCAATTAATTCATTTCCGTATTCTTCTTCAAGATAACGAACGGCAACACTTTTGCTATTGTTGCCAAAAAATGCCTCGGCAATACGTGGGCGTGTTTCATTCACAATGCGCGCTTCACTAAAAGTTGCAAGGGACGTCTCGTAAATATGCCCGAGTCCGCGCTCGATATAACGTGCGGAAAGAATGCGTGGGGTTACCGTTGATGAAGTTTTTGCTTTACCGATCTTTGCAGTAACTCCCTTCACTTCAAAAAACCCGACACCTGCAACCGGTGCCTTATGAAGCTCATAGAGTCGTGTATAATCACCCTCCTCACCTTCGCCGGGAACAAAAATAGGAATATTTGTTTCTTCACCGCCTTCACTGTTTTCACCCGGTGTAACGAATTGCCCTTCTCCAGGGAAAAGTCCAACCATCTGAAGTATTGGTGATTTTGTTGTGTATAACAACAGCCCAATAGTACTAAGAGCTAGAAGTACTCCTACGACAACGAGAATGATGATTTGTTTGCGGTTCATAAAAGTGTGTATTCGGAACATTAAAAGCACGTATGCCAGTGATCTCCTTCGTCAACAAAAATGTGTGAATCAACAGACCAATGAGGAGCACTATAAATTCCACAACTATGTCCTGTCCCTAGGTATATCGATTTTCTAACATATGCATCAAACGTTTGGCTCATCCCCAAGTCCACATTGCGGTTGTTGTTATGAGATTTATGCAACCAATGTTCTGTGGCCCCTGTAACCCAAACAGCACACATTTTCCCCATTTTGTTATCACAATTTTTTTTAAGCTCTCCAAGTGCATCAATAACATCAGGTTTGAGACCACAGACGCTTGTACAACCACTTGCACCAACAGCAGTACAATTAGCTTTATTCACAAGGATGTTTTTTTTATATAAAACCCCTCTTTCATATGCATCACTAGGCCATGCTGTACCTGTTTGTGGTGGCACACACCATCTCTCGCTCGTGGTTCCAAACCCCAATAACTCAAGTGGCGTCAAGGCGACAGCGCGTGTTCCCTCAATAGGGGGGAGACCGAAATTAAACGCAACCAATTTAGGGTCAATGGTATTCAAAATAAGATAGGACGTAAGAATAATCACAAGACCTAGCAAAGCATTCGTGATGCGCTCTTTTGCTCCTTTTCGTGCTGCCGGTGCAATACCTGAAGCAACATATTGGATACCACCCGTAATCCCCATGAGCACGGCAAATGCGGCGCCAAGCGCAATGATAAGCTTGAACATTCCTGAAAGATACGTGGAAATGGTGTACGTCTTGAGCATGGTACCTCCTTCACCAAGGGGGAGTGGGGCGAGTGCGGTATACGGAATATCCATCGTATTAGCAGCGACTGCAACGAGTGTTCCACTAAAAAAAATGATCGATGCAAGTGCAAGTGCTGCGGAAAAATATTTAGAAAAAAACATATGGGTATATTATATCAAAAAAACAGAACACCCCGAAACTAGAACGTTGGCACCCCCGCACTTTCTTCATCAAACTTAAGCCTAATCATCTGACTTGCAGATTGAAATGTTTTTTTAATTCCGTACATACCAAGGGAAAGTTGCGACTCTCCTTTTATACCCTCAGTATTTCGCAATGTAATCGCGCGCCCTGGATTAACGATGGTTTTACCATTGAGCGCCCATGTGTATGAAATTGACTCTGCTTCATTTTTTCCATTCGAAAAAAAGAATGGCTCTGCGCGTAGTGAAATATCTTTTTGAGAAAGCGCAACTTCGCTACCAAGAGGTCTCTCGTATCTCACCCCAAGCAGTGGATGTACCTCGTAGAAAAAAATGAACGGGTTCGTAATGGGGAGATTGAGCGCAAACTCAGAACGCGCTCCTTCTTTTAAGGGTGATGCGCTCACGCCAACTCTTGTTTCTTCATAAGGACGTGGTGCGGTAAAAGTATATGAGTTTTTCCCATATCCCGAAGCCTCGGGTATCGCATAACCATTTTGCTTCCAAGTATACGAAAGAGCGCTGGTATCAAAGGCTCCTCCTGCCTTTACCGCGTCAGGAATAACCACGGCACGAACATGCGACTGATAAGTAGCAAGAGGTTTTCCTTTATAAAAAGGTGGCGTATAGGTATCAGCCTCCCAAAGTATCGTAAGTCCAAGTGGATTAAAACTATATTCCTTATACACTTCTTCTCCCTCATTAGTCACAATCAGCACACCGAGACGTGTCGATCCTCCGGAAGGTCCGACTTTAAAAGAAAACGAGGTTTTATCAATCCCCTTCTCGATAATTTTATTATTTACCGACCACGTGATGGTTGCCCTACTTAAATCCGAAAGGTAACTTTCAATGGTTACGCGCACCGTCTCGCCGGGTTTTGGACTCTGAGGACTTGTAGAGACTTTGAGATATTCTGCGATAGCGTTTTGACGAATATGTTTCGGACTCAAGAGGTTGCTCACTTGATCCTGAAGACCCTTAATGAGTTGGTCCTCTTCTACGGTACGACCCATTGTTGTTGTAGCTGCTGCAAACACAAACATCGGCAAAAAAGAACAGAGGGATAAAATTAGGATGTGCCTAAGTTTCATAATGATAGTATACCGCGGTTCGCCAACAATTAACAACTATGCCTTACCGCCGTCTTCCGCTTCCGATAATTCACGTTTTGCTTTTTTGATCGCAAGAAGTTGCGAGGGATCAGACGTAATAATTTGATCTTCTGTATAGGAAGCAATAGTCTTAATCGCAACGTGTTTCATCCCTGCAAAAAAGATTCCCTCCCCCACACCTGATTCCAAAAGGAGAAATTTTTCCTCGTCAGTTAAATTAAATGCTTTTTGTACGGCGTCGATATTGGTGGGTGATTGCTTGAGGAGAAGTTGAATAGACGAGTTGGTCATAATAGGGAGACCATACGGAGATTTTAAGAAATCATTAACGTCTTGCGTAATAGTTGAAACACCTAAATAGTATTTGCGTCCGCGTTTTGCGAGCGCATACAAGAAACTTGCAGTATCCTCTGATTTCATCATCCACCACGCCTCATCCACCACTAAAAGTCTCTTGCGCAAGGTGCGACGAATTGCGTTCCAAATAAAGTGCATCACGATATACATCGCCACCGGCTTCAAATCGTCCTCCATATCACGAACTGAAAATACAATAAACTTACGATTAATATCAACATTAGAAGGTTGATTCAAAAATCCCGCCCATGAACCACGCGTGTATTTGGTAAGTCGTGTAAGGATTGATTCTGCTCCTTCCATACCAGAAAGCACCATTTCAAAATCCGAAAGAAGCGGTGGTTCGATTGCCGTAAAATCAGAGTCTGGTGTAATGTCTTTGAGTGCATAGGTTTCTGAAATTGCACGATCAACGATCGCATCCTCCTCACTTGTTAAACCACCGAGCATTAAACGGAAAAGTCCTACGAGCAAAATAACGTTAGAGCGAAGCACGTCCGCAGGAGATTCATCTTCGCGAGGTACGGGAAGATCAAATGGATTGATATGGTGCGTGGAATTGAGCGAGATATTGAAATAGCGCCCGCCTACCGCTTCTGCCATTGATTCATATTCACGCTCGGGGTCGATCACAATAACGTCAGTATCAAACATCAAACTACGCAAGATCTCAAGTTTTGTTGCATATGACTTTCCAGAACCAGACTTTGCAAACGTCAACGAGTTATAGTTTTCGAGTGAAAAGCGGTCGAACAGAACAAGCGAGGAATTATGGCGATTAATACCGTATAAAATACCCTTGTCTGAAGTAAGGTCAAACGACACAAATGGAAAAAAGCTTGAAAGTGGTTCTGAATTAATTTTCTTGGTAACCTCAATCTTGTCGTCATTGAGTGGAAGGATGCTTTGAAAGGCTGTCTCTTGCTGAAATAATGCAGGGCGAAGATAAATCAAGCGTGACTCAAGCATTGATTTAATTTCTGCCTCAATATGACCGAGCTCTTCCTCTGAATCTGCATAGAGCGAGAGATACAACCCAACGTCAAACATTTTTTCTTGTGCTTGTTGCAGACGATCACGCAGATCTTCGAGGTCGCGGTAAGCACCCTCAAGCATAGGGTCGCGCACAAACCCTTTTTCTTCACGCACACTTATTTGACTTTGAACCTCGGCTACCTTCTTCTCAAACTTTTTCATTATTTCCGCTGTATCGACAGGATGAATATAAATTGAAATATCGAAAATTTTATCAAGATTAATGAGCGGGGTAAGCCAATTATCCGTAAGCACGCTTGGGTACGACGTCACAAAAAACGAACGCACCACCTTTTCACCTAAGTTAAGGTGCTTAGAATTAACCTTTACCGCCGAGGGTGCGATAATATCTGCGAGGTTTAATCCCGTATCGCTATATAACTCTTGAGGAAGAACAGGGATGGTGTTTTCCTTTTGGAGAGAATCTTGTTTTTTGGTAAAAAAATCCAACATAATTATTTATTAAATACGTTATTCATTAACCGCAACCCTCTTCTCATCTTCTCCGGGATTAAATAAATGATAATACAGCTCTGTTATTTCTTCCGTTCCTAGTGAAACGACGCGCACGCCAGTGCGTGAAAGCCCTTGACTTACAATACCTACGCGTTGTTCGAGCTGAGAACGTGCCTCCTCAAACGCCTCAAGTGCTCCTTGAGAAACGACGGGTTTCTCGTTTTTTTTCTTTCCTAGTAAATTATTCAAAATGCCTCCATTTTTTGATTCAGTAGTTGCGGTAACCGACTTTGTTGGAGAGAAAGGAACTACAATTATAAACAATTTGTTCATAATATTAGTCATCTGCGTCACGGTCCTAATAAAGTTAATATACTCGCGTATTTGAACTTTTAAAAGGTCATTCATTTCTGCCTTATGACGATCTTCGAGACGACGCAAATATGGACGAATATCTAAACGTCGGGATTGAATAAATATTTGTGTAGAAAACTCAAGAGAGTTTAAAAAACTCTGAAACTGCATGAGCACCGCAGTTTGCTCATCACCAGATTTCAGCGCGAGATTTACCGAAGATGCCATAAGAAGCATTCTCATGGTGCCATCTTTTAAAATGACCACGCCATCTCTTATTTCTTTTATGGGCACAAAATCTTGCGCCGCTTTCGATGTTACTGCCATGTGGTATGCAAAGATATTTTAAAAATATCTACTGACTTTAGTATATCACACAAAAAATAAAGTTAACCACCACAAACGTACGCGGTGCTTTTATTTTTTAATTTCTGTTTTTGTTGCACTCGCTGATGGCGATGGTGGTGTTTTATATGGCGAGTGTTCTGCGTTTTTTGGTGTCACAAACGTATCTACCTTAGGTGTTTTTTGTTGAAGAATATATGAATCAACTGACAGTGTGCCTGCTTCAGCAGAAGCAGGACCTGAAAGAATACTACTCTTCCCTCGTACCACCAATTCATCGTCACGCTCTCGCTCTATTTCTGGACCTTTTATATCAATACCAAACGATGAAGATGAAAGTTTTCCTTGCGGAATAACGGGTGTCAACGGCGCTTGTGTGGGTGTATAATTTTCTACTTGTCCCAAGACTGGCTCTTTTGTTGTTTTTTTCCAGGTGTAAAGCTTCTCGCGCAATAAATAATAAAAACCCGCTTCAAGAACTTCTATAAATGGTCTTCCAAGTTTTTCCTTTGGATAAAATGCGAGTGCCCATGTCAGTACTCCAATACTCACAATAATCGGTACAGAAAGGAACAAATAAGGAATATATACATACACCGCATATACGGCTCCAATACCTCCTGCGGTATAAATTGCTTGCTTGAGAGAGAGCGGGCCAAACAACTTATCTTCTATGTCTATGTATTGAGGAAAATGGAATTGCATATGTTCATTATTTAAACTAAAAACCAATAATACTTTATCAAACAATGTTATTCTATTGGTTCTCGATAAGGATCATGAGCAGGGCGCCCAGAAAGAATATTGGGTAATACTGAATTATTTTCTGATTTTTGATCAATAACTAAACCTCCCCTATCCACCACCCCACCCGTAAATACCTTTTTCATTTTTTCCTCAAAAGGGTGTGTTTGCCCATCTTTGTTTAGCGTATTGTTTATTGTTTGTTCATGAGGAACAGGTGTAGAGAAAGAAGGTATGTTATTTTCAGAACGTATAGGCACGATATTTTGACCCACAACCTCTCCGGTTGGTAGATTATCTGGTACCACTTCAGGTCTCTTTTCCCATACTCTTTGTGTTTCTATTAACGAAGGTGGTGCAGGAATAGTAATTTTTTCTTTCTCTTTTTGAGGTTCAATTTCAGGTTCTGGTGTAGCGTCTTGCTCTTTAAAAAATTTTTCAAGAATCGGGAGTATTGGTTGAAATATAGAACTCATTACTTCAGAAACAATTGCATCTATCGTGGTGTCATCAATATCACTAATATCACTCGCAAATTCACCACGGAACACTCCTGGGTGCACCAGACCAGCCAATACGAGCATTACCTCACGTCCAAGAACACCTGCGGTCTCTTCTGATAAATTAAACTTTTGAGTAAGCGTATTAATTTTTTGTTCCCATTCACCAGAAGCAATATACCTCCTTATTTCTGAAGGTAGTACTTCTGCTTGTTTTTTAAAAATAATAGTAATATCCTCATCCATAAGAATAGTTGTTGTAAATATTATATCACAACAAAAATATTATTCTTATCAAAATGGGGATAAATTATTGAATTGAGGTAATATGCTCTAACCCTGGTATATTTTTTATTTTTTGAAGAAGTTCCTCTTTTTTCAACATTACTTCTGATTTTATTATTGGTTGAACTTTAAGAATAAGTGTATTTTTTGAAATAGCTATTTGTTGATAAGTAACAGGAACACCAATTATAGTAGTAATTTCTTGACCCGCTACTTCTTTTTTTATTTTTTCAGTATTTGATATACCCTTAAAACGAGAGAGGAGGTCTGAGAGTTGGAGCATAGGGTTATAATATAAGATTTTTAACGTGTAAGAGGCATGGTAAGGTACGTAAAGGAATTATCACCTAGTCCTCGTATTACCACTGGTTTATCCGCGCCATTAAACTGTATTACTACACTATCTTTTTCTATTACAGAAAGACAATCAAAAAGATGTTTTCCATTAAGGGATATTTCAACAGGATCACCAGTAAGCATTGCATCAATATTTGATTCTGTTTCTCCCACTTCTATATTTTTTGTTGAAATAATACAAATTTTCTTTTGCGGATTAATAGTAAGTGTTACTTTATTAAATTTATCAGAAAAAAAGGTTGATAATTTAAGGTTATTTACTAAATCTTCTTTTAAAAGGGTTATTTCTGTAGTGTGTGCTTTAGGAAGTATTTGCTCGTAATCAGGGTAAATACCTTGTATTACACGAGAAGTGAAGTAGAGTGATTTTCCTGTGCACGAAATTTGGTTTTTAGTAATTAAAAAATTAATGTCCCCGCTCTCTGATTCTAAAATACGTACCATTTCAATGATATTTTTTGCAGGAATAATAACTCCTTGTGATAAAGTAACTCCTTGTTGTTTAATCTTCTTTTCTGCAAGCCTAAAAGAGTCAGTAGCTACAAAAATTAAAGAATCACCGTTTTGATAAAGATAAATACTTACTATTTCAGGCTTAATATCAGAAATAGCCGCGCTCATTACTACACTTTTTACTCCTTGTATAAACTTCGCTGAAGACATTATAAAACCTTCACCATTATGAATAATAGGGATAGTAGGAAAATCATCTGGTAAAAACCCTTTAATATTTAATGTTTTTTTCTTTGTAGTAATTTTACATACGCCATTTGACGCTATAAGACTAATCTCCTTTTCGTCGGGTATACTTCCAAGGGTATTTGCAAGGAGGGCTCCAGGAAGCACAATACTTCCTTCTGTTTTTATTTCTGCCGGAATTTGAAACTCAACCCCAACCTCAAGGTTTGTTGCACGAATAATAACCATCTTATTATTGGTCGCTAATAACACAGATCCGAGAATAGGAAGTGAGAGATGTTTCCCTGTCACTCGTTCTGCTTGCGATATGTATTTTTGTAGAGTCTCTCTATTACAAGTGAAGTGCATATATGTGTATTATTATATATTTATATCTTATTATAGTTACTATACCTGTGGATATGTGGATAATCTTATAATTCCTTTATTTAATAACACTATATTCTCTACTTCTTTTATTTCTAATATGTGGATAAGTATTCATAAAAAGTGGATAAAATTTTAATAACTTTTTATCATATATTTTATTAACCTTTTATTAACGTATTATTTCAATCTTATCCACATACTACAAACAAAATTTTCCCCATGTTTTCCACACCTCTTTCTTATGAAAGCATTGCACGGAGCTGATCAATCTCTTGCATTAAAGAAAGATCATCTTTCATATCTTTCTCTACTTTTTCACAAGAATGCATTACGGTTGTATGATCACGGCCGCCAAGCTTCTGGCCTATTGTAGGAAACGAGATATTAAAATCCTCACGTAAGATAAACATAGCAATTTGTCGTGGTTTTAGAACCTCTTTTTTTCTAGTTTTTTCATAAATATCCCCTTCTTGAATATTATAATAATCTGAAATAACTTTCACCACCTCCTTAACAGACAGCAACTTCTTTGGTTTTGCTGTATTTTTAATAAATGGTTTAATTTCATTAAGACTTAAATGCCTATTTTTAAGCTGAGACTGGCAAATAACACCATTAAGCAACCCTTCAAGTTCACGAACATTGCCTTGTACAGAAGAAGCAAGGTAATTAATGATGTCATCAGGGGGGCAAAATTGGCTTGCCTGTGCCTTTGCACGAAGAATAGCAAGGCGTGACTCATAATCCGGCTCTTGCACATCTACGATCATTCCTGACCCAAAGCGTGACTTCAAACGGTCCTCAAGGGCAGGAATATAGTTTGGGTGTCTATCAGATGAGAAAATAATCTGCTTGTTGTTGTGGTAAAGCTCATTAAAGACATGAAAAAGCTCTTCTTGAGTTTTTTCTTTATTAGAAAGAAACTGAATATCGTCCATAACAAATAGATCATATTTACGATATTTCTCTTTAAAAACATTCATTGCCTTAATTCCCTGCTGTACAGAATTGATGTAATCAACAGAAAATTTTTCAGAAGTGATATAAAACACTTTCTTTCCGGGGTAATTTTTCTTAATATGGTTTCCTATTGCTTGAATGAGGTGTGTTTTCCCCAAACCAGTATTTCCATAAATAAAGAGTGGATTATATACATTGGTACCTACTTTCTTCAAAATTGCCTGTGATGCAGCGTACGCAAGCTCATTAAAGGGCCCAATAATAAAATTATCGAACACATAGCGAGGATTTAACCCGTCTTCTCGGTTAATATAAAGGTCGGCAATAGGAAGCTCTGAACCACCCTTAAATTCTTCTTTTACCGCCCTCTCCTCCTTTTTAGGTTCCTCAACTTTACATACCGTATATTCTACACCACGAGTGTTTTCCACGAGATTACGAAGAGACTTCAAAATCATCTTGTGGAACTTGTTTTGGAGCCAATCCTTTACAAATTCATTTGGAACTCCTATGACCACCATCCCCTCTTCTTGTTTGATAATAGAGGTGTTTTTAAACCACATACTAAGGTTTGCTCGTGAAAGACTGTTTTCAAGGTCACGAAGTGCGTATTCCCAAAGTTGTGTATTGTCAGTCATAAGAAGTTAAAAGAAAGAAGGTATCCCTATTATATTCCCAAGCCTACAAATAAAAAATGTAAACAAGCGGATAAAACAGTGTTAAACGTGTGGATAACTTGTGGATATGCACTATCATAAAGGAAAACACCGCAAATGCAAAATATAGGCCCCTGCGGCAGAGACCGCAGGGTATTGACCTATATTAGCTCCTCGGCTCGGGAATAAGAAAGAGTACTTTCTTATTCCTCTCGCTCTACGTCGCTAATAATAAATACATAGCACCACAACATAAAATAAAAGTGGTATTTACAAAGAGTAAATACCACTTTTATTTTATGTTTCTATTTTTTTAACACACTCGAGTCGGGGTGCCGAGAATCGAACTCGGCCTATCTGCTCCCAAAGCAGACGTACTACCGATATACTACACCCCGTTTTCTTAGGAAACCATACGAAATACTAACACAATATGTCTTTTTTGAGAAATTTGTAGTTTTACAAAACAAGATCCTCAAGGAACTTAACATACGCTCGTTTGTTGATCATGTCAATTTTTATCGTTACTACATCGAATACCCACGCAGGTTCTTTATTTTGATAATTACTTAATAAATACGCTTGGATTGTGCGTGACAACCTTTTGATTTTTTGGGTGTGAATATTGTCTTCTGGTCTATAATTATCGGTTGTTGCCCGCGGAACATTTGAGGGGTTATTTTCACATGAAACACTCTTTACTTCAATAAAATGAAGGATATCCCCCTTTTTGGCGATAATATCAATTTCCCCATATTTTTTAAGGTAATTTCTCTCAATAGTTGTAAAACCCTTGTTTTCAAGGTGTTTTACAGCGATATCCTCTCCGAGCCTACCAATACCTCGGGATTCAGTATCTTTTGTCATTTGTTAAATATTAACATATAGATCCTCCAATTTTAGACGTTTTTCAAGAAAATAAGGCATGTTTCATGTTTAACACCCTAAATATGTTACTTAGTAACATATTTAGGGTGTTTAACAGTATTTTGGACCGTTTTTGTATAAAACCATTGATAAATATAGGTTTAATACAAATGTCCTTTATTTTTACTAACAATAAACAGCTGTCAAGTTTAGTGTTTTTTGTCCTTTATTAACACTATCCCCAGAGTTATCCACAGTTTTGCACAGTTATACCCATATTTTTGCGATTTGCGTAGTTGACAGTATGTTGTGAAATAATAGCCTAATATAGTGGTGTCCTTTAATCGAACATTCTCGTTATCAATTATTATGATCATTCCTTAATAAGACATATTGACCACTTTTGCCAAAATGTCCTTTTAAGGCTTTCTAAACAAAAAACTCCCCTCTAGGGAGTTTTTTTATTGCCTGCCCTGAGTTTGTCGAAGGGTGCGGTATATAATACAAAAGATGGGAGACGCTTCGCTATCGAACTCGTCGCTTCGCTCCTCTTTAGAAACCCACGGTTTCTAACGTTCGCTTCGCTCACTGTTTTCCTTCACGGGAAACCATAGGTTCCCCGACCCCCTCCTGAGTTCGATTCTCCCTACCCGCTACAAAAAAGTATTCATAGAATACTTCGTATTCTATTTTTTTGTGCGGGTAGGGAGAATCGAACTCCCGTCTCATCCTTGGCAAGGACGTGTTCTACCACTAAACCATACCCGCAAACTTTCTATCTCTTATACTATACAGATTTTTTATGTTTTGGGAAGATGTGTACAGGGTATTAATTATATTTGCTACACATATTGCTTTCTGTGGTCACGAGTTACTAAGTCTACCGCACTACATGTTTCTCTTGTGGTCACGAGTTACTAAGTGTGCTCAGGGATGAAGGATGCTCGGCCAAGCGCTCGTTTGTCGCCGTCGCTCCTCACTCCGCTCGGCCCTACTCGCGCGACCCATCGTGCTCGATGGGTACCCCGCGTTCGTTTTCGAATCCTGGCATGGACACAAAATAATACTCGTAAAATGCTCCGCATCTTACTCCTTTATTTTTGTGCCCCCGCCAGGATTCGAACCTGGAACAACTGCTTCGAAGGCAGGGATGATATCCATTTCACCACAGGGGCATGTACTTCATATAACCATAGCGCATATTGGTAAAAAAACCAAAAATACTCTACACTATGAGAAACGAAGATTGATGGTGTTTCATTGGCGAAAAGGAGCCAAAAACACTATAACCTATTTGACCTATCATTTTGTATGCCTCACACACCAAAGGAAATAACACTTAACTACCAAATTCCTGAAGAGGTTTCACGAATAACCAAAACATTACGAGATGCTGGTTTTGAAGCATATTTAGTGGGTGGGTGCGTAAGGGATATGGTAATAGGACGAAAACCAAAAGATTGGGATGTAACGACAGATGCGAAACCTGAACAAATTCAGGAACTCTTTACAGAGACATTTTATGAAAATGAATATGGAACTGTCGGTGTGGTAAGTGAAACAGACGACGAAACCGTAAAGGTTGTGGAAATAACGCCGTATCGTACAGAGGGGGTATATAGTGACAAACGTCGTCCTGACAGTGTCTCGTTTCATGCGAAACTACCTGACGATCTTAAAAGAAGGGACTTTACTATTAACGCTATTGCTTATGATGATTCTATGGGACTGTCTAAAGGACACGTCGTTGACCCATATGATGGAATAAAGGACATAAAGGACAAAGTCTTGAGGACGGTAGGAAGCCCATATGATCGCTTTCACGAGGATGCCCTCCGCATCTTACGGGCGGTACGTATTGCGACGGATTTAGGTTTCACGATTAACATCGAGACTCAAGAGGCTATCATTAAAACTGCGCCTAATCTCAAAGAGATTGCTATGGAGCGTATTAATACCGAGTTTTCCAAGATGGTGATGTCAAAAGACCCAATGGTAGGTATTGTTATGTGTGAAAAGCTTGGACTCCTTGAGTATATTATGCCTGAATTGAGGCGGGGGATTGATGTTAAACAAAATGGTTCACATATTTATACGGTATGGGAGCATAATTTGCGTGCTGTGCAACATTCGGCAGATCGTGATTGGCCACTCCATATACGCCTTTCTGCACTTATGCATGATATTTCAAAGCCAGAAACACGTCGTTGGTCAGAGGAAAAGAATGATTGGACATTCTATGGGCATGATGTGGTAGGGGGGCGTGTAACAAAAAAAGCTCTTGAGCGTTTGAAATACTCAAAAAAGATGGTTGATGTGGTATCAACGTTGGTACGGTACCATCTTTTCTTCTCAGATATTGAGAAAATAACTCTTTCAGCGGTGCGCCGTATTGTGCGTAACGTAGGACCAGAAAATGTATGGGATCTTATGAAACTTCGCGGATGTGACCGTATTGGCATGGGACGACCAAAAGAAACTCCATATCGTTTGCGAAAGTATGAGTCAATGATCGAGGAGGCAATGCGTTCTCCGGTGTCTGTAGGGATGCTCAAGATTGATGGCGCCAAGGTTATGGATGTTACACGTGAAAAACCAAGCCCTAAAATAGGGTTTATTCTTCATGCGCTCCTCGAAGAAGTGTTTGATTTTCCTGAAAATAACAATGAAGCGTTTCTCGTGAAACGGGCAATTGAGCTTGCAGAACTACCCATCGAGGAGTTAAAAAAACTCGGCGAAGCAGGGAAGGAGAAAAAAGAAGCAGAAGAAGAGAAAGAGTTGGCGGAAATTAGAGAAAAATACGGGGTTAAATAGAAGCAATCTATCCAAATCCTGGCTTTGGATAGACGCGGAAATGATTGACAATACGGGCTGTGCGTGCTATCGTTGTTATAGATAGTATTTAAGGATTTTCGCATTGTGCGAAACAAGAACTTTGAAAGGGAGAAAGGGATTATGACTGGAAAGTTAGAAATAAAAGTAGCGTTTTTTGTTATCGTTGTTTTAATCTCCGCAGGCCTCTTGTTTTCGCACCTTTTCAGGCAGAAGGATGTATATATTGCCGAGGAAAAGATAAACACTGCTCAAGTATTTTTTGATGTAGCCTCGAAAGAAGACCGGATTTTTGAAATGGAGGTCAACATAAACTATCAACGATACCGTAACCCCTCAAAGCACTTCATTTTAAGCGTTGATGAGGCAGGAGACCACGTTTTCAACACTGTCCTCGATGCTTACAGGGAAGCAGCAAGCAACATCCCTTTTTCAGAGATTGTTACAGAAGAAGGGAAGAAGTTGTTGAATGAGAAGGCTTGGGAGGAGATAGAGTCTCTTAGTGAGCCTTCTCACGAGCCGGCAAAGGTTACCAGCGTCAATATTAAAAAAATGACGCCAGATCCTGACCCCGAAAGCGTTGGACGACCCACTATGTTCTTCTTGAACGAGGAGAGTGGGGATGCCAAGGCTGGCATTTAGCACTCACCAAGCCCCCGTCTGTGTAACAGGCGGGGGCTTTATTTTAGTGTAAGTACAATAGGGCAGTGGTCGGAGCCGTAGATGTGAGAGAGAATCGCTGTGTTTTTTACGGAAGAAGTGAAATCAGAACTTACAAAGAAATAATCAAGACGCCAACCAACATTGCGCTCACGTGCGCGAGTTTTTATATCCCAATAGGTGTAGGCCTCACGAGTGTTTGGGTTCATTGTGCGAAAGATATCCACATAGCCGTGATAGATAAGCTCGTCAATCCATGCACGCTCCTCAGGAAGAAATCCCGTATTCTTTTCATTTTCTTTTGGGCGCGCAAGGTCAATTTCTTCATGCGCGGTATTTATGTCACCACAAATGATTATTTTGTGTCCTTTTTTATGAAGTTTTTCTATAAAAGACAAAAAGGCGTCATAGAAATCGAGTTTGTATTGTAATCGCTCGGGTCCGCGACCACCGTTGGGGAAGTAGCAATTCAAAAGGACAAAACGAGGGTAGTAAAGGACAAGAAGGCGACCCTCTTGGTCCATGTCCTTTATATCTAAACCTTCTTCTACCTTTTCTGGTTCCTGTTTTGTATACACCGCAACACCACTATACCCTTTACGTTTTTTAGAATGACTAAAATATGAAAAATATCCTTGAAAATTGCGCACGTCTTCAGGAAGTTGCTCGGCTTCCGCTTTTGTTTCCTGCAAGCATAAAATGTCCGGATGTTCTTTAAGGATTTCAGCGAAATGTCCTTTTTTATATAGGGAGCGTAATCCGTTTACATTCCATGAGATGATGTTCATAACATAATTATTGTAGCACGAAAAATATTAGGATTGTCTTTTACTTTGAGTGGAACTTTTTGTGAATGTCTTTTAGTTGTTTGTTGGTGACGTGGGTATAGATTTGTGTGGTGGCAATATTGGCGTGGCCGAGCATCATTTGTACCGAGCGAATATCGGCACCATTTTGAAGGAGGTCAGTGGCAAAAGAGTGGCGCAAAATATGCGGGGTAACTTTTTTTGAAATACCTGCTTTGATGGCGTAGTGTTTTACGATGCGTTCAATAGAGCGTGGCGTGAGGCGTGAAATATTGGAATCCGATAAGCCTCGCCCTTGGCGGGGTTCGGCTTTTGGCATACGGCCAAGATTCACAAAAAGTGCGTTTTCCATATCAGTGCGTTTTGCAAGGTAGGTACGAATAGCATCACGTGCATTGTCAGACAAAAAGACGACACGAACCTTCTCTCCTTTTCCGCGCACAGAAAATTCGTCTTTATTGAGATCGAGATCTCGTGAAAGTGAACAGAGTTCTGAAAGACGTAACCCTGTTGAAAAAAATAATTCAAGCATTGCACGATCGCGCAAACTTTTTATATCACTGCCATCTGGTGCGGAGAGTAAGCGCTTGAGATCACTTTCAGAAATAAGGTCAAGGTCGCGCTCTGCAACTTTTGCAAGTTCAATACGTTCGGGGGAGAGTGACTCGATGCCACGCTTGCGCATATATTTGAGGAAACTACGGAGCGCAATCAAATAGTAGTTCTGTGTTTTTTTCTTGAGTGTTTCTACCCGTCCATCCTCGCGCGTACCGCTCGATTGTCGATTGAGCCACAGGCGAAATTCTCGTACGGTGTCATCGGTGATGTCCTTTGGATTGGAAATTTTCGCAAAAGATAAAAAACGCTCGAGATAGCGTTCGTAGTTTTCTATTGTTTTAAGGCTACGTCCTTTTTCTATTTCTAGATGTTCAAAAAATTGACGTTTGAGAGTCTGGAGATCCATATTGGTATTGTAACAAGAAACTCGCCCCTACACCTATAATGCCATTGTTCCACTTTTTCAACAGGCCGACGACGAGTTGCCTTCCTTGTTAATTATAGTTGTATAACTTCTTATTTTCTTCGCGAAACAAAAAGTCATGGCATTATAGGGGTCGGGGCTTGCAAAAAAGTTAAAAACACGGTATGGTGGGTGAACTATGGCAATTACCACATCAGCAAAAAAGGCAATTCGCGGCTCGGAGCGCAAGAAGGTTTTTAACGACCGTCGCAAAAAAGCACTCAAAGAAGCAGTAAAAGAAGTCCGTGCACTCGTTGCATCAAAGGATAAAAAAGCTGTTTTAGCAGCATTGTCCAAGGCATATCAGGCTATCGACAAGGCAGCAAAGACCAATTTTATCAAAAAGAACACCGCTTCACGCAAGAAATCACGTCTTTCAGCACTCGCAAAAAAGATCGCATAATATAAAACCCCATCTCCAAAGGTGGGGTTTTACTTTTATGGTGGTTGGTTTGATATACTATAGCGTATGAAATATCGTCCGCCACGTAACGTGTTCTTGCTGGGGGTTACGAGTTTCCTGAATGATTTTGCGTCTGAAATGACGCTTTCGGTGTTTCCTGCTTTCTTTACATCAGTGTTGAAGTCGGGTGCTGGCGCCCTCGGGCTGGTAGAGGGTGTTGCTGACGGTGCTGCAAATGTCATCAAAATTTACGCAGGGCGCTATTCTGACAAACTAGAGCGACGCAAACCTTTTATAGTTCTTGGGTATGTGGTTTCTACTGCAACACGTCCTCTTTATTTGCTTGTGTCATCGGTGGGCGGTGTATTAGGATTACGCTTTGCCGATCGTATAGGGAAAGGAGTTCGTGATGGCGCCCGCGATGCAGTCATTTCGCTTTCGACACCACCCGAGCATATGGGGCACGCGTTTGGGTTTCATCGTGCGATGGATACGTTTGGAGGAATCCTTGGTCCTCTCACTGCATATTTTATTTTGCGTGCATATCCTGGAGGTTTTAATATTATTTTCCTTACTGCATTTGTTGCAGGGCTTCTTGCAGTGGCGTCACTCTTTTTTATTAAAGATGTGCGTGGTTCATTGAATGGCAATGGTTTATCGTTCAAAAAACTTGCGGTATTCCCCAAAAGTTTCAGGAGATATCTCATTGCGCTCTTTTTCCTTGCTATTGGCAGTATTCCAGTCGCCGTGCTTCTCCTAAAAACACAACATCTTGGTTTCGCACTTGCGTCAATACCACTCTTTTATATGTTTTACAGTGTTTCGTATGCGGTCTTTTCGTATGCAGGAGGACATTTTAGTGACCATATCGGTGCGCGCGTCGTGCTTCGTATGGGTTATCTTGCGCTTATTGTTGGGTACCTTGTTGTTTTTATGGCAGAGGGGGCAGTTACTCTTGCGATAGGGTTCTTTATTCTTGGTCTTTTCCCTGCACTCACTGATGGAGTTGCACGCGCATTTGCTGCAGAGCTTTCACCAGAGAATCAGCGTGGTGGTGCATACGGCTTGGTAAATGCGGTGACAGGATTTGGGCTTATGATTGCTGGTATTGGTGGCGGATATTTATGGGAATTTGTGAGCCCAATGAGCGCGCTCATTGTTGCGGGGTGTTTTGTACTTATTGGTATTGGAGTTCTTTCTACGATTCGCAAAAATTGATAGAGAAAAAATTAAATTGCGTGGTACAATATACCTAACGTATGCACCTTTACGACAAAAATCGTATCACCTATTTTGCGGAAACAGATCGTCGCAATAAGCGTGTTCCTTTTGGTATCAAGGCCGAAGATCGCACGCGTCATATGTATATCATCGGAAAGACGGGTATGGGTAAGTCTACGGCGATTGAGAATATGGCAGTGCAAGATATAAAGAACGGCGAAGGATTCGCATTCATTGATCCGCACGGAAAATCTGCAGCACTGCTTCTTGAATACATTCCACCAGAGCGCGTGAAGGACGTTATTTACTTTGCGCCGTTCGATATGGAAAATCCAATATCATTCAATGTGATGGAGGATGTCGGTGCGGACAAACGCCACTTGGTGGCGAACGGTCTTATGAGTGCGTTCAAAAAAATCTGGGGACCAGAAACGTGGTCGGCGCGTATGGAGTACATTCTCATGAATGCCTTACTCGCGCTCCTTGAATATCCAGGATCAACGCTCCTCGGGGTTAGTCGAGTACTTACGGACAAGACATATCGAAAAAAGGTAGTAGATAATATAAAAGATCCGTCAGTGAAATCGTATTGGGTTGATGAATTTGCAAAGTATAGCGAGCAGTATGCAAAAGAAGCGGTCCCTGGTATTCAAAATAAGCTCGGACAGTTCACTTCCAATCCACTCATTAGAAACATTATTGGACAGGCACACTCGAGTTTTGATTTACGTAAAGCGATGGATGAACGAAAGATTCTCATCGTAAATCTTTCTAAAGGACAAATGGGGGAGGGTAATGCCAATCTTCTTGGTGGTATGATCATCACCAAGATATATCTTGCCGCAATGTCGCGCGCAGAACTTACTGAGCCTGAGCTCAAAAAACTTCCGAATTTTTATATGTATGTGGAC
>C687J35174_10002824_pt1 | contig 24248 bp, 26 predicted proteins | sample RifCSPhighO2_01_FD_35174 | JGI IMG/M metagenome (IMG submission 35174) | reverse complement strand
GAGCAATATAAAAACAACCGATGTGGGTTATGGGTTTTGGTCGTTTCCTTGGGATTTTTCAGGAACACGAAAAACAAACTCCGGTCCCGGAAACCATGGATGCTCCGGATCTTTCCAGTATCCGTCGTTTATCCACAAACCATTTTTATTGTGCCCTATTTCAAACACTCCATGGTAATCTTCGGTTGACAGAATTTGTCTCATCCAAATATGAATTCGCTCGCCCAACGGCTGGTCCATGTAGTCAAGACGGTATTGCGGGCCCACTTCCGCCGGAGAAAAGTCTAGTCCAAGAAAATACATACGCTCAGTCAATAACTGAGGATTGGCATCCTCTATAAAACCCATGGCCTTTTGGCTCAACCGAACCAGGCGCACAGATTCGGGTTTCTCCAGTGTTGTAAACTCCTTTTGGTGCATCATGTGCGAGGCATACTTGGTTATTTCAACTCCTTTTTCTCGCATTTCCTTCTCTAGTTCTTCGGCGGATTTGCCGCCGATAGTAAGTTCTTTTAGGTAGACCTTACCTTCGGGAAAATCTGAGTAGATGTGTTCTACGTGGGCTGGTATAAGTTGAAAAAAGTTTTGGAATAGCGGCCCAATATATATTCTTGTATTGTCATTTATCTCCGCCTGATTCTGGGCTATTTCTTCTGGTTTACACTCAATACCTGCAACTAGGTGAAGCCTTTTAGCAATGTCTTGCTTGGATAAATCCGGAGCGATTTGGGTAATGTCTTTGTTTTGATGGGTTGTGTTTGATTCTAGAGTATTTAATGACATACAATAACTGTAAAATAAATTATGATGAAAAACAAATTATTTTTGATTTAGCTATAATATACTATAATAAAGATATGTTAAAAGAGACTATTGAATTACCTGTACAGGCATCTCAAGATAGATTAATCCAGGAAAAAACACCGGAAATTTCTGAAGAACTATCACTCTTTCCGATGGGAAGAATACTGAAAAAAGCGCTTGAGGCCGTTGCTGGATCGCCGCATCTTTCAAAAACCTTATTCGAGTTACAAACAGAAATGCTGTCGCGAATGAGAAGCCGTCGCAAAATTTTTACGCCAAGCAAAGAAACATTGGACGCGTTTCAAACTATGGACGCGGCACCTCATATTATCTCACTGGCACGTAGCCATAGCTGGTATCCAACTGCATTGCCGGAGGGCTGCGATAACCGTTGCCAAGACTACACAATCGAAGACATGCGCAAAGAAGCGGCAAAACAACTGCAAATCCGCCAAGGCATCACCCCACACGAAGATCAATTTGAGGTAATAAGTTTTTCGACCATGACAATCTTGGGTGCCATTATCAGAACACTTAAGCCAGACACAGCAATACTAGGTGACGCTGTTACATGGGAAGGCTATGCCATATCTTCCGGGGTAGAAAGACGCCCCTATATGTCAAAGCTGGAAAACCAGTCATGGTCCGATTACATTGCAAAAAACTTCAGCAACCCCGGAGAGGAAATAGGTGCTATATGCATCACTTCACCCGACAGCATCACGGGCCACCATATCTCTCCTGAAGTGCTAAAGGAGTTGTTTTCTATTGCTGACAAATATGGCATCAGGATCATAATCAATCAAGTGCATGCACTACCAGGAAGAGACGGCAAACTGCCGAAGATACAACAGTTAGTAGCCGAGAGCAACAACCCAAACTTGTTTTTAATGGCATCGGCGACCAAACAAATGATGCCTTACGGCGTACCGGGGTTGGAAAATTCAATGTTTAATATCGTTTACTCCCCCAACTCTTACTGGATTACGCGCACACGTGAAGAAATAATAAAGGGTCCGGCGGCGAATCTTGAAGAACAGACGACCGTTTCACCAAGCATTGTTGGTCACGCGACAGAACTTATGCAAGCCTCCACATCCACATTCTATGCCGAGCACGAGAATAAATCTTTTGAAAAACGTCAAATAGTAAATGATTGGCTTTTACAACATCCGGGTGTGAACTGGTATAAAGGACATATACCCGACACAACATACAACGGCACACTCACTTTCAGCCACGACCTTATAGCAAAAACAGGTATTAAAAATCCTACCGACTTGTACGATTATATATTGTTTACTGCCGGTCTTGATGTTGGGCCTGTTTATGAAGCGGGGCCAGACAAGCTGAACGCCGAGGGTGGAGTCAGCATGCGCATGAACTACAGCTTACCAGACAATGAACTCCGTCTCGCACTGAACCTTCTTGGTGTAGTAGTGGAGAATATGGTAAAGGGAACAACCCTCGCCCAAGTTGTTCTAAACTCTGAGCAGAGTGGCTCTATTAGATTACAAGCAGAAAAAATATAGCAAATACTATGAGACGAGGTTCAATAATATTTTTAAAGGCTGTAACTGTGCTTATCGGAATCGTGGCGCTTGCCGCTATGATCCGGTTTCCCCTGACTGAGGGGAGGGCCGTAAATTTAGACCTGTTCAGTATTTACTCTGATCCATTCATCCTATATGGGTACGCGGCATCCATCCCATTTTTTATTGGGCTGTATCAGGTATTTAAATTGCTCGGATACATCGGGGAAAATAAAGTTTTCTCGCCAAGCTCTGCAAGAGCTTTAAGGATTATAAAATACTGCGCAATTACACAAAGCGTCTTAATTGTGATTGCGGCGCTATACATAATGATGTTTCATGCTAAAGGAGACGATCCAGCGGGCGCTATTGCCATGGCTATTGTGGCTACTTTTATTTCTATCGTAATTGCCACCGCGGCATCTGTGTTTGAAAGAATTTTACAAAAACAATTATGAAACAAGCATCAACATTATTCTTGAAAGCGACCCTTTTTGTTATGGGTGGTCTCGTATTGGCTTTTTGCATTTTTGCGGTACCCGCAATAAGCAGCGGGGTGGGGGTTGAGTGGCCAGAGCTAGCTTACTTGAAGTACCCGATCTTAATCGCTGGATACCTGACAGCAATACCGTTTTTCATTGCGCTGTATCAGGCCTTTAAACTTTTAAGTTATATCGACAAGAACACGGCTTTCTCCGTGGCTTCGGTAAAAGCTCTTAAATACATAAAATACTGCGGGATCGCAATGAGTATTTTGTATTTCGCGGGTATGCCGATCTTATTTCAAATTGCGGATGCTGACGACGCTCCGGGTCTTGTGCTAATTGGATTGGCGCTTGCGACAGCTCCCCTGGTAGTTGCTGTCTTTGCGGCAGTTCTTCAAAAGCTTCTGCAAAATGCTATCGACATCAAATCAGAAAATGAATTAACCGTTTAATGATATGGCGATTATAATCAACATTGACGTAATGCTGGCAAAAAGAAAAATGAGCGTCACCGAACTTGCGGAGAAAGTTGGAATAACGATGGCTAACTTGTCGATTTTAAAAAACGGGAAAGCAAGAGCGGTTCGATTCTCGACCTTGGAAGCAATCTGCAAAGCTTTGGATTGCCAGCCAGGGGATATTTTAGAATACAGAAAATAAATAAAAACGGCTTGTTTAGCCATGATTATTGCAATTATTTTATTTTGTGTTATAATATAAACGGTACCTCACGGCGACTAGGCAGCTATGCCACGGGCCAGAATGCCCAAAAATAGCAGAAAGAGTGCGACAATGATCAAGTCAGAGGTTTATGAGCGTCTCGGCACAGGCGACATGACCCGGAGCGCGTTCTACTTCGTGATGGGAGCCGTGCTCACCTGGGGTTTCGTCGCCACGCATATCGTCTCGACGATGACAGCGGCGTGGCAGCCTGGAATCGTCATGTTCCTGATCGTCGGGCTGGGACTGCCACTTCTGGGCATCTTCCTGAGCAGGAGCGGCTCGGCGTTCGTCTCCTTCATCGGGTTCAATCTCGTGGTGATCCCATTTGGGGCAATCCTGGGGCCCGTGCTGGCGATGTACGAGCTCTCGCAGCCAGGAATCGTCGCGCAGGCATCGGCGACGACCGCGATGGTGACGGGCGTGATGGCCATGTCTGGCCTCATGTTCCCGGATTTCTATCGCTCGATCGGCGGCGCACTCGCAGGTGCACTTATGGCGCTCCTGGTGGTGCTCGTTGTGTCGCTGTTCGTCCCCGCGCTGGTGGAGTTCAAGGTGATCCACTTCGCGGCGGCAGGACTCTTCGCGCTGTACATCGGTTTCGACATGTACCGTGCGAGCAGCATCCCGGCGACGATCGACAATGCCGTCGACGTCTCGATCAGCCTGTACCTGGATGCCATCAACCTGCTGCTCTGGATCCTCCGGATCAGCAACAAGAAGTGACAACACTACCCCGCACATGAAGGGCAAAACCCAGAGTGTGCGGGTATTTTTTTCATTTATAGTTTCTTATACAACTGGCGGAAAATGACTTTTTGGAAATCGGCCAGAGCAGGATTCTCTATTATCAGGACCTCCTCGGTATTAAGATCAATAAAGGCAACTCTGTTCTCGTAAATTATTTGAATTACGTCTTGTTCAAAAATATCCGCCTCAGGTTTTATAAATTTAATAAATCTCTCCAATCGGGGACGCTTCTGCCCGCCAGATACGGGATTGCTTATCACCAATCTCTCCAGGCGCTTTGCATCTCTTTTTTGACGGTAATTTCCAGAAAGATAAGAATTTACCGCAGCCAAGTCTTTTTCTGACGTATACCGATAAAACGTATTGCCTTTTTTCGTGTGTTCAATGATGTTATCGAAAGCGGTTCTTATCCCCTCTCTGCCTTTTAATATTCTTATCGAGCTGTGGGTTAAGTCGCTTGAGGTATTTTTTTCTTTGGGAATAAGTTTTTTGATTTGGCCGATATCACGCACGAATAGATCGATTATTCGATTAGGGTTCATTGGCCACCAAAGAAACCTTCCATCTTTTTTAACACGAGTTACTAATCCAGCATTAAGCAATTCAAAGAGTGCCTTATATACTGCGGGGCGGTACACACAGGAGCGTTCAACCACATGTCCAGCCAAGATGGGGCCATGTTTACTGATTATCTCGTAAACCAAATGGGCGTGCTTAGACATGCCTAGCCTTTTGAATATTTGCCCCATATTATCTGTTCTCATAATATAAGTGTACACTATTTAGTACACTTTTGCAAGATTTCTGACTGGATTTTACTTTGGCTCTAAAATACTAATGTGGTCCTTAAAAATATGGCCAGAACACCCAAGTCAAACAGAGCCGTTAAACCTATCAGACCCAATGAAGTCGGAAAACTAAGAGAAAACGGAATACCCGATGCGGCATTTGAGGCTTTCAATGAGCTCATCACCAAAAACTTTACCGGAAGCTCTGCTATTATAAAAACAAAGGATGTCGTAAAACTGATGATAGAAAAAGGCTTAAACCAGAACGATATATACGATAATGGCTGGCTTGATGTCGAAAATGTCTATAGAGCAGCCGGATGGAACGTGGTGTATGACAAACCAGGATACAATGAAGCATATGATGCATATTTTGAATTCAAGCGCCGGTCTCGCGCAGACTAAAAGCCGACACATTGTCGGCTTTTTTATTTTTGATTTCTGTGTTTAAATTTTAGAATATGAAAACCCGAGAAGAAGCCATTTCCCTACTCTATGAGTGGGTTCAATCGGAAAGTTTAAGGAAGCATATGCTTTGTGTTGAAGCAGCTATGCGTGCTTATGCCAAAAAGTTGGGAGAAAATGAAGAAGCTTGGGGCATATGTGGGTTGTTGCATGATTTTGATTACGAAAAGTTTCCTGCTTACGATGCCGCTGCTCAAAGCGGCCATCCCTACGAAGGAATAAAGGTATTAAAGGAGCGGGGATATTCTGAAGAAATAATCGAAGCGATACTTGGACATGCCCTGTATTCCGGAATCCCACGACAATCTAATATGGCCAAATACTTGTTTGCCTGTGATGAGCTTTGCGGTTTTATAGTCGCTTGCGCATATATGAGACCCGACAAGTTTGAATCATTAACTGGAGAGTCAGTTATGAAAAGACTTAAAGACAAAAGGTTCGCGGCCAAGGTAAGCCGTGAAGATATTGATCTAGGCGTTTCCGAAACTAACGTTGATAAAAAAGAACACATAGATTTCATCATTAAATCCTTAAAACCTTTGCAGTTACAAATATTCGGCCAAGCAATGGGTTGATTGATTAAATATTTAAAATATGCTATAATAGCCAGACGTTGGAGGTGTCATGGGCGACCAGAATCGAAGAACTTTCAAATATCGGATTCGCCAGAGCGGACAAAACCAGAGCGATCCGAGGGCAATCCGGCGGCTCAAAGATCTGGAACCCCAACGTTCCGGGTCAGCCGTAGGCCGAGTCGATGACTCTCTTCGCGCCAGCGCGGAGGACATCGCTGCCTACAGGCAGTCAAAGAACCGACAGCGACAGTGAGTTGTGAGCTGGCCGTTCTCGTGAGAGAACGGCCATTTTTTATTTAAGCTATTTTAAAGCTTTGACTCCCCATATCAACACCAATACCGCCCACAGGTAATTCAAATCGCTGCGAAAACCAAGATATTCCGTCAAAGCGATCAAAACTCCAACTGCAACCGCTCCCCATCCCATCATTTGTTTAGACATATAGACACCTCCTTTCTTTAATTATTTAATTTTTGAACCTTAAATAATTTAATCGCAATTATCATGACTATAAAATAAGGAATCCCTATTGCAGCTCGCTGAAGAATACCCACATTCGGCGGTGGAAGCGGTGGAGAGAGAAATAACATATTTGCTAAATATAAAGTAATAGCACCCAGCGCCAATATTATTGGGGTGAGTATTCTTAAATTTTTATTTCCGATCACGCTTAGAGCAAAAATAATGAAACCCACAGCGAGAATTGGAAACTGATAGTCGCTAACCTTATTGTGCAAAATGGCCCGTGGAGAAAAATTTTCACCAGCGTCACCCATAAAAACTCCGGTCAAATACATCAGTCCGCCGGTAGCAAAGAAAAATATGGCAGCAAATTTGCCCAAAGCATTTATTTCCCGAGACCGGAACATTCCATAGGCAAATATCATGGTGAAAATACCAAGCAAACTAAAACCAAAGACATTGGTAAGTGTTTTAACGGGACTATCCACTGCCCCCAAATCGCTTATGTACATCTGAGTCGAACTGTAGTCAGGATAGAAAAAAGGAAATAAAAAATAGATCGTAAAGAAAAAGATAATCGGACCGACGAAACCGCAAGCAATTAAAAGACGGTCTAGTTTCATCTAGATTTAATTAATGTTTCGCATAAAGAGTTGGTTGGATTTTGTTGGCAATAAAGCTGGCATCGCCCCCTGCTGGACTGACAAAATTCTTGGCAGTTCTGAGGAGAGGAGCACAATTCACCCATACCCTGACCGGAGAGTTGGTCACCCAAATAATCAAAAGTTCCGCTAGTGTTTACAAAATAAACAAACCAAAGACCAACTAGGGATAGACCCAAAATTACAAGTCCTTCAATTGTATCCCTACGCATCCTTTAATTATACAACACATTAGGAGAAATTGATGTTTTCTGGTACAATCAGTAATAATTAATTAATAAATAAACATATGGCAAAAAGAAGAACAGGTCTTGGCGGAACCGACAACAAGCGCAGAAGGTCTCACTCCCCTAAAACCAAAAAACGTTTAGAGGCAAAGAGAGTTATGCTGGAATCAAGAAAAAAGACATAAGGTATTTTTGAAAATAGTTAATTGAGATGTCAAAATGAGCACAAAAGTTTCGGTCCCTCAAGCAGGCGGCGATAAAGTTCTTTCCTTTCCGAGGAATAAAAATCAACCCAGCAAACAGCATTGCGATGCGAACCTTGAGACCCATATTTAGCAAGTAGCCCCTCTTTTGACATATCATAAAGGCCAAAGTCCCAGTTTCCAGAAGATGTATTGCCTTTCGTATAGCCTAATAGCTGACCGGCTTTAAATTCAACTTTATTGGCCACGTATATTCCTCGGCTATCGGCTATTTTGGGTATAGAAGAAAAATTTTGGCGGATTGATTCAATGGGTTCGTCAATATGGTCAAACTTGACCTGAAAATCACAATAGCCCTTAACTAAAAACCACAATATATATTGGGCCGGGGCATCTGCGTTATCTTTCACGTAAGATCCTGAGTCCAGAACCATATCAACCGGCGCATAAACAGGGACCCTCTGTCCACCTGTCCATACAAATGAATGGCCCTTAGGACCTTCGCTGGAATCAGTGCCAGGCGCAGTAATTTTTTGAATTTTTGAAAAATCGGTAATATCAGCAATCAGAGTCGGGTTGGCCTTGATACAATTTTGAGAAGAAGGCTGAGTATTAGAAGTTTTATTAAAATCGGGTGTCAGTTGATACACGATCTGCCTTAACTTATCCGTTTCGGTTTTCGAATAGCCTTTATTTTCTAAATTCACTAAGTCTTTCAATATACGGTTAGCATGCTCTAGATTAAAGAGTGACTTATTTTGTTTAGCTCCCATTACCTCACCCTCTAACAATTGAAATTGTTGCCCTAGATTAGTAGTTGTAACCGGCTTGTGTTCAGGGGTCACAATGGGCCTAGCTTTGGGTATCGTAATGGTTTTATGTTCAGGTATAACAATTGGTCTATGCTCCGGCGTCACGATAGACTTAGGCTCCGGTATAGATGGTTTCTTTCGCCATTGTTTGAACCAATTGAAAGATAGAGCCTGGTTGTCCGGGACCGGATGCTGTTGAGGCAAATCAAAAGTATTAACTAGGGCCCAGGAAAAAATTATTAAGGCAATCGCAAGTTTCATTACTTAATTATATATCTTTTTATGACGAAATTATAAATAGTCCCGATAATAACCGTCACCCCATAAAATATCCAGACTTGTCTAAGCGGTCCGGATTGCAAATCTCCCCCCAAACCAAGTGAATGGAAAAATCCCAGCAAAATCCCGATCGTACTTATGAGTAAAATGACATTCCAGTTGCGGGCAAAGAATTCTCGTTTTTGCAAAGCTTTGCCTATATCGTAAGTAATGAGCAAAAACCATCCGACAATCCCCAGCCAAACATATTTTTCACTTCCATATAAGAATAACTTGCTCCACCCGAAATCCAAATAAAAAAGTAAGAGCAACGGATGAAGTATGAGACAAATAAAAACCATCAGAGATGTCCGGCTGACAAACTTGTCAAAATCAAAATGCTTCCTCAGCCACGGCTCAAATACCCCGCTTATCACGTGAAGCCACAAGATGGCAAAGGCCACCAAACCGAAAGCCGGAAAAAGAATTAGGGATAAATCTCCATTCAAACTCCAGGTTACATCTTTAAATCTCACCCATAACGGATATATGACCGCGGCATAGGCAAAAATTACTACTAAATATTTCATTGAATTATTTTAACAAAAATGGTATTTATCTCCTAGGACTTTGACAGAGCAATGCTCAAAAGATCTCAGAAGATAAAGTGGAAATACATACTAACTGCATTGGGAATCAACCTATCTGCCATACTTATCTTTTTCTGGGCGGCTTACGTATTCTGGGATATAAACCCCTTAAGTATAGAAAACATTGCGGCGTTCAGAACAAGAAACGCTCCCTACTTTTACACCCTCAACCAGTTGCCCACCTTTATTGTTTACGCCCTCTTTAGAGAGGTGCTGTTTGAAGAAGCTTGGGCACGAGGACCGGCTTGGCTTTTGATAAATTCCAAAATTAAACACCGCACAAAGTTGTCTTACGCTGCCATAGTGATTCTTGGCGCAATTTGGGCCAAAACACATGTCTTATTTTGGCCGGTTTTTGCGGTTGGCATAATTTGGGGAACAGTTCTCATTAAAACAAAAAGTTTGTGGTCAGCAATCGTATGCCACGCCTCGGCAAATTTATTTCTATATATTTGCATTAAATTCCTTCAGTACTTTCAGTTCATCTACTAAAGCAAGCCCCGGAGGGCTTGCTTTTTATTCATATCCTTTTAGTTTCGAGAGCTTATGATGCTGGCGGATTTTTTCTAAAGCTTTAGCTTCGATCTGCCTGATGCGCTCACGAGTTACAGAAAAAACCTTTCCTACCTCTTCCAGAGTATGGGTCACCCCGTCGGTAAGACCAAAGCGCATATCCAAAATCTTCTGCTCTCTTGGAGTTAAATCTGAAATTATCTCATTTATATAAGTCTTGAGTATCTTGCGGGCGGCTGACATTGAGGGAGAAATAGACTCTTCGTCCGGAATAAAACTTTCAAGACTCGAATCCTGATCATCATCATCCCCGACCGGAGCTTCAAGCGAAATGGTCTCCTGAGAAATTTTCATGATATGTCGGATCTTATCAACTTCAACACCCATTTCTGCCGCAACTTCTTCTGGCATTGGTTCGCGGCCCAAATCTTGCACCAATCTTCTGACCACCTGCTGATATTTATTTATAGTTTCAACCATGTGGACTGGGATACGGATCGTCCTTCCCTGATCAGCCAAAGCCCTGGTAATAGCCTGCCTGATCCACCAAGTCGCATATGTGGAAAACTTGAAACCTTTGCGAAAGTCGAATTTTTCCACAGCCTTAAATAATCCGATATTCCCCTCCTGAATCAAATCAAGCAAGGTTAAATTGGCCGAGCGGCCTACATATTTTTTGGCAATTGATACAACCAGCCTTAAGTTCGACAGAGCAAGCTTCTGGCGAGCCGCTTCGTCATTTTTCTCGATTCTCTTTGCCAGATCTACCTCCTCTTCGCTTGAAAGCAGCGGATACTGGCCTATCTCTTTAAGATACATTTGAACAGAATCAGCAGATGACCCTTCACCGAATTCTTCTTCTATTTTTTTCTTCTCGTCGTATTCTTTTATTTTTTCTTCTTCGAATACACGGCCAGATTCGATAATATTTATATTAGCCGATTCAAGTCTCTCATACAGACTTTCTAGTCCAGTTATATCTTTCTCTATATTGGGAAACGTATTCAAAATTTCCGTCTGGGTTACAAATCCCCTGTGTTTCCCTTTTTCAATCAAATCCATAACCGCACTTTCGCCGACGACATTTTTACCAGATTTTCCTGCAGCCGAACGGGCCTTTTTCTTTAAGGCCGGTTTTTTACCTGCTTTTTTTAACTTAGCTTTTTTCTTAACTTTTATTTTTTTTGCTTTAGGCATTATTTAATTTTGATAATTCCTTAGTTAATTCATTAAACCTTACGACGAGAGTGTTTATTTTTGTTTTATCATTAGAAGATTCTGCTTCTTTTATATCGTATTCGATGTTTGTAAGTTGTGTGGTTATGGCTCTGTGTTTTATTTTTAATATTAAACTTTTCAATTCAGCTCTCAGGGAGTCGCTATCGAAATCTTTCCACAGTTCCTGGGAGCGTAAATATGCGAATTCCAAGTACATGGTTTTTTCCTTATCGAAGTTCTTCACCAAGCCGTCAAAATCAATCTTCGGATCAGCTTGGATTTTTAATAATACCTCCTTCGCCAATGGATGAATTTCTTCGTTAAGATTTTGCAATTCTTCTTTGAAAATCTCCGAATTCTTCAAAATTATGGACAGCAACGCTTCATTAAGGACATCGAAGTCTGAGATTGCCGTCTTGACGCTTACCTCACTTGGCACAGTTACCGGCCGGACTTCTTTGTCATAGGCATCGAGCTCGTCTCTGGCTAAGTCTATATCGCTTCTGACTGCTTCGTCGGTAGTCCTCAAAAATAGGGCGAGCTGCGATATCCAGTGAGTCTTTTCCACCTGGCTGGCCAATCTTTTTATAAACGGGGCTAGTTTGGATACAATAGATTTTTTATCTTCTGAAGAATTGGGGTTGTATTTTTGCCTTTCTTTGTCGAAATAAAACTCTACAACAGGTTTGGCCTTAGAAGCGACGTCAAGCCACTTTGAACCGTATTTTTGCACGTAGTCGGCCGGATCTTTGCACTCTTTGTCATCTATGCTGATAACTTTTATGTTGAAGTTTTGAGCTAAAGCCAACCCAATGCCTCTTTTTGTCGCCATTTCTCCGGCTTGATCAGTGTCAAAGCAAAAATCCAAATTAGTCGTATATCGCTGTAGAAGTTTGAGGTGGCTCGATGTAAGAGCTGTGCCGGAAGATGCGATCACGTTTTTAACCCCGGCTTGATAAGACATCAAAACATCCATGTTGCCCTCAACGAGAACACACCTGTCTGCCAACCTGGCTTCGGTCTTCGCTTTATTGAGTCCGTACAGAACTCGGCTTTTATCATATATCACCGTTTGGGGTGTATTGATATACTTGGCCACACCTTCCTCATTGGCTGCATCGCCGAATATTCTTCCCGTAAAACCCACGGCTGACCCATTCAAGTCAAAAATCGGAAACATGATCCGGGATCTGAACCGATCATATATGTCAGATCTTCCTTCTTTCTGAAATGAGAGTCCGGCATCGACTATTTCTTTTTTGGAAAACCCGCAACCAGTCAAAAACTTATTCAATGAGTACCAATCATTCGGAGCATATCCAAGCCTAAACTCTTTTATCGTTTCGGGCTTCAGTCCACGACTGGACAAATAGCCGAGAGCTTGTTTGCCGGAATTGGAACCGGAAAGCTGTTTTTCAAAAAATCTTGCCGCAGCCTCAGTAACACTGAAGAGCCTCGACTTTTCATTTTTAACGGCCGGGTCGTACTGATCTATTTCTATACCAGCTTTTTGAGCCAGGATCCTAAGAGCCTCTGGAAATTCAACACCCTCGATTTCTTTAACAAAACCAAAAATATCTCCCCCTTTTGAGCACCCGAAACAATGCCAAATTTGACGTTCAGGGGAAATATAGAACGAAGGTGTTTTTTCGTTGTGAAAAGGACAGCGAGCTTTAAAGTTAACTCCGGCTTTTTGGACTTTTAAATAGCCGGATATAACATCGACCACATCGAGTCGATCTTTTATTTTGGAGATATTATCTACCATTAATAGGACATTATCCTATTTTTTATTAAAAATACATAGACCCCCAAACTAAGGGTCCCCTAGTTTTAATGTGACTTATACATTCTACAGGATATTGGAATACAGGTCAAGAATGAGCGTCCAGTGAAAAAGATAACCCCCATGGCAGTTTGGGGGTCGTGAGGTCCTAGGTTGTTAAAGCTATCTCAAGTTGAGTAAGCAAGTAGCCAAGAATGGTTTTGTTGATAATTAGCGGCGGGTTTATTCTCAAAACATTCCTAGACTTGCCCGCCAAGATACCGGATTTCAAAAGCTTATGCTGAATCGATTTGGCCTCGTCTTCGCTTACCAGTTCAATACCTATCATAAGTCCTCTGCCCCTTATATCCTTGATTCTATTGCTTTTTATTTTTCTTAATCCGGAAATAAACTTACTGCCCATATCTTCTGATCTTTTGCTGAGCCTGGCATCTTTTAGCAATCTGATCGCTTCGATGCCCACGGCACAGGCCAGAGGATTCCCTCCAAAAGTACTCCCATGATCTCCAGGTTTAATTACTTCCATCACGGATTCTTTTGCGACTACGGCTGATACGGGCAAAATTCCCCCGCCCAACGCTTTACCCAAAATAACCATGTCCGGCAAAACATTGTCATGTTGATAAGCTAAATCATAACCAGTCCTGCCAAACCCTGTTTGGACTTCATCGACAACCATAAGGATATTTGCGTTTCGACAGACTCGCTCGACATCAGCAAGGTATCCTTTGGGCGGAACATTCACTCCGCCCTCCCCCTGAATCGGTTCGACTAAAAAAGCAACTGCGTTACCGTCTATGGCATCTGACAAAGCGTTGACATCGCCAAAAGGTATCGATTTAAATCCAGGCGTAAGAGGACCAAAACCATCCCGATACTGATCCTCGCTTGAAAAACTTATAACAGTCGTGGTACGGCCATGAAAGTTATGATCACAGACAATGATATTGGCCTGGTTGGGTTGAACTCTTTTTACTTTATAACCCCATTTCCTGGCTATCTTGATTGCCGTCTCTACTCCTTCGGCTCCAGTGTTCATTGGGAGGACTTTATCCAAACCGCAAAGCTTGGAAACCTCCCGACAAAATTCACCCAAATTTTTCGTATGTACAGCTCTTGAAGTTACACACACCTTATCGGCTTGCGCATTCAAGGCTTTGATTAAACGCGGATGATTGTATCCGAAGTTCAAAGCTGAATAACAACTAAGGCAATCGACGTAACATTTGCCTTCCGTATCATAAGCCCAGACATTCATGCCACTTTCAATAACTATCGGCAAAGGGTCATAATTATTAGCAGCGAATTTGTTTGCTTCCTCAATTATTTGCAAAGAACGAGTGTCCATAACATTTCAAAACTCTAATCTCTATTTAACACAAACAAAAAACCGGGACAATGTCCGGCTTTTTGTTTTTATCGTTATTATTTAACTATTATAGTGCCGAAGTGTTTGACTCTTAGGTGGTCATGATATTTCCACTCGCCTTTTGAATCAAAAGTAAAAGACCAAGACTGGCCAGGAGCTAGACCAACACAAGCGTCAAAAATAGACACGCCGGTCCCGCATTTAGCAATATCGGATCCGGGATATAAATTATGGATTGGATGCATCGCTGATGCCGGCCAGACGGAAAGAGTACTGTTGTTCACGAACTTAACCGTTGTTCCAGCATCTACATTTAATGTTGCTGGAGAAAATCCAGAGTCGGTATAAGTTATGGTTTGAACTTGGCTGTCATTATTTGCTGCCGGAGATATCGTAGGAGATACTTGGGCTGACGGAGTCGGTGTAGGACTCGGCGAACCTGCCATATCAGGAGAATTATCCCCTCTCATTAATAAAAACAAAGCTACTACGACCGCAATTACCGGAATGGCTATTAAAAGTGTTTTTTTCATAATGCATACATTATATAAAATCAATTATGGTTGTAAAATGAAAACCCCGCCTTTCTAGAAAGGCGGGGTGGATTTACCATTTACCCCATATCGGGTCACGGTTTTCGAAACAACCGAAACAGTGATCATCCGTTCTTTTACCAAGAAGTTCAACCGTTTCATAAAGATCAAAAAGTCTGGAATAGCCAACATAATTGCAGTTTAATTCTTTTGCCATGGCTTCAGCATCGACAACAAACTGTTCCTTGGTTAAAAACTCCGGAGCAATGAGCTTGCCTTCTTGGCCGGGCATATCGATGCCTTTATGGCAAGGTCCTAACAGAGCCGGTGCTGCCGACAACCAGCCAATCCAGGGATCGTGAGTATAACCCATACCTCTTAAAATTTTATTGGCTATCCTTTTGAAAGCCCTAATAATTTTTCTAGACACGCTTCCCCGAACAATCGAGTCGTCAATAAACCAAAATCTTGCAAAAGGATTTCTTCTTAGAATCTCCTTTATCTTATGCTTCATAAAATCCAGTTTGCGCCGGATTGTGTCTTCTCTGACTGTTTGCTTGTCTTGAATAAAACTTCTGGTGGCATGAGTTCTGAGTATTAACGTATCGAGCTTGTGGTCCAATGCATCACAAAAACCCTCTCCATAGAATTTAGCTGAGTCCGGAATAAAAGTAACAATATCTTCTGGTCTTACTAAGTGTCCATGTTGGCTAGCTAGACGAGAACCGAGAACTTCTCTAAATCTATCTACTTCGACTCCGAATATCTCAGATGTAGGGCTGCTGAAATAAACCAGCTCGTAAACACACTGATAGAGCGGTCCAAAACTGTTTTCATATATTCTCTCAACTTGCAATCCGTCTTCAGAAATAATAAGCATCTCGCCCGGCGCTATATCACGTATACATTCGGCGCCGATTTTATCAAAGGCGATATCTTCTGATGCTACTGCATATCCTTTATCAAGCTTGCCAAGTTTTAACGGTCTATTCCCGTATTTATCCCTTGCGGCAATTAGTTTAACCATGCCGTCTATATCTCTTACGAGAAAGATTACCGCATAAGTCCCGCGATAAGACCTGAGTCCATGCTTCAAAGCTTCAATCAGATTACTTCCTCCAAACACGGCCATATTCTGAAGAATTATTTCAGTATCCGAACTAGTCCAAAGAATCTGTCCTTTGGAGACAAGAGAGTCTCGATCTTCGTTAGCAAACGGAGAATCGCCATTATGAGCTAGGTATATTTCTCCGCAAGGCAATTCAGCTCTCAGCGGCTGGGCTTCATTACTCGATCTTCTGTCGCCCGTTGTTCCATACCTTAGGTGCCCGATACCGGCAAAATAATCCGAGAAATCTCTGGAAACCGTGTTTCGCACAAGTTCTGGCACTGCATACTCTGAACGTTCCCAGAAAAAATCTTTTTTTAAGCCGGCCAAAGCAATACCAGCGCCGTTTTCTCCTCTATGAGGAATACCGTCCAGCATTGCAATGATTTGGCTGTAAGGGTCAGAGGTGTTAAAAACTCCTACCACACCACACATATTTAGTTTGATAGAACTTCTAATAAGATACCATATTTTTCACTTTTGTCGAGTTCCCATTTTTTATTTCAATTTATGCGTATATGGAAAGTAATATTATTGCCAAGCTGCTTAGAAGGTGCCAAATTGAATGGCTGTAGTTGAACATTCTATAGCGCTTAGAAAAAAATATAAATTCATCTATAGATTTAAATATTATGAGAATTAATAGAAAAATATAAACAATGTTTGTATCCCGAAATATATAAAGCGTATGTAGCACTAACCATATGGCTAATAACCAATCCGCAACAGTCAGGAGCAGATTCTTGTGGTATGCGTGATGGAGAATAGAGAACAAAGTTACGGCAAATATAATTATTGATAGTAACAGGCTCTGTTCAATTACCATCAAGCCAGCCAAAAGGTAGAGCAAGGAAGAAAGACAAAGTATTTGAGAATTGTATTTTGTGGACGATCTCACAATTTTATTTTAATTCACCTTGTTCTGGAGTTTCTTTCCCTCAAGAAACTCCACCATATTACTGATGAATGTTTCCTGTTTTGCTATTCTTGCTTCATCGCTGAGAAATGCGATTGGCGGATACACCACGCAATTTTTGAGCTTGGTTAATTTTGCGAGTTCTTCTTTCGGCATCTCTTCCGGATGATCAAAAATAAACTTAATATCGTTTTCTGATAATCTATCAATTAATGCCTCGGTATTAATGACTGTCGGCGGAACTGTGCTAATCAACACGCTGCTCGACTTAATCAGAGGCAGATTTTGAGCGTTTAATAGTCCGATTGTTTCTTTTGCTTCCGCAACATTCATAGAAAGATAAGTACAATTGCTCAACAGATCACCGAGTTCGCGATACCGGAACGGTGATGAATCTTTCTTGTTTCGCGACCAATAACTAACATTGGCTCCGAAACCAGCCGCTAATTCGGCAACCCGATTTCCTATATTGCCCAGGCCAATGACGCCAAAATTACTGTTTTTGAGTTCCCGCGCCCTAATACCCTCAAAGCTGTAGTTCCCGGATTGGGCTCGTTTCAAACCTTCCTCAATGTTTCTGACCTCGTGAAGGATTGCTGCAATCGTAAATTCTGCAACGGATTCAGTGCTATAGCCGCCGAGATTACAAACGGGGATATTTCTTTTTGCTGCGGCTGTAAAGTCAACGGTACCATAAGCCGTTGCCAATATTCCAATATATTTTAAATTTGGCGCCGCAGCCAAAATATCTTCGCCGACAGGAACTTGAAAACCTAGGAGCAAGCAATCACAATCTTTTAATTCATCCTTGAGTTTTGGGTCATCAATCGCCAACAAAATTCTATTTTCCGTCAAAGCCTCAATTTTATCCCAATATTTTGGATCAAAATGAGTACCTGCTATTTGTATTAAAATTGCTTTTTTGAATTTCATAAGGTTTACCAAATTTAACACCAAAATCAATTGAGATCAAACAAAAAGCCGGGGTTGAACCGGCTATTTCTGCCTCAAGCCAAACACTATTCTCTCCTCTGTAATATTTCTTACAAAATGAAATGGCTGAAAATTACTGCTAAAGAATCCGGGAGAGCGCATTAATATGACATTGCCTGGGGCTGTGTCCAAGAATCTTGGATTGGCACCACTTCTATCAGCGCAGAGTGCAAATTCTGCCTTGCCAGTGATCATAAAAAGGCAAATTAAATTGACCAATGACTTACCATCTTTATGAGGGGTTATGCCAATTGAGCCTTTGTCATATTTTTGAAGGGATAGCTCGTTGAAATTAATGGGATGAGAAAATAAGCCTTTTACGGGAAAGGTGCTCAATTTTCTGATCAATAATTCAGTGAAATCGTCTCTAAATTTATAGAATAGACTATTTTCAAGAAACTCTTTGACTGATGATAGTTGTTCTCTAACCCGAGCTTTTCCCACAACTTCAGGCTGAATATTATAGTGATATGAATATGCTTCCTCAAGTAATTTAATTCTCCTATTCTCCGGAATTATGGGAAAAGAAACTCCTCCTTCAGAAGACAATTGATTTACAATATCCTCGAGATCAAAATTTAAAAGATCTATGTGAGCAGGGACTTTTTCCTTAGTGACACTAACACCCGGTATACCATTTCCCCAAATGCCCAATTTCTGGACAGCTACAACTACGGAAGCAGCTATTGTATTTCTTAATATCTCGTCCGCTATCTTGTGGGCAATAGTTTCGAGTAATAGATAACTTTGGTTTTGAACTACTTCGGTAGCAATGCCTCGGGCAATCCTATAATCGACTGCTTCAGAGATTGAATCGCGATGATGAGCCTTGGAAAATCCGGTCATAGATACATCTACCCGAAATCTTTGGGGGAGATTGCGTTCCTTTTCTGTTAGTCCGTGCACCCCATCAAGAATCAATTTGTGAATGTGTATTGTGTCCATGTTCCCCTTTTTAGAACATTAAAGCCGCCTTTGAAGGGCGGCTTTTGAAATCATCTTATTTGAAAATTTAAATTAGTTAAAAATAAAAGCCGCCCTTCTTGAGTGCGAAGAACTGGCAAAGCTTGACCAGGTTTTTAGCGTTTTATTTATAAGCACAACTCAATCGTATGTTATTTATTTATGTGTGTCAAAATTTATTTGGCGGAGGGTACAGGACTCGAACCTGTAAGGGATTGCTCCCGCCCGCTTTCCAAGCGAGTGCCATACCATTAGGCGAACCCTCCGAATCCCAATTATTATATATCAATATTTGGGTTTTTTCAATTTTAAAACCTCCTTTCTAGGAGGTTAGGTTTAATCGGTAATAATTGCTTTCGCCGATTTTGCCGGTTGGCTGAAAACCTAGTTTTAGATATAAAGCGTTTGCCGCCTCACGCTTGGAGTTGCTCGTGAGACTTAAATATGAACACTTTTTTGTTTTAGCTATGATTAGAATATATTTCATTAATGTCTCACCAAAGTGGTAACCATGATAACGTTGGTCCACAACCACATCTTCAACGATCCCAACTGTTCTCATGAGTGTGGAATAAATCATCAAGCTGGACATGCCCACGATCTCACCAGAAAGAGGGTCTTCCAAAAGAACAATTGTAAAGTTTGGCTGGCTAAGAATACTCCCAACTTTTTCCCAACTCAACTCCTGAGGAGCAGAGCTAGAAAGCTGTTTAAGTAGCCGTTCAATATCGTCAACTTGCTGTCTGTTTAAGATCCGAAGACCAACCATAACAGTCGGGGTAAATTTCTCGGGCATTATCACTCTAAATGCAAAAATCTTGCTGTAAAATATCAAAAAAGAATGCCGTTGTCTATGGATGCCATTTAATGATCTTATTTTTGCCGGAATTTTTTGCTTCGTAAAGAGCTATATCGGCATTTTTGAACAAGTTCTCAAAGTCTTCGACTTCGTCAAAACAGGCAACTCCGCCGCTTACAGTAAATCTTACTCCGTCTCCAGATTGAGAATTTTCCAACTTCTTCCGGACGTCTTCAGCAAAATTAAAGGCATCGCCAGCACTAGCTCCCGGCAGGCCGACAACTATCTCTTCTCCTCCCCAGCGAGCCACCAGGTCAATTTCTCTGGCCCTATCCAAGATAAGCTTGCTCAGAAACTGAAGCGCTTTGTCCCCAACCTGATGTCCATGAATGTCATTTATTTTTTTGAAGTCATCAATATCAAAAAGTACTAAACTAAAATTACTAATGACAAGAGATCTTCTTCTCTCTGGATGGTCATTAAAACTTGATACCTCGCCGATGAATTGCTTGATTTCCTCTTTAAATCCCCTACGATTCAAAATACCTGTCAGTTCATCCTTGTTAGTAAGGGTTTTTAATTTCTCTATTTCCGCTTTGAGTTCTTCAATTTGTTTGTCTTTGTCCATTTCAGATTTTTATTCCTCTCAAAATCCTAATTCGTTCCTGAACCGGCGGATGGGTCATGAATAAGCGAGTGAGCCAATTGTGTTTTGATCTGCCCTTGAACGGATTGGATATAAATAAGTGGGCTGTGGCATTGTGGGCAGTCCGCATCGGCACCTGGTCGAGACCTATTTTTTCAAGAGCCTTGGCAAGGCCTTCTGGATATCGCGTCAACAAAGCTCCGGACGCGTCAGCAAGAAATTCTCTTTTTCGAGAGACAGCTAACTGAACTAGGGTGGCAGCAAGAGGAGCAAGTATTGCCGCGACAAGACCGATGATCAAAATTAATATTCCCCCGCGATTATCATCATCCCCCGCAAAAAAGCTCATTCTCAAAAACCAATCAGCCAAGATTGCAATTACCCCAGCAAGGACGACGACAATGGACATAACCAAAATATCCCTATTACCAATATGCGACAGTTCGTGAGCTAGCACTCCTTCCAGTTCTTCATTTTGTAATTTATCGATGGCTCCGCGAGTGACGGCAATGGAAGCATTTTTGGGATTCCTGCCAGTAGCAAAAGCATTTATTTGGCTGGATTCAATTATATACAGCTTTGGCAAAGGCAGACCGGCTGTAATACAAAGGTTCTCAACCATCCTATACAAATACAGATTGTCTTCTCTTTTGATTGGCTTAGCGCCAGACATAGATAAAGCAATTTTGTCCGAGTACCAATACGACAACCCGTTCATAAATAAGCTGAGTCCGACTGCGAAGTATAGAATTTCCGGAGTATTGTAAGCGCGACTAAATAAGAAGCCCAAGCCAATAATCAAAACAAAAAACAAACCCAGCAATAACCAGGTTTTTCTTATATTAGAGTCTTTATGTGTATATAAATTCATAAATTTCTAATTACTAATTAACCTAAACAAATCCCAAATCCCAATTTATAAATTAGAAATTAGGTCAATTAGAAATTCACTTTAACTGGTTCGCGTTCAGCTGCAGCTTCCAGTTGGAAGAACTCTTCTTTTTTGAAACTGAACATATTTGCAACCATGTTAGTCGGGAATTGTTCGACTTGAGTATTGAGAGTCATGACGTTGGTGTTGTAGAATCGGCGGGCAGCTTGGATCTTATTCTCTGTATCGGATAACTCGTCCTGCAGCTTGGCAAAACTCTCCACCGCCCTTAATTGAGGATAGGCCTCGGCAAGCGCAAACAGGCTCTTCAATGCGCCCGTGAGCATGTTTTCAGCCTGAGCATGTTCGCCTATCGTGTGAGCACCCATAGCTTCTGAGCGGGCCTGAACGACTCTTTCCAGCACCTCTTTCTCATGAGCCGCATATCCCTTGACTGTTTCAATAAGGTTCGGGATGAGGTCATAGCGACGCTTTAGTTGAACATCTATATCGGACCAAGATTCCCTGACTCGATTGCGCGACCTGACAAGCATGTTAAAAATACCAACAAACCATAGAGCCAAAACAACAACTACTGCCAAAATTATTATAGATATCATAATTACGAATAATATCAGGTGAATAGTGAAAAATCAATAAAGAAAGTGGTTCTTTGCAGTCTTGGTCAAATCGTGTTATTTTGCCAAAAGCTATTTAACAGAGAGGGAGTTTTGGTGCAAAATCAGGTTAGATTTTATATGCAGCCTTTTTACTGCCTAGATAATTTCTCCTCTTTTGCTGTGGTGATGAATAACCATGTGTGGGCTACCGCGGAACACGCTTATCACTCATTGAAATTTGATGATGAAAGCGTTCTTGCCCAAATATTTGAAGCTAAATCAGCTCACGATGCCAAGAAGATCGCGAAAGCAAATAACGACAAAAAAAGAAAAGACTGGCAAGAAGTCCGGGTGCCAATGATGGAAAAAGTTTTAAGATTAAAATTGGCCCAACATCAGTATGTGCAGGAAAAACTTTTAGAAACTGGGGAGGTGGAGATAATTGAAGATTCGCCCAAAGATTCTTTCTGGGGGCGCGGACCCAATAATGACGGCCAGAATAATCTGGGCAAACTGTGGATGAAATTAAGAGAAGAGTTACTTGAACAGCTTAACTCCGAGTTATCCAACTATCTAAATCTGGTAAGCAGTGTTCTAAAAAGAACTTCAACCACAACCCTGGATATATCTCCGGTTAATCCAAGCTCACAGCAATACAACAAAGGATTTAGGCATGTAATACTTTTTACCAAATCGCTATCTTGGCATGAACTTAGGACAGTCATAAACTTCGTTAGATTATCGATAGAAATATTTGCTGAAACCAAGAAAGTTAGGCCATTAGAGCCTTTAGAAATATCGGGCGAAGGTAATACATCAATTTATGTCGGACTAAAAAGCAAAGAGCGCGATTGAATCGCGCTCTTTTTAATTTAATTTTAGTAGTCGCCCATTCCGCCCATACCGGGACCCGGCATACCGGACGATTTATTTTCTTCAGGAATATCAGTCACAAGAGCTTCGGTTGTAAGGATAAGAGATGCAACCGATACAGCATTAGTAAGCGCGGCTTTGACCACTTTGAGAGGGTCTATAATGCCAGTTTTTATCATGTCTACATATTCACCCGTTGCGGCATTGAAGCCCATTCCGGATTCTAAAGCAAATACTTTGGAAACAACTTCGTTTGAGTCTTTGCCGGAATTTTCGGCAATTGCCCTCAATGGTTTTTCCAATACCGTCTTGATAACCATTACCCCTTTAGCTTCATCCCCGACTTCAGCAACGCCTTTGATGGCTTTGATGTTCAATTCTTTTGAAGCTTCAAATAAAGCCACGCCGCCGCCAGATATAATGCCTCCTTCAAGCGCAGCTCGAGTTGCGTTGACAGCATCTTCAATCCTAAATTTCTTTTCTTTCAATTCTGTTTCAGTTGTGGCGCCGACACGAATTACTGCAACCCCGCCGGAAAGTTTACCCAATCTCTCCTGAAGTTTTTCTTTGTCAAAATCTGAAGTAGATTTAGCGATTTGCGCCCTAAGTTGAGCGACTCTCTTGTCGATATCCGGTTTCTTGCCTTTGCCGCCCACAATGACGGTATTTTCTTTTGTTGACACAACTCTGTGAGCCCTGCCAAGCATCGACAATTGGACACTTTCCAGCTTCATTCCCTTTTCCTCGGATATGACCTGGCCTCCTGTGACTATCGCGATGTCTTCGAGTGTTTCCTTTTTTCTGTCGCCAAATCCAGGAGCTTTAACTGCCAAGCTAGCAAAAGTTCCTCTGAGTTTGTTGACTACCAACGTAGCCAAGGCATCCCCATCCACGTCTTCAGCAATAATAATCAGTTCTCTTTTGCCGGCCTTTGAAAATTGTTCAAGCAAGGGCACAATATCCTGAATAGAGGAAATTTTCTTATCTGTTATTAGGATATGCGCATCCTCATATATGGCTTCCATTCTCTCGGTATTCGTAACCATATACGGCGACACGAAACCGCGATCAAACTGCATACCCTCGACGATTTCTTTAGACATTTCCGATGATTGAGATTCTTCTACGGTTACAACGCCATCTTTGCCTACTTCCCTAAAGACGTCGGCGATAAGCTTGCCGATTTCTTGGTCATTGGCAGAAATAGATGCTACTTCTTTTATTTTTTCTTGGGTAACGACTTTCTTTTTCTTATTTAAATAATCGATGACCCACTCAACCGCTTTATCCATGCCCTTTTTGAGTACAAGCGGGTTGGCGCCTGAATTCACGGCACTGAAGCCTTCGGCGACTATAGCTTGAGCTAATACAGTAGCTGTGGTCGTACCGTCGCCGGCAATGTCATTGGTCTTTGATGCTACTTCTTTGATAAGTTCGGCGCCGATATTCTCAAATTTATCTTTAAGCTCTATTTCTTTAGCAACCGTGACTCCGTCTTTAGTGATAGTGGGCGCACCAAAGCCCTTGTCCAAAACTACATTCCTTCCTTTTGGTCCCAATGTAACTTTGACGGCGTTTGCTATTTTATCGACTCCCCTCTTGAGAGCCTCGCGGGCTTCTTCTTTATATATAATTTGTTTTGCCAT
>C687J35174_10002818_pt1 | contig 24263 bp, 27 predicted proteins | sample RifCSPhighO2_01_FD_35174 | JGI IMG/M metagenome (IMG submission 35174) | reverse complement strand
ATGTCTAAACTTCTTTGCTCTCTTTCATCAAGAGAATCTCCAAAGTTAGAAGAAACTCCGACACCAGTAACTGACCTTCCATAAACAAATCTAAAAATTTCATTGGCTCTCTCTAAATGATAATCATGTGTAACAAAAACGTCTACTTCTAAATTTAAAGAATCAGCTAAATCTCTAGAAAATATAACTTGTCCAACTGTATCTAAAGAAGTACGTTCTGAAATTACATCTTTAGATGAAACTCCTTGCTCTAACATATATCTCCTCATTATTTCTGAATGTGCATAAGGAACACCTTGAGAAACTTGAGCAAATCCACCAGCAGGCATTAGAAAATCTGCCATAGGGTCCATATGGTATAAAGACATAGCATTATCACATCTTTCTCTACTTTCTCGATCTATTTGATCTCCAGGACCCATATCATGTGATAAGATTACAATTCCCATAAAAAAAGAATATGAAAAAACTTTAAAAACTTATTTACTAGCAACAGCAAATAAACTTATTCCAATTGGTAAATTAAAACCATTAATTATAATATAATTTTCAAATCTCAAAATTTTAATTAAAATTTCATTAATAAACTTAGGTGGAACAAAAACATCTGGTTTATCATCACCTTTACTAAATTTCTTAAGTAATTTAACAAAAAATACTGGAACAAATAAAAAAGAATTCCAATAACTAATTCTAATATCTTTAAAACCAGCTTTAGTTAAAACATCACGTAATTGTCTTTTAGAATATCTTCTATAATGCTTATTGATTTTATCATGTGGCCCATAAATAATTTGTAAAGCTGGAACTGTTAAAATTAACTTGCCATTATTTTTTAAAACTTTTTTAAATCCTTGTAATGCTCTAACATCATTTTCTAAATGTTCTATAATATCTAATCCCATTACATAATCAAAAGATTCTTTTTCAAATGGTAAAACATTTGCATCACCCAAAATAATATTAGGAACAACTCGATTTTTAACAAAATATTCAGAAGCATCTAATCCCCTAACAAAATTATTATCTTTAATAGCTTTTAAATTTAAACCAGTTCCGCAGCCAACTTCTAAAATTTGTTTATTAATTAAACCATGAAAAGACTTCTTAATTAAATCTCTTCTTCCAACAAACCACCAATTCTCTTGTTCTATTTTAGTATAGATCTTCTCATAATCTTTATCCATTATATATTGCAGCATAAGTAATCTTTATAAAGATTATTCAAATAGCTGGCCATATGTTATTAATTACTGGAGCATCTGGATTTGTAGGTAGATACTTACTAAGAACTTTAATTCAAAAACACAAGTATAAACCATCACAAATATTAGCTTATCTTTATGATAAAGAAAAAGAAACTGATTCTGAAAAATTCTTAAAAGAACAAAAAGTAAAAATTGAATATGGAGATATAACAAAACAAGAAGATATTAAAAAATTATTTAAAAAATATAAATTTAAAGAAGTAATACATTTAGCAGCAATGATAAAATCAGAAAGTGTAAAACCATTTGTTGATGTAAATATTCATGGAACAAAATATATAGTAGAAGCATCTGAAAAAGCAAAAGTAAAAAAATTCATTTTTACAAGTACTGATTTCGTTTTATATAAAACAAGAAATATCTATAGAGATACAAAATTAGAAGCAGAAAACATTGTTAAAAAAAGTAAATTAAATTACACAATTCTAAGACCAGCACCAATATATGGTCCAGGTGATGACAAGAACTTCGACTCTTTAATTCCTTTAATTGAAAAATTCCCAATAATACCAGCAGTTAGATGTATAATGCAGCCAGTTTATGTTCAAGACATAGTAGATGCAATAATCGCATGTTTAAAATCAAAAAACACAACAAGAAAAGAATACAATCTTCCTGGTGGTTCAATTGTAACATTCAAACAAATTTTATTAATAATTGCAAAAATAAGAGGATTAAAAAGAACAGTAATAACATTCCCAAATTTTATAATGAATACTGCAATAAAAATATATGAAGTAACTGTTCCAAGACCAGTAGTTAGGTATTATCAAGTTTCTAAATGGATTATGAACAGACCAATTTCTTTAGAACAACAAAAAAAAGATTTTAATTATAATCCAATTTCTTTTGAAGAAGGAATGAAAATAACTTTAAAAAATTAATAAGATAAATTTAAATTAAAAATTCCAGCAATAATAAGAATAATACCAAGAATTACAAAAATAAGGCCGAATAAAGCCATGTAATTAGAACCTTTATCTTTTCCGAATTTTTCTTGAAAACTTTTCCCGCCAAAACCTGCAGGAACAGTTATAAAATGAGATCTTGAAAAAGAATTTTTAAAAATTATTATAAATAAACCAGATAAAAATGATAATGTTCCTAAGATTTGTAATATCATAAAAGATTATATTAAATTGTATTTAAAAACATTTCCAATTCACTAAAAAATAAAATTTCAGTGAAACTAATTATATCTTCTCAATAAAGAATTCCACCAAATCTTAAGAACTTCTTTTATTATATTAAAACTATCAGAAGCAGGACTAACTTTATCATGTTCTTTATGTTCCCACTTAACACCAACTTCTTTAATTCTATATCCTTTTTTCTTAGCTAAAAATAATATTTCAACATCAAAAACCCAGCCCATAATTGTTTGTTTTTTAAACAATTCTTGTGCAGCTTTTCTCTTAAATAATTTAAATCCGCATTGTGTATCTTTAAAATATAATCCAGTTAAAATTTTAATAGTAAAATTAAAAGCTCTTCCAATAAGCTTTCTACTAGCAACCATATTAGCTTCACTTTCTCTAACACCTCTAGAGCCAATGACAATATCATATTCATCAATAAATTCCATTAATTTATCAAGTTCTTCTATTGGAGCAGATAAGTCTGCATCAGAAAATAAAACATAATCACCTTTACTTTCTAAAACTCCTTTTTTAACAGCATAACCTTTTCCACCATTTGGCTTATAACTAATTAATTTAATTTTTTTAAAACTTTTAACAATCTCTGCAGTCTTATCTTTACTGCCATCATCAACAACAATAAGCTCCCAAGAATATTTTTTAGATTTCAAATATTTTAAACATCTTTCTAAAGTAGCTTTAATTCTTCCTTCTTCATTATAAGCTGGAATTACTATAGAAACTTTTACCACACTAAGGACTCCTAGATTTTGGCATAAAAAAGGTATAAATTATCATAAATATAAATGTTGCTGAAATTAAACCTAATAAGACAAATAAAATATGCCAAATAGTATTATGAAATAAGATAAATAAAGCAATTTCTAAAATAAATAAAACAGCTAAAGCATAAATAAATTTAATCCTATTTATAGATAGGTTATAAAAAGATAAAACATATACATAAGAAAATAAAGCCATAATTATAGCAAAAATAGGTATATATGGAATTATTCCAAAATACTTCTCTCCAAATAATATTAAAACAATTAATTTAGGTAAAAAAAAGTAAATTAAAAATAAAAATACACAAAGAATAGTAATTAAAAGTAAGGCCTTTTTTAATAATCTAAAATCACTTTTCCCCATAGTGTGTTGTTCTACAACTTTAGGAAATAAAACAAAAACTATTGAAGAAGAAGCAAAGAATACTATCCTGCCTAGCAATGCTACAGCAACATAATAACCAGCATTTAAACTATCAAAATAGTATTTTACAAATAAAACATCTAAACTATAAAATAAAGTTAAAAATATTAAAACAAAAAAAACAGGAATTGAATAATTATAAACAACTTTACTGCTAAAATTATTAACAGATTTACTAAAATATTTTTTTAAAATATAAACCAAAAATAAAAATGGAATAACATATCCAGCAATAATACCGAAAACAGCTCCAAAAATATTAAAACCTAAAAAAACTAAAACAAAACCTAAAACAAATTTAGAAAAAGTTTCTAAAATAAAATTATAACCCAATAGTTTAAAATTCTGAACACCTTGTAATAATCCCCTTGTAACACCTAATAACAACATAAAGGGAATAGACAATCCAAATAACAAAATAAGAGATAATGGAATATTTAAAAGATTAGATAAAAAAAATGAAGCTGTTGAAAATAAAATAAATAAAATAATACCAAAGATAATAACTTTTTTCAAAGCCTTAGTATATAAAGATTTTATATTTTCTAATTGATTTTTAACTCTAAATTCAGCAACAAATTTAGAAATTGAAGTTTGTAAAACATATGAACCAACAAAGAAGATATATACAAAAGATAAGATAACACCTAAAATAGAATATTGTTCTGGTCCTAAAAATCTTCCCATAATAAAATGATAAAGAAAACTGCCAAGATTCATAATCATTGTAGCAAAAAATAAAAAAAATGTATCTCTATAAAAGCTGTCATTCTTAAAACGATTAATAAAATTGTTTATATAAACCATATTAAACTGCTGAAAAATAAACTAATTAAAATACAAAAGAAAACAACTTGTTTCTCTGTAAATCTGCCAGTTCTTGTAAATATATGAGGTATTGAATAAATTTCTTTATAATAAGATTGAATTTTTCCATCTTTATAATAACCATAACTTTTAACTTTTAATTTACCTCTTATTTTTAAAATAAATTCTATAATAAAAGGAATTGAAGCAACTAATGCAGCTCTTTCCATATTTCCAACAATAGCAGCTACAGCGATTAAACCGCCAAGTAAATAAGTCAAACTATCTCCAGCCAATATTTTTGCAGGAGTCCAATGATAAATAATAAATCCTATTAAAGCAAATAAAGCCATTAAACAAATTAAAGCAACAAGGTAAATTCCATGAACATAAGCGTATAAGCCTAACATCCCAATATAAATAATTCCCATTCCAGATTCTAATCCATTAAAACCTGCAAATAAATTAACCATATTAGATGCACCAACAAAACCTATAGGAATAAGAACCAAAGCATAAAAAATTCCAAAATCAACAGTTCCAATAAATGGAAGAAGAACTTTACTTGTTCCAGCACTAACAGCCATTAAAGGAACAGCTGCAAACAAAGTTAACAAAGGCCTCTGCCATTGTCTCAAACCATGTGACTCAGATTTATCACCTCTAATGACAATATCATCTAAAAACCCTATAAATGTAACTAAAATAATTGAACAAAGAGAAGCTAATAAAATAGAAAGACCTCGATCATCTAAATATAGATAACCTTCTTTGAAGAAAAATATTCTAAAAAAAACATATACAAAAATACCTAAAAGTAAACCTGCAAGAACAACTATTCCACCGCTTAAAGGAACTAAAGGTGTATCTTTTTTATTCATATCTTTAACAACTAGTCCAAGTCTCTTCATAAATTTTACAAACCAAGGTGTTAAAATAATAACTAAAAGAAAAGAAACTAATCCAGATAGTAAAGCAATTATCATATGTCTTAATCTAGAATGTTGAAATAAAAAGGTTTCTGTTTAACGGTTCTGTCAAATCTTCGGTTGGTAGAAATTATTAAAACGTTATTATTAAGTTTTTTTCTTTCAATATATTATTTATTCTTTCTTGTATTTCTTTACACTTAGTTGAAGCTTTTTCATGTATCATTAAATTCATTTTAGCATGACGCTCTGAAGAGCCAAATATTTTTTTCTTACATTTCGGGCATGTTATATAAATTTTATTTTTTTTAGGCATATACCCTTTAAGGGTATTATGGTATATAAAAGTTTCTATACTCAAGAATATAGTTTATTTTTAAGAAGATATTAACTAATAACTTTACAAAACTCTATTTAGCTCATAAATCGTAAACTTTACTTCTTTTATCTATTTTTACAATAACTAATAAATTTTCTTCATGATAAATTTCATAAAGAATCCTATAATCACCAACTCTTACTCTAAATAATTTATTAGAACTTTCTAGAACCTTTGCATCTCTTGGAACTGGATCAAGTTTTAAACTTTCTATTTTCTGCAAAAGTCTTTTAGTTAAAATATTTTCAGCATCTTTAAGAAATTTATAAGCTTGTTTTTGATACTGAACTTTAAACATATTATAAACCTAATTCTTTCTTCAATTGATCTTCAGAGATTAACTTATTATTTTTTTTATCTTTTCTTGCTTCTTCTATAGCCCTATAATCATCTTGAGTCATTATACTATCTATATCAACCATGTGTTCTTTGATATAAGATAAATCTTCTTTTATAGATTTCAATTCATTAATGATATCATTAGATTCTATTACCATAAATATAAAGTATTAAGAAGTTTTATATTCTTTTCCATTAAAAATTAGAAAAATTTATATTTATAGTTCCAAACGATATTTTTCTAAATCTTCTTCAAATTCAACTTCTTCCTTAGAAATCTCTTTAATTTCTTTAGATTTTAAAATAGAATAATATTTAACAATTTTATTTTCTTGTTTTGCTAACTTTATTTCAGCAAGTACACCATCACTTATTGGCCCAAAAACCCAAGTTTCATCAGCTTTTGTAACAAGATTATTATTTGCGTTTCTAATTGTATCTCTTTCAACAGTATCTAACATAAAATAATCAAAAATCATAAATGGATTTAAAGGTATAGCAAATTGTTCTAAAACAAATTTAGAAATATGTTGACGAAAATAAAAGTAATGTTTTGAATGTGCAGTATATACAAGTTTCATATTTTCCATATCAAAAAGCTCTATCAACATCTTTATCAGGATAATCTATACTCAAATAATAATTCTTTTCTTCAGGAGTTAAAACAAAATTATCTGGATAATTAACTTTCCAAATTTTTATTGGTCCAATTAAAATTCCATTATAAATCAATAAAGGTGTTCTTGCTGTATCTTCATAAGCTAGCTCAAAATAAGGATTTGCTTCATCAAATAAATAAAGTCTAGCAAATAAAGTATCAGTAACTCTACTAGATGTAAAAATAGCAGCACCAAAATTATTAGTTTCCTGTCCGCTTATTGTAGGTATAACTTTAATACAACCATTGTAATCATAATCACTAAATTCATACATTTTATCAATATATACACATCTTAATTTAAGTTCAATTTGTTCACTTCCGTAAACTAAAATAGCACTTGGTTGTTTAACTTGAACAGATTGTGAATCAGCTCCTAAATTAAGTAAAGGAACAGTAACTGCAGCAATTGCAGCTTGATTTTTAGGATAAGTTCTTCCATTGTGTCTAAAATCTTCTTCTAAAACAAGTTGTCCAGTATAAAACAATAAAGTACCGTTTCTGGTTTGTCTGCTTAAACTAGAATCTAATCCCATAATAGGTAAATAACTATATCTATCAGCAGTTGCTCCGCTTCCAATGCTTGCAAAAGCAGAATATTTTCCAATATCATCTGCTAAAATTAAAGCATAATCAACATCATGAGCATTTAAAAATTTTAAAGGTTCAGTTAAATTTGGAGCAGTTAAAAATTCTCTTCCAACTAAATGATCCCAATAAGTATAAGGATGTCCGCCATCAGTAACTGCTGGTCTATTAAATCCGCTTTGTATCCAATATCCATAATCCCACCAGCTGACAAAAGTAGAATTTACTGGAGTATTTTCTCTAACCCAGCCGCCTGCTAATTGCCATTGAGGATTATAAGCAGGTCCTAGACCACTAGCGCTACCTAAAGTAGATTTATAATCATTAATCAAAATACCATCTGAAACTGAAAATTTTCCAAGTGAAAATGAAATTGGATTAAATAAAAATAATATTAATATTACAACACAAATAATTTTTACTGGCTTGTAATCTATTTTCATAATTAAATGAAATAAGAAAACTAAAAACAAAGCAGCCATTATTACAATAACAAGTGAAAATTCAAATAAAAATCTAATAGCAGTAGTAGCAAGTAAAAACATAACTAAAGCCCAGATAAGCATAAAGATTTCTGCATGAGGCATAGATTTCAAACTATTATGCAGATCATGATTTGTTCTATATGAACTTAAATAATAATATAAGAAAACACCCATAAACAACAATAAAGATCCAAATCCTAAAATTATAGAAATTAAACTTTGTCCATTAAATATTGTGTTAGGAGAAAATCTAGAAAATGAAAATAATAAAATAAAAGCAGCAAAAGCTAATACTAATTTTATTTTGATTTTTTTCTCAACTTTTTCAATTGCTTTGTAAAATAAAATCACACAAGATGCTAAAAAAGCCCAAACATAAACTCTGCCAAAACCGCTAAATAAATCCTGAAGATATGATTTCCTGTTTTCTGCAACAGTTAAACCAACTCTTCCAAACTGATAAGATCTAAAAAGATTATTATAAAGATTAGTTATATCTCTAACAAGTACATCCCATCCTAAAAATATTATTGCAAAAATAATTCCTAAAATAAAAGCTGAAATTAAAGCAATTATCCCGCTTGGAACTTTTTCTTTAAACTTATCTAAATAATTTATTTTAAAATATTTTTTATCAAATAAAACAATATAAACTGCAGCTGCGATCAAAGCAAAATAAGCAGGAGAAGTACTTAAAGAAACTAAAACTCCTTCTAATCCAGTTCCAAAAAACTGCATTAAAATACTAAATGGAATTATAAAAGATAAATAAAGAATAAATTCTTCAAAATTGAGAATATCTAAAAATATTCTAACTAAAAGTAAAACACCAAGTGTAAGTAAAATAAATCTTCCTGCACCACCAGTAGCCATTGCTAAAAAAGTTATTATTCCAGCAATAGCACCTAAAGAAATTTTGCTGATAAGTCTTTTAGATTCCCATCCAACAAAATAAAAGTAAAATGCCATAACAACAAACATAGCAATTAAAATATCATGATCAGAACTTCCTACTACACTCCTATAAAGGAAAGCAGGTAAAACACTTACAATTAGTGCAGCAAGTAAACCAACTCTAGCACCAAATAATCTTCTGACAAGCAAAAATAAAAATAATAAAAATATAGACATTGCAACTAAAGGATAAATAATATCTACATATTCAACTGTTAATGAAGAATTAAAAACATGTAAAATTTTCCATAAATAAGCAACAAAATAAGAAGTAAAGAATTCATAAAATCTAGTTTCTCTTCCAAAAGGAGCTGCCCTCATCGTATCAGGATTACTTAATTCTCCATCCTGAGCAATATCTTGTGCATATCTATAGAATAATGTTGAGTCTAATTCTAAAGAAATATGTTTGCCACTAGTTTGATCAAATAAGTTATCTATGGGCTGAGCCCTGATAAAAACAGCTAAAATAATTATTAAAGCTAAAAGAACATATTGAATAATAGTTGCATTATTATTATAAAAAGTTTTAACTTTCTCAAATCCTTGTTTTAATTCATCTTTTTTCATTTTTTAAAAAAACAGCGGTGTTATGAACACCTCGACAAAAGCCCCCAATAATAATAATATAATTGCTATTCCTACAAGTATACAGGCATCCTTTACCACCTTTTTAAGCTTTACTAATCTTACCTTATTATTTATAATAGCCATGGAAATAATACCACCAGCTAAACCTGCTATAAAGTAAGCTGCAATTTCAAAAACACCATGAACCATATATCTCAACATGCCAGTAACAAATAAAGTAAAATATAAAGAAAGTTTAGTAAATCCTAAAACAGAAATAGATTCTGCTAAAGCATTTCTAACATAAGTTCCCACAGCAGCACTAATTACAGAAGCATTCCAAGCTAAAATAAAAATAGCTCCAGCTCCAAAGAAAATTGCAAATAATAAAGTAAAAAATAAAACTTTTAAATTATTAGCAAATATTATAGAAAAATGATTTAAAAAAAATCCTGTACTAACAGAATTGCTGTTTATAGATTGTATTGTATCTAATTGAGAACTAAAAACTTGAGTAACTGTTTCTTGAGGTAAAAAAATATAAAACAAAGAAAATCCAACTACAAAGCCTAAAAATAAATATAATAAAAAACCTAAAGCTAAACTATGTTCTTTAAGTAATCTTACTTCGCTGTCTATTATTAAACCTTCTTCCTCTTCTCTTTTCAATGTAAAATACATAAAGGGCATAGACATTATTACAACTAAAAAAACAATAACTAAACTGCTTTCATTAGGAAATAAAAATAAACCAAAGATAACAGCTAATATAGAAAATAATAATCCCAAAAAGAATAACCATAAAGGATGTTTCTTTGCAAATTTAGGTCTAACTAGATCTTCAAAAACCATAAGTTAAAATTAAGATTGTTCTTTAAATAGTTTATTATAAATTCACCAAGGTTTACATTTACCTGCAGATCCTGCATTGTAAATAGATTGAATTTCAGTTTGACTAAGAGATCTATTAAATATTTCTACCTCATCTATCATTCCACCGAAAGTATAGCTATTAGCTCCATATCTTGCACTACCAATGTTAAGGTAAGTTTTATTGAAATCATTTGCAATACCACGAGATGTAACTGGAATAAATCTAGTTCCAACTAAATTTCCATTTATATAAATCAAATTATGAGTTACATTATTTACTGCAGCCACATGATACCAAGTATTCGAGCTTAGATTACCACCAATAACTAAATTTCTTTGTTGATAATAATAATTATTTGAAGTATCAAATCTTAATCGTTTTAAACCAAGGGTATTTGGAATTGGTTCAACAACTAAAGCCCAAACACGAACACCGTAAGGAGCATTTTCTGATTCATTCCATACAGCAACAATAGGTCTATAACGATTATTAAATGCAGGATCTGAACTCAAATTAATCCAAGCATCAACTGTAAACCCTTGACTCAATCTTTGACCACCAAAAACACCATTATTAGGTGAAGGATAGTCACGAGGATAATTCAATTGATAGTCAGCAAACCTATAACCAAAAATATTAAATCTGGTAGATAATAAACTTGCTTCGAAAGAATTTCTAAAATTAAAGCTAGCATTTACTTTTCCCATTGGAGTATATAAGCTATTGTAATAAGCTGTAGCAATAAAACCAAAAAGAGGAATAGGAGTAACAACATTTGAAGAGTTATAATCTCCAGTCCACCAAGCAATCATTCCAGAAGGAGGAGTTATACAAGAAGGTGTAGGAACTCTATTTGCATTATAACATTGTACAAAAGTATGATAACCTCTTAAAGTATAGTTAACAGGAGGAGCTAATAAAGATACTCTACTAGTTAATGGATTTGTAGGGTCTCCTGTCCATTGATTTCTTAAAGGAAGGTTACAGAAATTACTTGCTGTTTTACCAATACCAGAAAAATCTCCTAAAGATGCTTTTGTCATATTAACTCTTATGTTTGTGCTGTTATAAACAACACCAACACAACCATCATATCCTAAGCTTCTGCATGTTTGATCACCTGTAATTGGAGAATATTCTAAAGCTGGAGCACTAGTGTAATAAGAACCATCGTGAAAGGAGAAAGGAATACCTGTATTAATATAATTAAGATAACCAGCATAATTAGAATTATATAAAGGATTAGCAGAACCATTATTAGAATAATATTGAGTTCCTATTGAATAAGTATCATAAACGAAAGTATAATTAAATAGCTCAAAATTAATAGGGTTTGAATAGGGATTTCTAGGAGTATTATTATAAATCATTGTTACCAATTCAAATACTCTAGTGTTATTAATATTAGAAGAATTGAGGTTAGGATTTGGAGCACCAATTAATTGTCCATAAATAGCATTTCCAGTAATAACATCAGAACTTTGACTACAAGAAATAACAAAGATAGATAATAAGAATAAACAAAGAACAATTAATAATTTATTTTTCATTAAAAGCTCAACACATAATAACCTATATATTATTTAGTATAAACTTAAAAGTAACAACCAAATTCTACAGAAAACTTATAAGTAAGAAAGATTAAAATTAGAATATGTTAATTATTGGCTGTTCAAATTCAAAAGATCTAGCAAAATCAGTTGCTAAAAAATTAAATCAAGAATATTCTGAATTAAATGTAAAACATTTTCCAGACGGCGAATTATATATTAAATTTGAAACAGAAGTAAAAAATAAAGAAGTTATATTAGTTCAAACATTTAAACCAGCAAATGAAGCAATTCTAGAAGTAATTCTAGCAAGAGACACAGCAAAAGAATTAGGAGCAAAAAAAGTAATTTTAGTTTGTCCTTATTTAGCTTATATAAGACAAGATAAAAGATTCAATGATGGAGAAGCAGTTTCTAGTAAAGTAATTGGAAATTTACTAAAAGATTTTGATAAAGTAATTACAATAGATCCTCATTTACATAGATACAAAAGTGTAAGTGAAATGATAAAAACAAAAACAGAAAAATTATCAGCAAATGATTTAATTAAAAATTATATAAAAAATAATTACAAAAATCCAATAATAATTGGTCCAGATGAAGAAAGTTATCAATGGGCAAAAGAAATAGCAGATTCTATTGGAAGTAATGCAGCAATATTAAAAAAACAAAGATTTTCAGCAACTAGAGTAAAAGAAGTTCTAGAATCTCCAATAGATGTAAAAAATAAAGATGTAATAATAATAGACGATATTTTATCTACAGGAAAAACAATTCTAGAAGCAATAAGAAATATTAAAGAACATAAACCTAAAAGTATTAATGTTATAGCAATTCATGGAGTGTTTGCAGATCTAGAAACTTACAAAAAAATAAAGAAACTAACTAAATCATTAATAACAACAAACACAATAAACAATTCTAATGCTAAAATAGATGTTTCTAGTTTAATTGCAAATTCTTTAAAATAATTGCTTCTAGTTAGTAAATACAACCAAAGCTATTTAAACAAAGTAATAAACTCAAAATTATGCAGCATGAAAATCAAGAAATTCTAGCAAAATTAAAAGAATTAAGAATTCTAGCAAATCAAACTGAAATAGATTTAGAACAAGCAGGAATAAGTATAACCTACATTCCAAAAGAACAATTATTCTCAAATAATATAAGAAAAATAATTACAGCTACAGAATCATTATTAAGACAAGAATCAAAAGAAGGACATTGTTTAAGATTAGGAAGAGATATACCTGATGCTTATAAAAATATAGAAGAAGTTAGAAAAACTCCTCAAGGAAAAGCACAAACTCAAAATTTCAGTAAATTAAAAAAACAAAAATTAGATCCACCAAAAATAGCTTTTCCTGTTTTAAGATCAGAATTACTTTCTTTAGCTTGACTAGAACAACTAATTAAAAATATAGATAATAAAAATAAACTTAAAACAATTAACAACTTCTTTTTCATTAAACTATTTAGATTAAAATTAATATATAAAACTAACTAAAAAATTATCCACCATAAGTTACAGAAGCACCATCTACCATAACATAACCAAATCCGCCTTCTTCATTACCATAAGAATTAAAGTTGCCAGCCCAATAATTATCTCCTGAACTTCCATATCCAGAACCATAATTAGTATTACTGCCGCCAGTATTTGCATTTACTCTTTGTGAATAGGCTAAATATAAATTTACAATTGGTACATCACTTCCCTCAGTTCCAATATTTCCTTGTGCATCCATCCATGCTCTTCCAGGAACAAGAGGAACTCCAAATATTAATTCAAAAGCTTGAACATCTTCTCTAGGTAATTCTCTTCCATTAAAGAAAACTCCAGTATCACCATCTGAAGCATCAGCATTTAAGGTGCCAAAATTATGACCAGCATTTAATACACCCAATGTAGAACCATGCCAAACTCCATAAAATCCACTTTTTGAATCATACCAATATCTACCGCCAACAGGAGCACGTCCATAGGTTCTTGTAAGCACATCTATTTGTGCTTCTGTAAGTTTAATTTCATTAATATAAACATCAGTTGAAATATCATTTACTATAGTAACTGAACTATCTGCATCAACATTTACATCAGCTTTATTTTCTGAACCAACATCAGAATCACCACTACCAGCTTTAGCATCAACTTTAATTTCAGCATCAGTAGTACAAGCAAATGCAAATAAAGATAATATAATTAAAAATATAGTTAATATCAAAACAGGTTTTGTTTGCATAAAATAGTTGAGAAAAACCACTATTAAAACTTATCGCTTTAGAAAAATATAGTAAGAAATTTAAGTTAAAACATAAAAATAAGATGCATGTTAATAAAAATTCTAGGCATATTAGATGTTATATCAGTCTTAATGTTAATATTTGCTTCATGGTTGCCGCAAAAATTAATAATTGTTATGGCAGTTTACTTAATAATAAAAGGAATTTATTTTTCATTAATGGGTGGATTCTTTCCAAATGCAATTGATAGTTTAGTTGGTTTTTATTTAATAGTTGCTTCAGCTGGAATTTCTCATTGGATACCAACAGTTTTAATAATAATCTTTATGCTGCAAAAAGCATTTGTATCTATTTTTTCTTAATAGTTTTAAATAGTATCAGTTACAATTTTTTCTAGTTGATATAAACCAACTTTTGTAGCAAATGGAAATACGTCTTCTAATGTAGAAAGATTATCTGGGTCATAAGAAAATTTAACATATGATCCTTGAGGAGTTTGATGTAATCTAAGTTGAAAACGCGCAAGATCTTTTTTAGGACCATATCTATCCCTATAAGCATTTAAATTTCCTCTAAATCCTCTTCTTATATATTCTATGGCGTATCTTTTTGCATTAGGTAAAGAAAGCCTAAATGGAATTGTACCTGCCTCATCAAATATAATTTGTGAAGGAACATAACTATTGTTTTCATTTAAAATTCTAAAAGCCTCATCAAAATCACCTTCAAAATGAATTCCTTTCTTAGTAATAAATAATTTTACATTTCTAACAAGTCCTTCTTCATGTAATGATTTCTTAGGAACCAATATTCCATCTAAAGATCCCCAATAATCTGGTATAGCATCCAAAAAATCTGCACCAATTACATTTATATCTGTGTCTCCTAAACGATAGCTAACTTCAGTTTCTTCTATTGGTTCTTCAAGAGGTACTTCAACCCAAACTTCATCTTGTGGCATAAGTGTAGCTTGCATATATAGAATAGTGTAAAAATATACTTAAAGGATAACTATATATAGAATATATTATTTAGTTAATAATTGACATTTTTTAACAAAATAAGTTCCAGTATACTTATCTTGAATAATAATTTCAGAATCTTTAATAAGCAATTTCTTTTTAAACATTGGGCAATCTAAAACTAAAGATTCGTACTCTCCACCTTCCCCAGCAGGATTTAAACCATATTTTTTACTTAATTTAACAAGTTCCTTAACTTTTTCTAAATCTATTTTTTTACCCAACCAACTTTTATCTAAACCATCAGCAGCAATATGTACAATAATAAATTCAAAATTATTTTCTAATAATTCTTTTAATAAACTTTCTTGATCTTTATGCCATAAAGGAGTAAATACTTTTAATCCTAATTTATCAGCAACTTTTTGTACTCTATCTCTTTGATAAGTAGAAAATATAGCACCAACAACAATTCCTTCAACACCATATTTTTTTTTAGCTTTAACTAAAGCCTTTTCTAAATCACTTAATTCTTTTTCTTTTTCTCCAGAAGTTTCAACTAAAATTAAAGGCAATTCCATAGCTTCTGCTTGTAATTTAACCAAATCAACATTTGGTGTATGATACATATAAGAATCTTTATTTTTACTTTTAATTGTAACTAAACATTTAATATCATAATTTTGTTTCATCATTATATAAGTAGAATAACAACTATCTTTTCCAGAACTTAACAAAGAAGCCAATTTAACATTTCCTTCATTATAAAAAGTTTTCAAATAATCAGATTTAGTTTTAAAATTATTTTTCCTAGAAAGTTTATCAATTGATTTTAAGAAATTACTTCCGTATTGTGCAGCTTTTCTTTTCCTATAAGCAAATTTTTTATCCAATCCAAAATTCAAAGAAACATCTCTAAGAACAATTTTACCTAAATCTTCTTTTACTTTATATTTAGAATCAACATTCAAAGAAAAACTAACTAACTCAATATCTAAAAATGGAACTCTTAATTCAATATTATTAAACATAGAAATAACATCATCTCTATAGAGATCTCTTTCATAAATATTCATTAAACCATTTAAACATTCTTTATTTACATCTAAACTCTTTACATGTCTTTCATAACCGCCAAAAACTTCCTCACTTCCTTGACCAGACAAAATAACTTTAATCTTATCTTCCTTAGCTTTTTTCAAAGCAAAATAAAAAGGTAAAGCAACAGAAATCTTAGTAACATTATTTGATTCAACTAATTTACAAATTAAAGGTAATTCTTTTTCAACATCAGAAATATCAACATCAACAATTTTCAAATCTAAATCTAAGGTTTTAGCAGCATCCTTAGCATATTCTAAATCTTTAGCATCTCCCAATCCTTTAACATAACTAAAATAACAAGTAAATTCAACTCCAAGCTTTTTTAATATTAAAGCAATAATACTAGAATCTAAACCCCCAGAAAATAATAAACCAAATTTAACATCTGGAACCCTCTTAGCAATAGCATTAATTAAATATCCTTCAATTCTTGTTTTAATTCTTGCATAACTTAATTCAGTTTTTCCTAAATTAAAAAATTTTCTTTCAATAAATTTAATTTTATTTTTTTTAATATCATAAACAAGTAATTGTCTAGGATTTAATTCAATAATATTAGAAAATCCAATTTCTTTTAAAGCTTTTTTCTCAGAGGCAAATCCAAATCCATTGTCCAAAGAGTACCATAAAGGTTTAACTCCAAAAATATCTCTAAATAAATATAATTTATTATCTCTAAGATAAGCTCCAGCATAATCTCCATTAACTAAACTTAAAACAGCCTCAATAGTCATAGGTTTAGTTTCTAATAAATCAAAAAACAATTCAGCATCATTTCTAGAATTTAAACTAAAATCTCTTTTTAATTCCTGCCAATTATAAATTTCACAATTAGTTAAAAAAATTCCTTTGCCAACAAAAGGTTGTTTAATTTTATTTATAATAGCATGTAAACAATGTCCTAAAGCAAATCCATCTTTATCAAAAACACTAAAACCATCTCTACCCCTATAATTAATTTTCTTTAAACCATTAACAACTAACTTAGCTGAATTCTTCCTTCCAAACACTCCAATTATTCCACACATATAGACAAAATAATCAAAAACATTTATAAAGTATACAGCCTAAAGATTATTATGGAAAAAAAAGAGATTAAGAAATACTTAGTCGTAGCAATTCTACTAATTTTATCCTACATAGCTTATTTAATAATTGCCCCATTTATAGCAGCAATATTAGCAAGTTTCATACTAGCATATTTATTCTTTCCAATATTTAAGAAATTAAAAGAAAAAACTAAAAATGAAGTACTTAGTGCAGCAATAACAACAATAATAATGATAATAGTAATATTATTGCCAATATTCTTAATTGCAAATGCATTAATAACAGAATCAATAGATTTAGTAAGATCTGGAAAAATAGAACAATTAGAAAACCAACTAGAAACTTATTTAACAAAAGAAACAACAGTTTCAAATTTTATAGATGATGCAGTTTCTAAAACTGTAAATTATTTAAGAGGGCAAGCAACAACACTTATTACTTCATTCTTAAGCCAGATATTTAATCTATTAATTATAATATATGCAACTTTCGCATTTTTAATGTTAGGAGAGAAGTTAGTTCATAAAGGAAAGAAAATTTTACCTATAAAAGAAAAAGACCAATTAATAAAACATATCGGAGATACAACTTATTCAATAGTTTATGGTTTATTTGTAACAGCAATTGTAGAATTTATTATAGCTTTAATAATATTCAAAATTATAGGTTCAAGTGCAGCATTATTATTAGCCCTAGTCATAGGTTTCTTAGCTTTCATACCTTTATTAGGTCCAGGCTTAGTTTACATACCATATGCAATAATTGAATTCTTAAATAAAGATTATTTAGCATTTGTATTATTATTAGTAATGGGAGTAATATTCTTTGTAATTGAAAATGTTATAAGGCCAAAGATTATAGGTAAAAGAACAAGTGTTCATCCAGTAATAATTTTAATAGGAACATTTGGAGGAATTAAACTCTTAGGTGTAATTGGAATAGTAATAGGCCCAATAGTTTTATCAACCATAATAACTGTAATAAAGGAGTATTATCCAGAAATAACAAAAGATGAAGCTTAAAGCAAAAATCCTGCCTTTTATAACTGAAGGACCATTAGTAGCAGTATTAAATAAAAAAGAAGCTCAATTATTAAACTTAGAACCTTTAGATAGAATAAGAATAAAAAAAGGAAATAAATCAGAAGTAGTAATTGTGGATTTCGCTAGAGGTAAAAAAGAAGTTGGAGATAAACAAATTGGATTATTTCTTGATGCTTCAAATTTATTAAATGTAAAAACAAATGATTTACTAGAAATATTACTAGAACCAAATCCAATATCAATAGATTATATTAAGAAAAAATTAGATAATCAAGCATTAAATAAAGAAGAAATAAACACAATAATAAGAGATATTCTTGATAATAAATTAACAGAAGCTGAAGCTACTTATTTTGTTTCTGGCTGTTATATAAATAAAATGACATTAGATGAATCTGCATATTTAGCAGAAGCAATTGTAAATAATTCTGGTAAACTAAGTTTTAATGGTAATAAAATAATTGTAGATAAACATTCGATCGGAGGAGTAAGTGGAAATAGAACAACACCTTTAGTAGTTTCAATAGTTGCTGCAGCAGGTTTAACAATTCCAAAAACATCTACAAGATCAATTACATCTCCAACTGGAACAGCAGATACAGTAGAAGTTCTTTGTCCAGTAACACATTCAAAAGAAAAAATACAGCAAATTGTTAAAAAAACAAATGGTTGCATGGTTTGGGGCGGAACTTTAGATTTAGCTTCAGCAGATGACAAATTAATAAAATTAGAAAAACAACTTAATCTAGATCCAGAAGGTTTCTTACTAGCTAGTATTTTAGCAAAAAAAGCAGCTGTATGTTCTACTCATGTATTGATTGATATTCCAATTGGAAAAGAAGCAAAACTAAAAACAAAACACCAAGCAAGAGAATTAGGAAAAAAATTTGTTAAAATTGGTAAAAAACTAAATATGAAAGTAAAAACAATAATAACAGATGGTTCTCAGCCAATAGGAAATGGAATTGGTCCAGCTTTAGAAGCAAGAGATATTTTATTAATTTTACAAAATAGAAATGGTCCAGAAGATTTAAAGAAAAAAGCAATTTACATGTCAGCAATAATTCTTAAAATGGCAGGAAAATTCTTTGCATATAAAAAAGCAAAACATATTTTAGAGTCAGGTTTAGCATATAAAAAATTAAAAGAAATAATAAAAGAACAAGGTGGAAATCCAAATATTCAGCCAGAACATATTAAAGTTGGAAAATATACTTATACTGTAAAATCAAAAATACCTGGAAAAATAATAAACATAAGTGAAAATATAATAAAAAGAATTGCAAAAAGTGCAGGTTCTCCAAATGATAAAGGTGCAGGAGTTTATTTACATAGAAAAACAAATGAAAAAGTAACAATTCATGAAGCTTTATTTACTATTTATGCTGAAAGTCTAGAAAAATTAGAATTTGCAAAAAAAGAAAATTTAAATTTAGCTTACAAAATTGAATAAAATTATTCCCTATAACAAACAGACGACATAGCAATAGATACTGTATCAGATAAATCAGTTTTAAGAGCTACTTTCTCTCTACCATCCACAACATGAACTAATTTAGATTTACCAACTGGAAATTCATATCTTAAACCAATATCTATAATGGGCAAATATTCTCCACCTTTATCTCTAACAGTAAAGGGAGTTTTTGTAGTGTAATCATTTTCAGCAAGAAATTTTCTAATTCTTCTTAATTTAATCAGTTGATTTCTATGCCAACTTAAATATAATAAAGTTTCTAACCTTTCAGGAACATCACCACCATCTGGAAAAAAATAAATTCCTCCGTGAAATCTATGTCTTAAAACCCCTACTAAATTAGAATCTAAGTTTAACCCGCTTTTATCAATAAAAGATAATTCATTAGATGATTCTCTTTTATCTATATGGCCTGGGAAGTATCTATCAAGTAATTTAAACATTTTACCATATGGGGTTAATAATTTTTTAGACATAACTTAAAGATCTACAAGAGTTATATAAACTTTTTGAAATTTAACTATTTAAAAGTAATAATTAATTCAATATTCTATAAAATACATCAAACACATTTTCATCAGAACTAGCAATATAAAAGTGAGCTTTAACTTCATCACATGCAATTTTTATATTATCTTGATGTAATTTAAGCTGTTCAAAATATTTTTTCTTAGCATAAGGATCAATAAATGTATGCATAGTGGCATTAGATTCTAAGTCAACTAAATTAAAATCACCTTCAATTTTCATATTATTTTCTAGTTCATCTAAAACTTGAATTAAAACAATATGATTCTTCTTATACCTATGCAGCATTGATTTAATTTGTTCAATATCATAAAAAAAATCAGAAATAATTACAACCATAGCTTTAGAACTAATTAATTCTTTATATTTAATTAAAGACTGTTCAAAACTGCTTACACCTTCAGCTTTCTTCTTACTTAAATAATCTATAATAGAAGCAATTTGACTAGCTCCTTTTTTAGGTTTAAAAAATTCTAACTTATCATCAAAAGTACTTAATACAAATTTTTCATTATTTTTTAAAGCAACATAAGCAAAACCTAAACCAATTTGAGAAGCATATTCATATTTCTTAATACTTCTGCCAAAGTTCATACTTCCACTAAAATCAATTATAACATGAACTGTTAAATTTCTATCTTCTTCAAATCTTTTAACAAATAATTTATCACTTCTTGCATAAGCTTTCCAATCAATGTTTCTAAAATCATCTCCAATAGAATAATTTGCATAATCTCTAAAAATTAATCCAGTACCAGAAATATCAGCTCTTCTTTCACCTGTAAAGCTGGAAGTAACTCTTTTATTTATAATTAAACTAAATTTATCTAGCTGTCTTAAAAAATCTGTTGTTATCACCATACTTAATTCAGATAAAAACTAATTAATAAAAATAGCGTATTTAATCTAAAAGTTAGACTTTTAAGCTTTTCCTTAATAATACCAAATATGGAAAATATAGTTGTAATTGGTGGTGGTCATATAACTCTTAAAGATGGCAATTTAGAAGGAAAACTAAAAGGTTCTATTCCAAATTCAAGATCTTTAATGAGAGCAAAAGCTGCAGCTCAAATAGCAACAACAATAGTGAATAGAAACAAAGTCTATAGAGATAAAAATCCTGCTAGGTTCTATTTCATGGAAGGTATGGATGATGAAGAGCATAGTGGTGGAGAAGCAATGTATCAAGCATTTAAATCTTTAGTAAGAGAAACAGTAACAGGCAATTTTTCATATGATGAATTAATAGAACCATATTGCAGAGTAGAAAGGAGACCGCAAAGAAATAATAGTAGAAATTTCGGTTCGCATACAAGTCTTGGAAATATTTTAATGATAGATTATTTATGGGCAGACGAACTTAAAGAAAGTAGAGAAAGAGGAGATAATATTACAATAATAACTAACAATTTCCATATGCCAAGAGCAAAAATAATTGCAAGAAATATAACAAAATTAAATATATGTGGAGAAAGTGCAGAAGATATTCTAAAAACAAGTGAAGATATATTCAGAGAACAAAATCAAGTACCAAAAGACAATGCTACCCCAATTAGTGCAAAAACTTTAGCAAGAGAAGCAATAGCTTATGTGCTAGTAAGTTCAAATATGACATTCAAAGGGTTGTATATCCCTAGAGACTTAAAAAAAGAAAGTGATGAAGTAAATACAGCTTATGAAAGTTTAAGAAGTAAAGGTATGATCTAAAAATATTTAAATGCAAAATAACTAAAAAGGTTATGCATCACATAGTAAAAACTCATGTTCATCCTGGAACAATAGACTGCATAATAATTCTAGGTGGGGGTTCTAAAGGTAAAAATTTAGATAAAGAAACCAAAAATAGAGTAAAAGAAGGAGTTAATATCTACAAAAATAAAATTTCAAACAAAATATTGATGACTGGTGGAAAAATAAATAACGAATTCTCTGAAGCAAGTTTAATGGGAAATTATGCAATAAAATTGGGTGTGAAAAATAAGGACATTTTATTAGAAGAACAATCACCAGATACTTTTGGAAATGCAATTTATTCTAAACAAATAATAGAAAAAAACAAATTTAAGAGACTATTAATTGTAACATCAGATTATCACTTAGAAAGATCTTTATTTATATTTCACCATGTTTTTGGGCAAAGTTATACAATAATGGGTTTTGATGTCCCAACAAATTTGTTTAAAAAGATAATATTACAAAAAGAAAGAAAAGAAAGAAAATATTTATTTATTACACAAGTGTTTTTCACAGGTATAAAATTAGGAGATAATAAATCAATTTTAAGCAAACTAAAAAAGTATCATCCAAAATATTTAGAACAAGGATCGCAAAAATCAATAGAAATGCCGTTAATGAACATCTTAAAAAGTTAAAATATATATAAAATATACGCAACGTTCTTTAAAATTGAAATAAAACAACAAAGATGGTTAAAACCGTTTACTTAATGTTAAATGATTCACCAACTAGCTTAACAGCAGAAAGAGTAAAATATCTAAGAGGCAATCATATCCCAGCAATTCTATTTTCTAAAGGTAATCTAATGGAAGAAAGATCAGAAGTTATTACAAATGCAATAAGAATGGGTTTTATAATAGGAAATCACACTTATTCTCACCCATATTTATCGCAACTAACATTAGAAGAATGTGCTGGAGAGATTGAAAGAACAGATAGAATAATAGATAGATTATATGATGAAGCTGGAATTGTTAGACCTGCAAAATTATTTATGTTTCCATTTTTTGATGATGGCTCTGGTAGAAGTGTTTTACATGCTAGTAGGTTGCAAAGAGTGTTAAGAGATAATGGTTATCAAAACATAGATACAAGGGGAATTACTTATCCATTTTTTAGAGAATTGAGTTTAGATCAAAGAACAGATGTTTATTGTACATTAAATTTCCAAGAGTGGAAAAATCCTACAGAAGATGAACTCGTAGCTAAAATAGATCAACCAGATAATTTATTTGGAGGAGATTTATCAGATACTACTTCAGCAGATCTTTATTTGATGCATGATAGTGAAAAAACTAACCCAAGATTGTTCTACGCAATAATTGATAAGTTAGTAGCTAGAGGTATAAAATTTGAATTGCCAAAATTTAAATAAATTCATTTTTTAAGAAGTTCTTTAATAACATCATCTTCACTCATATTTTTTCTCTCAGCTTCAAAACTTAAAATTATTCTGTGTCTTAAAACTGGAAAAGCCATAGCATTAATATCTTCTTTGCTAACATATTTTCTTCCATTTATTAAAGCTCTTGCTTTGCTGGCAGCAATTAAAGATAAACTAGCTCTTGGACTTGCACCATATTCAATTAAATCTTTTTTATTTCTAGTTTTATGAACNAATTCAACAGCATGTTTTTTAATATCATTTGCAATTGGNACTTGTTTAGCNAATTCTTGTAATTTAATTAATTCTTTGCCATCAAATAATTTTCTTAATTTTATATCATCAACACCTTTCTCAGAAAACCTNTCAACTAAAAGCATTTCTTCTTCTAATGTAGGATAACCAACATTTATTTTAAATAAAAATCTATCAATTTGAGCTTCACTAATTTTAAAAACACCTTCTTGTTCAATAGGGTTTCCAGTGGCTAAAACAAAAAAAGGTTCTTCTAATTTATATGTAGAACCACCAACAGTAACTTGTCTTTCCTGCATTGCTTCTAAAATTGCAGAATGTGTTTTAGGTGTTGCTCTATTAACTTCATCAACTAAAACAACATTTGAAAATATTGGACCAGGTTGGAATTTAAACTCTTTCTTGCCTTTAGATTCATCAATAATATAAGTACCAGTAATATCACTAGGAAGTAAATCAGGAGTTCCTTGTATTCTTGTAAATTTTAAATCCATCATACTAGAAATTGTTTTTACTAAAGTAGTCTTAGCTAATCCAGGATAACCTTCAAGATAAACATGACCATTACAAATTAAAGCAACAAGAACTTGCTCAATAACTTCCTTTTGACCAACAATTACTTTATCAATTTCAGAAAAAATAGATTCAAACTTTTTTTTAATTTCTTCCATACTAACCATTTAAATCACCCTGCTATATTTTCAAAATAATCCTTAACTACTTTTTGCCT
>C687J35174_10002811_pt1 | contig 24310 bp, 22 predicted proteins | sample RifCSPhighO2_01_FD_35174 | JGI IMG/M metagenome (IMG submission 35174) | reverse complement strand
GTGAGATCGGGTATGTGGTCACGGGACATAAAGAGATCGACACCGTTAGGGTCGGCGACACCATCATCGCGGCGGGCGCGGGAGCGGTCGAGCCGCTTCCCGGATACCGCGAGGTCAAACCAATGGTCTTTGCCGGCATCTTCCCCAAGGAAGGATCTGATTTCGAACGCCTGCGCGAGGCCATGCTGAAGCTGCGGCTCTCAGACTCGTCGCTCATCTTCGAGCCGGAGCGCTCCGGCGCGCTGGGGTTCGGCTTCCGCATCGGACTGCTCGGCCTGCTCCATCTGGAAATCGTTCAGGAGCGTCTCCGTCGCGAACACAATCTGGAACTGGTGGTGACCACGCCCTCGGTGGCCTACAGGGTGTTTCAGACCGACGGCAGGGAGACAATCATCAAATCTCCCGCCGACCTGCCCGATAAGACGCGCGTTCTGCGCATTGAGGAACCCTGGGTCAAGCTCGACGTGGTCACACCGAAACAATTTTTGGGAGGAGTGATGCAGTTGGCTGCCGGGAGCCGGGGGCTGTACGTGAACACTGAATATCTGGGTGGAGGCGAGTCCGACGGCCGGGCCATCCTGCATTTTGAAATTCCGCTATCATCGATCTTGGTGGATTTTTACGATAAACTGAAATCGGTGTCGTCCGGTTTTGCCTCGATGAATTACGAACTGTTGGGATATAGGGAAGCGGAGATTGTCCGGCTCGATGTGCTGGTAGCCGAGGAACCGGTGGAAGCGCTGTCGACCCTGGTTTGGGAGGAGGATGCCCAGCGGNTCGGCCGGAACATCGTCGAACGGCTCAAGGAATCAATTCCCAANCAACAATTCGAAATCAAACTTCAGGCGGCCATCGGAGGAAAAATCATCGCGGCCGAGCGGGTGCCGGCGCTCCGGAAAGACGTTTTGGCCAAACTTTACGGCGGCGACGTGACCCGCAAGATGAAGCTTCTGGAAAAGCAGAAAAAGGGAAAGAAAAAAATGATGGGCCGGGGGAGCGTGGAGATTCCGACCGAGGCGTATTTGGCCGTGCTCAAAAGATAGGGTATAGGGGATAGGTTATAGTGGATAGTATGAAATTGAAGCGCAAACACATCCGAAAGTGGGTCTGGCTTTTTTTCTCAGCGTTGGTGGCGTTGATGATGATTGTCTGGACGGTTGCGCCCGGGTTCGGCGGCGGATTCTAGAATATGAACCGTCGCTGGCTTGTCGCGTCGCCTGTCACCAATGAGGAGCGCAGTCGGTTTCCGGAACTGCCGCCGCTTTTGCTGCAGCTTCTGTGGAACCGCGGCTTGACCACCCAGGAGGCGATTGACGAATTCCTTAATCCTGATTACGCGGCGGATCTGCACGATCCGTTTTTGTTTAAGGACATGGAACGAGCGGTGGAACGATTGCGGAGCGCGATCGAGTCAAAAGAGAAGATCGTCATTCACGGCGATTACGACGCCGACGGNGTGTGCGCTTCGGTGATCCTCTGGACGACTCTCCGGGCCTTGGGAGCCNAGGTGGATGTCTTCCTTCCGCATCGCGAGACGGACGGATATGGCCTGAACGAACGGACCGTGGAGCATCTGGCCGGCGAAGGCGCCAAGATCATTGTCACCTGCGATTGCGGAATATCGAACGTGAAGGAAATCGCCAAAGGCAACGGTCTCGGCATCGATACTATCATTACCGACCACCATACGATTCCGTCGGAACTTCCTCGGGCGCACGCGATTCTCCACCCGCTCATTACGGGCGAGACGTATCCGTGGAAAGGGCTTTCCGGAGGCGGCGTGGCGTTCAAGTTGGCGCAGGCGCTCATCCGTCGTCTCGGCAAGGACCTGGATTCCGGCTTTGAGAAGTGGCTGCTGGACCTCGTGGCCATCTCAAGCGTTGCTGACATGGTGCCGCTTCAAGGGGAGACGCGCACTATCGTGAAATATGGTTTGATCGTCTTGAACAAGACTCGACGAGTTGGGCTTAAAGCACTTATTGATCTTGCGGCAGGCGTGTCATCCCGAAACAGCAATCGCCAGCTCGACACATTCTCGATCGGATTTCAAATTGCTCCGCGCATCAACGCCGCCGGACGCATGAGTCATGCNAATACGGCCTTCAAACTGCTGACTACAGATGATAGAGATGAGGCAAAGCGTCTCGCAGAAGAACTTGGCGAGAACAACACCGCGCGGCAGGGCGAAACAGGGCGTATTGTCGAAGAGGCGCGGGCTAAGATACTGGCCGCCAAGCACGATCAAGGCCCGGCTATCGTCGTCGCCGGCCGAGGCTGGCCGCTCGGCTTGGTCGGACTGGTGGCCGGAAAACTTGCTGACCAGTTCTATCGTCCGACCGTGGTGCTGGCTGACCGCGACGGCGAGTTCACCGGTTCGGCGCGGAGCATCCCCGAGTTCGACATTATGGCCGCGTTTCGGACAATGCCCGAGCTCCTGGCCAAATTCGGCGGGCATCCGCAGGCGGCTGGGATGACTATCGAAGCGTCGAAACTTGAAAAATTTAAAACGCGCTTCCGGGCCTGCGCCGACGAGGCGCTTCGGGGAATAGAACTCGTGCCGTCTATCACCATCGACACAGAAACCTCCATTGATGAGATAACCTGGGAACTTTATGAAACGCTTTCGAAGCTCGAGCCGTTCGGAATGGGAAATCCGGAACCAAAATATCTGGCCCGGGGGCTGCGCGTCGAATCCGCGGATCCCGTAGGCGCCGACGGAAAACATTTGCGTCTCCGAGCATCGGGCGGCAAAGGACCGCGCAAGATGATCGGATTTAATTGCGGCGAGTGGTGCCAGCGCCTCGTTCCAGGTGATAGAATAGACGCGGTATTCACCGTGGGAGTCAATGAATGGAATGGGAATCGCGAACTCGAGCTCAAACTTGTTGATTTGAAGAAATCAGATGCCTAAGAAAATTATTATCTTTACGGACGGCGGTGCGCGGGGAAATCCCGGGCCCGCGGGGTTGGGCGTTTATATCGAGGACGCGGAAACCGGGAAGGTTTTGAAACGCCATTCCCGATTTTTGGGACAGACCACCAACAATCAGGCCGAGTGGCGGGCAGTGGTGGACGCGCTCGAGCACGCGAAGGAACTCGGCGCGGAAGAGGTGGAACTGCGCTCGGACTCCGAGCTCGTCATCAAACAGCTGAATCGGGAGTATAAGGTGAAGAATAAGGATCTCCAGCCGCATTTTGTCCGCGCCTGGAATCTTTCTTTGGATTTCAAAAAAGTGACCTATCGCCATGTTCCGCGCGAACGGAACAAGGAAGCGGACCGGCTGGTAAACGAAGCCATTGATCGGCATCTGGACGCTGGACGAGGCTAAGCCTCGTCCAAGTTTTTTTGTGTTATAATAAACGGCATGAGGGGAAAAGAACGGATCGGATTCATTGCCGGAGCCGCCCTTAGTTTAGGGTTGCTGTTTTTGGCGTTTCCGGCGGCTGCCGGCACTGACGACGACCTGCGCGGCTGGGTGTGGAATGACGATGTCGGTTGGATATCCATGAACTGCGTCTCTGCTGGAACTTGCGGGGTGATCAACTACGGCGTGGATCTTACCGCCGACAACCGGCTCGTGGGTTATGGCTGGTCGCAGAACGTCGGTTGGATGTGTTTTGGGGAGACCTGCGGTGGCATCACCCCGGAGGGCCTTCCGGCTTACGCCAATGTCGATCCGGTAACCCACGACGCCCACGGCTGGGCTAATATCCTCACCCTGGGCGCCGGCGGTTGGGTGGCTCTGAATTGCAGCGATTCAAATCCCGGCTGTCTGGATTACGCGGTGAACATCAACCGTGACATCGGGGTAGTTTCCGGCTGGGCCTGGAATGGGAACGCCGACGGCAGCGGCCTGGGGTGGTTTGATTTTTCCTGGGCCAGCGTGGTCACTGTCGAAACAAACTGCGCCGATGGCTTGGATGGTGACGCTGACGGGCTTTTTGATTGCGCCGATCCGGATTGTCTGGGGCAGCCGGGTCCGGGCGGAGGAATCTGCGGGGAGGAGGCCGGACTGATCAATTGCACGGATACCATTGACAACGACGGCGATGGTTTGATTGACTGCGCCGATCCGACCACTTGCTGGCATGTGCCTGCCTCTGGTTGTCTGAACGCCGAAACGCCGTTGGTCAATTGTTTTGACGGAGTGGATAACGATTTTGATGACGGTTTTGGGAACTACGACAATGCCCCACTAACCGGCGTTGATTGTCTGGACACGGATTGCATCGGTGATCCCAATTGTCCTGTAACCGAGACGATTTGTAATGATGAGATTAATAATGACATGGAAGGAGGAACTGATTGCTTTGATGACGACTGTGATATTCAGTGCACAGGAAAATGCGAAACACTCGAAACTCAGTCATGCCTGGAAGATGATCAATGTCCTCCGGACATCAATGGCATCCAGAATTGCATCGAAACCATTTTCCCCTGGATCAAAACCTTTTTCCAGGACATCTACTCCACCGGCGAGATTCGCGCTCAGAATCCTCCGCCTCAAGGCCAGGTCAACGCCACCTATTGCCTGCTCTCGGCCGCTGGAGGCGTGATAAATTTTCGGAGCGATCCAGCCGGTGGCTGCCAGGCGCCGCCGCTTCCGGCCGAGCAAGTGGCTCTGCCCCGAGCCTCGAGCGGTTACGCCAACATTCTCGGCCGTCTGGACTTAGCTGGCATTCGCGCTGGCACCTACGGCCCGGTGAAAATCATCAACAATCTAAACGAGGTTCCGGACATTCTGGCCGGCAAAATTTATCTCTACGAAGGCGGGGGAGAGGTGAGTACCGCTGGTCCGGTGATCTGGAAAAACGGGGCCCTCGGCATTTCCGGCGCCGGGACCATCGTCATTGTCGGCAACCTGCGACTGGCTAACGACACTTCCTACGTGGCGGCCCCGGTCTCCGCTTTTTCCAACCTGGCTTCAGTGGGTTGGCTGGTTTTGAACGACGAATCGGGAAACAATGGAAACATCAGCATAGACCCTTCGGTTAACACCGCGGCCGGTATCTTTTATGCCGAGGGAGTGGTCAGTACTGGGGCTGGAGCCAACCCGCTTCGGGTGAGCGGTGCCATGGTGGCCCGCTCCTTCCTCCTGGAGCGGACAACCATCGATCCGGTGAACGCCTCGGAAGAAGTCCGCTATGACGGTCGCGCCGGCATCAATCCTCCGCCGGGCCTCTCGGATATCACCAAAGGCCTGCCGGAGATCCGCTCTACGGCACCCTGATCGCGACTGTGGTATAATAAATCATCATTATGGCTCTTTTCGGCAAACAATCCGCGAAAAGCTACCTGGGCGTGGATATCGGCTCGGGCGGTTTCAAGCTGGTCGAACTGCAGAATGACAAGGGTCGTGCCAAACTTGTCACCTATGCCTTCACCGAGCGCGGGCCGGAGGAGATGGCGGCCAATCCATTGGACACGCCCGAGGTCACGGCTGATCTGGTCAAATCCATGGTGGCCAGGTCCAAGGCGCGGAGCAGGCGGGCCGTTTCCGCTCTACCGGTGGCCGGAGTTTTTTCCTCGATTTTGAGCGTTCCGGCAGCAGCCGGAAAAGAGTTAAAGGCCGCCATCGAGATTCAGGCCAAAAAACTAATCCCGATTCCGCTGGAAGAAATGATTTTAGATTGGAAGGTTTTGGGCGAGGTTTCGTCGGCTCCCAAAGGCCCGGCGCCGGCCGGGAATCCAGCCGGCAAATGGACGCAGGTTCTGCTTACCGGCGCCCCCAAGAAGCTGGTCCAGAAGTACATTGACGTCGCCAAACGCGCCGGGCTGGAACTGATCTCGCTCGAGACCGAGGCCTTTGCCCTGATCCGATCGCTCGTCGGCCGCGACCGGGCCACCACCATGATCGTGGACATCGGCGCGGTGCGCACCAACATCATTCTGGTAGAAAACGGGATTCCTTATCTTTCGCGGTCCATTGATCTCGGCGGCTTGTCTTTCACTAAAGCCATCGGAAACGCGCTAGGCGCTTCTTTGTCGGCCGCCGAGCAGATGAAGGCCGACGTGGGAGCGCTTTCGGCCATTCTTCCGGAACGGGGCGTTCCCAAAGTTCTGGAACCGCTCATGGCGAACTTGGGCAATGAGATGCGTTATTTAGTCAATCTTTTCAGCAGCCAGCGCCCGGGCGCGGCTTCGGTGGAAAAGGTAGTGGTTACCGGCGGATCGGCACTGCTTCCGCGGGTCACCGACTATCTTCAGGAAGTTCTGGGAGTCAAGGCCTACCTCGGAGATCCCTGGGCCCGGGTGATTTATCCCACGGAACTGCGGCCACAGTTGGAGATTATCGGTCCGCGTTTTGCCGTAGCCGTTGGTTTGGCCATGAGGGATATTGAATAGAGACTTCTGAAACTATGGACATCAGCCTCCTGCCGGAGGAAATGCGAAAAAAAGAGGAGGAGGAAAGGAAGCGGAGAGTAATATTCAAGCAAGAGCCGGTTGCCCTCTCCGCCCCGCCTCCGCAGGCGCCTCCGCCTCCTCCGCCGCGTCCCGTACCCGCGCCGCCCCCCAAGCCGACGCCGATTTTGCGTCCTCCAGCCGAGCGTCCCAGACCGCCGGCTCCGGCCCCGCCGCCCTCTCCAAAAAAGAACGGTAACGGTAATGGAAAAAAAACGGCGCCGCCTCCGCCCAAGCCGGCACTCAAAACTGCTCCACCGCGTCGGGAGGCGCCGATTTTGCGCGTTTCACTTATTCCCAGCGAAGGGGCTCCGGGAGAAGCCGAAGGCGCTGGCCGCCGGGCGGTAATTCTGGCGATAATTCTCGGAATTTTAGCCGTCGGCCTGCCCACCGCGGTTTTGCGCGTGTTGGGCAGAGAGCGAGCGCTGGCCATCCGCGATCTGGAAGCGGAGATCATGGGTTTGACCTCTAAAACCAGAGAGGTCGAGCAGTATCTTTCGGCGGCGCGCGACACTGAGCGCACGGTCAAATCCCTGGCCGCCCTCATCGAGGGCCACCGTTCTCTTTCCGCGGCCTTTGCCGCGATTGAGCGGGCCACTCTACCGGAAGTTTCCTATCTCCAGCTGTCCACCGAAGGCGAAAGGGGTTTCTCTCTTCAGGCCGCGGCGCCGGATTTTTCCGACGTGGCCCGACAGATCGTGGCCTTTAGAGAATCGCCTGGCGTTGAGTCGGCCAAAATCCAATCGGTCGCGGCCCAACTGGCGGCTACTGGCGAGGTTAGCGCTGTCAGTTTCTCGGTTTCACTGATCCTAAGGCCGGAAGCGGTCAAGCTATCCAAAGATTAATATGCCTGTGCCCGCCGCGTCCAAACCCATCGCTCGGCCAAAACAGAAGCCCTCGGCTTTTCGATTCCGCCCCACCAAAGGGCTGGCCGTCGCCATTTTTCTTCTGATAGTCGGCATCGGAATACCGCTGGTGGTTCTGCCGCTGGTCCGTTCTTACCGGAACGGCGGTCCCTACGATGTCCGCAGCAGAATCGTCCAGAGGGACGGGTTAAAAGAAAATCTGCGAACTCTGGAGTCGGCCCGCGCCGCCTTTGACAAGCTCGGCAAGGAGTTCGAGCAAAAGCTGCAACTGGCGCTTCCTATTGATGCCGATCAGCCCGGACTGTTGGTCACTATTGACGGATTGGCCAAAAATTCCGGCATGCAGCTCACGGCCATTGACATTTCACCGAGGAGGGACCCGCTGGCCGGGATTCCCGGCGTTTTTCCAGTGGATATGGGAGTCACTGTGGCCGGAGGCGACTACTCCCGGCTCAAGGCCTTTCTTCGAGCAATCGAAAACAACCTGCGTTTGATGGACGTAACCGGCCTGGCTTTTTCTCCCCGGGCCGCTTCCTACGCCATCAGCATCCGCACCTACATGCGGGCTCAACGCTAATTCCATGCGCCTCTCCAAACGCGATAAAACAATGCTCGTCGTGCTCCTGGCCGTGGCCATTGGAATCATTCTGGTTCTCACGATCGGACGGTCTCTTCTTCGCGGTGGGGCCGCGCCGGAAGCGCCCAAACCGGCCGTCGTTCCGACTCTGGACACGGCAATTTTCAGCGACCCTCGCTTCCAGGGCCTGATAGCCCCGCGCGGCCTGCCGGTGCAAGCGGGTAAGGTGGGCAACTCCAACCCTTTTGTCGTACCTGAAACCAAACGTGCCGCGACGACAACGGTCAGATAGAATTATGCCAACCCTGCTGGACATACTGCTCAAGGACCAGGCCATCTCTGACACGCAATATGTAGATCTCAAAGCCCAGATCGAAGCCGAGCCGGCCCGCCAGATGGAAATTATCCGTTCGGCCGAGGTATCCGACGAGTCACTGGCTCAGGCTCGGGCCGCGCTTATAGGCGTCTCCTACGCCGATCTGCGCGAAACGGAGATCGAGCCGGCTGTACTGGGGCTGATTCCCAAGCAGACGGCCGAATCGCTTCGGGCCATTGCTTTCGCCCGCGTCGGAAACGAGATGTCCGTGGGTCTGGTTGATCCGACCGACACCCAGGCCATCCAAACCCTGGAATTCCTGGCCGAATCAAAGGAACTTTCGCTCAAACCAGTCATTATTTCCGAGGAATCCTTCAGAGAGGCCGTCCGCGGGTACGAGGTCTTTGGCGAGGAAGTGGAGAAAGCGCTCGAGGTAGCCAAGGAAAAATTCGTTCCCGAAGAGAAGAAAGAAGAAGCGCTCAAGGGCCGCCCCGAGGAAATCATCAAAGGAGCCCCGGTCTCCCGCATGGTTTCGGTTATCATGCGCGAGGCGGTGGCCCAGGGGGCTTCGGACATCCACATCGAACCGCTGGGAAAGCAGACTCGCGTTCGTTATCGCGTGGACGGCGTGTTGCGCATCGCGCTCACTCTTCCGGGGTACATCCATTCGGCCGTTGTCTCCCGCATCAAGGTCTTGGCCAATCTCAAGCTCGACGAAACGCGCATTCCCCAGGACGGGCGGATCACCCAGAACCTGAACGGCAAGACAATTGATTTCCGCATCTCCACCCTGCCGGTGGCTGATAACGAGAAGGTGGTCATGCGCGTCTTGGACACCTCGGTCGGCGTGCCCACGCTGGAAATGCTGGGTTTCCGGCCGGAGCACGTGGAGATCATCATGAAGGAAATCAAGAAGCCGCACGGGTTGTTCCTTATTTCCGGGCCGACCGGCTCGGGGAAATCGACCACGCTCTACACCGTGCTCAACCTGCTCAATTCCGAAGGAAGGAACATCGTTACCCTGGAGGATCCGGTGGAATATTTCATTCCCGGGGTCAACCAGTCGCAGATCAGGCCGGAGATCGGNTACACCTTCGCCTCGGGTCTGCGCTCCCTGCTCCGCCAGGACCCCAACGTGATCATGGTCGGCGAGATCCGCGACGGAGAGACCGGGGAATTGGCCGTCCACGCGGCCTTAACCGGCCACTTGATTTTTTCCACCATCCACACCAACGACGCCTTTGGTGTCATCCCACGGCTGATCGATCTGAATGTCGAACCATTCCTGCTGTCGGCCACCTTAAACATGGTTATCGCCCAGCGNCTGGCGCGCAAAATCTGNTCTGACTGCAAGTCCAGCGTATCCGTCCCCAAGGAGCTCGAGCAGACGGTNAGAAAACATCTGGACGGCATTCCGCCGGCCTACCTCCCGCCAGGCGTCTCGCCCAAAGGAGAACTGACTTTCATGAGGGGCAGCGGTTGCGACGCTTGCGGACATTCCGGCTATTCCGGCCGTTTGTCGGTGGCCGAAATCCTTCAGGTTACCGATCCGCTGCGCAACATCATTCTGGAGAAATTTAAGCCGGAAGACATTCACCGCGAGGCCGAACGGCAGGGGATGCTGACCTTAATGCAGGATGGTATACTCAAGGCGCTCGCCGGGCTGACCACTTTTGAGGAAGTTCTGCGCATTGCCCATGAATGACGACTATGGTTGCTAAAAGTAAAAAACAGGCGGACGTCAAAAAACGCGTCTTGATCATCGAGGACGACGAATTTCTGGCGGGAATCTACACCACCAAGCTGGACCTCGAGGGTTTTGATGTTTTCCATGCCGCCGACGGCGAGGCCGGCATTAAGCTGGCTAAGAAAGCGAAGCCGGATCTCATCCTACTCGACATCCTGATGCCCAAGATGGACGGTTTTGAAGTCCTCAAGGCCTTAAAAAAGGATCCGGCCACCAAGGACACCCCGACGGTGATGCTCACCAACCTGGGGCAGAAGGAAGACGTGGACAAGGGTCTGGAACTGGGAGCCGTGGATTACCTGCTCAAGGCCCATTTCGTTCCGTCTGAGACGGTTTCNAAGATCAANAAGATATTAAAGATGACCTAGCATGGAATTCACCTATTCCGCCCGCGANGCCGAGGGCCGAACGCGATCAGGCATCGTTAGGGCCGCCACCGAAGACCTGGCTACCGCCGCGCTCACCGAGCGCGGTTTTCGTGAGGTGGCCCTCCAGCCGGTGGAAGCGCCCGGAATTTTGGGTTTTAAACTGCGCCTGCCGACCAAAATTCCGCGCAAGGAACTGGTGGTTTTCGCCCGTCAGCTCTCGGTCTTGGCCGCGGCCAACATTCCCATGGTCTCGGCCCTGCGCACCACCGCCGCTCAGACCGTGCATCCCCGACTGCGGGAGATTCTGATTACCGTGGCCGACGAAGTCGAGGCCGGGTCGAAACTTTCCGATGCCCTGGGCGAACATCCCGACGCTTTCTCCGAGTTCGTGGTCAACATGATCCGTTCTGGTGAAACCAGCGGACAGCTCTCCGAAGTGCTGGAGTACTTGGCCGAACAGGAGGAAAAGGATTTCGACCTGTTGAACAAGATCCGCGGGGCTATGATGTATCCGGCCTTCATTGTCGCCGGACTGGTCGGCGTCGGCTTCGTGCTGATGGTCTGGGTCATTCCCAAACTTACCGGTGTCCTGGCCGAAACTGGGGCGACTCTGCCGGCGCCAACCCGGGCGCTAATGGCCGTTTCCGGATTCATGTCCAGTTACTGGTGGCTGATCCTGATCGGGACGGCCGCCGCGCTTATCGGCCTTAGGTTTTACATTAAAACTCCCCAAGGCCGTTATTACTGGGATAGTTTCAAGATCAGACTGCCCGTTTTTGGCGGCCTTTTCCGGCGCATTGCTTTGGTTCGCTTCACCCGCAGCATGGAGACCCTGCTTTCCGGCGGCGTGGACACCACTTCGGCACTGGCCGTGGCCGCTGATGTGGTGGGAAATGAGGTTTATAAGAGGATCATTCTGGAAACCCAGCGGGAGGTGGCCGATGGAAGTTCAATCACCGTGGTTTTCGCCCGGAGCAGCGTGGTTCCCAGCATGCTGCCGCAGATGATGGCCGTGGGTGAGGAAACCGGACGGCTTTTGGACGTCTTGAAGCGCCTGTCCCAGTTTTACACCCGGGAGATCGACAACCTGGTGGCCAACATGGTCAGTTTGATCGAGCCGCTGATCATGGTGGTCATGGGCGTGGGCGTGGGGCTGATCGTAGCCGCGGTCATCTTGCCCATGTACAGCATTGCCACGGCTTTTTAATCAAGCCGGAATCTGATACAATGNTTATTGTTCGCTTGTGGATAACTCGAAACCGAAAATGAATCTTCAACCGAAAGGGGGTGAGAGCAGATGAAAAAACAATTTAAGGGCTTTACTCTCATCGAACTCTTGGTGGTTATCGCCATCATCGGGCTGCTCTCGACCTTGGCGGTTGTCGCATTGAACTCGGCGAGGCAGAAGTCGCGGGACGCTAAGCGGGTTTCCGACATCAAGCAGATTCAGACCTCGCTGGAGCTGTTCTTTGCTGATCAGAATGGGTATCCGGGAGAAACGGCCGNTTCTGATTTGGGAACCACAAATTACGCCGTTCTCGAATCTGTCGATGGATTCGATGTTTCCACGGATCCCGATGGAACAATCTATATGGGCCTGGTGCCTGCGGCCCCGACTCCGCCTAGTCCGGTCGTTCCCTACGAATATAGTGGCTTCGCCTCGCAGGGCGGAGCGGACTGCAACACCGGAACGAGTTGCGGTTACTACACCATCACCTTCACCTTGGAAGGGAACACTGGGTCACTGCAAGATAGTACGGCTGTAGAAAATCCGGAAAATATCGTACCCAACTGTACGGCCACTCCGAACGGTATCACTTGCTTGTAGTATCAAGCCTCAAACCCCGTCCCGCTTAGCGGAACGGGTTTTTTGGTTTAGGTGGAGAGAATGGCTAATAAATGATAACATGAGCCCATGATTTTCGTTTTATTCTCGATTGTTTTCGGTCTGATCGTCGGCAGCGGACTCACGGCCCTGATTCCACGTCTGGCCGCTGATGAACCCTGGCATCGCGGCCGGTCGCACTGCCCGCGCTGCCGGCACACGCTCGCTCCGCGGGACCTGATGCCGCTGGTTTCGTTTTTTGTAAACCGCGGCCGTTGCCGGCATTGTCAGGGAGCGATCGGCTGGTTCTATCCCGGAGTTGAGCTGGCCACGGCGGCGTTGTTCGTTATTGCCCTTGTTGTCCGTTCGGGCGGAGATTTGACGCCGCTCGATGCCGCCGACAGCCGCCTGTGGCTCACCATTTTCCGCGACTGGCTGGCCATCGCGGTCCTGTTGGCCCTTTTTGGAATTGACCTAATCGCCCAGGTTTTGCCGGATGCCATCACGCTTCCGGCTGTCGGCGTTTTTTTTATCTGGAATCTGGCTTTGGGTGAAAGTCCCGGCGGATTGACCGCCGGCGCTCTTTTTGGCGCCTGTTTTTTTCTTCTCCAGTATCTGGTAAGCCGGGGCGCCTGGATCGGCGGGGGAGACATCCGCCTGGGCGCGTTACTCGGAGCCTTGGTCGGCTGGCCGGGCATCCTGCTGGCTCTTTTTTCGTCATATCTGCTCGGCGCCTCTGTTGGTTTGGGACAGATCGCCGTGGGAAGCAAATCCTGGAAGAGCCGGGTGCCTTTTGGGACTTATCTCGCCGCCGGGGGGTTATTCACTCTATTTTTGGGGGAAAAGGTGATTGCTTGGTATTTGGGAAAGATTTTGTGACGGATAAAAAAGGTTTCACCCTCATGGAGCTGCTGGTTTCGATGGCCATTTTTGGGGTCATCAGCGGACTTGTGGTGGTTAATTTTCGAGCCGGAGCGCGCGGGGACGAACTGCGGCTGGCCGCGGAGTCAGTAGCCGCCGCGCTGCGTGATGCCGAAGCTAGGACCGCGGCCGGGGTCCAGTCCTCGGCCTGCGCCGGCGGAGCCAGGGCAAATCTCCTCTGTCCCAATGGAGCGGTTGATTGTGATGAAGGCGTTTGTCTCACAAAATCTCCATCTGGCGGATACGGAGTGGCCGCGTCTCCGGGTGCTGATTCCGTGGCATTGTTTGCCGATCACAATGGAGATGGCCTGTTTCAGGATGGTGAGGATCTTCAGAATTTGCGCTTGTCGCCAACAGGAAACGTGATTATCGAAACCATCGTTCCCGATGGATTGGGAAGCGTTATTACTTTTTTGCCGCCTGCCGGAAAAGCGCTGATTAACGGGGCCGAAGCGGATCTGGAGTTTGCCGTTCTTCTCAAACATCTGGCCACTGGTTCCAGACGCAGAGTGAGCGCGAATCGGGTATCGCGATTGGTTGAGGTGACTACCCCTCCGTAATATGACCACACCCCGCGGACAAGGACTTTTGGAAATGACCGTGGCCATCGGAATAATTATCACTGGCGTGGTCGGCGCTTTGTCTATGGTCAGCGGAAGTCTGGCGGCGTCAAAACAAAGCCAAACCAGAGTGATCGCCGTGGGTCTTGCTCGCGAAGGAATCGAGGCGGTGCGGTCCATTCGCGATTCCAATTGGCTGGCCGCCCGGGCCTGGGATGATGGTCTGGTAGGCATTCTTTCCGATCGGACTGGTGTGCCGGTGATTGATCCGGCCACCGGCCTGTGGACTGTGGATTTCACGACGAATGATATCTCTGAGGCCGAGGCAATAGTCCAGCGCGGAGGGGGAGGAGGAAGCCCTAATCTTTTGCGTCAGGGTGGCGTTGCGGGCGAACCAACCATCTACCGGCGGCTCCTCTCGCTCGCGCCCATTTGCTGGAACGAGGTGACGCTTAGCGAACGGGTCATTGCCGCGCCGGAGACCGAATGCCAGGCCTTTGAGCGCGAAGCCGGAGCCGAGGTTAAAAGCCGCGTGCGCTGGGCGGTGAGCGGCCGGCCGCACAATATCGAGATTGTCGAAAGGATTTATGACTGGCGATAATAGAGGATTTTCGCTGATGGAGATGCTGGTAGTGGTAGCTATTTTTTCGACTGTCACGGTGGCGGCCACGGACATTTATCTTCTCTCCACCCGCACCCAGCGCAAAGTCGTCTCGATCGAACGCCTGGCTGGGGTGGCCCGTTCTGTGATGGAACGCATTTCTCGCGACATGCGGACCGGACGGATCGATTACGCGGCTTATCCCGGCCCAATTCCCGTCTCCGGCGGCACGCTGTCCCTCCGCGACGAGAGCGGAGAATCGGTCGCCTACCGGCTTGAAACCGACGAGGGATCCTGTCTCGGAGGACGGGCGCCGTGCGTTTTAATCCAGATCGGCGCGGTTTCGGCCCGCTTGACACCGGAGACCATCACCGCCGATGATTTGACCTTTTTTATCGCTCCGGGAGTTGATCCTTACCAGCTTGATCCTCTGACCGGAAGCTACGCGTCGGACGAGGCGCCGCGGGTGACCGTCGTCCTGTCGCTCCGAGACCAAAGCGACCCCAACGCGGCGCTGGTGACCGTGCAGACAACGGCGGTGAGCAGAACCTATGTCAGATAATAACACCAGAGGCAATGTTCTTCTTCTGTCCCTGCTGGTTCTTTCCGGAATCATGCTGGGAGGGGTGACTATAGGCGACTTGGTTCTGCGTTCCATCCGTTCGGCCAAACAGACCGACGCCGCGGCCGTCGCTTATTACGCCGCCGAAAGCGGCGCCGAGGACGCCCTGTATCATCTCCGGAAAACCGAACAGCCGCCGGCGGAACACGCTAACTTTTCGCTGGATAATGGCGCTTCGGTGGAACGGGTCACCGTCTCCGGGGAGCCGGTCATCTACGCCTCGATCGTCAAGGATTCGTTTATCGAGTTCAACCTGTTCGACAAAGGCGATCTAGCGCAACCATCAGGAGTTGAAGCGCTTCGTTTTTCCTGGGACGATGAATGCGGCGGCGCCTCCTCGATGGAACTGTCCTACGCCGAATGGACGCCCGGGGCCGCGGTGCTCTGGCCGGACACCTTTGCCAAATTCCGTTTCAGCCACGCTGTCTCGCCGGTGACTCACACCGCCTTCCGCGCGGCGGATAGATCGTATCGAGTACGTCTGCAAGCCGGCGGATGCGACGCGCAAAACATGACGGTCTCGTCCTTCTCCGACGACGCTGCCACCCTGCCCAAGGATATTCCTTCGCGCCTGACCATCACTTCCACCGCGACCTACGGAGGGACGGAACAGGCCCTGCTGGTCCGGGCGCCTCCCGATTCGCCGCTCTCCGGAATCTTTGACTTTGCGGTTTTTTCTGAATGTTCTATTGATAAGGACGGAGTGCCGGCATGTCCATGATATGACCAAAGAAGAAGCCAAGAAGCGCATCGAGAAACTTCGCCGAGAGATCGACTACTACCGCTACCAGTACCACGTACTGGATAAGACGATCATCTCCGACGCGGCCCATGATTCGCTCAAGCACGAACTCTACAAGCTGGAACAGCAGTTTCCGGAGCTGATCACGCCAGATTCTCCCACCCAGCGCGTCGGCGGCCAGCCGTTGCCCGAGTTCAAAAAAGCGGCGCACAAGACCCCCATGCTTTCCATGGAGGATGTTTTCAGCCCGGAGGAGATATCCGAGTGGGAAGCGCGTCTTCAAAGATTGCTTCCGGGGCGCGAATTTTCCTATTACGCTGAAATAAAAATGGACGGCCTGGCGGTGTCGCTTCAATATCGCGGCGGCCTCCTTTTGATCGGCGCCACCCGCGGCGACGGCCGGATCGGCGAAGACGTGACCGAGAATTTGAAAACCGTCGAAGCCATTCCGCTGCGCCTGCGAACGCCCGACGAGCGTGAGATTTCGGATTTTTTGCGAAAATTCGGCCTAGGAATGGACGAAAAGAAATTTCGACTGGCGCTAAAGTCAGGAGATATGGAGATTCGCGGTGAGGCCTACATGAAAAAGAGCGTTTTTGAAGCGCTAAACCGCGAACAGAAGAAAAAAGGCCAGGAGCCATTCGCCAATCCGCGCAACGCGGCCGCCGGGGCCATCCGCCAGCTTGATCCTAAGATCGCCTCCTCGCGGCATCTTTCCTTTTACGGTTACGCCCTGGTTACGGACGTTGGTCAGATAGTCCACGAACAAGAGCACGAGATCATGAAGCTACTCGGTTTGCCGGTGAATCCGGAGAACCGGCTCTGCGCCAATCTCAATGACGTTGAAAAATTTCACGAAGCGATCCGGAGGAAGCGCGAGAAGCTGCCTTACTGGACCGATGGGATCGTGGCGGTGATTAACGACACGGATGCTTTCAATCGTCTCGGCGTGGTGGGTAAAACGCCGCGCGGACTGATTGCCTACAAATTTCCTCCGGAACAGGCCACGACCATTGTCCGTGAGGTTCGCTGGTACGTGGGTCGGAGCGGGGCGCTCACTCCGGTCTCAGTGATGGAACCGGTGTTCGTTGCCGGCACCACGGTTCAACACGCCACGCTTCACAATATGGATGAGATTGAACGCCTCGGACTCAAGGTAGGGGACACGGTTATTTTAGAAAAGGCGGGCGACATCATTCCTAAAGTGGTCAAGGTTCTGTCCAACCTGCGGACCGGCAAAGAGAAGGCGATCCATGCCCCGACTAAGTGCCCTGTCTGCGGAAGGAGCGTGCGGCGCCGGCCGGATGAGGTGGCCATTGTCTGTGCCAATCCCAAGTGTCCGGCTAAAGGGCTGGAGTTCATGGCCAACTTCGTTTCCAAACGGGCCATGGATATCGAGGGTTTGGGATACAAGATCGTCGAACAGCTGATGGATTCCGGTCTGGTGGCTCGCCCCGGAGACATTTTCCGTCTCAAGAAATCCGATCTGACGGATCTCGAACGGTTCGGCGAGAAATCCGCGGAGAATCTTGTCGACTCGGTTGACGCCTCCCGGAACCGGCCGCTTAATCGTCTGATTATCGGACTGGGCATTCCGCATGTGGGAGATGAGACGGCGGGGGACATCGCCGGACGATTTGAAACATTGGCGCGTTTCCGCCAGGCCTCCAGGGAACAGCTCGAAGAAGTTTCCGGTATCGGAGAAGTAGTCGCCGAATCAGTAATCGAATGGCTGACCGACAAGGATCATCAAAAAATGCTCGATGATTTGCTCGAGGCCGGGGTTATGATCGAGGCCGTCCGCCGCCCCAAACATCAGCCCTTGCGGGGCATGACCTTCGTTTTCACCGGAGAGATGGAGTCCATGAGCCGGGAGGAGGCCAAGGAGAAGGTTCGTTCGCTGGGCGGCGAGGCGTCGGAGACCGTCTCCAAGAAAACAACCTATCTGGTCACCGGCCCCGGCGCCGGATCAAAACTGAAGAAAGCCGAAAAACTCGGCGCCGCCGTTCTTAACGAATCGGAATTTTTAGCGCTCATCAAACGAGGTCAGCGATAAAAATAATTTCTATGGCTGAAATCTCACTGCTTCTCACNTCNATCGTACCNACNTTCGGCGTGCTTGGCGCCGGATGGCTGTGCCGGCGGATCGGCATCTGGGACAAAAACGCGGTGGGGGTGTTGAATAGCTACGCCTATTACATCGCCCTTCCGGCGCTCATTTTTCAGAGTTTGTTGGCCTCGGGAATCGGTTCGCGGTTTTCCGTCGACGACGCCAAGATGATCGTCGGAACAACAGCGGCTCATCTGGTCGTGGTGATTCTGGCTTATTTCTTCATCTCCCGCCGCCGCGGCTTTTCTCCTGATCTCCGGGCAACGGCGCCGATGCTGTTGATTTTTGGATCGACCGCCTACCTGGGTATTCCCTACGCCACCAATACTTTTGGAGTCGCCGGCGCGTCTTATGCTTCGCTTCTTTCCGTGGCTCTGGTCGTTTCCATGCTTTTCATTTCAATTCTGATCCTGGAGCGCTATGGGCGCCCGGTCAAACGCGACGCTGTCTGGCGGAGATTCATCGAACTTCCCTTCATTTGGTCGGTAGCCGCCGGTTTGGTCTGGACGCTGGGCGGTCTGCCTCCGTTTCCGCCGTTTCTTTCGAGAACGGTGGAGGTTCTGGCCGGTTCCGCCGGACCGACGGCACTTCTGGCGTTGGGCGCCTTCCAATANGGTTTTGATATCCGGAAACGCTTGCGACCGTCAGCGGTACTTCTGGGCGCGGGAAAGGTCATCCTTCCCGGTTTTCTGACTTTTTTTATTCTCTCCGCTCTCGGTCTTAGTGGTCTGCGTCTGGCCGTGGGCACGGCTATGGCCTCGGTGTCGGTTGCCGTTACCGCTTTCGTTCTGGCTGATCAGTATCGCGTTGGACGCGAGACATCCGCCGCCACCCTTGTTTTTTCTTCGATTTTTTCGTTCCTGGCNCTTTCGACGATTTCCTGGCTTTGGATTTCTACNGATGTGTTTAAATGAGAGAAGTGGTAAAATAAGGTCGTAATGAAGATAACGGAGCAACAAATCGAACATCTGGCCGACTTGGCGCGGATTGAATTGACTGACGTCGAGAAGGTCAAATTCGGGAGCCAACTCTCGGCCATTTTGGGTTACGTCAACAAGCTTAACCAGTTGGACACCGAAGGCGTTCCGGCGACCTCACAAGTTACCGGACTCCTCAATGTCTGGCGGGAGGATCACATCGAGGGTTGTGAACCAGCCGCGCGGGAATTGATCGTCGAGAATTTTCCCGATAGGCAAGAAAATCTGGTCAAAGTCAAAGGAGTTTTTAAAGCAACGCCAGAGGAATTTTAGTCGTTTGTTGTTGTATGAAAGATAAATTTCTAGTTCAAACAGCCATAGGGGCTGTCGTTTACGCGGTAATCGTCGCTTTGGCCCACGTCGTTTCCGGCGTCCCGGCTAACTGGCTCATTGATCTTTCCGGTTTGGCGGCCTTTGTCATCGGATTGATCGCCTCTAGGGCCATTGTCAGTTTGTGACCGCTTTGAATGAATTGACGATTCGCCAGGCCCACAACGGGTTGGTGAAAAAAGAATTTACCTGCCTGGAACTGGCGCGGGCCTGTTTGGCGCGCATTGATGGAACCAATGACGATTTCAACGCTTTTTTGGAAGTATTCGCGGATGAGGCCAGCGAGCAAGCAAGACGAGTCGACGCCAAGATTATCATCGGCGGGGAAGTCGGGCCGCTTGAGGGCATTCCTTTGGCCGTCAAGGACAATATCCTCATCCGCGGCAAACGATCGTCATCAGCATCAAAGATTCTCGAAGGATATGTCGCGCCCTACGACGCGTTTGTCATCGCCAAGCTTCGCGCGGCCGGAGCCGTCTTCCTGGGCCGGACCAACATGGATGAATTCGCCATGGGTTCATCCACCGAGAACTCCGCTTACGGTCCGACCAAAAATCCCTGGAATCCGAAACTGGTTCCCGGAGGTTCGTCCGGCGGTTCGGCCGCGGCCGTGGCCGCCGACATGTGCCTGGCGGCGCTGGGATCCGACACCGGCGGCTCGGTCCGTCAACCGGCGGCGCTTTGCGGAGTGGTCGGGCTCAAGCCCACTTACGGATCGGTTTCCCGCAACGGGCTCATGGCCATGGCCTCCTCGCTGGACCAAATCGGATCACTGACAAAAACGGCGGCCGACGCCCGGATCGTTTTTAAAGCCATAGCCGGGGGGGACCATTGGGATTCCACCGCGGTTCCGGATCGCCACAATCGCGAAAAGACCGACGTAAAAGGTTTGCGTGTCGGCGTTCCCAAGGAATTTTTCATCGAAGGGATGGACGCCGAGGTGGAAAAAGCGGTGCGGGAGGGAATTTCCAGACTGGGAGAAATGGGAGCGACNATCAAGGAAGTNTCCCTTCCTCACAGCGATTNTGCCCTGGCCGTTTACTATATTCTGATGNCGGCTGAGGTTTCTTCAAACCTGGCGCGCTTCGACGGGGTGCGTTACGGACGGCGCGAAGCAGGCGACANCTTGCGGGAGGTCTACGGCCGCACCAGGGCCGCCGGTTTCGGTGCCGAGGTCCGCCGCCGCATCATGCTCGGCACGCACGTTCTGTCCACCGGTTATTACGACGCTTATTACAAAAAAGCCCAGCAGGCGCGCACTTTGGTTCGCAACGACTTCTCGCGCGTCTTCGAGGAAGTTGACCTGCTGGCCGCGCCAACGACACCGACCGTCGCTTGGCCGATCGGGGAAAAATTCGAAGACCCGCTGACCATGTATCTTTCGGACATCTATACGGTTTCAGCNAACGTCGCCGGGATACCGGCCGTCTCTGTTCCTTGCGGTTTCAAGGATGGTCTGCCCATCGGGCTTCANCTTCTGGGCCGGCCGTTCGGGGAGGAAACCATTTTATCTGTNGCTGAATCGTACGANCAGGTTTCCGACTGGCTGAAGGAAAAACCTGCTTTGTAATCAGTGTCATTATGACTGCATCGCGAATCGCCGTAGAGAACATTTGGACGAAAGAAATCAAGGCGTTGAAATCGGTCCGCGCCTGTCCGCGCTGTTTCGCCGTCTACTACGACAAGCACTGGCACTCCTGGCAGACCTCGGGACGCGCCGGGGATTTTCTCCGAGGAAAGACCGTCGAACACATGCTCTGCCCGGANTGTACTTACGCGGTCACTGGACACCANGGTGACACCGGTTGGGAAGGGGANATTCAGCTTTTCAATCTTGGAGAATTGAAAAACGAAGTTCTGCGTCTGGTGGACAATATAGCCAGACGAGCGGCACGAATGGATCCGGAGGATCAGATCATCAAAATCGAGGAAAAGGGGCCGTGTCTGCGCATCCGAACCACCGAAAACCGTTTGGCCACGCGCATCGGCAAGAAGATCAACGAATCGTACAAAGGCGGAGATCTAAAGATAATTTTTTCGCATGAGGACGAGCCGGTGCGGGTCGTCTGGACGGCTCCGCCGACCAAATCATGACTTCCATAAAACAACGTGCCGGTGACCTGCGGCGTTTACGCCAGATTGTCGTCGAACTTTGGGTCGCCGGGTTCGACGCCTTTTTGGATGATTTGGAGCTTAAGCGGATCGTGCCGTTGCGAACGCGTTTGGGTCGAGCCCTCTCTGTCGAACGACGGGCGCATTTGGAAAAGCCGCCGCAAGTGCGCATTCGGGAAACTATGGAACGGCTCGGGCCGACGTTCGTGAAGTTCGGGCAGATGCTTTCGCTCCGCGCCGATCTTGTTGGTGAGGAATATGCCCGGGAGTTTTCTAAGCTTCAGAGAGCGGTGCCTCCTTTTCGAGCCGCGCAAGCGGCTCAAGTCATCCGTGAAGAGCTGGGCAAGCCGCCGGAAAAAATTTTCAAAGAATTCGACAAGAAGCCCTTTGCCGCCGCCTCGCTGGCTCAGGTGCATCGGGCGCGATTGCGAAACGGTAAAAAGGTAGCGGTCAAGATTCAGCGACCGTCAGTACGGGCAACGGTCGAGAACGACATCCATATCCTGCTGCTTCTGGCGCACTTGGCCGAGCGGCACGTTCCGCAGCTACGGACCCTTCGTCCGGTCCGGCTGGTCAGGGAGTTTGCCGACTGGACTTTGCGCGAACTGGATTTCACCGTGGAGGGCGGTCAGATTGACCGCTTTCGGGCCAACTTCGCCGATGAGGAGGGGGTGCGCGTCCCCCTGGTTTATTGGGACTATACCGGCAAGCGGGTGCTGACCATGGAGTTTCTGGATGGCCTTCAACTCGACGATCTGGCCGGATTGCGCCGGGCCAAAATCGACCGAAAGGAACTGGCCGAAACAGGAGTGCGTCTGGCGCTCCGCCAATTTTTTATCGATGGTTTTTTTCACGGCGATCCTCATCCCGGAAATTTCACGGCCCTTCCGGGAAACAAGCTGGGCATGATGGATTTTGGCATCGTCGGCACCTTGCCCGCTGATCTCCGGCTTGAACTCGTTTCCGCTTTCATCTCTTACAAGAATCGAGATACCGAAGCTTACACCAAACATCTTTTGGATCTGGCCGAAGTGACCAAAGAGGCCGATGTCAGGGGTTTCTCCGCTGAAGTCCAGCGGATCATCAACAGGGTGATCTACGGACCACTCAAAAAAAAGGGAATCTCCGACGCTTTTTATCAGGTAGTCACCTCTGGAGCCCGGCACGGCGTGTATTTTCCGACCGATCTGGTTCTTTTGGGAAAGTCGCTCTTGACCATTGAAGCCGTTGGACTCAAGCTTCATCCGGGATTCGATCTCGACGCCGCCCTCGAACCCTTTCTTTCCACGGTCATCAAGTCCGAGCTTTCTCCCAGGCGTTTGGCGCAACAGGTGGAAAACAACGCCTTTGACGCCTTGTCCCTGGCGCGAACTCTTCCCGAGCACACCCTGAAATTGCTGAAAAAAATCGAGACGGGAAATCTGGAAGTCAAACTGGATTTGGAAGAACTGCGGGATCTAAAACAGGAATTCGACCGTCAGAATGATGACCGCATTCTGGCCTTGGTAGTCACCGCCCTGTTTATCGGTTCGGCGGCGGTATTACGCCTTGAGACCTTTACGCTTCTCGGATGGTCGCTGGGCCGAATCGGTTTTGTTTTGTCGATTGTTCTTTTTCTTTGGCTGGTTTATAGAGTCAGAAAACAACCGCGTTGACGATGATTCCTTATTTTCAAATAGTTTCATTCGAGATCGGGCCCCTGACAGTCTATGTCTGGGGCCTGGCGGTCGCTTTGGGTTTTCTCCTGGCCACGGCCATTGCCCGGGCAAGAATCGAGAGAAGGGGACTCTCCGGCGAGGCGGTAACCTCATTGGCCGTTTGGATCATCATTGGTTCTGTGATTGGCGCCCGGCTGGTTCACGCCGCGGCCTATCAACCGGAGATATATCTGGCCGATCCCTGGGAGATATTTCGCGTCTGGAACGGCGGCCTTTCGTCCACCGGTGGTTTTCTGGGCGGAACGGCGGCCGCTTTTCTTTTTTTCCGGCGGCGGCTCTTGCCACTTCCGTCCTATGCTGACGCGGTCATTACCGCCTTTCCTTGGGGATGGGCCGTGGGCCGGCTGGGCTGCTTCCTGACTCATCTCCACCCCGGCCTTCGCTCTGATTTTTTCCTGGCCGTTCGATTTCCCGACGGCCCGCGCCTGGACATGGGGTTGATTGAAATCCTGAACGCGCTGGGAATGGCGGTAGTGATAGCGCTGACCCGCCGCTGGTTTAGGCGGGACGGGCAGGCGGTGATGATCGGCATTGCCTGGTACTCGATTGTCAGATTTCTGACCGATTTTCTTCGAGCCGACGATCTGCCGATGTCGGATATCAGATATTCCGGATTGACCCCGGCGCAGTACGCGATGGTTTTGCTTTTTGTCGTCGCTGTTATCATTTTTCTTCGCTCGCGAAAACGCCCTGCCGTTTCCTATGTCCCATAAGTTTTTGGCCGTTGCTTTCGTTTCCGGAATGTCGGTGATGGCCCTGGAGATCACCGCCTCACGGGTAGTCGCCCCTCATTTTGGAGCGTCCATTTTCGTTTGGACCAACGTCATCGGCGTCATCATGATTTCCCTGGCCGCCGGTTACGTGCTCGGTTCGCGTCTGGCTCGGATGGGCGCGGGTGAGAAGGCGCTTAGCCGGATGCTGGCCGGAGCGGCTCTTTTCGCCCTGGTTGCTCCGCTTGCCGCCAGCCCTCTGTCTAAATTCCTGATTCTTGATGTCCTATCCCAGGGATCGGGCCTGTTGGTCGTTTTTGTCGGATCGTTCGCGGCCATTGTCATTCTTTTCGCCGTTCCCATAGTACTGCTGGGCGCGGTCGGGCCGGTGGTTATCTCCGTCCTTACCCGCCAGGGTGCCGATGCCGGCGAGGTTGCCGGCAGGGTCTTCGCTATTTCAACCGCCGGAAGTCTGATTGGAACTTTCATCCCGACCCTGGTGACCATTCCGCTTCTGGGAACCGGAGCGACCATCGCAATTTTTTCAGGAGTGCTTATTCTTACGACTTTCGTTTTTCTGGGAGGAAAGAAAACGGCTTTGCTCGCCCCAGCCATTCTAATCCCCGGCCTTTTTTCGACTGTCCACGCCAACGCGGTTCTTGAGCGTGAGACGCCCTATCAATATGCCATGGTCATCCGGAGAGGCGATGAAGAGTTCCTGCGGACCAACGAGGGCATCGCCGATCAATCAATATATCGCCACGACACCGCACTTACCGGCAGTTATTGGGACCAGATGATGTCG
>C687J35174_10002804_pt1 | contig 24342 bp, 19 predicted proteins | sample RifCSPhighO2_01_FD_35174 | JGI IMG/M metagenome (IMG submission 35174) | reverse complement strand
AGATTTGAAAAAAGAGGTAAAAGGATACGTACGTTTGAGACGCTTGAACAAAGAACTCCTAAAGCAGGATTCACCCTAATTACTCATGGATTTGACATCGGAGATGATCCAAAACTCCCCCAATGGGTTGATGCACTTGCGCAAGATATACGACTTGAAATTGCTGCTTCCTATCTATTTCCCGGAGCCCCAGAATACATCGCACGATTTAATCTCGAGCTTACTCAAAAAGACAACAAAATAATCCCTCGATGGGATTATAGTCGCTACAAGAATCCTTACGCTTTGGGACAATCACCGTTGGACTATGATTTAAAAGATTCTTTCCAAGGAGAGGCAGTGATAACACTTGATTGGTCAGCAATTGCAAGCGTTGGAGAAATAACAACTAATCAGCTAGGAAAAGTTGTCGCAGATTTTTTTCTTAATGAGGACTGGAATCTTGCAAGACAATTACTTTCTTCAGACATACATCTTATCGGACATAGCAGAGGAGCTTCTCTTGTGGGAGCAATCGCAGAAAACCTCGGAAAAGAAGGAATTTTTGTTGATCAGCTCACTTCTCTTGACGCACGGCCAATTCTAGGAGATTATGGTTTTTTTACAATTCCTAAAGAAGTTCCTGCAAATGTTATCTTCGCCGACAGCTACTATAGAAAATTTAGCCCGCTAAGTTCTAGTGTTGCCGGAACTTTTCAAGCAGACTTAAGCGATATTGTAAATAACGGAGCCTATGTTAATATTCCTCCGCTCGGAGAATTTATTGGCGCACACTCAAATGTTCATCTCTGGTATCAAGGAACAGTCAAAAGAACACAACTTATTTCCGACGGAGCAATCAATGATTTTGATAGTCAAGCGGCAGAATGGTACACAAATTACGATCAAGGATCATCCGGATTTCAATTAAGTAGCGGGCTTACTAATAATCGACCAATAAGTGGAATTACAAACACTATCCCGTTTCTTTCAGGCAGAGGAGTAAGAAAACCAATAATCGTAGCAAATGAACATCCCACTATTTTCATTCAAGATAATCCTTTTCTTATAACAACCAAAGGAATTCCTATACCTTTGAGCGCACAAATTATTGATAACACAAAAAATGTCACAATCACCGTCGGGATAGACACAGATACTAATCCATATAACGGAGTAGTAGAAGGAACAAAACAATTTCAGACAAAAGACTTAAGTGATAAACTAGAAACAACAATCGATACAGAAACATTATCAGATGCATCCCCCTACTATGCTTTTGCAAAAATCGACGACGGACAAAGAGTAGTCTATGATTATAATCAAAACCCGCTAACAATTGTTCCAAATCAAAGAACAACCGATTTTGCAACAAAATTATTTACCATCGATAAAAATCAAGCAAATCCAAGTGATCAAATACAAATCGACTTTGAATTTGAAACAAAAACCCTTACCAATCAAGAAGGTACACTAGAAGTATATCTTTCAACAGATCAATTTATCGACGGCAAAGATTACATACTTTCACAAATTTCTTTTCAAACAGATCCACAAACACAATCTATCTCAGACACTCAAACAGTTTTTCTTCCCCCACAATGCAATGATTTTTGGCAGGGAGATGCAACCTATTATGTAGGGGCTATAGTAAATAGAGCAGATATTTTTAGAGAAATTGCCGGATTTAATAACGCGAATCAAGGAGAAGGAATCGATATACAGCTACTTACTATTCTAAACACCTGCCCCTCACAACCTCAAATCAAAGTAAGTCCGCTTGAAGATATAGTAACCTTCGAATCACGCTCATTAAGTCAGATAACACTCACACTAACTAATCAGCCGACAGATTCTGTTTTGATTAAAGCGTCAGTCACCGACGAGTCAGAAGGAACAATTAGTCCATCACAAGTTCTGTTCACAAAAGAAAACTGGCAAATTCCTCAAGCGTTTACCCTAACCGGAGTTTTAGACTCAATCACCGACGGAGATCAAAATTATTTTGTGGAGCTTAGATCACTAACTCAAGATCCCTCTTATCAAGGATTATCACAAAAGATAGAAGTAACAAATAATGATCTAGGAGCCTTTCCCTGGCAAAACCCGCTCAATCCAAATGATACTGATGGAGACGGATACATTGTTCCACTCGACGTTCTGCGCATTATTAATTATCTTAATAGTCCTGTTACTTCAACCGATGCATTTCTTGATATAAATAACGACCAATTTATTTCCCCGCTTGATGCACTCATTGTTATTAATTATCTCACTAAAGATACACTGTCTAACACAGTCATCCAATCAATATCTCAAGAGCCAAAAATCAGCCAGGATGTATACCAGAATAACACTCAACAGCAGGTATACTTACCACTTTCCCCGCAATTAGTTGATCAAGCAATTACTCAAATGGTGCAAATAAGCGCCATTCCGAGAAATCAAAAACAAAAAACAATACTTTCAGAAAATAAAAAAGATCTTTTTTCCCTCGGTGATTTACTTATTGAATCAAAAGACAGTCTATGGTATAAAGAAAAATAACAGCCCAATCATCAGTAATCATCACAGAAATATTTATATACTTCCACCTTGTTTTTCTCTCATGTTTGACCGAATAAAAAGAGCGTTCTCATCTAACGACAATGACTCTGAATACATTGAAATTGATTTAAGCAAAGAAACAAAGAAGTCAAAAGTCCTTGTAAGGCCTTTTGTGCTCAAAAGTTTTGAAGACGTTACCGAGATTCTCAATGCTTTACGAGAAGGATATACTATTGCAGTGATTGATATAAAACAATTGCGCGCTAAAGACATAATTGAACTAAAAAGAGCTATTTCTAAGATAAAAAAGACTGCAGATGCACTTGAAGGAAGTATTGCTGGCTTTGGCGAGAATATAATTATTGTGACCCCGCAGTTTGCACATATTCATAAAGCTCCTGCAGACAGAAAACAGCCTGAAGGCATGATGTAGATAGGCAAAAAGTGTTCAATTTTTGTTCTAAAAAATAATCAATTGGTTTTAGATTTTAGGTAAAATAGACCAAATCAAAAAAAACTAAAAAATAATTTACCGACGGTAAAAAATATTTTTTCATCTAAAAAGAGTACTAAAATACTATACGTTTCAAAACCACAAAATTTAAAAAGGTGTTATAACTACAAAATGATATCAAATGAAATCAAAATTACTAACATTGGTTGTAATGGCTACAATTTTATCACTAGTAATGGTGAGTGCAGCAGTTACTTTTAATACAGTTACCGGTAGTTCACAAAGTGTAAATCCAGGTGCTCAAGCTTCATTATCATTTTCTTTAAAGGAATCAGGTCAAGGAACTATAACTAATCTTGAATTAGACTCTCCTTTGATTTTATCAGGTTGCTCACAGACATTGAGTCCAGCAATCACCGTTTCTGGTTTACCTGCTAGCCTTAATATTAATCAACAAAGCGGAACAATAACCGTTACATTCACGGTTTCACAAGCTCAAGCAGCTTGTTCTTACACTGGTGATCTAACACTCAGAGGAACTTATGGAACAACTCCTTACACAAATACACAGCCAATCACACTTATCGTTACTCAGAAACCTTCTCTGTCTGTTTCTTCAGCAACAGTATCAGAGTCTCAAAACTCAGCAACACTCACTATAACAAATACCGGTAACAAAGATTTAGATGCAGTAGCAGTTACTATAAGTTCACTTACTGGCGCAACATTCACCATTAATCCACAAACAATTGCTTCAGTACAAAAAGGGCAGTCGCAATCAGTAACTATTGATGTTACAAAATCTTCATCACTAGGGGTTGGTTCAAATATAGTTACAGTAACAGCAACAGCAAGCGATGGAACAAAAGGAGAAGGAAAACTTACTATTAATAAAAACTTTTGTGAAGCAGGAGAAAAAGGAAACGACCTTTCAATTTCAGATATACAAATAGATAATAGCGACGGTGACGACGAAGAATGGGGTTCACTAGACAAGATAACATTAGAAATAACGGTTGATAATGAAGGAGATGATAAAATATCTGATGTGTACGTTGAAATTGGATTATTCAATCAAGCAGGAAAGAACATAATTAAAGATATGGATGATCTCAGTGATGAAGAAGTAAAACTAGGAAGCATTCAAGACGGAGATGAAGACACTGCACTCTTTGAGTTCACCGTACCTGCAGATTTTGAGGACGAAACATACAAGCTAGTTGCTAAGGCATACAGTAAAGATCTAAAAGAATCAACTATGTGTACTTCACAATCAGCAGATTTTGACAATGATTTCTATCAATCAATTGACGGACAAAGAGAAACTGATGAAGAGAAACACATTGTTTTTAATAATATTCAGACAACTCCAAGCCAAGCACAGTGTGGTGAGCGTGTACAAGTAACAGGAGAAATATTCAACATTGGCGATGAAGATTATGAAGATCAAGTAAAAGTAACTGCATTTAATACTGAATTAAAAATTAACACAGAAAAGATAATCAGACAGGATTTTGATCAAGGTGATTCAGAGTTAGTTGATTTTGAATTTGATATCCCTACAGATGCTGCTCAGAAAGTCTATGTAATAGAATTTAGAACCTATTACGATTATGACGAAGATGACGATGATTATAGTCTAATATCCGATGAAAGATTTACTACTTCACTTCGAGTTGAAGGTAATTGTAATCCAAATGGTACTCCTACTGGAAATACCAATGCACAAATAACTGCAGAACTAGACAGTGAAACGCCGCAAGCAGTTGCAGGACAGCAGGTTATTGTTAACGCAGTGGTGAAAAACAATGGAAATACACAAGCAACCTATGCAATTGGTGTTGATGGAAATACAGGATGGTCAACAGTAACTTCAATAGAGCCAAGACTTTTAACACTTGCTCCGGGACAATCAGGAGAAGTAGGAATTGTTCTTGCAATAAATACTGATGCAACCAGCGATCAAGAGTTTACCATAAGAGCAAATAGCAACGGAGTTACCACAGAACAAAAAGTAGTACTTGCAATTCAGCCTGCACAGCAAACAAGTTCAGACTTTGGACCTGTAGTTGATCATATTAAAGAAAACTGGTTCATATATTTAATAATCCTGGTGAATGTGGTACTGATTATTGCAATAATCTTAGTAATCAGAAGCATGGTTACTCCAACACGACCAGCAATGTAATTTTTGTTGCTACAAGTTTTACTCATTTACAGATTTTCTTCATATTCTATTTGGAAGCTTAAAAAATACTTGCGACTTACTGCAAAGTAATATCGGTGAACTATGATTTTTTATTGCGAACAAAAAACTGCATACTTTAGTGTGCAGTTAGCTTCTCGTGAGAAAAAAAGTTTTTTCTTTGACTCTTCCAAATCCTCACAAACCACACTCTTTAGGGGATGGTACAAATCAGAAGGATTTGGTGATTTTATAAGTAACTATTTAAATCTATTACCATTTATTTGACAATGGTAAAAAAACCGAACAAAAAAGAGCGGCTTTTTGAAATAACAGTACGGTATATTTGTTTGCTCATCTGTGCAGCATTTATGTTGCCGTTGCTTTACAAAATATTCACTCCGCTCACCATTTTTTTTTCAGCAACATTGCTAAAAGTGTTCTATCAAGTAACCATCGCTGATACAATTATTGCACTAAATGCAACAACACTCGTTCAGATAATCCCTGCGTGCGTCGCTGGTTCAGCATATCTTTTATTAGTATTACTTAATCTCTCACTTCCCCTTTCATTTAAACAAAGATTTTTATCGCTTCTATTTGGATTCTCGCTTTTTTTTCTTGCAAATATACTAAGAATTGTAATTTTGGCAATACTTTATTATCATAAATCTTTATTTTTTAACTCAATACATCTCACACTTTGGTATCTAGCAAGTACGCTTCTTGTCATCGGAATATGGATATTAACGGTATATGTTTTTGCAATAAAGAACATACCGCTCTACACAGATGTGACCTATTTAGTAAAGATGACAAGAAGTAAATAATTTTTTGCTCCGTTTCATCACAAAACCCTCCAGGGGTTTTTATACTCCACACTAAAGTGTGGAGTTTGTTTTGGGTTTTGAGATTCCCAAAAAATCTATGCTAAACTATCCACCATCTAAAGATAGTGGATTTTTTTAGGATTAATAAAAAGATAAATCAAAACAATCACTAAACAAAAAGTGAGTACAAGTAATGTAGCAATACCCAGATTTTCTTCTATAAGTTGTTGATTTCCTCCAAACAAATACCCTAAAGCTAATAATATAAGCACCCATATTCCAGAGCCAAGCACCGTATAAAAACAAAATCGCCACCTATGCATCCTGCCAAAACCAGCAGGAAGAGAAATAAGTTGGCGCACGACCGGTAGTAATCTTCCAACAAAGGTAGTTATCTCTCCATGATTCTCAAAATAAGCGTCAGTGTTTTTCAAACTATCTTTACTGATGAAAAAAAATTTACCATAACGATCAACTAATTTATCAACTACTCTTCTTCCTAAATAAAATGCAAAATAATAATTAAACAATGCTCCTGCTAAACTCCCCAGCACTGCACAAATAAATACCAGAAAAAAATTGAGTTCCTCTCGCTGAATTAAAATTCCTGCCGGAATTAAAACCGCCTCGCTAGGAAAAGGAATAAAAGAACTCTCAATAGTCATCAAGATAAAAACTCCGAAATATCCAGAAAGGTAGATAAGACTTACTAATCCCTCAATACCTGCATGAAAAAGATTTGACAGGGTCATTGCAAAGAGTACTTGCGTGCATATTCTTCAAGAACACTCAGGATTACTCTTTCACTAACATCAATAACCTCGCAATTCTTGAACTGCAACTCATAACAACTCGGTCCAAGTTCATTTATTGCAGTTTCATTTCCATCAGTCACAACAAAAACAGTATCAAATCCGTCGTCGTGGCACCAGCGTGAGAGCGCTCCGTGCTGTGCAGCATATGCTTTATCAGTATACGCAGGAACTACTGCAAAGCCTGAATCTTTTAAAAATCCAGACAGAGTTGCCATAGCAATAACAGTATCCCCCTCGCACATTTCCATAAACGGGTTTAGTGAAATATAAGCCGTTCCGTACTTATTTCTGTCTATTGCAAAATAAATTTTGTTATCTCGAGTAGTAACAGGAATTTTTGCGAGGTCGCGCGGATCGTTTCTTAAATTAACTGCATAAGTACCAACTGCGTTTCCTGTCGGTCCCATAACCGGAAACTGCGTCGAGTAAAAAGTAAGATCTCCCAGTTTAGTCTTTTGAAAGGTAAGTCCTTGATAATCAAAATTGTTAATAAAATTAGTAATGATAAAAGGGATTCCAACAATAATAATAATTAGCCCAACCATAAGAAAAAAAATCCATTTCATTTGAGAATTTTGCAACGCAAGATTAAGATCTCTTTTCTCTTTAGAATAAATCTCCTCATCTTTATACATCTCTGCATCTTTTTCATCCATTATACCAAAAAGAAAAAACCCCTTTTAAATCTTCTCAAATTAGAGTATATATGATTTATACATCGAAAAGATCAAATAAAAATGCATCAGTATATTTTGCAAGTGAAGCACGCGGAGCAACGATAAAAACACAATTGTTTTCACTATAAATAGAAGGACTAACTGATTCTTTAAAAACAATAATATGATCATTACAATCTTTAATAGGAAAGTTTCCTTCACAGATTGTTCCAGTTAGACAAGCTCTGCTCGTTCTCAATAATAAAAAACGTATATTTCGATCTATTTCTCCCAGTCCTTCTCCGTCCCCTACATAATAGAGCGGTTGATTAGTATAGCGGGAAAGAGAATAATCAAGGGGCGAAGTAATTCCTTCAGCGGCTAATTCTTGAGGATTATAAAGCGTAGCAAATTGATTTCCACCAATGGTAAAATACCAAAAATAACCATCGCTGCTAAACTCAGTTCCTTGATAAGTAATACGCTCTTGTACACTTGAATCTTCATTCGAATAATCTATAAAAGCAAAACTTGCAGTGCTAAACACCATAAGAAAAATAAGAAATATTCCCATAGCAGATCGACTAAATTTTTTCTTTCTTAATTTTTCAGCTTCGCTTGCTATTTTTTTCATACCTACAAGTATACGAAGGGGTTTAAATAATTTATGAAAAAAGAAAAAAAAAGAAAAAAATAAAACAAAAATTTATGCACTTGTGATTGGATAGACTTGTTGAGTACCGATATCAGTCATTGCACCTTCAAGCACTTTTTTAACAGCGTTTTCAGTGTCTGCTGACTCATATCCAGCAACTAACAATGCAGTCTTACTATCACTGTATGGCGAAACAACACTCTTAATGATATATTGTCCAACACCAACACCAGTCTTTTCAGTAAAAGCACTTGTACAAAGTGGAGAATCACTACCTAAAATTTTGGCAGCAACCATATTAATACAGCTTCCTCCAACAACGAACAAGTTCTTTCCAGCAACAGAAGTAACTTCAGTATCTTTCACAATCATAACCTGTCCACCACTTCCTGAGCTTGTTGAGCCAGGAGTAATTGAAGCAGATTCTTCAGCAATAGCAACATAAGCAACAACCTGATTATCAGGATAGCTTATTCGTGCAGTAGTTTGGTCTGAGTCACCCTTATTTAATTCAGTAAGTGTTCCCCAGAAGTCAACGTCTTGATACAAATCATTATTAGATTCTAATCTGATTTCATTACCAAGATCATTGTCATTACCCCACGTTCTTATAACATCGCCAACACCGATTCCAGCACTGTCTCCATCATAACCAGCATCAAGTGTTACCACTAATGCTTCATAGTTACTTGAATCATCTTTTTCTTCAAAGATGATTAAAGCAGGCCGAAGGATTTCAATACCAGGTGCAGGATCTACAAGTCTCACTCGAACCTGATCTTGTGTTCCAGTTGCATTAACAGTGTAAGTTAATCTTCCTGAAGTGAAAGTAAATCCACTACCAGCAAGACTTGTGTTGACTACATTAACTGTACTTCCACCACTAGTAAAATTCCAAGTATCTGATACTCCCGCATCATCTCCTTTAATAATACTTGTTACACTAGTATAACCATCTCCATCGGGAACACTAATGTCTGTTAAAGCATTTGTTCCGTCCCATATAGTTAAGTTGGTTATTGTTACTGGTTCATAGAATGCAAGTTTTGCTCCCTTAGATGTTACAATCGTCGGGTATAAAATCATTGCTTGACCAGAACTTTCAGGATAGTTTACACGTACCTGCATAGCTTTACTGTTCGAGCTTGTACTCGCTCCAGTGTAAGTAAGAGTGTACGTTTTACCTTGTTCGGTAGCCGTAACTGTTCCCTCACTATCAGCTTTGAACGTTGATGATTTTCCAGAAAGTACATTTCTCAAGGTTATTGAGTCATCAGAAGCAGATGAAGACGAACTATTTGTAATCTGTGTAACTTCATACAAACCTCCTTCTTTATCATTTGCTAAGACAACGTACCCTGATTGGTTTACTTGTTGCTTTTCAGCAGTAACCAGTAAATCACTATCACTGTCAGACAAATCCATAGCCGCAGAGTTATTATAAACCCAAGTAACTGAAATAGGTTCAGTTCCATCATGGCTTTGAAGTGTTACAATCATCTTGTCACTACCAGAATTTTTTACCAAAATTTCTTCTCGATCAGTACCAGCAATTGGGATACTTATTCCAGAGAAGTCTGTCTTAAGTGTCCCAAAGATTGGGTCAACATAAGATTCTCCAGGAACAACAGCATCAGTTTGACTATCTTTTGCAGCAACCATAAATTGTATCTTTGAGATATTATGGGTGCTTGCAGTAGCTGTACCAGCAGTATCGAGGAAAACAACGTGCGTTCCGTCTAAAATATCTTCATCAGTACCCACTTTAACAGAAACACCGTTCTGAAGTGTGATTCGTGAAGAACCAACAGAGACTGAAGCAGACAACTTTAAGTTAGTCTCGTCAGCAGTATCAACTGCTACTTCTAGGCCCTGTAATTTTTTAGAAGAAGCCTCGCTTATTTCCTTTTGATCTGAGTTTCCAGCACTATCAGTAACTTTAATCGTAGCAGCACTATCACTTGCAGAAACTAGTTCTACAGTGTAAGTACTTCCATCGATAGTCACATCTGCAGTAGGATTGTCTGTGCTCAATGATATCTTTTCAGATGACTTGAACAATACCAATTTACTAGCAGTAGTAGCTGCTCCAACTGTAAACTTTTGACCAAACAAATCTAGGTCTTCGCCGACAGAATCAGCGTGAGAAAAGTTGATCGCAGAATCAAAAGCAACTGTTGCATTGTACAAAAAGTTAGTTTGTGCATTTGTTCCTAATGAGATACCAATTTGAGGATCATCACTATCAGAAGGTTGTTTTGCAAAATCAATCTGATTTGACCCAATATACAATCTTTGCGTATATTGAACTGAAGAAGTTCCATCAAATGTACCGTCAGCAAGAATAGTTGGCAAATCAGAAGCAGCCAAAGTATCTCGTACAGTTCTTAACGTATTGTTTAAGAATAACGGAGATGAACTTGTGTACAAGTCTGCAACTTCTCCAGTTGAAGAAGGTCCAGAACCTGAACTACCGCTTGTAACTAAACTGCCTAATTTTTGCTGAACATTAATCGCATTAGTAACATCGCTTATCGCAGCGTTAGCTCCATATACTACAGCTCCATCAGCAGTACCACTGCTAACAAATGGTGTAGGATAGCTTGCCGCAGCAGCGAAACCAATAGTACTTGATAGCATAACTGCACTTGTAAGTACAGACGCTATTTTTTTAAAATTAAACATATTTTTCTAACCTCCTTTCAACAATCATACACATTATCTATACCTTTTTTTTGTTAGATACTTCTTTTCTGTAATCACTCTTTGTAAACACTGTGTTATCTGGCCAGTTAACCATGTTCTTATCGAACAATATACCATAAAATTAATTTTGTTTTATAAATCTTTCTAATATTATCTCAAAAAAGGATGGTTATTTGATAGTTTATTTATAAATAGTAGTATGTCATTATAAAATAATTACAGATACTTCTCTGTTAAAGAAATAAAATTTTTATAGTCAATTCTACAAACGGTATTTTTCTAAACATATATGTTTATTATTAAACCCTATTGATAATATATATCTTCTAGATATATGGTAAAATTTATATACTATTGATATTTATAGGATTTGTTTAGTTATGACAGATAAAATTATCAAATCAAGACAAATAACACTCACTGAAAAAGAGGGGACCTTTTCAGCCCTGTTTAAAAGGATAAAAGGAGACAAAAAGTCTGAGGTATCCGTACTAAGACAACTACTAAGTAACGAAAAAGCAAAACTTCTCCATATCTGTAAAACAAAAAAACCTGATTCAATCTACAAGCTTGCAAAGTTATTGGGAAGAGATTTTAAGGCAGTACGACACGATATAAAATTACTGGAACAGTATGGATTTATTGAACTTATAGGTTCTCATAAACAAGGAAGAGAAAGATTAATGCCTGTAGTAGATGTAGACCAAGTAGTAATCACAATAAATATCTAAGAATCTAGATTAGATCATCTTACTCCGCAGCTTGCTGCGGATGGGTGGTTAATTACACTTCTTATAATTACACTTCTTATAAGTAAAATGTCTAAATATGGAGGAGGGTAGAAAAATTCATTTCAAAGAAATAATCTGCTAACTACAAACAAATTTTTAAAAACTAAGAACTTATCTATACTTTCTTCCTTTTCTAACAAGTATAGTAATTGCTAATGCTGCAATAGCCACTACTATTACTCCTATCCAAAGAGCGCGACTATTTCCACTATTACTATTATTCAAAGATTCATCAGCAACAACAGCTTCTTCAGCTTCAACAACCTCTACAGGAGCACTTGGTACAGCTTCACGAATATACTTCAAAGTTAAACTAGCTTTACCATCAGCAATTTGATCCAGTTCAACAAGTATATCATAAAAACCATCGCGGTCAACATCTACTTTAGTGCTTTTACCAAGCTCAAGTCGAACACTAATTGGGTCACTCGTTATTTCTAACAGCACTGAATTGGTGGCCACTTCACGTACACCTATATAATGATCTCCACTTGATGCAATAGTAATCTTAACTCGTTCTTTTATTTTTAATTCTTGTTTAACTTCTCCTAATTCTTCAAAATTTTTCGAAGTAGCAGAAACTGTTTTCACATAAAAACTACTAGCAGAAGAACCACTAGAACCACCTGAACTTCCCCCACTTGAAGAACCTCCTCCTGCTGACTGTTCAACAAGCAATGAAGTTGTCGCAGTGCCACTAAGTCCTACATTATCAGTAAAGCTACAACTCTGTACAAAAGTTCCCGTATTAGTCGTTGAAGGATTTACGGTATAAGAAGTAAGACTTGTGTTTATTCCCGCACCATTACCGTCGCTCGGACTACAAGAACAAGTAACTGTTTCTCCAGTTTCGGCAGGATTAGGGGTACAACTTATAGAGCTGGTTGGAGCATTATTGTCAAACCGAACTCGCTGTATAACTACGCTACTATTAATATTACCATAGGTATCATTTGCCCATATAGTTATATTATAAAGCCCATCAGAGAACTGAGAAGTATTAATAGTAAAATTCCAATAATCTCCACTCAAATTCAAAGCTTGATAAGTTGCATTCTGGCCTCCAGAACTATTTATGACAGTGATATTAACATATTGAATACCAAGTCCATTCAAAAAGTTATCAAGAACGCTTACATTCACTGAAAGTAGACCAGTCTGATTTGATCCAGTGCTCGGAGTAGCATTAATTTCGTGAGGTGAAGTGGTGTCATTAACAGTTATAGTTATATTAAAATTAGAAGTACCAGAACCATTTAATAATTTAATTGAAAGATTATAAACGCCCGGAGTTGCAGCAGAAGCATTAAATCCAAACCATTTAGTATTATTGGTACCATTGATCAAAAATCCTGAAGGACCTGAAGCATTACGCCATGAAAGAATAGTAGAAGTGTTAGTAAATCTCGCAGCAGCATTAGAAAAATTTGAAGCAGCAAGATTTAAAGTAAGACTCGAAGGAATAGTAATGTTAACTTCAGTAATATTTGCAATATCATCACCGGATTGAGTATTATTAACCGTTACGTTATAAACGTATTGAATATCTTCAAGCGGATTAAAAGTTCCTCCACCTGTGCGAATCACTTCATTTGCAACCGCAGCAATAAACGCAAGCAAAAAAACACAAGCAATGGCCATAACCATTACCAACTTAAAATTATTTTTTAATACCATCCTCTTTCCAGAAACTACTTCATGGTATTATTTAAACCTTTTGTTAGAATTTTTAGAATAAATAAGTTAAAAAAATAAAATTATCCCTTACAAACTTTCAATTCAGTTTCAATAATACCAAATCCAAAACTTCCTGCCGCAATGGAATGCCCGCCACCAACTATCGACGTGCAATTAGAAAAAAATCCTTCCCCCATCGTCAATATTTGTTCATTTGGATTTGATGTATCCCCATAACTATAATAAATATTAAGATTATATCCTCGATTTACAGAGTCATCACCAACATCTAAACTACTATCTAAAATATTCTTCAAATCTTTTTGGAGAACATCACAAACTTCTTCGCCATTCAAGCATTCGCGCACATTTCCTTTTTTAGTTGCATAACATTCTTTGATAAGATCGTTAATATCTCTATACTGATAGATATAATTAACTGAACAATCGCTCGTTGTATACATACTCGATTCAAGAAGACGAGAAATTTCAAAACTTTTTTGTTCACTGGTTGTTCCTCGTGCAAATAATAACGACAAAAAAACAACACCGATAACACTTACCAGAAGTACAATCAACACAAATCCTGCAATTTCATGTTGTGCTTTTTTTCCATCCATTTTAGTTTTCTCCCTCAAAATTTATTTGAGTCCCCGCAATAATTCGAGCAACTTCACAGCGATCATAAACATATTCACCTTGGGATTCTTTCATACAAAGCGCAACAAAACTTGAGAGCGCTCGCTCATTGGCTACTTTTTTATCATACACTTGGAAAATATCACAGTTCGGATAATTAGCAAAAGTGCAGGAAGTTAATTCATTTTCAGCTTTATTAAAACCGCTCAATCGTAAGACTTTCAAACTAGTAAAGGACCAAAATCGAGGATAAACCGAGTTGTTAAGTAAAACAATTAATTTATCACCGTCGATACAATTTGATTTTGAGGAAGCACAAGAAAGTTCTGGAGAATCAGCCAAAGCAACGAGCGAACTAAGAGTTCGCTCTTCGCGGATAGTGTTGGAACTTTCATAAATATTACTATAAACAATCGAAAGCACAAACATTCCCACAAGAATAAAAAATAAAAAAACAGCCAAAAGCATAAACGCCATTTCCTGAATTTTTAGTTGTGCTTTTTTTCCTAAAAATGAAGGAGCAAAATATTCACAAATGTTTTGAGCCTGAATTTTTAGTTGCCCCTTTCTTTCTAAAAACAAAGGAGCAAAATATTTCAAAATATTTTGAATCTGAATTTCTAACTTTCCCATCGTATTTCTAACTTTATCCCACATCATAATACACTTTACACCCGTCTTTTGCTCGTTTATTAATTGCATCCATTTCTTTAACTTTTTCTTGAAAAGCAGACAAATCTTTAGAACTATCTATTTGAAAATCAACTAGTCCTAATAAAATCGGACCAAGCGTTACCGAACAAGAACTCCTTTGGATAACCTCGATCTTTCCTAAATAAATCTGTGCAAGTGCATCAAACCGATGTTTTAATCGCTGGACATTACATTCATAAGTTTGCGGCGATGAAAAAATAGCTCCAAAAAGAAGGTTGTCAGTATAATATAATTTTTTATTTTCCTTGAGCACATACCCTTCATTTTCAAAAACGCTAATAGCACAATTTTTCTGATTAGATCCAAAACAAACACGAATTCCTTCGCATCGAGTAGTTGCATTCATAAAAATAATCTGTTTTAAATTTAATCCGCTAACTTCACTCATAAAATCTTCATTGGCATCATAAACGCAATACGTTTGTTCATCTGAATACAGCATCAATAAATCAGCAACTTTAAATCCTGCAAAATACGGTTTAGAAAAATAATAAAGTGACTTTCCCTGAATACTATCTTCGACAAAAACATATTTATCTTTAATACTTATTCGTTCTCCAGCTTCTCCATACGCATCTCCAAATGTCTTCTCAAAAAATCGTACCCGTTGCTCACCAAAAATATTTTGGTTTGGTGAACAATCAAACACCAGTTGGGACTGTTTCACAAAATCAATTTGAGATGATTTACCTGAAGCAACTCCTGTCTCAAGCGGATCAAACAGCGAAAGAATACTTGCAGCAATCTCGGTATTTGTGGTCTTCTGGCTTGTTTTTACAAATTGACTTGCAGCATACAGAGCAAAAAATAAAATAAACCCTCCAACAATTAAAGAAAAAAGCCAATTAAAAGACATAGCTATTCCTTTTTTATTATACTTTTTCCTCCTCATGTTCTTTACCCTGCAGCAATACGCACGAGCCGATCGTTTAACTCTTTACTAACTAATAGAGAGACTTTTCCATCGATAACAGAAATACAGTGAGGATTTTTACGAGCAATAATATTTTCAATATCTAGGTGAGGAATAGTATGATAGGGAAGTTCGCAGCTTTTTCCCGTCGGATAAAGATAAAGATTAGCCTCTTTCCCTTCATATAAACCTAACTCATCTTCAAAATCAGAAAATTCTCCTTTGAAGGGAATACTTAAATCTGCAAAACAAACATAGTCAATTCCCGACGGTAAAATTCCGATAAAAACATGACTATCAATTTGAGAGTTCCAACTTTTTTGAACATCACTTTTAAATTTCTCAACAAAAATTCCCACTCGAGCACAATCTCCCGTATGTAAAAATTGTTTTATCACAATAAATGCGATCGCAATAAAAAAAACAATCAACAAAATTGAAAAGATAAAACCAAAAGACATTCCCATTACCTCCTGTCCTTTTTTATTAAACCATCTTTTCATTTTAAAAAGAAAACCCAAAACTTTCTTTATCTGTTTTTGAATTTCCAACTAAACTTGGTCGCACAATAGTCGAGCAAACATTAGGGTTTGGCTGATTGCCATATTCATCTTTACATCTAATGTGATAGTTTCTATTCAAAACCCATTCGGCAGTATGCGTTCTAAAACTTGAACTTTCCATTGAAATACCGCTCTCAATTTCAAAGTTACAATCCTGCAATGAATAACTGCACGTTGCTTTCTCATCGGTGATTACTTTTAATACTCCTTCTTTATAGATACGCACAACCTGCGGTGCTGCCCGATCAGTTTTAACTCCAAATTGCACTGAATCATAGACTGCATTTCCTCCAAGATCAACACATTTAATATAATACGTATAACTACCTTCAACTAAATCTTGCCGTTGAGTATGTTTATTTGATTTTGTATCCAAGAACAACACATAATCTTCTTCACGAACTGGTTTTTTATTTTCTGCATCATTATAATAATAGCAAAGCGCCTCTCCATTGTTATGTCCGTTATCGGTGACAACTTCTAAAAACACAGGAATAGTCTGCGTCGATCCATAAATTGTTTGGTTTGGCGCAATAGAAAGAATAGTAAGCGGCTGCGTTCCTACAACCGTATACTTATAACTTTGTCGGTTTTCATTTCGATTTCCTTGGGTCGCATACGGCTGATCTTTACATCTAAAAAAATAATCATTCTCTTTTCTATCTGCAATACCGGTAAGCGTAGTCTTACAAGTATACACTTGCTGATTATTCATTTCAAATAAATTTGTTGCACAACTCATTGCATGCTCCATTGCACTATACTCTTTATCTTCTCGGCTCCATTTACATTCACTCGGCTCATTTACATACACTTCAAGATCAAAAGTCGTCTGATTATATTTAACCGGATTTCCCGTCGGCACATTCGTGTCAACAATTAAAGGAGGAGTGGTGTCAGGACCTTTCTCAACACAAAAACTCACTGAATATGCGTCTTGATTAAAATTCCCGTTTGCATCCTGGCAGCGAATAAACAGGGTGTATTCTCCATCGTTTTTTAGTTCAGGGTTTACTGCATTTAATGCAGCAGGACCGGGCAAAGATAATCTCTCAGTATGATTATAGGTGAACAAATCATTTCCTCCAACAAAAAACTCCATCTCTTCAAAACTTCTGGTCAAATTATAATCAATCCTACATTGTGACGGTTCTCCAACTCCCGTCGCTGAATCTCGAGTTGTAAAAGTAAACTCTAAAGGAAAGAATGCCTTAACACATTCACCGCTCGTTGGTTTTATTGTTACTCCGGTTGCAGGCGGTCGTACACTGTTATCAGGAACAAAATCATATCCATCACTAACACTGGTAACTTTTATCAACGGTGAATTAACATCGCGCGGATTAATCCAGACACATTTTTCATCTTGTGTTCCTTTATTGACAATATCGCAGGCCTGTCCAAGACTTTTACACATGTATTCAGTACAAAATTCAAAATCGTTGCATTTTTGACAATCCCCTCCTCCGATAGGTGCTTGCCAAGGCAAACAATAAAATTCTACAGTTTCTTCACTTGCTTTTTTATAAGTAAGAATAAAAATAACTCCTGCAACTCCAAGGCCAGCAAGAATTGATTTTCCCGTTCCTAAGCTGCTTTCTAAAAGTCCAGCAACCGCTCCACCAACTCCTCCTGCAATTCCTCCCCAGAGCGCTCCATTTTCTCCACCGGCCAAAGTACCAATCGCAGTAAAAATAATTCCTCCCACTCCTCCATAGGTAATCGCTGAGTTTAAATTATCTTTATTAAATAAATTTTTTAATTTATCAGTTCGTTGATTTTCTAGTTGCGGAGGAATTCCACCATCGGGAATTTGCGGGGGAGGTAATGCAACGGGAGGAACAATGACTACAGGGACAGCAACTTCAGGTGATGGACTAACTCCAATAGGACATCCGCCAACTGCAACTTCACAGGGATTTGGTGTTTGCGCTCCAACGATAAATGAAAAACTTATCGTCGCAAGAATAAATTGCACGACTAAAAACAGACTAGTTATTTTGCGCCCCATTATTGATTAAATACTTTTTTCTCCTCCACAGTTTCTTGGACAACAAATTCATTACCCGAATCGGCAAAGTTTTCAAATAATCCTGTTTGGATATTTTTTCTTCTTCCATTTTGTTTCCAGATAATTCCTTTATCAGTGGAAGCTCCAACATAATTAACATGCGCTCCACAATCTCCAAGGCTAACACACACGCGGTTCATCGTATCAACCCATCCAGGGGTGAGTACATCACAATTACCGCTGCATTTTTTGCTTCCAAAAATATTTTTTTCAAACGTTACTAGTTGAGCAGAATTTCCAATACTACAAATTGATTTTGCATTGCTGTTTGCTTCCCAAAATGAAAGACCAATCGGATTATTAGGAAGACAAATACCTCCGTCAGCCAATATTCCTCTATTTTTTGACTCTTCGCTATCAAGGAGATTTTTAGTATTTCCTCCATTTCCTCCGTCGTAATGAACTCCATCTGCCCAAAAACAATCTCGCTTGTCTTTATTTAAACAATCACTCTCAGTACCCTGATCAACGCAATCTGCCCACCGATTTACAACACAAGCAGCCTCGACAAAATTTCCAAACTCAGGATGCGTTTCCTGAACACAAACTTCATTTCTAAAATCAGCGCATGGCTCAACTACTTCTTCTCCTTGGATACAAACATGACGAAACTGTCTGCTTCCCACTGCATCCTGCCCGTTTCCATTCTCACCAAGATACTCACACCAACTCTCTCCGTTCTTTACCGTTTTTCCGTTAATGTTACAATTTAAATCTCTGCAAACAAACGATCCATAATCTGCGTTTCCTTTACCACAAATACTTCCTCCCAGATAATCACAGTTTCCACACGTTCTTGAATTAATATTTGCATTGTTTGGTTTACATGAACTATCTTTTGCTACGAGGCGTTGCCAATAACCAGGGTCTTTACTATAGATTTTATTTGCATCATAAATATTTGCAGGGTTGCCGCAACTATCAACAAAATAAACTTCATCTTTACCTGAGACGCAAATAGTATCTCTGGTCGGACCGCAATTAGTGGCAAGTTCGTCAGCCGAACAAAGATAATCTTTGTAAAAAGTTCCGGCAATGGTCTCTTCTGATTGACCACCGCATTCTTGTCGTGTGGTAAACCGGCAGCTTTTCTCTCCTTCTTTTTCAAACACACACGCACCTTTATCCTGTCCGTTTGCAGTCAGAATACATTGCGCTTCGTCAATAATATCTGTACGAAAATTAGTTTCAAGTCCGTAATCATTTGAAATTTTTTTACAGCGAGTAAGGGTAGTAAGACTTGCTTCACTCCCAATCATACAACACCCAAGACTACATTGCCCAACATTACATTGCGCATCATCAAGCCAAGTGCCCGTCGATAACTCGCATACTTTTTGAGGAGTATTCTTACTACAAATTCCTGCTTCACTATCAATACAACAACCCGGTTTACAAAAACTGGTCGCCTCACAACTCGTCGGTGTTTTTCTAAAAGCAGGATCGCACTGTCCCTCTTGTGTATTCTGGCACCATGCTCCACTCATTGTTTTTTCACAACAAACATTTGAAGAAGATTGTTGAGCAAAAATAAATCCTCCAACAAGTATAACAAACAAACTCACCATAACAAAAAAATATTTTTTCATAAGTTTCCCTCCCAAACAATTTCTTCAAGTTCGCCTGAACCTTTAATTAATTGATAAAATTCAGCAAGCAATTTAGTTATTTTTGGCGAATAAGTTTTTGCAACTTCTTGCACCGAAATCACTTTTTCTCCCAAACTAAAATAAATCCATTGATGAACATTCTCACCTTCTCTATGTCCTTTCATTTGATAGCTTATCATTTTTCTGTGTTTTCAAAAACTTGAGTTTTATTTACTTGTTGAGATTCATTTGATATGATGTTTGTTATAACAAAACCAATAATAGAACCTATGATAAAAGCTATCAAAATTAGGATGAATGGTCCTATAATCACAGTCCTACTTATGCATTGAATCGAAAGCACAGAACATATTTTTCCATGATTAATAATCATACCAATAATGAAAAGCGGAAAAAAAATGATTTCATCAATTCCACTTGTATCTAAATAATCAACTGCAAGACCCGATAAAAGTGCTAGAGGCAGGTATGAAATTGCTAATACTGAAAATATCCACCCTATTTTTATCCATTGATATTTTTCTGTGTAATTACTGATTACGGGCAATAGAATAACCATAGATGTTAAAGCAATTAACAAACTAAAAAATATCAATACAATATCGACGTTATAACCAGTTCTAACTAATATTATTAAACTCACTGTAAATTCAACTAAAAAAACAAATCCTCCCTTCAACCATCTATATTTATCTAAATAACGTTCAATAAATTTAATAATTATCAAAAATAAAAATCCAGATATAATGCCGGATAATATAGATAATAATAGGCCATCATCAAAAAAAAGAAGAAAACCCATCCAAAATCCTAATAAAAATATTAAAAATACATTAACTAATTCTCTAAACCCCATTTTCTCTAATCACTCCATAATTTAGACTATTAGGTATCAAATAGTTAAAATCAATTATCACTTTTAACTTAATTCTATATTTTGTTATAAAACATTTTACCATTTTATTCTTTACATATCACCGTCTCCAATCTACGAATAGTTTTTCCTTCATCACTTTCCATTAACATTCTATCTCGCTGATGCGTTTTACTCAAATAACTCATTCCCGTTCTAGTAATTGGACAAACTCTCCCTCTTTCATCTACTCCCATCCCTCCCTGGTAAACTCGACTACCGCTTCTTTGCGACCATGCAACATAATATACCATTATACTTCAATCCATCCCGGAGGAATAGCCAAACTCCTCACTGCAAATAAAAATTTTTCATCACTCCCTCGATCAGACAATCGATAAACCGTTGTTTCGTCCCCCTGTTTTAATTTTTCCACTTTCAAGGTCTTATCTTTATACATATACCCATCAATCTGATCGTCGCCAAACGTAACCTCATTATTAGTAATCTCGCCGGCAACTACTGCAAAATCATACAACCGTGAACTAAAATCTTTTTTAATATATTCATAGGATTGTCTTTCTTCTCCATCGGCAATCACTAAATCAACTTTTATTGCAACAAGAACATTACCCGGCGATAAGGTTACTCCAATTTGGGGTTGAGCATAATTTACACTTTCTGCACCAAACGATTCTTTAGTCTGTGCTAAACATTCCTCGATTTTTGGTTTAAGATAATTTGCTAGTTCCGTTTCGATAGCTCTTTCTAAAAACGGTCGTTGCATCACACAACGTTTAAATGATTCTTGCGTGTAACAGGTATAACTTACTTTTTTATCTTCATATAAATAATAATGCTGCGGATTAATTTGCCCTCCCTGTTCTCCAACTTTATCAAGTAACCCTTCAAAATCATCAAAAACACAGCGTTCAATTTGTGCAACTGGGGACTGACCAGAAAAAAAAGAACCAATGTTTCCTCCGCCGGTAAAAAGCAAAACAACAATCACTAAAATTGCTAAACCAAGTATAATAAAAATAGTTATCTGCCCTCTTTTTAAAAAACCCTCTTGCATTATTTCTCAACGACAAACTTATTTATAAATGTTCAGCTAATTAACTGGTTTAAGTTTAAACGTACCTCCACTATTTCCATAATTATCCTTGCACTGTACATAATACGTTTTAAGGCGCCAGTCAGTAGTATGTTCTTTTTGGTTCCCGCTCATTTTTGTTGCATTCTCAAAAATAAAATCCCGTCTAAAATCAAACCGGCATTCTGAATTTTCAGCAGTAATTACTTTTAGTCCAGAGTCATAATAAACACGAGTTATAGTCGGACCAAATTTATCAATGCGAACACTAAACTCCGTTGTATTACTCGCCGTATTTTTTGCAGCGTCAAAACAAGAAAAATTAATATGATAATTCCCTTGCGCTAAATTAACTTTATATTCATGAATACTTGAGCCGTTCACGTTAGTATATCTAAAATTATCTCCATAGCCATTTCCTTCCCAAGTGCACTGTGCCTCTCCTTGCTTAATTCCTCCTTGCGTACTCAATTTTAAAGTAACACTCACCGGTTCAACTCCCGAAATAATTTTTTGTCCAGCTTGCGGTAAAACTTCTCCAATTGCAAGCGTAGAACTTGACGCAATAAATTCATACGCGTAACTTTCACTCATTACGTTTGCATTTTCCGAAGTGTCCTTACATCGAACATAAAACTTTGTCTGATTGCGTACATCAAAGCTTGTCCCACATTTCCATCCAAATTGCGTAAAAAACCGTACATCAGTTTCACAAGCAAGCGACTGTTCCATCAAATCAAATTCTTTATCTTGCGTACTCCATTTACATTCGCTGGGTTCATTCACATACAGCGTAATATTTTGATTCGTTGATCCAAAAGGAAGATAACTTTTGCTAAACGGTTGTGTTAAAGTAACACGAGGAGGAGTCAGATCAGGTCCCGGTTTAATGCAAGTACTAATTGCGTACGGTTCAACGTTTACTTTTCCACTTCCACTTTTACATTTCACAAAAAAATCCCATTTTCCTAAATCTTTTATTTCTTGATCAGTCAAATTATATTTATTCTTAAATGCTTCAGGATTAGGGAAAAACAGCGTCGTCAAATGCGCCGGCAGCAAATAATTTCCTTTTAGTCCAAATAATTCATACATATCTTCATAGTTGTCAGCAGAGTTATTGCTCCAACGACAACGGGCAAATGGATCTACAAAAATTCCAAAATCAACACTCGTGTAAGGCTCGATGCATTCGCCACTGCTTGCATTAACGATTTTAAATCCGTTTTTGGTAACATCCTCATAACGATAGCCTACAGAAAGCGCGCTCTCAAGCGGTTTTATCATCGGGAGTGTTTCATTAGCAGGTTTACTCAAACAAAGTTCATTACCCGTTCCCTTATTTGCTAAATAGCAGGAACTCCCCAAACTTTCACACCGATATTCGGTACAAGGAATACTAAGACTATTACAGGCATTGCAATCAGCTCCGCCCGACGGTGGTTGCCAAGGAGAACAGGTGAAATCAATATGTACATGTTTAATCCAACTAATACCAAAGAGAAATCCTAGCAATGCAGCAACCATCGCCGCAATAATACTTTGGGTAATAACATATGCAATTAATGCAACAACTGTTGCAATAATCATAGAAAAATCCTGTTTCTCTTCTTTTTCGGGAGCTTGCGTTTGCGAGCGTATAGACGCTTGTAAACTTGAAATAGCCCCAGTATATGTTGAAAGTCCAATTGCTCCCGCAGAAATACTTCCAAGATTTTCCCACACTCCACTTTCATTTTTCGATGTTAAAATTTTAAGTAATAGTCCTGAACCATATGAACCTGAAACTCCCAGTAGCTCGCGCTCAAACGCAGAAAGATTATTTGATTCGTCCCCCACTTCCGGCAAAAGTTCAGGATTAAGCGTCCCAAAAAAAGTATTTTCTCCAGGGAGTGCCGGCTTTTGATTTTTTTGTACCACTGCATTTTGCGAAAATGAATTGAGTTGATTTGCATCAAGTCGAGGCGGTCCTCCACCCCCAATTGCCCGAACGGCATATCCATCATCAGTAGTTTTACCAATATAATTAGTATAAGCACCACAGTCTCCTAAACTGATACACAAGTCATTCATTTCAGTCGTAAAAGTTGCAGTATGACATTTGCAGTTGTCAATACAAACGCATCCAAAAATTCCACACTTCCAGGTTTCAGTGCATCGTTGCGTTGCTGCACTACAAATACCATCAGCAGAACTCGTTTTGTAATATGCATCGCTAACACTTCCTGATTCATCCAAAATTGCAGGCTCTACATTGATATCAAATCCCGGAGGATAGTTGGGTGTACAAACAGAAAAAGAAAAACTTCCCCCCATATCAATACTTTTTACTTTACAGTCGACATTTTTCTCGCACTGTGTTTTCATACTATCAGAATTATCATCTTTATTATAATCAAGACAAGCTCTCCACTGATTGACTCGGCACGCAGCCTGACTAAAAGTTCCCCCGTCGGTTAAAACAGATTCTTCCCCCACACAAATTTCGTTACGATAATCTGCACACGGAGCAAGGCGTTCCTTGCCAAAATAACAAACGTGTTTAATATGTCTGCTTCCGACACTATCTTTTCCGTCCCCAATTTTTC
>C687J35174_10002776_pt1 | contig 24473 bp, 22 predicted proteins | sample RifCSPhighO2_01_FD_35174 | JGI IMG/M metagenome (IMG submission 35174) | reverse complement strand
GGCATTATCGCGGTTTCCGGCTTTGTTGAGAACTACAGCTCTCTTGAAGGGTACCTTTTCCCAGACACCTACCACGTAGAGCAGGGTATGGAAACAAAAACCTTGGTTGAAGCCATGCAAAAGAACTTTGAAAAGAAAACAGCTGTTTTGGAACCGCAAATACAAAACAGTAAGAAATCCCTTGCAGACATTGTGACCATGGCTTCTCTTATAGAAAAGGAAGTGCAGACCTTAGAAGACAAAAAACTGGTTTCAGATATCCTTTGGAGAAGAATGCAGGCAGGCATTCCCTTGCAAGTTGACGCAACCATTGCCTACATCACGGGAAAGAAAACAACTGAGATCTCAAGGGAAGAAACCCAAATTGACTCTCCTTACAACACCTACAAGTACCGCGGGCTTCCCAAAGGCCCTATTGGAAACCCGGGCCTGGAGAGCATACAGGCAGCCCTAGAACCCCAGAACAATCCCAACTGGTATTATCTTTCAAAGCCAACAGGCGAAACCGTGTTCAGCAAGACCTTAGAAGAGCACAATATCGCCAAAGCCCTGTACTTGAAATAACCTTGACAGGTTTTGGCTGCTGGTATATCCTATTAGTACCGCAGACAGCGGGTTTCCGGAGGGAACACTGAGATTTGAACGAAGTGAAAATCGAAGTGCTACCAAAAGAGTAAACCCTGCCGAGGTGCAATCCTAAGCTTCGCTTAGGATGATACTTGTCTGCGGAAACGCAGTTTTGTTTTTTTAAAGCAAAAAAAAAACACCCTGACGTATGGAAGGGTTACAATATATTATATGCCTCAAACAAAAGCGCAAAAAACAAAAGTGCTGGAGAAACTCCAGAATAACCTTGAAACACAGAAGGGATTTTTCTTTATTGATTTCAAGGGAACGAACGTGAAGGATTTGTCTGCTTTGAGAAAGCAACTCAAGGAATCAAAAGCCCAGCTTCAGATAGCAAAGAAAACCCTTCTACAGAAAGCGTTGAAGGAAAAGGGAATTGAGATTGACGCGAAAAAGCTGGAAGGGGAAATCGCGGGAGTCTTCGCGAAAGAGGATTTTTTGGCTCCTCTCAAAGCCATTTTCTCCTTTGCCAAAAGCCACGAATCAATGAAGGTGTTGGAAGGATATTCAGACAACCAAATATTGACAGGGGACATGCTAAAGGAACTTTCCCTGCTTCCTGGCAAGCAGGAACTCTTGGGAAGGTTTGTCGGAACCGTGGCTGCCCCCCTTTCTGGTTTTGCCAACGTACTACAAGGGAACATTAAAGGTCTGATATATATATTAGTTCAAAAATCAAAAGCATAATCCTATGGCTGAAGAAACAAAAACAGAGGCACTGAGCGAAGTCGAAGTGCCCAAGAAGTTCAAAGCTTTGGTGGAGAGCGTGGAAAAGCTCACAGTCTTGGAGTTGGCTGAACTCGTGAAGGTCTTAGAAAAGAAGTTCGGAGTTTCGGCAGCAGCTCCTATGGCAGTGGCAGCAGCTCCCGCAGCAGGAGCTGAGGCAGTGGAAGAGAAAACTGCCTTCACGGTAGTCTTAGCCGGAGTAGGGGACAAGAAAATCGAAGTCATCAAGGTGGTGCGTGACGCAACCCAGAAAGGGCTCAAAGAAGCCAAAGATATGGTTGACGCCGCAGCAACCGCTCCCCAGGTAATAAAAGAAGGCATCAAGAAAGAAGAGGCAGAAGACCTCAAGAAGAAGTTTGAAGCGGCAGGCGCCAAAGTGGAGTTAAAATAAGAACCTGCCTGCTGGCAGAACCTTGTTTTGTGCTCAAAATAGTAGAGAACCGAGAAGTAAGAGTCCCAGGAAAAGGAGGATGAACGTAATCCTCCTTTTTCCTTGTTCAGAAAGTTTTGGAAAGGCCAAACCTCGGCTGAGCAGAGGTCGAACCTTGGGCTTAGTAACACGTTGTAAAAGGTTCGACCTCAACCAAAATTGAACCTTAGGGATCTTGGGCATCTTGAGAACCGGAACCGCGAAAGAGGGAAGTGCAACGCTTGGGATTTTGAGCTCCGGAATCTTGAACTTGGGGAGCGTGAACAAAGGGCCTTGCCGCACTTTCTTCAGTGTTATCTCCTCAATTAAAACGCTTACCAGAAGTCCTGGATTTTTGCTCAGTTCTTTTTCCTTGCTTTTGAAAAGACCTTGGAACTGCTTTTCCTCCATAAAGTAGGCAAGATCTTGGAACGTGTTCTGCCTAGAGAATTCTTCAAAGAGCTCGGGCGTGCAGAGCAGGAGCTTGTCTTCAGGAACAAGCTTTCCCGTTACAATATTTGAAAATACCTTGGCAACCCCTTGGCGGGCTCGTGCTTCTCCCAAATGCTCTTTAAAATCTGCGAGAGCTCCTTTTCTGCTCAAGAATAATTGTAAAGCTCCAGTTCTTGCGCCAGAAAACATTTGCGTGGTGCTGTCTTTGCGCCGCTTCAACGTCACCACACTCATATGAAGGTTTCCCAGCCAGTCAACATTCCCCATCTTAATCTCTTGCGATAGAAAATCGTTCGCTGTTTTTAAAGCGAGTTTGAAATCTCCCGAAGGTACATAACTCTCATATATCGTCCGCGCCAGTTTATCGAGCAAGCGCGCGTTTTGGGGGAGCGCGTTGTTCAATTCTCCCACAACCACCAAGGTGCCAAGCGTGTGGTCTTTCTTGCGTTCCCAATCAAAGGAGAATGCTTTTACGTACTGGTCTTTTCTTCCCTGCGGGTTGAAGTAGAACTCGAATATTTTCATCTCGATTATTGTATGATATAACAAAAACGTCCTGTTGTAACGGGCACTTGGCGCAGTGGTAGCGCGCTTCGTTCACATCGAAGAGGTCACAGGTTCGAACCCTGNAGNGNCCACAGGAGAAGTATATGAATCCCGTTAGAGGCCGCGGTCGCTGCATACTTTACGGAAATATGCTACCTATAATAAAGGATGTGTCTAAATGACGATAAGACCGCAATCACAGTCACGACCGCGACCTGCCTCTAACGGGATGAAATACACCACAGACAGAAAAAGCTTGGAAAAAGAAAGTGAAGTCGAGTTCTTTCGAGGTTCTGGTCCAGGAGGCCAGCGCAGGAATAAAGTGGAAACAGGAGTTCGATTGCGTCACGCCAGCGGCATTGTGGTGGAAGCGGTAGACAGTCGCTCCCAAGCACAAAACAAAGAAACAGCGTTCGTGCGACTCAAGGAACGCCTAGACGAACTCCAAAAACCAAAAAAACGCAGGAAGCCCACCAAAGTTCCAGCTCGCGCAAAACGAGTACGCCTCAAAGAAAAACGCGCCCTCTCTGAAAAAAAGCAACGGCGCAATCGCCCGGCAGTAGAACTCTAACCGCCGGGCTTTTCTTTTTCTGGTTTTCTGCTATGGTTTCCACAAGCACATTCACAATTGGGGGATGAAATGAACGTACTCGTGCTCGGTTCTGGTGGGGCTGGAAGACAAGACGCAATCTGCTGGGCGCTTCATAAGTCCATGGGGGTAGACGACAGACTATACGTCGCGCCCGGGAACCCAGGCACTGCGCGCTGGGCAACGAACTTGGAAGTCAACCCGCTTGATAACGTAGCGGTGTTGAAGCTTGTAAGGGATAGGGATTACGAAATCAATCTCGTAGTGGTGGGTCCTGAAGCCCCGCTCGAGAATGGCGTGGTTGACTATCTCAACGAACACGCACCCGATGTTCTCGTTTTCGGGCCCACGCAGGCTGCGGCACGACTCGAAACGAGTAAGCGCGAGGCCATTGAAATTATGGCTATTGCGAAGGTGCCACATCCGGCGTCCGAGTTCTTCGAAAACCCCGAGGCAGTGAAAACATATGTGGCGGCCCATCCTGGCAAAACGTTTGTAATCAAGGCAGATTACCTAGCACAGGGAAAGGGCGTGCACATCGGCGAAACTCCAGATAAGGCAAAGGAGGCTGCTGAACATATAAAGAAAGGAAATCTGCAGCGCTCTATTGTCGTGCAGGAATTCCTTACGGGAATAGAAGTAAGCGTATTCGGGTTTGTGGATCGTCGCAATGTTTCAAGACTCATAGCAGCTTGCGACTACAAGAAGTTGCATGGCAAGAATACCGGCGGCATGGGTGCGTATGCCCGGGCTTCTTTCTGGACCCGGCGGCTCGAAGCATATGTGCGCCAGTACATCATGCTGCCCATAGTCCGGGAAATGGAGGGGCGCGGAACTCCGTACTGCGGAGTCCTGTACGCAGGCCTCATGATACTTCCCGATGGTACGGTCAAGGTTCTGGAATTCAACTGCAGATTGGGAGACCCGGAAGCTCAAGTTATCCTTCCGCGTTTCAGGGGTAACTTTTTGCGAACCCTGGTGTCGTGCGCGAATGGTGACCTTCTCACGGTTCCTATGTCTTGGAAGCGAAGGGGCGTAACGGTTGGAGTGGTTATCGCGTCTGAAGGATATCCCGACGCTCCCAAGATCGACCGACTCATCGACGGTATTGAGGAAGCAGAGAAGCTGGGCTGCATAGTGTTCCACGGAGCAACCGAACGTACAAATGCGGGGATTGTCACAACCGGAGGAAGACCACTCACTGTAGTTGCGGATGCGCTCACAGTAGAACAAGCGCGAGAACTCGCGTACAAAGCTTGCTCAAAAATACAGCTCAAGGGCAAACAAACGATTGACAGTGTGGGGCTATAACCAAACGCCTTGGACAGTATGTCCAGGGCTTTTTTATTTCCCAAGTTTGAGGTTTTCCACTAGAATAGGGGAATGGCGAAAAACGCATTTGCATACTTGACGCAATGGTACGTGTTTTTGGCGCCTCGGGAAATTCTCAAGGGGTGGGCAAACATCCTTTGGTTCAACCTGGAGTACTTCTCAATATTCCCTCTTTTAAAAACGCTCTTTTCGCCTTGGAGGAGAAATATGTGGAGTTATGGCAAGGGGTTTAATATAGGAAGGTATATGGAGGTTTTGCTCGGCAACCTCATTTCCCGCATTCTGGGAGCCCTCATGCGCGTAACCATTATTGCGGCAGGATTGTTTAGCCAAGTCCTCTTGTTCGCACTCGGCCCATTTGTTCTTGCCCTGTGGTTTTCGTTTCCCGCAATTGTTTTTCTTTCTTTCCTGCAGGGTTTTCGCACCCTTCCCGCGCTTCAGGGATATTTACTTTTAGTAGCTTCGTTCTTCCTACTGCTTTGGCTTGTTCGGTTATTCTTGAGGAACTACGCAGCAACACAGCCAACGCCCAAAGCAAAAAACCTCGCGGAGTTTATACGAAAAACCCAAAAAGATTTACAGTTTGTGTGGGCGCGGCTGTTGTTAGATCCTAAAGAAATAGCATTGCGTTTCGAGCAGGGCGAAATCCTTGGCCCGGCCAAGGAAATCCTTGGTCGGGCCAAGGATGCAGAAGATGTGTTGGTTTTGGCGGCAAAGGAAGATATTACTTTTCAGAAAGTACTTATAGACCTTGGTACGAGTTCGAAAGACCTCGAGCAAGTTATTTCGTGGTTCCAGTTTTTAAAACGCCAGATAAAAAACCAGGCACAATGGTGGACCAAGCGGAACCTGCGACGCCAAGGCACCCTGGGACGGCAGTGGACGTCTGGCTTCAGCCCCTTGCTCGATGAATTTTCAAGCGATGTTACTCAACAGGTGCGGAGACAAGGATTCTTCCAACTAGTAGGGCACCAGCAGGAGATACGGGCTCTGGAACGCATTCTTGCCAAAGACCAAAACAACAACGCCTTGGTGATAGGCGAGCCTGGAATCGGAAGATGGGCCGTAGTTTCAGAGCTCGCACGGAGAAGCTTACTAGGAGAAACACTCCCTGAGCTGAACTACAAGCGCGTGGTGGAGCTCGACATTCCTGTTTTGCTCTCTCGCGTTTCAAGCTCGGGCCAACGCGAAGCCGTGCTCAGCCAGATATTCCAAGAGGTCATGAACGCGGGAAACATTATTCTGGTTATCGACGAGTTCCACAACTTTGTTGACTCCACGCGCCAGAGCCCCGGCAAGATAGACATTTCTGGCATTCTCACAAAATATCTTGCTTCTCCCAATTTCCCCATTGTGGCGCTCACCACCTTTGCCGGGCTTCACCAGGATATTGAGAAGAACCCTTCACTCCTTTCCTTGATGGATAAGGTGGAAATGGTGGAACTTTCCGAAGACGAGGCCCTGGAAGTATTGGAACATGCGGCTTTAGTATTTGAGCAAAAATACAAGAAGTTCATTTCATTCCAGGCGCTCCAAAGTATTGTCGCAATGTCACAAAAATACATCCAGGCGGTTCCCTTACCTAAAAAAGCCCTGGATCTGCTCGACGAAGCAATGGTATATATCTCGCAATCCAAGGAGCGGATACTCCTTCCTTCTCATGTTGCGAAAATATTGGAAGAAAAGACCCAAATACCCATTGGCGAAATAGAAACAGACGAAAAAGAGATCCTTTTGAACCTGGAGGACTATATACACAAGAAAATCATAAACCAGGAAGAAGCGGTGAAAGAGGTTTCGTCTGCTTTGAGAAGAGCGCGCTCAGAGATAAGCTCGCGCAAAGGCCCTATTGGAGGATTTTTGTTCCTGGGCCCCACCGGAGTGGGAAAGACAGAAACCGCAAAAGCCCTCGCATCCATTTACTTTGGCAAAGAAGAGCGCATGATACGGCTCGACATGTCTGAGTTCCAAAATATGGAAGACATTGAGCGGCTTTTGGGAACTCCAACCCAGGAAGGTCTGCTCACCACGCCCATACGGGAAAATCCATTCTCACTGCTATTGCTCGACGAGGTTGAAAAAGCCCACTCCAACATTTTGAATCTTTTCTTGCAGGTGCTGGATGAAGGCCATATCACAGACGGCATTGGAAGGAAAATAAGCTTCCAGCATACTATTATCATCGCAACCTCGAACGCCGGCTCCCAGCTCATTCTGCAAGCCATTAAAAACCAGGAGGATTTTGGAACACTCAAAAACACAATACGAGACCATTTGTTTGAGCAAGGAAACTTCAGGCCAGAGTTCTTGAACCGGTTCGACGCCATGGTTTTGTTCAAACCTTTAACCCAAGAACATCTTCTCGCGATTTCCCACCTGATGCTAAAAAAACTCCAGAAGAACCTCAAAGAAAAGGGTATCGACTTTGTTATCACCGAACCCTTGAAAGCAAAATTGGTGGAGCTTGGGTATGACCCGGTGTTTGGAGCGAGGCCCATGAGAAGAGCCATACAAGACAACGTGGAAAACGCTTTGGCAGTAGGATTGCTCAATGGAAAACTAAAACGCGGTGACAGGGTTGAAATTAATCCCGAAGGGTTTATAATACAACACATATGAGTCCAAACCCTAGAGACTACTTTAGGAACGGAGAGGTGTACGTTTGGAAAGAAACATTCGCGGTTGTGAAGGCAAAGCGGCCGCTTTCAGGTTCTTTTGCCATTGTGCATGACCGGAAAGAAACCAACGAGATCACCGCGATCATCGACCAGGCAAAACTGGAACAACACAAAGAAAACATCATTGAGTATGATGGCGACTGGAAAATCATCACCTTTGACATGATCCTTCCCTTAGACATGGTTGGCTGGCTGGCAGAGCTTGCAGACGAGTTCGCTGAAGAGGGAATAAGCATACTCATTCTTTCCACGTTCTCCACCGACCACGTGTTAATTCAGGATTACGACCTTGCGAAAGCAATGAAGAAACTCGAGTCTCTCGGCTGCAGAGTGCAAGAACGCTAAGAATAAGTCTCACCTAGTGTGTGGATTATATAGAGCGCCCCTAAGAGGGCGCCTTCTATTTAAACTAAGCTAAGCTTAGTTATCCACACCTAAGCTCTGCTTAGTTTAAGACTCACTTAGTGGGGAAAACCTGTGGATAACTGCTTAGAATAGAGCTAAATAAGGAGGGACCTAAAAGTGGTTGACTAAGGGGCTTGGTGGGGCTATTGTGAAATCAAGTGGAAAATTGTGGAAAAAGGTGGGGATAACTCGCCAAAACTGTGGATAACTCAAAATGTTCATAGGCGAATATACATACTCAATAGACGAGAAGAAGCGCTTGGCAGTACCTCTCAAGTTCAGAGAGCTTTTAGGAAAGAAAGCGGTCATAACCAGAGGATTGGATCAGTGCTTGTTCTTGTACCCCATGAAGGAATGGGAAGTGCTTGCTGGGAAAATAAGTAAACTGCCTTTAGCCCAGGCAGACGCAAGGGGATTTGGCAGATTGATGTTAACCGGCGCCATGGAAGTAACCTTTGATAATTTGGGAAGGATCATTGTTCCTGATTTTTTAAAAACATACGCATCTCTGGGAAAAAAAGTAGTGGTTGCGGGGTTATACAATCGCGTGGAGGTGTGGGACGAAAAAAAGTGGAGCGACTATAAACAGAAAGCAGAAACCGAAGCAGGTGACATAGCGGAGCGATTGAAAGAGTTGGACCTTTAAAAACAAAACAATGCATACCCCCGTTCTCAAAGAAGAAGTTCTGAAGTATCTGAACCCCCAGCCAAACGAACATATTGTTGACGCGACCCTAGGATTCGGAGGGCACACAAAAGCGATTCTTGAGAAAACAGGGCCCAAAGGGAGAGTGCTGGGAATTGAGTGGGATAGGGAAGTGCTCGAAGCCGCGAAAGCAGGCATGGGCAAAGAAGAGCTCGCGAGAGCAACCCTGGTCAACGACACGTACCGAAACCTTGAGGATATTGTGAAGCGAGAAAAGTTTCCCAAGGTGTCTGGCATACTACTTGACCTGGGCATGTCATCCTGGCACCTCGAAGAAAGCAAGCGGGGATTCTCCTTTCAAAAGAACGATATCCTTGACATGCGCTACAACCTTGACCACAGCCTGGATGCCAAAAAAATACTGAACTTCTGGTCACGCTTCGACATCGAAGCGGTGCTGAAAGAACTGGGAGAAGAGCAGTTCGCGAGAGACATCGCAAAAGCAATCGTGGAGGCGAGAAAAGAAAAACCGATCATCAGAACAGGGCAGTTGGTAGAAATCGTGGAGCAAGCAACCCCCAGCTGGTACCACAAAAAAAGAATACATCCAGCAACCAAGACGTTCCAGGCCCTGCGTATGGCGGTGAACAGCGAGCTCGAAAACATCAAAGCAGTTCTTCCACAAGCGGTATCAGTCTTGGCAGAAGGAGGAAGGCTGGCAGTCATATCCTTTCACTCCCTGGAAGACAGGATTATCAAGAACTTTTTCAGGGAAAACCCGGAACTTACCATTATTACCAAAAAACCAATAACCGCAAGCTTCAAAGAGCAAAAGGAAAACCCAAGAGCACGGTCTGCAAAGCTGAGGGTGGCAGTCAAGCAAGCAAAATCACATGCAACAGAAACAGTTTAAAACCAAACGAGTAGCAGTAGTGGGAGTAGTAACGCTCCTGTCGTTGCTGTCTTTGTACGTATTCCAAGTCAACTCTTTGACAACCTTAGCCTATTTCGCCAAGAACCAGGAAACAAAGCTCACGAAAATAGCCGAAGAATCAACGGGCTTGGAAACCCTGCACCGAGCGCACTTTGGCGTAGTTTCCTTGGAACAACTTGCAAAAAACCTCAGGTTTGAGAAAATTGCGAAAGTGACCTACATCCACATTCTGACTGGATCGGTTGCCCAGAATCAGTAGGAATAACCCCACATGAGGAATCACTGGCGCGCGTACCTAACTCTTTTTGTATTAATTGCGTTGGGCTTCTCTATTGGAGCCCGGCTTTTGTTTTTACAGGTCTTGAACGCGGGTTTCTACAAAGCCCTGGCCCAAGGCCAGCAGGGAGCAAGCATGGTTGAGAAAGGGGAGCGGGGGAAGATATTCGCCCGGGACAAGACCGGAAACTTGGTTTTGCTGGCTGCCAACCAAAAGGTTCCCTATGCCTTCCTTTCGCCAGCCGAGATCCTTTCTGAAAACGAAGAACAGGTAGCAACGCTCCTTTCTCCCTTACTCACTATTGACCAGAACGTCATTCTCCAAAAAACAAAGAACAAGGAGAGTTTTTTTGAAGTGCTCAAGAAGAAAATGACAGAGGAAGAGGCAAAAGCAATGGAAGCGTTAACCCTTGAGGGCGCGCATATTGGCTGGGAAATTTCACGAGTCTACCCCCAGGGTTCGTTTGCTTCACACCTTTTGGGGTTCGTAAACCATGAGGGCAAAGGCCAGTATGGAGTGGAAGGATTCTTTGATGAGGTGCTCGCGGGAAAAGAAGGGGTGAGAAGGAATATCCTGAATCCAGCTTCCTACTTTTTGGGAGCAGGGGAGAGCAGCGCCGAGAATGGGAAGAACATCATTCTCACCATTGACTACAACATCCAGTCTTTGGCTGAAGCTCTGCTCAAACGGGCACAAGAAAACCTGGGCGCGAAAGAAGGCACTATCATTGTTATCAACCCCAGAACCGGGAAAATCCTGGCTCTCGCCAACACGCCCAGCTTCAACCCCAACGAGTACGCAAAGGAAAAACTGGAAACATTTCCCAACGCGGCAGTCGAAAAGATTTACGAGCCAGGTTCGGTGTTCAAAGCGATCACCATGGCTTCTGCATTGGAAGAACACGCGGTTGAACCCACCACCACGTATGTGGATGAAGGCATACTGCGCATTGGCGGGTACAAAATACTGAACTACGACAACAGGGTGTGGGGTGAACGCACCATGCGGGAAGTTCTAGAGTTTTCCATTAACACGGGAGCGGTGTTTGCCGCGACAGAACTCGGCCACAGCATATTCATGAAATTTCTAGATAAGTTCGGCATTTTCGAGAAGACGAACGTAAGCTTGCCGGGAGAAGTTGCCTCACAGAACCGCGAGCTGCGCCAAGGGTACAACATCACGCTCGCGACAGCTTCATTCGGCCAAGGCATTGAAATGACTCCCATGCAGTTGGTACGCGCCTATTCCGCGCTTGCCAACAAAGGAAGGCTTGTTACCCCCTTCATTATCGAAGGAGAAACTCCTGAGCTTTCTCAACCCATTCTTTCTCCGCAAACCGTCTTAGATATTACTTCCATGCTTGTTTCAGTGACAGAGGAAGGATTCGGGAAAGCAGCCCGTGTTCCAGGATACGCGATTGCGGGAAAGACTGGGACCGCGCAAGTATCCTGGTCTGCATTAGGCGTTCAGAAAGCAGGGTATTCAGATCAGACCGTGCAGTCATTCATAGGGTATGCTCCTGCCTACAACCCCCAGATGCTCGTGTTGGTGAAACTTACGAATCCAAAAACTAAAACCGCGGAATATTCGGCAGTTCCCTTGTTCAAGGAAATCATGAAGTACTCGTTAGATTACCTTGAAATTCCTCCGGACACAGAACAATAATGGTGGCCCCAAGGGGATTTGAACCCCTGATCTCTTGGATGAGAACCAAGTGTCCTTGGCCACTAGACGATGGGGCCAGCTGCCCCTTTATACCATGGTATTGACTTTTCGGCTATATGTAAGTACTCTACAGCCAGAGAGTGGCGAATTGCGCTCGTCGCGATGATGAGCAGATAGGCTTGTGCATCAAGCCTCGCACGATTCCTGCCCTGGGGCGCGTGACCGCATAACCAACGCAGTGACTCTGCAGCACACACAATCCCTCGCCACTCTCTCTATCTCAGGCCCTCGGCAGTTCCAATGCTGCTCTGCTGGGGGCGTTTTCTTTTCTTGACAAGACTGCGTAAGTTCGTATGATGAAAATGAGTCTGGGCGGGGATGTCATTGCAGCTACTCGCACAACCAGTGCGTGCGGTTGCTCTGACTATATACCGCATAAAGGTCGGGGGTTCGGGCAGCTTCGTCCCCCGGAAAAACGAGGTAACTCAAACTCCTTGTCGACCAAAAGCATTCGAGCAATTGGATGCACCCAGACTCCTAAACTTGACATCTCGCTGCAGCCCGCAGCGGGGTGATCCAGACCGGCCCAGGTGACAATCCGTCGCCTGGGCCACTTATTTTTTATTACACTTTTCTGATACAATAGCCGAATGGGACATAGAGTAATAGACCCCCGGGGTCTATTATATTATACTACAGATATACTATGCGGAGAAAAATTCAATTCGAACAAGGAAAGCTCTATCATCTCTGTAATAAAAGTAATGATGGAAATACTATCTTCTTCGAAAAGCGCGATTATGCGCGTATGCTTTTCTTTATGCTCTTCTATCAATTTTCTACCCCCTTTCTGAATATTGGACGTTCCATATCATACTTCACAAAACACTCGCGGTTTAACATTCGTTCGAAACGAATGGAAGAGATATATCCACACCGACAAGTTCAATTAGTTGCATTTGCAATTATGCCTAACCATTTCCACATCCTTGCACAAGAAAAAGAAGAGAAAGGGATTGCCAAATATCTTATGCGTCTCCAAGGAGGTTACGCAAAATATATAAATACAAGGCGCAAGCAAAGTGGCCATGTTTTCCAGGGGAATTTCCGTGCAGTTGCGGTAAAGACAGACCCGCAATTACTCTATCTATCCGCATACATCCATCGTAACCCTCGCGATCTTAGTGAGTGGAGAGGTAAAGAAATTCGTTATCCCTGGTCAAGCTATCAAGATTTTGCGCAAAAGAACAGGTGGGAACAACTTCTCGTACCCACAGTTGTACTTAATCAATTTTCCACGCCACACTCATACAAGGAATTTGTAGAAGCGAGTAGTGCAAAACTTAAGAAAAAGAAGGTTGATATTAGAGATCTTATTCTTGAATAGTTGAATAATAGACCCCCGGGGTCTACGGGGTCTATTATTTCAGCGGGTTCACGCGCTGCTTCGCTGGGGGCGCTTACTTTTATCGCGGAGTATTGACAAAAGATTAAGACCTTGCTACTAGGAAATTACCTCTGAAGTGGGATGCGAGGATGGGCCTAGGCCTCATGGGAGGGATAAGAGGGAACTGACGAGTTCCCAAAAAGCGCGCCTACGGAGCAGCGACCTTATCCAGCAAGATGCGGCAACATCCGACGAGCCGCTGATGCAGCAGAATGAGGCTGCTTGAAGTCAAATCATCATTCCACTTCAGGGGTGCGTTCTTTATTCAAGCCCGCCCCATCCGCGGGACGGCCCGAGAGCAACTGCTCTCTGGCCGTCTTTTTTTTCTTGCTCTGAACGAACTCGAAGGGTACAATATATCGAATGGATACCCTGCAGCACAATTGGCATTTGCTTTCGTTTGAAGGAGTAGCCAGTATTCTCGAAACGGATGTTGAACTAGGGCTTACTGAAGACAAGATAAAAGAACGGAGAAAACTGTTCGGAAGAAACCTTCTTCCGCAGGAAAAAACCCCTTCCCGGTTTTTGGTATTCTTCAGCCAACTCAAGAGCCCGCTCATTCTTATTCTGATCGGAGCGGGCGTAATCACGTTGTTCCTCAAGGACTTCACAGACAGCATTGTTATCTGGGGAGCCGTGCTTTTGAATTCGCTTTTGGGGTACTTTCAAGAATACCGCGCAACCAAGGCCTTGGCAGAGCTCAAAAAAGCGCTCAAGATATCCGCGATTGTTCTGCGAAACGGAAGCGCCAAAGAAATACCACAAGAAGACATTGTGCCAGGAGACATACTCCTGCTCCAGGCAGGTGACCGGGTTGCGGCAGACAGCCGTATTGTGCAGGCGTGGAACTTGAAAATACAGGAGGCGCAGTTAACAGGGGAGTGGCTGGCTTCTGAAAAGACCAACGCCATACTCAAAGGCGACATTCCTTTGGGAGATAGAGAGAATATGGCCTTTACAGGCAGCGTGGTGGAAGAGGGGAAAGGAAAAGCAATTGTCACCTCAACAGGCAAGCACACGGAGCTAGGCAAAATAGCTTCGCTCTTAAAGGAAATAAAAGGGGAGGAAACGCCTTACCAGCTGCGCCTCAATAAATTCGCGCGGTTCATTGGCATTTTATTCGGGCTCATTGCCTTGCTCCTCTTTTTGGAAGGTCTTGTCGCGGGAAAAGAGTTCCAGGAAATATTCGCGGTTGCGGTAGCGGTTGCCGTTGCCTCAGTGCCTGAAGGCCTTCCCATTGCCATTACCGCGGTTTTGGCCATTGGTATGACGCGCATGCTGCGCAGAAAAGGGCTTATCCGCAACCTGGCTTCCACGGAAACCCTGGGCAGCACCTCAATAATCGCCACAGACAAAACCCTTACCTTAACAGAAGGGAAAATGGAGGTTGAGGAAATATTCTCGCTCAATATAGAAAACAGGCAACGGGTTCTTACCATTGCGGCTCTGGCGAACGACGCGTTCGTTGAAAACCCTGAGGCAATGTTCGAGCAATGGATTATCCGGGGAAAACCAACCGATAAAGCACTCTTGGTAGCTGCCAGAGAAGCCGGCATTTCAAAAGCCGAGCTTCAAAAAGAATTCCCGTTGCTTGAAAAGATATCATTTGAATCAGCAACCCAGTACCAGGCAGCCATTCACCAGGTCAAAGGTGACATTATCGCGTTTGTTTCAGGCTCTCCTGAAAAACTCTTGAGTATGGCTTCTCTTAAAGACAAACTGGCTGTGGAGGAGAAGCTGAAAGAGCTCACCGAAAAGGGCTTGCGCGTCTTGGCTTTGGGCGAGAAAGTACTTCCGTTCAAGAAGTTCCCAACCTCAGACCACGTGGAACTCCAGCTGCGCGATATTGAGTTCGCGGGCCTCATTGCTTTGAAAGACCCTCTCAGAAAAGGCGTGAAAGAAGCCATTGCGAAAGCAAGGGAGGCAGGCATTGAAACCATTATGGTGACCGGAGACCACGCAAGAACCGCGAGCGCGGTGGCAAGAGAAGTTGGCATTGATGGGGACCCTTCGTCTACCATTGAAGGCAAAGAGCTGGAAAAACTGTCTGACCAGGATTTAGACGCCGCGCTTCCTCATTTGAAAGTGTATGCCAGGGTTGAGCCAAAGCACAAACTCCGCATTATTGAGGCCTGGCAGAGAAGGGGACAGGTTATTGCCATGACCGGAGACGGAGTGAACGACGCTCCTGCTCTGAAAAAAGCGGATATTGGCATTGCTTTGGGCTCTGGCACTGAAGTGGCAAAAGAAACAGGTGACTTGGTGCTCTTGGGAGATAGCTTCTCAATCATTCCTTTGGCTATTGAGGAGGGAAGGGTTATTGTGGACAACATCCGGAAAATCATAACGTATATGTTAACGGGGAGCTTTACGGAAATCATCCTCATTGGTTCATCCATTCTTTTGGGCCTTCCCATTCCTATCACTGCTTCCCAAATTCTGTGGGTGAACTTCGTGGAAGACGGATTGCCTGGCATTGCCTTAACATTCGAAAAAGGAGAAAAAGGCGTGATGAAGCGAAGGCCCGAAGGAAAGAACATCGCCCTGCTCACGCTTCCCATGAAACTCATTATATTCGTGGTTGGTATTTCTACCGACATTGTACTCCTGGGGCTGTTTTTGTATCTCTTGCACTTCACCACATATTCCATAGAACACATCAGAACCATTATCTTCGTGGGGCTTGCCTTGAACTCGCTTTTATACGTGTTCTCATGCAAAAACCTCAAAACGAACATTTGGCATTACAACATATTTTCCAACCCTTACTTAGTAGGAGCTGTGCTTATTGGGTTTATCGTCTTACTCTTGCCCCTATACCTTTCTCCTTTGCAAGCCTTGTTCCACACCCAGCCTTTGCTCATGATTGACTGGGCAGTGGTATTTACCTTTGCATTTTTCAATATCCTCCTCATCGAGCTCGTGAAGTGGATATTCATTCGAAAGAACAGCCAAGGGTAACTGCTTGACACGTGCCCTTGCCTCTTCCATAATTGATTGAAGAGAGGGCGTTCTTCTCTGAGTAGGCGAAACGAGGTGTCCTCATGTCCAGCACCAGTCCTCCGACCAAGACCGGCACCCAGCATGACGCAACGACGAAGCAGAAGACCGCAGCGTCACGGACGACCACTGGCGGCACGACCAGGCACCACACCACGACGATGGCGCCGACTCGCGACCACCCGGCCCACCCCACGACCTAGTCGATGGACGTGGGTACAAGCTCAGCTGAAGCTGAGCACCCGCTCCTGCGCGATACCACCCCCTCGCGCAGGAGCACTTATTTTTTCTGGGGTAATTATGGTATAGTGCGTTAATGGAAACTTACGCACTTCTAGCAATCATAGCCGTACTTTCTTTGGGGATATTCGTTCTTTTGCTCCAAAGAAAAGGAGGGACCAAAGACTCCTCCATTTTATTACTGCAAAACCAAATTCAAGATTTAAATCGGAGTATTGATGAGAAACTTGGAGATTCCTCCAAGATGTTCCAGCGCCAGTATGTGGAAAGCGTGAAGGTTATTAAAGATATTACAGAACGTTTGACAAAACTCGACCAGACAAACAGCCAAGTTCTCAATTTTTCTGAACAGCTCAAAAACCTGCAGGATATTCTGCAGAATCCAAAGCAAAGGGGAATACTGGGAGAATACTATCTTGAAACAGTGCTCAAGAACGTCTTGCCGCCCAAAAGCTACCAAATGCAGTACGGGTTCAAGGACGGAAGCATTGTAGACGCGGTCATCATCGTTCAAAAAAAACTCATTCCTGTTGACTCAAAGTTCTCTTTGGAAAACTACAATCGCATTCTTCAGACAAGGAATCCTGAAGAGAAAGCGAACTTTGAGAAACTCTTTCGCCAAGATCTCAAAAACAGAATTGACGAGACCGCAAAGTACGTAAAACCCAGAGAGGGGACTATGGACTTTGCGTTTATGTTCATACCTTCTGAAGCCGTGTTTTATGACTTGTTGGTGAACAAAGTGGGAGCTATTGAAGCCAAAGACCTTATTGAGTACGCTTTCAAAGAAAAACACGTTATTATTGTTTCCCCAACTTCGTTCCTTGCATACCTTCAAACCGTATTACAGGGTTTGAGAGCTTTGCAAATCGAGGAATCCGCAAAGGAGATACGCGAAAGAGTAGAAGACTTGGGAAGGCATATTTGGAGCTATGAGACGTATATGAAAAAGCTGGGAGGGCATTTGGGCACAACCGTGAATAGCTACAACACGGCTTACAAAGAACTTGGCAAGATAGACAAAGACGTTCTGCGCATCACCGAGAAAACAAGGAAAACAGCAATGGAACCCTTAGAACTCGAAAAACCCGCAGTAGAGCTGGAAGAAGAATAGGCCTCGCCTAGTTATCCGCATCCAGGCTAAGCCTAGTTGGTTGACGAACCCCCTGTTCGTATGGTACCTGGATAACAGGAGGAAAACATGCAGGAAACTAGCGCAGAAACCGAGCTAGTCCGGGAAACTCTGGTAGAGTTAGGCGCAACCCTCCGTACCTTGGGATACAATTGCCCAATTTCTGTTAATGGTTCGGGAGTAATCCACGCCTCCATTACCTTCAAGCAAACTCCTGACCCGAAAGTCATTAATGAGCTACATAGTGCGATTGCACCGCTCACCAAAGGAACAGATCTCCATGTCTCCATAACTGGGCAGGGCCCGAACGGCTACTCCTGTCAAGTCAAAGCCTAAGCACAAAAGGCACGCCCGCAAAGCGGACACGGCCTCTTTTTTTATTTGAACTAAACTCGGTTTAGTTTGGGTTTGACAGATACCATAAGTACGCGGTATGGTTTTATATCGTACTTTGACAATACAATCATTTCCTAAAGAGTGAGTTGCGCATAAGGTGTACGCACCTTGTGCCCAGCTCATCTCTTATGGGAGATGAAAGGTTCAAGAGGACGCTACGGCGTCAAGATGGGAGAAATTACAATGTGCCCAAGCTTCCAACCAGAAGAGTTAATGGCCAGCCTTCCCAAATCAGAACAGGTCAACCTTATTATGGAGGCCCTGGGAAAATATTGGGAAGAGGGAGACAGGTTCTGGCTTCTTGAGGCGCTCAAACGGATTTTGAAAGATGACCAGATAGAGTTGCGAAAACAACTCATGATCTTCTACGCAAACCAGGAGTGCATGTCGTTTGTAGAAACACAAGAGAAGCCAGTCTCCGACGCATTTAAGCGTGCCCTGCTCAAAGAAATTTTGCAGGGATGGGACTGGCAGGGCATGAAAAAGAATGACGACGCAGAGAAATGCTTCCTATTTTTTTGCCAAAATCTGCATCACGACACGCTTCGCGATGAAATGATCCAGACGCTGCGGGAGCACATCAGTTCCCGAAACCCCGGTCATAAGTTCTATGAGGAAAGTAAACCACGGGATAAGTGGCACTTCTCCGATCTCGACGAATGGATCCTCCACGCCCACGTCCCAGACGATATTCTGGAGGTTTTACTCCATGCAAGAGTTCGTTTGGGAGGCGGAGTAAATCTTCGAGCGGAAATGGAGTTTTTTGAATCTCTCGGACCTAACCTCCAACACTACCTTGGTCCTGCTGGCCCAATGTCGCTCGTCCAGGAAACAATCGCGAGAATTCGTGAAACATTCGAACTTCTCAGTCATATAGGAGATCCTATCGCACCAGAAGAACTTACTGGAAAACCAAATTCAGAAGCGTTCTTGACGCCGGAAGACAAGGTATACTGGAGGTGGGACGCACCCGGCCTAGTTAAGGTAAGGATTGAATTTGGAGGTATGGCAAATCTCGAGGCAGTCGCAAAGCTACAGGAACTGAGCGCAGAGGTTGTGCGCAAATCCGGCCTTCCAATTCAAGTCATGGTTGAAGCAAGGAAATCTATTAAATCCAGTTAGGGATTTCTAAAAGAATCAAGAGGCACGCCCGCGTAGCGAACACGGCCTCTTTTTATTTCCTCCTTAGCCTGGCTAAGGAATATTGACTTTTGGAGGAGTTTCCCATACACTAGGGAAGTATGGCACAATTCGCGGTAATCAAAACCGGGGGGAAACAATACATTGTGACCCCTGGGCAAAAACTGAAGATAGAAAAACTTCCCCAAGAAGACGGGAAGGAAGTTTTGTTTGAGGAAGTATTGCTTGTAGAAGGGGAAAAAGACCTTCAGCTCGGAACTCCTTTTGTAAAAGGTGTGAGCGTAAAAGGAAAAGTGTTGAGACAAGGAAAAAGAAAGAAATTGGTGGTGTTCAAATTCAAAAACAAGTCAAACGAGCAGAAAAAAAAGAAAGGGCACCGGCAGCTCTTTACCGAAGTAGAGATCACCTCGATCTCTTAGCGGCGCGAGGCAAAGGCCTGGCGCAGGGTTTCTTCATCTGCGTACTCAAGTTCACTCCCAATGGGAAGACCTCTTCCCAAGTGTTTGGTTTCCACGCCCAAGGGCTGCAGCACACGTTCAAGATAGAGAGCCGTGGTTTCACCCTCTGTGGTAAGATTTGTCGCAAGTATCACTTCTTTTGGTTTCTGGTTCTGTATTCGCTGCTTTAACTCCTCCACGCGAATACCCTGCAGTTCTTCTTTTCTCAACTGGCCCACGTTCCCTCCTAAAATGAAGTAGAGGCCATTATAGCTTTTAGTCTTTTCCAGAGCTGCTAAATCGCTCTCTTTTTCCACCACACACAAAAGAGTGTTGTCGCGTGAGTTGTCTTTGCAAATGCCGCACAAGCCCTCACCGTCATCTTTTAAGTCAAAGGGGTTGAAACACCACTTGCAAAGCTGTATTGATTGGCGCAATTGCCGCACTGCTTGTACAAACTCATCAACTTCAGAAGAGGGGAGTTTGAGTAAATAAAAAACGAGGCGCGAAGCAGTGCGCGGGCCAATCGTGGGGAACCTGGAAAAAAGCTCAATGAGCTTTTGTATTGAGGAAGGGTACATGGTTAAAAGTCAATGCTCTCGCCTGTGGCATATTCCTGGGAACCTTGCTGGTCTTGTGCCAAGTCGCTAAAGCTCACGGTTTTTTCGTTGAAGAACAGCTTTATCGAGCCAACCGGGCCGTTGCGATGCTTTGCGATGATGATTTCCGCAACGTTCTTTGCTGCCCCCTCTGGGTTGTACCGGTCTTCGCGGTAAATGAACAGAACCACGTCTGCGTCCTGCTCCAAAGAGCCTGACTGGCGAAGGTCAGACAATCTGGGCCGTTGAGGAGAACGCTGTTCCACAGCCCTTGAAAGCTGTGACAACGCAACGACTGGAACATTAAGTTCTCTCGCAAGACCCTTTAGGGCGCGGGAGATCTCGGTTGTCTGCTGCACTTCGGAAACCTGCATATTTCTAGGTTCGATCAACTGAAGGTAGTCAATGATGATCAATCCCAGGCCTTTGTTTGCCTGTAATCTTCTTGCCATGGCCCGCATTTGCAAAATGTTCTGGGAAGAGGTGTCATCTATGAAAATAGGGGCTTCGGCAAGCACGCCCAGGGCCTGCTGTATTTTGGTAAAGTCATTCTCCGCGCCTTCTGAAGACAGTCTACCTGTTCTCAACCTCCACAAGTCAACTCCTGCTTGGGCGGCAATCAAGCGGTCTACCACCTGATCGCGTGACATTTCCAAGGAAAAAATGGCAACAGGGATTTTGTCCTGTACTGCCACCCTTCTTGCAATATCTGCTGCCAACGCGCTCTTTCCCAAACTTGGCCGAGCTGCCACAAAGATAAGGTCTGAATTCTGGAATCCCGAAAGAATGTTATCTAAATCCTTGAACCCCGTGGGAACGCCTCGCGTGGTCCGCTCGTGGCGAGAAAGTTTCTCAATGCGGTCAAACGCTTCTTCCAGTGTGTCTTTTACTCGTATGAAGTTGCGGGAAAATGACTTTTGCGCGATGGCAAATATCTTTGACTCTGCCTGGTCTAAAATAACATCAGTATCCTCGTCTTCGTTGAACCCCATGACGCCAATGTCGTGGGAAACCGAGATGAGGTCACGCAGAATGCGCTTTTTCTGCACAATTTTCGCGTAGCTCAGTACATGGGAAGCAGTGGGAACCGAGTTAATGAGCTCGGTTAAGTAGCTGTTGCCGCCAACATCATCGAGTTGGCCCTTTTCCCTCATCCTGCCAGACAACGAAAGCATGTCTATAGGTTCACCTCTCTCAAAAAGCTCTTGCACCGCCTCATAAATAGTCTGATGGTCTCTGCGGTAAAAATCCCGTGGCTCCAGAAAGTCAACCACCTTCACAATGGCGTCTTTGTCGAGCATTAAACTTCCCAATAAAGACATTTCTGCCTCCAACGATTGCGGAGGAAGTTTATCTGGAAGAGTGAATTTTTCGGTCGTAACCCCGTTTGCCATGATAAACCATGATAGCCCAGGCCAAGGAGGTTGGCAAGAAAAGAAAACGGGGCTCCACTTCTTACGAAGCAAAGCCCCTGTTGCGTTAATTCCGCGCCATCCAGTTATTGAGACAGATCGAGCCTCTCTGCCTTGAGTTTCAAGTCTCCGATCTGTTTCTTTGCAGCGGCGTTCGCTTTGAGTCTGATGTGCGCAATCACCGTGATTGTCTCGTTCGCTCCGACGCGGATACGAAACTCTGACGGAAAGGTGTTGCGACTCAGAGACTCATCGGTCAAGCCGAGGCTTTCCCAGGTGATGGTTATGATGTTTGAGTCGCCACTGTAACCGCTGCTGTACGTCGCAGGACGATAGAGCTCCGGTATCGACCCCCGGAGATCATACCCCAGAGGTGAAATATTCGAGATTTCGTACGTCACCGAGAGCTCTTGCCCCGGCCACAGCGCCAATCCCGAGACCTCTCCTGTCTCCTCGATTACTTCGGTCTTGAACGGTACATTCGAGGTGAAGTTCGTCACGAGCCAACCAACCGGCTCTTCGCGCGCGGTTATGTTGACTTTTACGTTGTCTCCCTGGGAAACGGGCAGGCCGGTCGAGACTTCCTGGATGGCTAGGTTCGCCGACGCCTTGCCGCCGCAACCAATGAGCATGACGAGGACCAATGCCAATGGCAGAAGCATACTGAGTTTTCGCACAGTTTTCCTCCCTTTATCCCCGTGGACACAAAAATGGACTAGAACAATACTGACAGCATTAAAGCAAAAACAAAGGCATTTGTCAAATAAGATACTTACCTTCTCTTCAGCCGCGGGCCGCTTGCTGTGTCTTCAACAATCCAGCCCTTTTGCTCAATGCGTTTCCGTACCTCATCAGCCTCTTTCCACGCTTTGTTTTTGCGATGCTTCTCTCTGGCTTCCACGAGCTTTTTCACTTCTTCAGAAACCCCCCGATGGTTTTTCTTTCCCCAGAAAATGAGACCAAATACCTCGTCTGCCGCTTTTAGGAACGCGAGTATCTCTCTCACGTCTTTTTGGCTCAAGAGGTTCTGTTCAAGGAAAGGATTGGCTTTGCGCGCCAGTTCAAACACAACTGCCACTGCTTTTGAAGTGTTGAAGTCATCTTCCAGGGCCTTTTCAAACTGCACTTCAAAACGAGCCACGTTTACTTTTGAAGCTTTCCGGGAAAACTTTTTTGCCTGCAGTTTTGAAACAAACTCATCTATTCTTGAAAGCTCCTGGCTCACTTGCTCCATGCTCTTTTCCGAATAATCAATAGGGGAGCGATACAGGGTTTTTAACACCAAGAGCCGCAGAGCTCTCGCGGAATGCTTTTTCAAGAAATCGCGAATGGTAATNAAGTTGCCNAGGGATTTTGCCATTTTTTCGCCCTTCACCGTGAGAAAGCCCGTGTGCATCCAAAACTTTGCCAAAGGATGCTTTCCAGAAATTGCTTCCATTTGGGATATTTCAGCATCATGGTGAGGAAAGATAAGATCCCGTGCTCCTCCATGAATGTCATACTGCTGGCCAAAAAAGGTTTCGGTAATGGCGGTGTCTTCAATGTGCCAGCCAGGCCTGCCCTCGCCCCAGGGACTTTTCCATTTTGGTTCCTCTGGTTTTGAGAACTTCCAGAGGGCAAAGTCACCTTTATTGCGCTTCTGAACGCTCTCATCAATACGCGAAACCGCGTCTTCTGCATGTACCGCTTTTCTCTTTGAAAGCTCGCCATAATGGCGGAATCTGGCAACGTCAAAGTATATGCCGTCGTTGGGGATTTCATAGGCGTAGCGCTTCTTGAGCAATCGTTCTATTTGGTTGATGATCTCCTCGATATAATCAGTGGCTCTGGCATACTTGGTAACACTGAACACAGCCAAAGACTTCATGTCTTTCAAGTATTCTTGTTCAAATTTCTTTGCCAGAGCCCTGGAGTTCGTGTTCGCTTCTTTTGCTCTTTGGATGATTTTATCATCCACGTCTGTAATGTTCTGCAAGTAAAATACTTCATACTTGGTGCTCCGTAAATATCTCACGAACGCGTCAAAAGCAATGTAGGTTCGGGCGTGGCCAATGTGAGAAAAATCATACACGGTGGGGCCGCAGACGAAAAGTCGCAACTTTTCGCCCCGAGCCGCAGCGAGGGGCTTCAATACTTCCTTTTTTCTCGTGAGTGTATTGTAGATTTTCATTTCAAGATGTATCGTAACATATTATGGCGAATCTCGCATTGTACCGAAAATACCGCCCAAAGACCTTTGCAGAGGTTATTGGGCAGGAACACATAGTGCAAACCTTGATGAACGCGGTGAGCCACAATCTGCTTTCCCACGCGTATCTCTTTTCAGGGCCCCGGGGAAGCGGAAAAACAACTATTGCGAGACTCCTTGCAAAAGCAGTGAACTGCCAAAAACCAAAAGAAGGGGAACCCTGCAACGCGTGCGCCTTCTGCCTTGAACTCAACGAAGGAAGGAGCATGGACTTGGTTGAAATAGACGCGGCTTCAAACAGGGGAATTGATGAAATGCGGGCTCTAAAAGAGGGGATTGGGTTCTTGCCTTCGCGCCTCAAGTACAAAGTGTTCATTGTTGACGAAGCGCACCAGCTCACCAAAGAGGCCTCAAACGCGCTCCTAAAAACCTTGGAAGAGCCCCCAAGCCACGCCATATTCATCTTAGCAACCACCGAACTCCACAAGATGATTTCCACCATTGTTTCAAGGTGCCAGCGCTATGACTTCAGAAGATTGAAGGTAGGGGAGATCGTGAACCGGCTCCAATCTTTGGTGAAAAGTGAAAAAGCAAGCATAGAACCCTCAGCCCTGGAACTCGTTGCCCTAAACTCAGGCGGCTCTTTGAGAGACGCGGAAGGCCTCTTAGACAAGGTTTTGACTTTTCACTCAGGAAGTGGTAAAACTAAGGAGATTACGGTTACAGAAATGGAGGAATTACTGGGCATTGTAGACCTGAGCATTCTCGCAAGTTTCGTAGACCTTCTGTTGGAAAAAAACACAGCTAAAACAGTAGAATACCTTAACTCGCGCTTAGAGCAAGGCATGGATCCCTACGAATTCGCCAAGAATCTCATTGCGTATTTGCGAGAGGCACTCTTGCTAAAAGTCAGCCCCAACTTGAAAACCGAACTGCTCCAAGGATTCACGAAAGAACAACAAGAGAGAATCCTTTTGCAGTCGTCCAAAGCAGAACTGCAGCAGCTGCAAAGGACCGTTGTACATTTTGAAGAAGCGGAGAATAGAATGAAATACGCCAGCATTGTGCAACTTCCTTTGGAGCTTGCGATCATAGATTCTTGTTCACAATGAACAAGTCGAATTGCGGGGTCGTCTAACGGTAGGACACATCCCTTTGAAGGATGTCATTCTGGTTCGAGTCCAGGCCCCGCAGC
>C687J35174_10002761_pt1 | contig 24558 bp, 29 predicted proteins | sample RifCSPhighO2_01_FD_35174 | JGI IMG/M metagenome (IMG submission 35174) | reverse complement strand
CATTTAAATTCTTTTATTAGCTAGCCAATAGCCAATGTCTTCTTCCGCAAAAAAACTAAGACAAATCCTTCGACCCGCTTTCCCCAACAAGTTCCGGTCATCGCCGCAACTCGCTTACCAAAGTCGTCTCTTTCCATTATTAAATATTGTATACTACCTCGATGAGTCGCGAAACTCCCTCCGGGGTTCAAAGACCGGTTTTGGGAAAGAAGTACTTTAGCTACCATTTTATCCAGTGGAAAATTTCACAAGTGCCAACAAATAATCCCTTTTTGACAGACAGTCTTCGCGAGCCCAGCGTCGGCATACCATGCAATGCCACCCGAATACTCGACGACATGCAGTGCGTCAAAAGGCAAGGAACGGCTACGCCTACGAACAATACGATTATTTGGAAAAGAGCTTTTAACCCGCAAACTGACGGAACAGGAAACTGCGACGGTTGCCCAATGTTAGGAAAGAAGTCCGGCTGTATTATTTACGACGCCTCGTAAAGTTCTTAACTACCAAACGCTTGCAAACTACGCCTGAAGTTTCTCAGTAGGACCCAGCAAACTGTCGCAGTGAGCAAGTTTTTCCCTCATAACAAATAAATCCTTTCCTTCTTCGCTTAGTGCCCACTCAGCCTCAGCCACACACTCGGATCCTATATATGCCTCTACCCGGTCTCCCGCTTGCTCAATCGTTCTCATGTTCCTGTCTCTGGCCACTAATGCAGCACCATAAGCCATCGCATACATACTTCGCATCCTCGCACTGTCAAAATACCTCTCACTCATAGCCCTATTCTACACCTAATTACAAAAATCCTATAGTATCAATGGGGTTGCAAAGAGCTTTAATTTTTCATATAATTCATCTCATTAAGTTATGAGGTGGCAACCACAACTCAATCAATGTTATTACGACCTTCAAGAGTTATTGGACAGCTTGTGTGAGGAATCAAGAGAGGCAAGTTTGGAAAACTTTCGAGCCCTAGCTCAAAGGAGGGTGTCAGAGCTATTTCCGCCATTGCGAACCACTACCAAGACAGAAGTTATTACTGTTCACAAACAAGGCCCAGAAGGTGAGCCAGAATAAATGAGAAAAATATTAATTTCGGCATCTGCTTTTTTTCTGATTCTGTTTCTGGCCTCTTTTGATCTTTTCTCCCCGCGCGCGCAGGCCCAAGACGAAAACGGCCACATTCCGGGCCAAGTCCTTGTAAAATTTAAAGACGGAACCACGAAAGCCAAGAAGGAGAATTTATTAAGAAGTAACCGAGCCCAGGTGGTTGGTAACCTTGAAGCTCTCGGGGTGTCGGTACTGCAAGTCCCTGGTGTTGCAGAAGAGAGGATAGTTACAGCGCTTTCCAAAAACCCCAACGTCGAATATGCCGAATTAGACTATATCGCCGAGGCTTTCCTTATCCCAAACGATACATACTTTAGCCTAAATCAATGGGGTCTTGAAAACACAGGTCAAACTATTAAAGGTGTTGCGGGAAAAATTGACGCCGACGTCAACGGCCCGACTGCTTGGGAGGTAACCCTTGGAGGAGTGAAAGTTGCAATCCTTGATACCGGCATTGACCAGGACCATGTAGATTTGTCGGCAAAAATTGTTCTGCAGCAAAACTTCACAGACTCACCAACAATTAACGACCTTTACGGGCACGGCACCCACGTCGGAGGAATTGTGGCTGCGGTTACCAACAACAACACGGGCGTTGCCGGAGGTTGCCCTGCTTGCGAACTTATGAACGGAAAAGTCTTAAATGACAAAGGGTCAGGCGCTTACTCATGGATCGCAAACGGCATTACCTGGGCCACAGACAACGGAGCCAAGGTAGTCAACATGAGCCTTGGCGGGTCCGCCAGATCCGCTACTTTGGAAAACGCGGTAAATTATGCCTGGAATCGCGGAGTCGTGGTTATTGCGGCAGCAGGAAACTCGGCCAATCCATCCAAAACGTATCCTGCAGCCTATACCAATGCAATTGCCGTGGCCGCAACCAACAACAAAGACCAGAAAGCATCATTTTCAAGTTACGGAGCAAAGTGGGTCGATGTAGCAGCCCCGGGAGAAAACATCTTTTCTACTTTTCCCAACCACCCTTATAAAATAAATAAATCCCTGAGTTACGATTTTGGCTCAGGTACATCTATGGCCACGCCGATGACCTCAGCTGTGGCTGCACTCATCTGGTCAACGCCTTACGGAACCTCTGCTTCCATGGTCAGAAACAGACTCCAGGCAACCGCTGATAAAATTCCCGGTACCGGGACTTACTGGTCCGCCGGCCGCGTCAATGCCGCCAACGCCATTTCCCCATGAAACTAGACTTCCTCTTTTTACCATTTTGTATTACAATCTTTCAAAGATGGGGGGTGAGACAAAAAGTTAGATAACATGTTAAATACCATACAAACAAACGGCGCTAACGGCTATATTGAAAAGTTAATTTTGCAGGAAGGTGAAGACCCAGACACTTCAGTAAGCGACACAGGCGATGCCGGGCAAACACAAGAAGGTGAAGCAGAGGTGAATGAGACGTTGGGAGGCAATATTATTACTGGGGATGGAGGCGATAGCGGCGATCCTATAAATGCAAAATAACAGTAAGAAAATATAGTCCAAAAAGACATACTTGACAGATGTCTTCCTAAAGCTTATTTTGTTAATTAGAAACTTTACTTCTTAAAGTCCTACCGCAAACGGAAGACTAGGAAGAAAACAATCTGCCCCTAAGTATTTTGTGTCATGAAAAGAAGCTTATTAAGTCTTCTGGTAATCGGAGTAGTGGCTGCTGCCGCATTGGGCTTGTCCCGGTCTTTTTTCTCTGACACCGAAACCTCCTCAGGGAATACTTTCGAAGCCGGCGCTATTGATCTTCTCATTGACAACGTAAGTTATCTAAACGGCAGTTTGAATGATGGTACAACCTGGACGCTTGACAACCTCCCCGGTCACTTGTTTTTTAACTTTTTAGACCTTAAACCCGATGACGAAGGAGAGGATACTATTAGTATTCATGTCAACAACAACGACGCCTGGGCTTGCATGGAAATGAAGCTCACCGCTAACATCGACAACGGCTGTACGGAGCCGGAAACAGTTGACGGCGATGCCCAATGTCCGACTCCCTTTCCATCGCCAACCGCACCGGGAGGAATCGGGGAACTTGGCGACGAAGTCAATTTTGTCTTTTGGGCCGATGACGGGGATAATGTCTTGGAGGATGATGAATTACCTGTCCTTGCACAAGGCAAGGCAAAAGACGTTCTTAATTCCAAATTTACGCTTGCCGATTCGGCTTCGAGTATTTTTCCTGAAATCGTTGACGGGCAACCGCTCGAAGGACTGACTAACTATTACATCGCAAAAGCCTGGTGTTTCGGGACACTCGGGCTTGTCCCCGTTGCCGCAGGCAGTGGGGTAAATCCGACAGTCGCTTCAGGAATTACCTGCGACGGAACGGCTCTAAACAACATAACCCAAACCGACAAACTGACTGCAGATATCAGTTTTTCGGCTGTCCAGGCCCGCCACAATCCCGACTTTTTATGCGAACCACAGCCATCTCCCACACCAATCGCCTGTATCGAAACCTATGCGGCAACAGCGCACGAAGTTAATCAGGGTACTCGCAAAAACGGCACGGCGGTACTAGCCAATCGAAGCGTAGCATCGGCAATGTTCGGCATTCCCCAGACGACTGGAACACCATCGGATGCCGGTTTCCCAGCCGGGTCATTCTATAGCCTCGGGTTTAATATTGGCAGCTTGGAGGGCGGAAGCGTAGTCCTTGGATTTACCAACCCATTCTACCCAAATCCGGCGGGGGCAGACCTGCAAGTTTTTGAAGTCACGGGCGGGACTTACCCCGATGAAAAAGTCAAAGTTGAAGTCGGCACAACTTCAGCCGGTCCCTGGACAGTAGTTTCGGCCGCAGCCATCCGCGACGAAGACATTGAAATTCCAGCCGGGTCTTGGCAATTTGTAAGACTGACCGATGTCAGCAATATTGCCCTTTTTGAATCAACTGCAGATGCTTATGACGTGGATGCCGTCAGGGCTTTGTGCGGAACACCAGGGGATTAAAAAATGCTAAAAACAAAACAGATAGTTAATATTACGATCACGTTATTAAATGCTGCCCTTATTTTCGTAATGGTTAATTTTATAACCACGAAATAAGATAGTTGGGTTTTTACCCTAGATTGGTGGTGAGTAATATAAGAAAAATTTTACTTAGTTTGCTTTCTATTTCAGCAGTCGCGCTTTTGGCATTCGGCGCCTCGCGAGCTTTCTTTAGCGATGAGGAAACATCAACAGGTAATACTTTCGTCGCAGGTGCTATTGATTTACAAATTGATAGCCAATGTCATTATTTCACTGATGAGGATGCTGACGGACAATACCTTGATGTTGGTTGTTTTACGCCAGCAAGTCCAGAACCAATACCATTCGGTAATTGGCAACTTGGTAATTTGACAACTGAAAAGTTCTTCAATTTTGCTGATGTCAAACCTGGCGACTGGGGCGAAAATACTATCAGCTTACACGTCTACAACAACGACGCGTGGGCATGTTTAGATATTAGCCCTCTAGCAGATCTGGACAATAGTATCACCGAACCTGAGGATGAAGTCGACCTAGCTTTGCCAAGTAACGACGGGACTCCTGATGGAGACTTGGCAGAAAACCTTGAGTTTTTTGCTTGGAGGGACGATGGAGACAATGTATTTGAACCACAAGGAAATCCATTGGAAATTCCACTCTTTTCAAACATCAGTGGCCCCGCAAGCGACGTCCTTAGTGGTAGAACTTACACCCTCGCGGCACCGGGATCGCCAAATGTTTTTACGGGGGTTGTTGGAGACCCATTAGTTGGTAGTAACAACTACTACATTGGATTAGCATGGTGTGCAGGTGACTTAAGCGTCGATTTGGGTACTGGAGTAATTACCTGTAATGGATTGACAATGGGTAATATTGCTCAGACAGACTCCGTTTCTGCAGACTTAACATTTAGGACTGAACAGTCGAGAAACAATCCAGACTTTGACTGTGAAACAGAACTGTAAGTTTGGAAACTTAGCTCTTGTCCTGCAACCGCGGGACGAGGGCAAGCCGGAGGATCGATGTCAAATAAGATATCGGGATTCCGGCTTGCCATGGATATAAAAATCTCCAAAGTCATCTATAACACCATCATCTTCCTGATACTCGCCGCATCGGGCTTTTTGCTTTTTGTTTACTTCGGCAAATTTGATTTTGCCAGCGCTTACATTGTCACCTCGGGATCAATGGCGCCGGCGATTGATACCGGCAGTATAGTTTTTTCGGTCAAAAGCGACACTTATAAGCCAGGAGATATTATTACATTCACTAACGGCGACAATAAAACCCACATTACTCACCGTATTATTTATAAAGATTACCAAAATAACAACTTCATAACTTCAGGCGACGCCAATGAAGACTTGGATCGCTGGACTGTCACCTCCGAAAACGTCAAAGGCAAGGTTTTATTCACCATTCCCTACGCGGGGTACCTTGCCAACTTTGCCAAAGAGCCATACGGCTTTATTCTCTTTATCATCGTCCCGGCGACGATAATAATCTACGAGGAACTTAAACAATTAATCAGTGAATCAATAAAATCAGTAAAGTCATTATTAAGAAAAAAGAGAAGAATATTAACTAATAAGATAAACCTGCTTCCGCAAAAAAATAATTTCGCTTTGCCCAAAATCGCCATCGCTATCCCGCTTGTGGGCAGCTTCATAGTTTTCGCCTCGCTTTCGGGGTCTTTTTTCTCGGACATTGAAAACAGCATTGAAAATGTCTTGTCTGCAGCCACTAATTTTGCGACTGCCGGGCCAACGCCCACACCCGCGCCGACAGCGCAAAACCCGATAATCAACGAGCTCCTACCAAACCCAGATCCGCCATCTGATCCTGAATGGATTGAGCTTTACAATCCAAACAATGCAGGATTTGATCTTACAGGTTGGAATTTGGTCGATGCCGCCAACAGTTCGCGCCCTCTGCCTTCGCAAATAATTCCGCCGCTTTCATACTTTGTTTATGAAACTCCCGAAGGTTGGTTAAACAATTCATCACCGGGAGACACTATAACCTTAATTGACCCACTTTCTAACCCCGTCGATCAGTACACATATACAACTGATGTTGCCGACAACAGATCGTTTGCAAGAATACCGGACACCAGCGGAGGCTTTGTACTTTGTCAGATTCCAACCAAAGGCTTGACAAACATCTGTCCATGAAAAAAATAAACTTTAAATTAATTTCGACTCTGGTCGGTGTTGTCATTGTCGCTGCCTTAGCCGGCTACGCCGCTCGGGAGCAGCCGACAACGACGCGCGCTTTCGGCAATTTAGTCGTCACTTTTGAAAGTGACCCATTATTTGACTTTGATGACTTTAAGCCCGGCGACTGCACCCAGAAAAGCATTACCGTTACAAATAACCGTGATGAAGAGGTAAGGGTAGCGACAAAGTCTGCGAATGAGGCGAGTGTTGGAGACTTTGATTTGGCTACACAACTTGATTTCGTAATCAGCGAAAACGGCGTGGCACTTTACGGCGACGCAAGCTCCACGGGGCCAAAGACTTTAGAGGATTTTTACACAGACAGCGACATTATTGACGGCATAATGCTGACGGATGTCGCAGGCGGCGGAGCCCAAACTGTTTACAAAATAAGAATTTGCTTTGATATAAATTCCGGCAATGATTATCAGGAAACCAAGACCGTTTTTGATTTAGTTTTTGGCGAAATTTTGGTCCCCGTTAAACTTCCCCCGGAGTGCCGCCACCTGGAAGGCATTGTCACCGAAAAGATAGAAGGAACAGAAGGTAATGACAACATTCACGGAACAATCGCAAGCGAACTCATAACAGGTCTGGGGGGTAATGACCGTATTGATCCTTCCAGTGGCCACGACTGCATAGTAGCAGGAGAGGGAAACGACCACGTGGACAGCTCTACAGGCAACGAAGTAATACTTGGCGGCGCGGGGAACGACAAGCTTCAAGGAGGAACAGGCAACGACATAATTTATGGCGGAGAAGGAAATGACAATATCGATTTGGGCAGCGGATCTGACACGGCATATGGTGAAGCCGGCAATGACCATATTACGGGTGGAAGCGGTGACGATTACCTAGACGGCGGAAGCGACACGGATTCGCTCTTCGGCGGTTCGGGAACAGATACCTGTGTTTCCGGCGAGAACCTAAACAGTTGTGAGATTTAAACTTAGATTGACAAAATCCATCCGTTTGTACTAACGTACTAGTACAGTGATACGTAATCAAAAACAATACTTGGGACTTACTTTCGATCTGATTAATGCTTTCAGTCTGGTCAAAAATCCTCATGATACTGCACTACTTATGCAAAATTTACTTACAGAATCCGAGATTCGTAACCTTGCCCAAAGGCTGCGTATAGCCAAGTTAATACTGTCTGGAGAAAAGCATAGAGATATCGCAAATAAAACCCAATGCAGTATAGCTACTGTCACAAAAGTTAGTATCTGGTTAAAAACCGCCGGAGAAGGACTGGATAAAATTATTGACAAACTTCCCGAAAAATACGGGTATCCAAAAGATCTTCCGAAAGTTCCGCTTGAATTTCAGTTGCCAAAATTGATCGCTGCCGGTTTTCAATATAGCGCGGCGAAGTTACAAGAAAAGCCCTCCAAGAAACTATATGAAAATATGCAGACTAAAAGAATCATTGACAAAAATTTAAAAGAATCCTATAAACTCCACTAACTTGAGTTTGCAACTCTTCGTTAGTGATTTTGATCCCCCAAAATGTCATTTTTGATGCAAACTAAAGTAGTTTAGGTATAAAATCAGCTTCAGAAAATAATTTCTTGTATTAACGTACTAGTACGTTAATACAGGTATTTGAAGACTTATCTGATTACCGCCGTCATATTGTACGGGCAGTTATTGACATATTAATTGCCTCCCGGCGCACCAAAAGGCAGATTCATATAGTCGTCCCATCCCCCGGAATTGGTAGTCCTGTCCATTAGACGTGCTCCACTACCGTCACGATCAACGGCAGCAACTGTCTGCCTTATCGAGTCCGGCCCGCAATCTGTTCTCATCCCCATTGTATCCGTACAAAACGAAGTCTCCCGGCCTGAATTTCTCCAGCTCCAATCCGGCTCATGAATAGTCCTCACGTCCCCCGTCCAGAAAGCACTTAGGTCACCAAACGGCGCATTACACGGATTTGTACTTAGGAAACAGAACTCCCCAGAAGTGCTCACCAACTGCACAGAGTCAGGGCAACCTGCGCTTGCCGATCCGTCGCTAACACACAAAGACGCGTCACCGTGAATATGATTCATAGGATTGGTAACCGCAAATGTGGCCGCCCCCGAATTCCAAACACCGCCGACATTGACCTGAAAAGGCCAAAGTTCATAAGCAGCGTCCTGGTGATCCACTATTACCCTTGCAGGTTCACTCCCGCCGCGGCCTGTTCCCTTACTTATCACGTTTCCGGTATCCGCCAACGCATAAATATGGGTATCGGCCGACCAAAACTCGAAACTGTGCATCCTCAAAAACAACCTTCCGCGGCCGCTAGTTCCTTGGTGAACCGCAACAAAATACGTATCGTTTATACCCGGTCCATAATCAAGTTCGCTTTTGCCAAAACCGTTCAGATTGCCTGCATAGTGCGTAAAGACTTTAAAACCGGAGTGTGCTTTTAATTCGTCAAACATACCCGCAACTTTGGCGGCGTAACCAAATGGAGGCAGCGGAGCAGTAGGAGAGAGTGAAACACTTGGTCCACCCGTAGCTCCCGGCGGTGCGTCGCCGTGTTCATGATTGAAAGCACATTTGGCCCCGCCGGGGTTGGTGGAGTCAATGGGTACAACAATAGGGTGCCATGTGCGGTACTTAAGGCCATCCGGCCCGCTGACAAAAAACCTGTCGTGCTCGGTTGCGGTACAACCCTTTACAGATTGGCCGCGGTAAGGCCCATAACTTAGAGTGGCAGTCTTTGCCGGGTCGCCGATGACCAAAGCCGAAATTTCAGGAAAAGTATCACTATTGCTCGCAGAAGTCCCGCCTGCGGGCGCGGGTAAAGGAGTAGCAGTCGGGCTAGAAGTCGAAACTGGAGTGGCTGTTGCCCGGGGCGTTGGTGTTCCCGTACAGGTTACTTTTAGTTGCCTCCTGGCGCGACCATCAAGCCATTGGGCTCCGATTCTACCCGTAACACACGTTACTGTTCCAGACTCACCTGGACCCAGCGCAAAAAGCTTGGCAATACTCTGAGCGCTGGTATTTAAAACTTTAGTTGAAAAGAGGTAGCTGATTAACCCTAAGACTAGCGAAGAAAAAAGAAGCGCTGAAAGGCGAAACATAAAAAGGATGTTACCTAAAACACTCTCGCTTGGCAACAGGCAAATCCTAATTTTCAACTACCAATGTCCCTGTCATTGAAGGATGCGGTGTGCAGTGGTAAGCGTATTCGCTCTCGGCACTTGGTGCCGTAAATATGACCGACTCGCCTTTGTTTAGCAGTTTGGTGCCAAACGAACTGCCATCATTTGCCGTCATTGTGTGCGCCGCCGTGTCCCGATTAACTACAGTCACTTTTGCCCCGGGTTTAACCTTAAAAGTTTTGGGCGAAAACGCAAAGTTTTTTATTTCAATTGTAATTTCATCAACAGCCCCCTGTGAACTTAGATCACTTTCTTTCAGAGTTTCTGTGTTATCTATTGCTATTTTATCTTCTTCCAAACGAGGACCTTCATTAAAGGGAAAATTTACCGGTGTAGGTACCGGAGTCACATTACCGCCCCGGACTACGACAAACCCAATTACTACTACAATGACTACCACAACACTCAGCAAAAAACCTTTATTCATAGGCCAAATTAAATCTACGCTTTTTTGTTTAAAAAAGCAATTGAGACTGCTTACTTTTTCAACCCTTGTTCCGTGTATTTTTGAAGGAATTTTCTATAGAGGTCGTTTGTGGTCACAATGCCCACCAGTTTGCCACCTTCACCCACCACGGGGAGCCTTCTCACATTGTGGATCAGTAACATCGAGCAAGCTTTTAGCACGTGATCTTCGGGGGCAACGGTATAAACCTTCTTTGTCATCAGCTGACTTGCACTTAGTCTGTTTATTTTTTTTGCTTCCGTTTCTATTACATCCAAACTCAGGTAATAATCAATGTCGCGATAAAATTCTTTAATCGAAGGGAAAAGGTGGATAAGTAAGTCTTTCTCGGAAATCACGCCGACCAGCCGCTTTTTTGAATTTACCACAGGGACGCCGGATATTTTGTTTTTGATAAGAACTCGGAGGACTTTACGGAAACCGTCTTTACTGTTAACGGTATAGATCCGCTTGACCATCACCTCTTTGACCAGCATCCTATAAACCTATTGTAACACAGGAAGTAAAGCAGCTTACCTTGCCACGTTCCTCAACTTTCTCACCACGCGAATGTCGACAAGACTTTTTCTGTATTGGTAAATTGCCGCCGCCTTGTCTTCTTTTGAAACGCCTTTTTTAATAAGCTCTTCGGCGCGCTGACGGGCTGCAAGCGCTTTTTCCTCTGAAATCTCACTTGCAAATGAGGCATCTTCGATTAAAAGAGTTGCACTCTTGCCATCGGTTGAAAACACACCCCTGGCTATCGAAAGATTTGTCTGTTTATTGTTTGCGTCTCTATAAACCACCTCACCAAAAGTCAAAGGAGTTACAAAAGCCATGTGTTTGGCAAGGGCTGTAAAAACACCTTCGACTCCCGGCAAAGTAACACTTGTGACTTCCCCCGAAAAAATTTCCCTGTCCAGGGTAAGTATGTCGATATGAAAGTTTGTCACTTTTTGTCCACTTCGGTAATTGCCCCTATCATATAAAACTGGTGTTCCGGCACGTCGTCGTACTCGCCGCCCAATATTTTTGCAAACCCGTTGACCGTCTCCTCAACGGACACATATTTACCCCCGCGGCCGGTAAAAGCTTCCGCGACAAACATCGGTTGGGTAAAAAACCTCTGTATTTTTCTGGCCCGTGTGACCACGGATTTATCCTCATCCGAAAGTTCCTCCACCCCTAATATGGCAATAATATCCTGAAGTTCCTTATACCTTTGTAATATTTTTTGGACTTGCCTCGCCACAGCGTAGTGCCTTTCCCCGACAATTGCAGGGTCAAGCGCCGTCGAAGTCGAAGCCAAAGGGTCAATCGCGGGATACAAACCCTGCTCGGCCAGGGACCGCTCCAGCGACACCGAAGCATCAAGGTGCGAAAAGGTTGCAACAGGAGCCGGATCGGTATAATCATCGGCAGGCACGTAAACCGCCTGAACCGAGGTTATCGAGCCTTTATAGGTTGACGTAATCCTCTCCTGAAGCTCCGCCATTTCCGAGGCTAAAGTCGGCTGGTAACCGACGGCAGACGGGATCCTGCCCATCAAAGCCGAGACTTCGCTTCCCGCTTGGGCGAACCTGAAAATATTATCTATAAATAGTAATACATCCTGGGACTCTTTATCTCTAAAATATTCTGCCATCGTAAGAGCGGTCAGGGCAACGCGGAGTCTGTTTGTCGGCGGCTCGTTCATCTGGCCATAGGCCAGTACTGCCTTTTCCAGTACACCGGAGTCCTTCATTTCAGACCAGAGCTCGTTCCCTTCCCGGGTTCTCTCCCCGACTCCGGCAAAAACAGAATAACCACCGTGTTTTTTGGCGACATTATTAATTAGTTCCATAATAATGACCGTCTTGCCGACTCCCGCGCCGCCAAAGGCCGCCACTTTGCCACCCTTCACAAAGGGACAAATAAGATCAATGACCTTTATGCCTGTTTCAAAAACTTCGGGTGTTACTTTTTGCTCCTCAAGGCTGGGGGCTTTGGCGTGAATGGGACTTGTCTCCCCTGCCTGTATTTTTTTACCTTTATCGACCACTTTACCCAGGACATTGAAAACCCGCCCCAAAGTTGACTTACCCACGGGCACCCTAATCGGCGCCCCGGTATCAAAAACACTTTCACCACGCCTTAAGCCTTCGACCGGACCCAAAACCAAGGCCCTTATTACCCCTTGTTCGAGGTGCTGCTCGACTTCAGCAGTGAGAAATTTATCTTCCCCGATTAGCAGAGCATTGAATATCTCGGGAAGTTTATCTTCAAAACGAATGTCTACGACCGGCCCCACAATTTGTATGATTTTTCCTTTTGTCATAAGTTAACTCATTACCTCCATTGCCCGCGTAACGTCGGCGATTTCGTCCGTTATTGCCTGCTGCCTAACTTCGTTATAGACAAGCGTGAGTGCCTGTGAAAGATTCTGGGCGTTCTCAGACGCGCTTTTCATTGCCAACATCCGGGCCGAATGCTCGGATGCCTCGGATTCCAGAAACGCTTCCCTAAGCTGCACTTCCAAATAAAAGGGTAACATTGTCTCTAAAACCTGCTTGGCTCCAGGCTCAAAGAGGTAGACCAACGACCCGGCATATTGGCTTGCCACATTATCGCGGGATACGGGCAGAAGTTTTTTTAGAGTTGGTTTTTGCATCAAGGCATTTATAAAGTCGGAATAGATAACATAGACTTCGCAAACAGTGTCTTTCCGGAATTCATCCAAGACCAGTGAAATAACTGCAGAGAGGCAAGCTTCTTTAGTCAAATCCGAAAAATCAGCCAAGAGCTGGCCGTTAAGTATAGCGAAGGATCGGGACTTTTTGCCAACCGTGATAAACAGTCTCTCCTCTTTGGCCGTATCATTCGTATCCGCCAAAACCTTCCTGAAAAGGTTGGTATTCAAGCTTCCGCAAAGGCCCCTATTCGTCGATACCAAAACATAGAGCTTCTTTTTACCTTTGCCTCTTTCAAAAAGATCAATTTTTTCCCCCTCGGCTTTTCCTGACAATTGACTGACCAATTCGTAAACTTTCATCGCGTAGGGCTTGCCCGCTTTAGCCTTGCTTTGGGAAGAGCGGACTTTAGACGCAGAAACCATTTCCAAAGCCTTGGTAATTTTTCTGATATTTTTAACCGACTGTATTCTTTTTCTTATTAACCTTGGGTTTTCCATATTTTTTCTTTAAATTCGGCAATTGCCTCATCCAAATCTTTTTTAGTTCCGTCGCTAAACTCCCCGGAGTCGGCAATGTCACGCACTATCTTGGATTTCCTGTCGGTAATAAACTGCATGAACGACTCTTGAAACACAATGATTTTATCTATAGCGATGTCGTCCAAACTGCCGCTTGTGACCGTGTACAAAATGACAACCTGGTGTTCCACCGGGATCGGCGCATATTGAGGCTGTTTTAAAATTTCAATTATTCTTTTCCCCCGCTCTATCTTTTCCCGGGTGGAAGGGTCCAGGTCCGACGAGAATTGCGCAAACGTGGCAAGTTCATAATATTGAGAAAGGTCAAGCCTAAGTTTACCGGCAACTTTCTTCATGGCTGATCTTTGAGCAGCCCCGCCGACCCTGGACACGGAAAGGCCCACATTCAAAGCCGGCCGTACACCCGCAAAGAAAAGGTCATTTTCAAGGTAAATCTGCCCGTCCGTTATCGAAATTACATTTGTGGGAATAAATGCAGACACATCTCCGGATTGTGTTTCGATAATTGGAAGCGCCGTCAAAGAGCCGCCGCCCAAAGCCTTTGAAAGTTTGCAAGACCGCTCAAGTAAGCGGCTGTGAAGGTAAAAAACGTCTCCCGGATATGCCTCACGGCCTGTGGGGCGCCGGAGCAGCAACGACAACTCACGATAAGCCCAAGCGTGCTTTGTCAAATCGTCATACACCACAAGAACATCATTGCCTTTTTCCATGAAAAATTCCCCCATTGCAGTACCCACATAAGGAGCCAGATAGCGTAGTGAAGCGGGGTCTGAAGCCGAAGCCAAAACAACAATCGTATTTTTGAGGACTCCAAATTCGTCTAACTTTTCAATGACCGACGCGACTTTTGACCGCTTCTGACCAATTGCTACATACAGGCAAATTACCCCCGTGGCCTTCTGATTGATTATTGTGTCAATGGCAATTGCAGTTTTACCCACTCCCCGGTCACCAATAATCAGCTCCCTTTGCCCCCGGCCAATTGGAATCATTGCATCAACGGCTTTTATGCCTGTCTGCAGTGGTGTCGAAACTTTTGACCTGTCCACTATCCCGGCAGCAACCCTTTCAACAGCCATATATTTTTCAGGTTTGATATCAGCCTTGCCGTCCAACGGGTTGCCGAGAGCGTCGACCACCCTCCCAAGGAAATCTTTACCCGAAGGCACAGCATAAAGCTTTCCGGTAGTTGTAACTTTGTCGCCAACATTCAAGGTCGCCCAGTCTCCCAAGATGACAGCCCCTACCCTGCTTTCCTCCAGGTGCATCGCTAGCCCCACCAGCCCGTTTTCAAACTTCAAAACCTCGCCGTACATGGCGGTTTCGAGCCCGTCCAAAAACGCCACTCCGTCTTTTAGAGAAATTATTTTCCCTTCGCTTTTTATTTCGACCATATTTCCTTTTCTATTTTGCCCGACAAGCTCAAGTCCAAGACTATAGAGCCGACTTTGGCCTTAAAACCTCCCAGTATCGCCGAGTCCGTCTCCTGGACAAAGGAGGCCTTGCCGGAAACTAAAGACTTGCTTACAAGAAAATCTCCTATTTTTTTTGCCAAAGCACCAAAGTCCCCATCCCTTAATTTAAGGGGAGTAACTACTATAACCTTTGTTATTTTGTCCATCTTAAGATTTAAGCTCTTTTGCCACCAAGGCTATACTTTTAAGTCGTGTTTTATCGTCCAATACGCGAGCGAGCACGTGATTAATAACTTCTTGGCTAAGTTTTTTCGAACTTTCTTTGACTTTCCGTTCCACTAATTTTGCCTGACGGTCTAACTCTCCTTGGCCTTTGGCAATTAGTGCTCTTGCCTTTTTATTACCCTCCTCGGTGGCTTCGTTTTTAATTTTTTGAGCCTCAAGTCTGGCGGCATTTACTATGTTATTTGCGTCAGACCTTGCGGCTTTGAGTACTTTCTCTTTTGTGCTTTCAAACACTTCCTGTTTACGGGCCAATTCACCCATTGCGGTTTCGACACCGGCAAGTTTTTCCTCACGGGACTTCATGGCCTTCAATATGGGCTTGTAGAGAACTTTTTTAAGAATGACAAACAAAATAATAAAGTTAATTATCTGCACTCCAAGCAAAAAAGGATCAATACCTAATTTTTCCATAGTAGTTTAAACTAGACAAAGAAAATAATAAGCGCGATGACGAGCGCATAAATCGCAATAGCTTCGGCAAATGCTACCGACAAAATTAGAACTGTCCTAATATCCGATGAGGCTTCCGGATTGCGGCCCAGGGCTTCCAGAGCTCCTTTGCCTATTAAACCCACACCTACCCCGGGCCCGAGGGTCCCCAGGCCAATTGCTAGAGCTGTTGCTAATTCCTTTAGTTCCATTCTTTCACCCCCCTTCGTGGTGTTCTGTTGCCACAACAATAAAAATCGATGTCAGCATTGTAAAGACCAAAGCTTGAATAAATCCGACAAATATTTCAAGCCCCAAAAAGGGAATCGGCAACAAAACCGGTATCAGGAAAGTCATGACCGCCAATAACACTTCACCGGCAAAAATATTCCCAAAAAGACGGAAAGAAAATGAAATCAGCTTGCTTAGCTCTGAAATAAGCTCGAGAATCCCGACTACCAGATTTATGGGGTTTTTAATATTAAAAAATCGCTTCAAATAGCCGCCCAAACCCAAAGCTTTGATACTCAAAGCCTGTGTCACAACCACCGATATAAGGGCTAAGGCTATAGTCGTATTTAAGTCCGCATTGGGGCCTCTGAATAAAGGAATAAGTACCCTGCCGTTTTCTCCTTCCTCCCAGATCCCAACCGGGCCCACGCCGGGCAAAAGCCCTATCCAGTTGCCCAGCATAATAAAAACGAAGAAAGTAAAAATCAGGGGAAATAACTTGTCGATCCGCTCGCCTAAAATACTTTTGAAAAAGCCGTAAAAGCCTTCCACAGCCATCTCAACAAGACTATAAAGCCCGGACCTTTTCTTTGAGTTCTGTTTGTAGCCAATGGCGACTACAATAAGCACTGCCATTACAACCAGACTCGTCAAAAGCGAATTTGTCAAAGTAAACCCGCCGATATGGACTACCGGCTCGGGAGCAACAGATATGTGTAAGCTTGTCATTTTTTGGTTAATACTTTGCCTGCAATTTTAATAGCCCTTATGAAACCTACCACCACACCAAGTACTATACCGACGAGGGTGAAAGCGGGGCCTGTATCAAGTTTGCTATCCAAAATGACGCCTGACAAGAGAAATATTATAGGGAAAAACACAAGAGACACGCTAATGGACGAGGCTTCGTTAAGCAATTTGAAAGTGTTTTTAAAATCAGCTTTGTTTTTTTGCATATCCTCGTACAAAAAAAATCGGCAATCTATGCCGATTGCAACTAATTGTAGCCTCGAGGCTCTTTCAAGTCAACACGAATTTAAACAACTTTTTCAAATTTTCCATCTAAATGCAGATAATATAAATATACCGAAAGATCGGGATACTTTGCTAATACAACTGACCTTGCTTTAACTAAATCCTGACTGTGCCTTTGGGGCGTACTCTCCTTGCCGTATGCTCCACAATCCTCATGGTGAATTAAATAAGCTTCCTTAATCTGATGCAGCCTGACCGAGACAGCTATCTGTTTTAAAACAGTCGCCAAATCTTTTGTCGCGCCGGCAAAGCCGACTAAATCAAAAGTCTTTCCGACAAGTCTCTCGTTGGTAAACTCGCGGATAAATTTTTGAAATCGAAAGTCAATACAACAAACAACCAAGGCGTCACACGTATGAATCATATTCACAATTATATTCCAAAACTCTAACAAAATCCTGACTAAAGGCGGGTATACAAAGGCCTCGTGGCCCAGTTGCTTTTAATAATTTCCGGATCGTCCAAACCAAGGTGTAAGGACACACCCAGGCCGGATGAATTCACAACTTTCTGATATCTTACAGCTTGATATACCGAGCCCCCGTGAGTGAAGTCGCGTGTCCTGGACCAAATCTCTCTGAACTAACGAACAATCTCATTCGTATATCATCCGGGTTCTTTTGCATTTTAGTTACAATTTGATTTAAGAGACCGTCATCGCCCTGCCTATATGTAGCCAACAAAGCTTCTAATCCAGTTAAACCTTTTAAAAAAGACAGATTTGAAAAACTAACCAATGGTCTTCTCTTGGACCAGATACTAAACAATCCGTCTTCATTACCTCTAATCGATTTTCGAAGTAATCCCAGACCAGATTTAATACCTATAGATAAATGGGGGTCAGAAACTAAAGTACCATCCAAACTTTCAAGCCCCAAAAACCCGACTGTCGTGGGAGAACCGGTAACAACTCTCTGTCTCCATAAATAGTCTGCCTCCCCAGTCTTGAGGCTTGAAACAAGATTTGCCAATCTAAAACACCTTGGGAAAACACGAGCAGTCGTCAAATCCGAAGCCAGTCCAAGTACATTCCCAAACCCATTCCTACCAACCTGATCAAAATCTAGTAAATCCTCGGGCGTGAACTCGGCGTGTCTTGATTCGAGAGCCAAAAATGAACTCATTACATCGGAAATTTTATCCGGGTGACTAAGTAACCAAGCAGCTTTAGTCCCGAGGACAACAGTTAAAGCCTTTGGATCCTGACTTATCAAGTCTTCTATCAAGCCATCGTGCCCAATCATAAGTGCAAATTCGAGAACAAAATTTCTGAAGACCAATGTCTCGGCAGTCTCCCTATCAATACAAAGAGATGTGTAAAGATTTTCTTGGCCAGCAACAAAGCCCTCAACTGCTTTCATAACCAAGTCCAAACCACTCTCACCTCTATCTGCATTCAGGCGATCTCGGATTTGTTGACCAATTGACAGATCGGCCAGTCCCTGTAAAACAATTCTTGGCGAGAGAGTATGCTGATTTCTGGCCGGATAAATGCCGCCTGCGACAAAGTCCACAACTGCAGCTGCTTGACTAAACCAAGCCATCTCCGGATGAGCTTTAATTACAAGATCTAAACCCGGCTCGGCGCTAAACATGGGTTCTGGTTTATCATTACCAAAACCCACCATATATACCCCATCCACAATCTCAATTTCGGGAATCGCCTTTTTGCCAACACCCAAATATGCCAGACGCCTAAATTGGCTTGATGGTAAAACCAGACCCGATCCAGCCGAAGATACACCTATAGAATGCAAATACTCCTCATCAGGGATAATAGCATTATAGGCCGCAATATCGCCATTAACATGATCAACTATTCTTCTTGTTTCTAGTTCATTAATAGCCATGAATAATACCGATAGTGTATAATAAAGATATCTAAAAATAAAGTTCATGAAAAATTCGCTTGAGCCGGTAATCTGCATGAAAAGAGATTTTGAAGCACTCCGATTCATCCTGGATAAAATCAAAATCAAAGAACCCGCTTGTGTCTTGACTGTTAGCGGCAACGGGAAGGACATTATTTACGAAACACTGATTAAAAGATTAGAGAAACTAAAAAAAGATACGCCGCTTCTTAACATTTCAGCGACCACCGAAGAAGAACTAAATAAATTTATAGGCAAGATAAAATCTCAAACATTGCCTCTTATCTCCATTATTAATCTTTCCATCGGCAAGGACGTCTCATGGTTTTTTGATGATCTCGAAGCCCTAAGAAGAAAAAATGGAACAGCCTTCAACTATATTGTAATCACTTACTTCAAAGATGTGGCGAATGCGTACGGACAAAAACATAAGGCTCTCATGAGGTCAATTAAAATCCTTGATAATGTCACTTTTAATGACGCGGAGAAGTTTATCAAAGACTTATCGAGAAGATTTTCCTACAAGTTAACTGCTGACGAGATCCGTAAAATTTACGGATTGAGCGATGGGCATGTCGGCCTAATCAAGTCACTTTACATGTGCGTACGAAAGGGCGAACCCTTGGATAAAAAGATTTGGGTAGAGCCATCAATCGAGTCGCGTCTACAAGCAATCCGCGAAGATAAAAAAACTTATTCTTCAAAAGAAAAAAAAGACTACGTCTTTAGCTCTAAGGAAAGAGTTGTATTCAATGTATTAGAGTTAGGTGTAGGAAAAGTTATTGAAAGAAGCGAAATAGCCGAAAGAGTTTGGGGAAACAGTTGGGAAGAAAACTATTCGGATTGGGCAATTGATCAAATAATTCACAGACTTAGGGGCAAAATCAGAAAAAATAAATTAGCCTACAAAATACTTACTAATAAAGGACTCGGGTTTACTCTACTTAAAAAGTAACCTGTCAGGACACGGTCAGGATATTATCAAGCGGAAAATTTCAATCTGACCTACAATCCCACAAATGAGAAAGGGGGTGGACAAAAGGCTTTTAAGGGACATCAGAAATGCCATTTCCCAAAAAGCCCTGGACATGAAGGTCAGTACAACCTGGTTTAAATATTTATCAAAATCAAAACACGGCTACAAGTTTCTCGTTAATAGACAAAAACAGATAACGACCTTAAGGGAAATACTTGAGTCTGTTTCTAAAAAACAACCAAATCTTTCAAAAGGCCAAATATCAGAGGCTATTTCAAAAGTAGTAAACAATTTCTAACTACTCTTCTGCCTTAGCTTCCTCTTTAGTTTCTTCTTTGACCGCTTTTTTGGCTGCCTTTACAGGTTTTTCTGCCTTCACTTCGACTGGTTCAACGACTGGTTCAACCGGAGCTGAAACCGGGCTGGCTGCAGGTGCAACTCCAGAAACTGAACTTTCCTGTGCTCTGGCTTCGCTGACAATTATTTTTCGTCCGCCCATGTCAGAACCGTTAAATTTCTCAATTGCTGCCTTTGCGGCCTCCTCTGTCTCCATTTCGACAAAGCCAAAGCCCTTGCTTCGGCCTGTGTCTTTGAAAGAAATAACAACCGCGTCCACCACTGTTCCGGCTTCGGCAAATAACTTCCGCAATTCATCGGAAGTTACAGTGTAAGAAAGATTCCCTACATATAATTTTTTATTCACTGATTATCACCTCCTTAGGTACAAGAAAAGTCTCCTCGAAGTCTTTTTTTCACGAAGACACGAAAGAAGACGTATCACTTGTCAACATTGCTAGTATAACACACCCATATATTTTCTTGCCAGAGGCAACAGTAACTGTCGCCGTCCCGGCACAAACGGGACCTGCCTTCCGTGCAAATGGTGTTTTCCTGCCACACTCCGCAGCCGCAGCTATCGGGCGACCATTGGCCTGCAATGCATTGATAGACTTTCTCTATTTCGGCGGCGCGTCTGCGTAGTTCCTGATTTTGACCAACCAAAACAGTCATTGTTGTTACCGTTATAAGCGCAAATACAACCATGGCAGTTGCTTTAAAACCAACAGCAATCCGGGCCATACAGGTATCACAGATGATTGTTTTCTGGTATTTGGGAACAAATTGAGAGGAACGGCAAATGAGGCAATTGACCGTTTTATAGTCTTCGGTCAAAGGCTTGTTCCTTTTTCGAATCAGCGAATCAAAGGTAAGAATAATTAAAACTATTCCGATCTGGACGGAAGCTATGCCCAAAACCATACTCCAAAAAGGGATTTGGAGAGAAAGCAAAAATGCGCCACCCAAAAAGAGAACTACAGATAGTATAAAAAGGCCGGTGTCCTCAACCAATCTTTTCACTATTATAGTTTAGCAAAAAGTCATTGAAAAAGTTTTCGGGGAATGGTTTAATGGAAATATGACGTTGACCAAGCATGATCTAGACCAAATTGATAAACGAATAGACAAACGCTTTCAAAATCATAAAGAAGATCTACTTGAAGAGATTGACGCAAAACTTATAAACTTAAAAAGTGACATCTTTGACAGAATCGATCCAACAACTCTTTAAATTCTTTCCGCAAAAATAAGAAGCCTTTTGTAGTCAGTTCCCACTGGCCAGCAGGTCTGAAGTATCAGCTGGTCCACCGACAAATCTTCCAAAAAAGACGCCTGGGTTGGAGACACAATCCTGGTTTCAGTCACCCTATAATCCACTTTTTCATTGTCTCTATAAATCACAACTTCATCGCCTAACTTAAGTCTTCCGAGTAAAAAAAATGCAGTATTATAACTCGTGATGTTCCATGGAACGTCCGAGCTGTGGGCAAACAAAAACGACGTCCCAGTGTCGCCCGGAAGTGCCGTTCCCTTTGCATGAGCCACACCCGTTTTAAGTTTCTCCAAATACTCCGATTTTTTCCACGGGTCGACATCGATGACTATCGGAGCATAGGCATTTATTTTTGGAATTTCAATGAAATAACCATGCCGATTAATGTCGTTAACGATATTTACTGGAAATAAAAAAAGCTTTACAAACGGAAGATAAATATACAAAAGACCAATAATTGACAGTGCCATCAGCAACATACCAAATTTTTGTACCAGTGTAGCGTTACGCTGTAACATATTTAGAAATTAAAAAACCCGCTTGGAGCAGGTCTTGCGGGTTATTATGCAGCATCAAAAGGAAAACTGCAAAGTCAGAGTCAGATTTGCCGGAGATCTCCCGGACCTGAGGCGTAAATATAGTCCCATCAAAAACATTATTACGTTTGCAATTGTGGCCAATAGAAGAGCACTGCTACCCGTGGCCGGCAAAACAAGACCTCCGACTGCCGCCGCAAGTACGCTCCCGCTCAAAGAGGATCCGCCTCCCGAGGAAGATCCGCCGCCGCTTGTAGTTCCCCCTACCATTCCCCCTCTGGGGCTTTCCGGCGGGGTAGCAGGATCACCGGGGTCAAAGTCGCAGCAGTCAATGTCAACCAAGTTATGGTTAGCAAAATTACCAATAATCGCACCAATTAATATATCGCCCGTCTTAATACTTACGTCTCCGCCGTTTCGGTTGGCAACATTGTCACCCGTATTTGCGTAAATGTCTAATCTATTGACAATATCCGAACTGTTGGTGACAGATACAATGGTATCAGTCGTAAAGTTGGCAGTAATCAAATTGGCTGATCCGGATCCGTTTCCGTTGATTAAAGCAGACAGCGACAGTCCGCCGGCAGAAAAATTTACCTTGCTTACGTTAACGGTCGTATTTAATATTTTACCGTCTACTTTGATATTACCGGTCTGGATAGTCACGTTGCCGAAATTATTACTTGCGGCATTATTACCAGTATTCGCATTAACATTGACGGTATTTACTATATTTGCTTGCTGATTTACCGTTACGGTATTTGTGCTGCTGTTTTGAATATTGACATTATTTATACTTCCTTCGCCATTGCCGGTTACCTTCACATCTGTTGGCTGGGCACAGCAATCTGAAGAATCTACAACGGACGAGTTAACGTCGTTAACTACAGTTACCCCAACCTGAGAGTTTCCGGTATCAACCAATACGGCTTCTCCATTGTTTGCATTCACGTTGTTCCCGCCGGTATTTGAGTTTGCAAAAACACCATTATTGACACCGGTATCATTGCTTTGTGTAATACTTGCCGTATTCGCGCTATTGACAGTCACTTCACTCGCAGAACCCGATCCGTTACCCGAAATAACCAATTCCTCGGCGTGGGCGGCCGAGGAGCTAAAGGCGATTAGTGTAGCGGGCAGTACCATCAGCAAATATTTTTGACCTAGTACTTTCATGTTTTCCAGGGAACCTGCCCACTATTAAATTTAATTGCCACTGTCCGCTTTATTCCCAGATACAGGACAAACAAGAGTATAAACGGAATAGCGAGTGCCAGATTAATATTTAATTTGCCCGCTCTGTCGCCTGCTACCAAACTTGCTTCCGGGTTTTCCAAAACCGACGAAGTCATTCCGGAAACATTCCTGTTTTGGTACCCCCCATTATTGGTCGCAATATGTAAAACATTCTCGCCTGATGCTATTTCATAACTTACTGTCGGGGAAGATGCATTACCGCCGTTTGAACTACCGTTTTGCGTTTCGGCAACATAGCCTCCGATTTCGTTGCCAGGTGACTCGCTATTTTGGGCTACCACAGGTGTGTTTTCCTTATGCGTGCCGGGAGAAACAAAGTCGCCGGCCCAACTTCCAAAGACATTTACTACAGTTACAAATAATCTGCCACCACCGGTTATGTTGTTGTTAATAAAGTTTACGAGGTTTGCCACTATATTGGCATCGCCTGTCGTCACCGACGAGTTTCCGCCGGTATTTCTCGAGGCAATATTATCACCCGTGTTTGCGACTAAATTAAGATTATTAACAACATTTGCAGTATTCGTCTGATTTACTGAATTATTGACCAATTGATCCACCGTCGAATTATTATTCGACNCCGCTCCGTTACCGCTATTTGTCGCGATTATTTGGCCAGCCTCATCAACTGTAAACCGGAAATCATTGGAACCGGCATAGTTNCTNCCCTCTGNCGCGCCTAAAATTTTACCTATCCAGTTGCCGGCTTCGTTNACCAAAACTATCCACCAATCGCCGCCAACTATATTAGTATTGACAACATTTAGCACCTGAGCTGTTACCGAAGCATCGCCGGTAGTTACCGAGTTATCTCCGTTCGTGTTTCTGCTTACATCGTTGTCTCCCGTGTTGGCTATAAAGTTAAGGTTGTTTTGAATATCTGCGGTATTGTTTTGGTTAATTAAATTATTTGTCTCGGAAGACGCATTGGCCAAGTTGGTGCTCCCCGTACCGTTTCCGGAGTTCGCCGCAACTAAACCGTTAAAGTACTCCTCCGGCATGATAATGTCGCCAACTAAATCCCCGAAAACATTTACCACTGAATAAATTACATTTCCTGCTAAGTTATTATTAGCGAGTGTCAAAACGTTAGCTACGACATTGGCATCACCAGTCGTAATCGATGAGTCCCCGCCCGTGTTTCTCGATGCAGTGTTGTCACCTGAATTGGCAGCTAAGTACAAGTTGTTTTCAATGTCAGCCGTATTAGTCTGGAAAGTCGCGTCGTTGGTCAAACTGTTTATGCCGGCGGTATTTTGAGAACTGTCTCCATTACCGGAGTTTACGGCTGAACTATTTCCAAAGTTGGCGCAGCCACTGACACAACCGGAGGGAAAATCCAAAACAATGTCCCCCACATGATCATCCACAATGTTAAATTCGGATACCGCAACCCCGTCTATATTGGTGTTCACCGCAGTGACAACGGTCGCCGAAGTATTTGCATCCCCAGTAATTATAAGATTGTCGCCACCGACATTTTTGGAAGCAGAATTGTTCCCTGTATTAGTCGTCAAAACCAAGTCATTGTCGACTGCAGCAACATTGTCCTGTATTGTCTTGCTATCGTTAGTCGTACTAACATTCCCATTGTTTTCGGAATTCGATCCGTTGCCGTCATTGACCACGCTCACACCGGACCCATTGCCGCTTCCCAATATCAGGCTATTGCTATTTGCATTAGTCAAAACGGCGGCGCTATTTGTTGCGTCCCCGGTATTAATAGTCGCCCCGGAGCCAGAATTGCCATCTTGGCCACCAGTAC
>C687J35174_10002751_pt1 | contig 24603 bp, 26 predicted proteins | sample RifCSPhighO2_01_FD_35174 | JGI IMG/M metagenome (IMG submission 35174) | reverse complement strand
CTGTACAGGCACACATACGGTATGTCGACGCGTTCGAGCGGCAGCTGAAAGAACTGTTCTTTATCGACAATCCGGCATTCATCGGCAAAGAGAAGGCATCGGCCTACGCAGGCGCAGAATTTGCCGCCTACGTAGCGGCAAAAGGTAACTCATATACGCATGTTTATTATCCGTGGAATCATCACTTGGTGAAGACGGTGAGCGCAGACGACTATTTTCGACTTAAGACCAATAGGAATCAGGATCTGATCACTGCGTCGGAACAGCGCATTCTGCGGGGCTACCGCGTCGCGGTCTTTGGGCTGAGCGTCGGATCCAACGTCGCATTCACGCTCACGCAGGCAGGCATTTCGAATTCAATCGTCATCGCAGACTTCGACGAGCTTGATACAACGAATCTCAATCGCATTCTCGCTGGCGTTCATCAGGTTGGATTGAATAAATCTATCGTTGCGGCAAGAAGGATATACGAAGACAATCCCTTTGCCGAAGTAGAGTCGCACGAAGAGGGAATGAGTCCAGGATCGCTCAAGTCTCTGCTTAAGAAAAAAAAGATTGACTGCATCATCGACGAGGTCGACGATATGCCTTTTAAGGTCGAGGCGCGAAAACTCGCACTTCAGTACCGAATACCCGTTATAATGATCACTGACAACGGCGACGGCGTTGTCCTACACGTGGAGAGATACGACCTGGGGTACGATAAGATCTTCGGGAAACCGATACCCGATTTTGACGCGCTCTTGCAGCAGCCCATGGCGAAAGAAGCGGCGGGGAAAATCATTATGGAATACATCGTGGGGGGCATTGACCATGTGGATCCCGCAATGATTGCCTCGGTCAAGCGGGTTTTGGCGCGGGAGCTCGTATCATGGTCGCAGCTTGGGAGCGCCGCGCTTTTAGGCGGCGTAGTAGCAACATATATGATCAAACAGATCGCATTGAAAAGAAACGTCGAACCGGATATACGAGCCTATATTTCACCCACACGATCGCAGTGGGAGCGGCATCAATCTGATATATGAATTACACGCAGGATTTCATACAAGGGTTTCCAGAATACGATAAGCACCACCTCGTTACATTTCTGCACGATGAGGAGACCGGCATGGAGGCATTTGTCTCGATTCACCGAAAAAATAGCAACGTTCCTTCCTTTGGGGCGACCCGGTTTTGGCACTACGAGTCAGACTCTGACGCGCTCCGCGACGCGCTCCGACTATCGCGCCTTATGTCGTATAAAGCTGCGCTCGCGGGTCTGCCGTGTGGTGGTGCCAAGGGGGTGATCATTGATCGTAGCGGGGCTGTCGAGGATCACTCGTCGATACTCAGCGCATACGCCGATAAGATCTCAATGCTGAGGGATTCCTTCATAACAGGAACCGACGTCGGAGTGAGACAAGAAGAGCTCGCGCTGATGCGCGAGCGCGCGCCGAACATCGTCGGATTCAACGACAATTCGACGCTGTTCACTTCACTCGGTGTTTACCATGCCATCAAATGCACGCTCCGCGAGGTTTTCTCCGACGATTCTGTCGCGGGCAAAACTTTTGCTATTCAGGGACTTGGCAAGATCGGAAGCGCTGTTCTCGAGCACCTCGCACCCGACGCGGCGAAAATCTACGTTGCGGACATCGATATAAACGCTGTCACGGCGGCGGTAAAGCGATTCCCGAGCATCATTCCGGTGTCGGTTGATGCGATCCACAAACAAAATGTCGACGTATTTTGCCCGTGTGCCCTCGGGGGTGCGATAAATACTGACAATGTCGCTGAGCTGTCTTGCGCAATTGTTGCTGGCGGAGCCAATAATCAACTCGAGAACGAAGAGATGGGTGACATTCTCCACAAAATAAACATCTTGTACGCGCCGGACTATGTGGTGAACGCTGGCGGTCTCATCGCCGTTTTTGACGAATACGAAAGTCCGACCTACGACGAAGAGCGCGTCCGTAGCAAGGTCGTTATGATCGAGGAACGTATTCAAGACATCATCGCCGAGAGCCGTCTTCAGAAACGCCCGACCAACCGCGTCGCCAACGATCTCGCAGAATCTATCTTCAATACGTATGCGTAATTATTTAGGCAAACCTCGATCTGTACCGAGGCCTGAATTCACGAATCGTTTTCGCGGCCCACGTTTGGACTTAGAATTGATCCAATCAATAACGCAAAAGCAATGGCAAGAAGAGGGGGAGCGAGAGGTCTTGCGGCTAGCTCGTGAGATGGCTGCGCGTGTCCCTGCCTACCGATCTCTCCTTGAAAAGCAGGGTAACGCCGGAGTAGAGATGCAGTCTATTCAGGATTTTAAGAAACTGCCGATTGTAGATAAAGATTCATACTTGCGAACGCATCCGCTCCAGCAGCTTTGCTGGGACGGCCAATTCGATGGCGTTGCCTGGACTATATACGCAACGTCAGGCTCGACTGGCGAGCCGTTCTATTTTCCGCATACGAGCCTGCAGGATGAGCAATACGCATTGTACGCTGAACTATATCTGCGTTCAAATTTCAATATAGACAAAAAAACGACGCTTTATATCAATGCCTTTCCCCTCGGTGCATGGATTGGCGGCATTTTCACCCTCAAGGCGATCAGCATGATAGCGGAGCGGGGCAACTACCCGCTGAGCATTATCAATACTGGTATCCACAAAGCCGAGATAATCAAGGCGGTCAGAAAGTTCGGCGATCATTTTGATCAAGTGATCATCGGGTGCTACGGGCCGTTTTTAAAAGATGCTCTCGATGATGGCGTTGCCGAGGGATTGGACTGGAAGCGTTACAACTTGGGGTTTATCTTCGCGGCCGAAGGCTTCTCCGAGTCGTTTCGTGACTACGTTGGTACCGTTGCGGGTGCAAAAAATGTCCTTACTTCGACTGTCAATCAATACGGCACTGTCGATTTAGGAACCATGTCCTACGAGACACCTCTTGCCATATTGATCCGCCGCACAGCAGTAGAAAATCCTCGCGTCTACAAGTCACTTTTCAAGGATTCGATAAAACTCCCTACCTTCACACAATATATACCCCAGCTTTTCTACTTCGAGGAGGTGGATGGCACGCTAATATGTTCTGCGTGGGGCGGAATTCCGCTCGTCCGCTACAACCTTAAGGATAGTGGCGGTGTGTACACGTTCGGCGAAGTCAGCAAAAAAATGCAGGAATGTGGCATAGACCTTTCGGCAGAAGCTCGGAAATACGGTATTCCGGTATGGGAGATGCCATTCGTCTATGTATATGAGCGCAACGATTTTTCAATAAGTTTCTATGCCTTCCAAGTTTACCCCGCCACGGTACGACGCGCCCTTGAGAATGCCGACATGCGCAAGGCACTGACCGGAAAGTTTACGATGACGGTTAAACATAATAAAAGACAGGAACCTTACATTGAGATCAATGTCGAGATGAAAGCTGGCATTCTTTCTTCGCGCGCACTTAAACAGCGCGTCGGACAGATAATTGGAGAACAACTCCTAAAGGAAAGTTCGGAGTTCAGAGAAACGTGGAAGCATAAGGGGAGATCCATTCAACCGCGTATCGTGTGCTGGCCTTATGAGCATGAGCGCTTCTTCAAATTGGGTTCAAAGCAGAAATGGGTGAGTAAATAATATGCACAAAGACATCACAGAAATCCTTCAGTATGCCATCATGGCACCATCTGGAGATAATTCCCAGCCATGGAGATTCAGAATCCGTGAAGATGCAGTGGAAGTATTCAATATTCCAGATAAGGACAATCCTTATCTGAATTATCGCCAGAGCGGCTCATACGTAGCTCACGGCGCGCTCATTGAGAACATGTGCATCGCAGCACTGAATTTTGGCTACGAATCTGATGTTCGATTGTTTCCGAAATCAGATATTGGGGACTGCGTTGCATCGATCTCGTTCCGAGAAGCATCGCCAAAAGACGGGTTATTTGAATACATCTCTGTGCGACATACAAACCGCAAGCCGTATCAGGAGCGACCTCTTACGCAAGATGAATCTGTGTACCTCGAATCTTCGACCGCCGACCTCAGCTTTGGCGAGGTTCTTTTTATCGAGGACAAGAGGAGAAAGGAAGCCGCAGCGCGCGGTGGCAGTGTAGCTGAAGTTGTCATATTGGAAAACAGGATGTTGCACGAATATCTTTTCAAAGACATCGTTTGGTCGATTAAAGATGAGCGCAGGTTGAAATCTGGTCTGTATATTGCCACGATGGAATTCAACACACTACAAACATTTCTTTTCAAAAGTGCACGATACTGGCCGATCATGAAGCTTGGAATGGCGGTTCGGTTTCCGTATTTTATCGCGCATGAGGACGCGAAATTGTACTCCACCGGCGCGGCGATGGGATTGATTACGATTCCGGATGCGTCCCGCGAGAGCTACATAAGGGCCGGCAGACTTATGCAACGCGTCTGGCTTAAAGCGTCAAAATTGCACCTCGCGTTTCAACCAATAACCGCGACACTATTTTTTGCTCAAAGAATCCTGGCAAACGACGCGGAGGAACTGACGATGCGTCACCGGGATCTACTCACCAGGTCGTACCGAGACATATGCGACGCGTTCGGCGTGAGTGACAAAATTCCCGCCGTCATGTTTAGAGTCGGACACGCAGAACCAGCGTCTGCGCGGTGCTCCCGTATTGGCCCAGATGCTAAGCTGATCCCATAGTGCTTTCGTACTTCATATGAGCGACAACAACGAGCTATGCAAGATGGGCATCATATTTATAAGCCCCATTATCGGTTTGACTCGATCATTGATGGACACGTTTAAGCCGCTCACAGAAAGGGGGGCGCATGTGATCGGCGTGGACATATTCGACGAGCACAGTGAAAAGAAGACCTTCTGGAAAGTGCTTGGTCTCACGATGTTGCCCGGTGCCAACAGTCGCAGAGTAGCGTTCGCCAACACATACAATGAAGATATCGTCTTTGACAAAATAGAAGCCGCCATACAAAAACTGCAAGATCTTGGAAAGAAAAGGATTGTTGTAGGCGGAATGAGCGGTGGATTTATTTTTGCAGCGCGCGTTGTTCAAGATCCTGCAGATCTTGAGATACAGGATCACGCCGTGAGAAAGCAGCGCGGCCGCGTACACGGCCTTTTCGGCATATCGCCGCTCATTTTTTATCCGCACGGGGTGTATCGTCCGGACATTCGTTTAGACCGCATTCCACAAAGCATCCCGACCATTCTATTTTTCGCCAATGAGGACGACATCCTACCAAGCGGTACGATCGAATACGCGCTTCAGATTTCTAAAACTCACTCGAATATTCGCGTTCACTGTCTCGATTGCTCAGCGTACGGCGAAGAGAAACCCATTCGCCATCAGTTCTTCGGCGGAGAAGATTTCATTTGGCGGATAAAGAACGCTTTTTGGCATCCGCAAGCCGAACGTCATGTTCTGCAGATCAAGACTGAGTTCCTCAAAGAAATCGCGCGCTATAATGTAGCCCCAGTATGATTAGCGTCAGCGCATTTGTCTCGAATTGGGAACTCATTGCGGTTGGAATCGTTTTAAATTTAACGGTTATCCTCGGCTTTATCGTTTTCTGGTCTAAACAACAGAGCGCGACACACAGGGCATTCCTATGGTTTTCCCTGGCGATAGCGTTTTGGTCGGCGCTCAACTTTTTGAGCTTCCAGCCATTGCCAATGCCGTATTCACTCATAACGTTGCGACTCACTCTTTTTGCTGCGACATGGTTCTCGTTCTCATTTGCGCTTTTTGCCGCGACATTCCCGCATGAACGACGTACGCTTTCCAAGCTGATAGTCGTTCCGATCTACCTTTGGACGGCCACGGTCTCGCTCCTTACAGTTACTCCCCTCATCCTCCAAAAAGTAATAACGCTTGCCGCTGATGGCACTATTGTGTCCGTGGCCAACGGTCCGCTTATGCCGGTTTTCGGCATGACAACAGTCGGGTACGCACTCGGAGGAATCGTTCTTTTAATTCTTAATACAATGCGCGCCGATGAAGCGAACAAGCGCCGCTTTGTTTGGGTGACAACAGGTATCACTGCGATGTTCTTCTCTATCGTCGCTTCGAATTTCTTTTTGCCCGTCGTGTTTGATAATTCGGCACTCCTCCCCTTTGCCGCGATTTTTACCTTCCCATTTCTTGTCCTCACCAGCTATGCGATCATCAAGCACCGTTTTTTGGACGTGCGGGTCGTTGCGACCGAGATTTTCGTTTCGTTCCTCGTCGTAGTCGGTATCGTTCAACTGGCTCAAACGCGTGGTGTGCTCAGCGAGATATTCATTCAACTCAGCATGTTCACTGGATTGATAGTCGCATCGCTTCTCCTAATCAGGTCTGTGCTTCGCGAGATCGAACAGCGCGAGGTCATTCAAATACAGGCGCAGGAGTTGGAAATCGCAAACAAACAGCAGGAAGGGCTTCTACATTTCATCAGTCACGAGATTAAGGGATATCTGACCAAGAGCGAGGCGGCGTTCGCCGCTATTGTGGGTGGTGATTACGGACAAATCACTGCCGAATTGCAGAGCATGTCGCAAAGCGCGCTTGCCGAGATGCGAAAGGGCGTCGCGACCATCATGGACATCCTTGATGCATCGAATCTGAAAAAGGGCACAGTCTCGTACGCAAAGGTATCCTTCGACTTTGTAAAAGCGGTTGATGAGGTCGTGCATGAATTGTTCGCTTCGGCAGATCAAAAGGGTTTGTCACTGTCGTTCGTACGGCCAAGCTCAGGTACTTACACATTCGAGGGGGACGAAGATAAGATTCGCCGGCACGTTATCAGAAACGTGATAGATAATTCAATCAAGTACACACCTCAAGGTACAGTACGAGTTGAGCTCACGAACGTAGTGGGCAAAATCCGCTTGGCTGTCACCGATACAGGCGTCGGGATAACAAAGGAGGACATGGCGCATCTTTTCACCGAGGGTGGGCACGGTAAGGATTCGATAAAAGTGAATGTGCATTCTACCGGTTACGGCCTCTACATCGCCAAGCAAATAGTGGAGGCCCACGGCGGTCGCATCTGGGCAGAATCCGAGGGCGCAGGCCGTGGCTCTCGATTCATCGTTGAGTTCCCACTTCGTTGATATTTTTCTTGTAGCGTTGCATAGTGGCAGCAATTCCCCTGATGGGAAGAGCTCTATGAGGTGACAAATGCCTACGAATACGGCGACATTGCGCGGCGAGAGAATCCGCTCCGGAATCCGACCTATCACCCAACGGTGGGGAACTCGGGGCCTTGAAATGGGCACTGCGAGTTATTTTTGCTTCCTAAAGCTGGATGCAAACCCAGCGGGAGCGTTCCCACTCTCTGAAGACGACCGACTCTTGGAAGCTTCCATTTCTTCCGAGAGCGAGCAGCGGAAGCGCCGTTTGCTCGGGAGGGGGCAGTGGCCAGGCGGCCTGCTGCTGATATCGGGTCACGAAACGCTATTCAAACACTCACCGCTCGGACTCATACGCAGCGTATGGGTCGGGGGTGACGGGCCGATCAAGCCGGTCTGCCAAATCGGGGACTATGGCGACCCTTCGAAATCTCAGTTGTTCGCGTTTGAACCGAACGACTGGCTGGTCGTGCTCGATCCGCGCGCCTCAGCGGCGAGAATTGATTACGCCAACGGCAGCTTTTCAATTCGACCGGTTGAACGGCCCGAGTTCGGGTCGTACCTGGTCATGCGAGCCCACAAGATTAGGCATCATCGTGGGTTGTTCTGGACCAAGAAGACGCTTCAGTCAATACAGATGGGGCACCTGTGGTCTTCTGAACTCGAAACGGCGCTCTCCCGCTACGAGCACAATGCACAACCCCGGCACGTTCGCTGAAGCTCGCCGTGTCGAGCCTCCAGCCACAAAGGGCGACCCCCGCGAACCAGAGCGTTCGCGGGGGCGTAATATTTTGATACAATCATCCCAATGCCCAGCACCAATCCTCTCAATGCTTATTTGTTTGCACACGATCGTATGCGCAAGTCCGCTAACCCTTATTCTCACTTCTTCCCGCGCTGAGTATGGTACTGGGTAAACAAAAACTACTGACCGGACTACAGCCCTCAGGTACGCTTCATATTGGAAATTATTTCGGGGCGCTCAAGCCCTTTATCGGCCTTTCGGCTGAGAATGAGAGTTATCTGATGGTAGCCGACTACCATGCCCTTACATCGCTTAAAAACCCCATAGAATTGCGAAGCAATATTTTGAATGTTGTGAAGGACTATGTGGCCGCCGGCATTGATCCGGAAAAATCGGTTATATTCCAGCAATCGAGTGTGCATGAGCACACTGAACTCGCGTGGATTTTTCAGTGTCTTGTCACCGTTCCGTTTCTGGAACTTTCGCATGCGTATAAAGACAAGGTGGCAAAAGGTCTCGAAGCAAACGCGGGACTTTTTGCGTACCCCATGCTTATGGCCGCGGACATTCTGCTCTACGACACCGATATCGTGCCGGTGGGGCTTGACCAGCGCCAACACCTTGAATATGCACGTGAGGCCGCCGCCAAGTTCAATAACGCATTCGGCACCACATTCAAAGAGCCAAAAGAAAAAATACTCGAGTCTGTCGCTACGGTACCGGGCACCGATGGCAAGAAAATGAGCAAGAGCTACGGCAACACCATTCCGCTCTTCGGGACAAAAGATGAGATAGCGAAGGCTGTGATGTCTATCGTGACGGATTCTACGGGAGACCGTCCGGAAAACGTGTACGCCATCCACAAGGTATTCAAAAACGATGCAGAGCTTGCGCCGCTCTACGAAGCCAACAAGGGTAGCTACAAAGCACTAAAGGAAGCGCTTATTGAGGATATCGAAACGATGATCGCGCCGATGCGGGCAAAGCGCGATTCCGTCACCGATGAAGATGCAAAGAGAATAATTGAAGAGGGGAGCGACCGCGCCCGCGCGGTGGCATTGGCAAAGATGCTCGCCGTTCGCAACGCCGTCGGTGTTGCCCTCTAACTCTATGCTAGTGTTTTGCAAAAGACTGCAATAAGAAATATATGCCCAGAACGTACATAAAAGACCTGAACCAAAATGTCGGTCAATCGGTACTCATAAAAGGCTGGGTATCTGTGCGGCGCGACCAGGGCAAAATGGTATTTTTAGAAATACGCGACATGTCTGGTTACGTTGATACTGCCTTAAACGAACAAGAGCTCACCAAAATTAGAAACCAATTCAACACGATACAAGCCGTCATTCTTCCTGGCAATGCATTCTTAGAGGTGGGCAAACAAATTCGACAGGAGTGCGTAGTTGAGGTAGTGGGCACCGTTGAGCAAAGGCCGGAAAAGAATCAGGTGCCCGAAATGCTTAACGGTACAATCGAGCTCAAAATTGAGGAGTTAAAAATACTTAGTACCGCAGATACTCTGCCTTTTCCAATTGACGACGACACGTCTGTAATAGATGAAGAAGCGCGTCTCCGTTACCGTTATCTCGACCTGCGTAGCGAACGTATGCAACGGAACATGCGTTTACGAAGTCGATTCGTGCAGCTGTGCCGCGAATATCTTTTTGAGAACCACTTTACCGAAATAGAAACACCGCTTTTGACAGAGTCCACGCCCGAGGGCTCCCGTGACTTCGTTGTACCGTCACGGCTACGCTCGGGCAATTTCTACGCACTGCCACAATCACCTCAGCAATACAAACAGCTACTGATGGTTGGCGGCTTCGAGCGCTATTTCCAAATAGCGAGGTGTCTTCGCGACGAAGACCTGCGAGCAGATCGCGGTTTTGAATTCTCGCAGATAGATATTGAGATGTCTTTTGTCGAGCAGGAAGATGTGATGCAAACCATAGAGGAAATGATGACACAGTCTGTCGAGGCAATGGGGTTCACCATCAAAGAAAACCCCTTCCCGCGATTTACGTGCGCCGAGGCAAAAGACAAGTTCGGTGCCGATAAATTCGACCTACGCACCGATGAAGACAAGGCACATGGCGTGCTCGCATACGCATGGGTGTACAAATTTCCATTCTTCGAGAAAACCGACAACGGCGCATGGACCTTTACGCACAATCCATTTTCGATGCCGATACCAGAGCATGTCGACATGCTGCTAAAAAATGAGAACGTTGGCGATATCCTTACGACCCAATACGACCTCGTCTGCAATGGATACGAATCCGCAGGTGGCAGTATCCGTGCGCACCGGCCAGAACTTTTAAAGGCGACATACGAAGTAATGGGTTACTCCGCAGACGAGATAGAGGAACGCATTGGCCACATGCTCGAAGCATTCAAATACGGTGCGCCGCCGCACGGTGGCATCGCGCTCGGTATCGAGCGCAATATTATGAATCTGACCGGCGAAGAATACCTACGCGAGGTACAGGCATTTCCCATGACGCGCGGTGGACAGTCTGCCGTGATGAAAGCCCCCAAGCCTCTGACCGAGCAGCAATTGAAGGAGCTCGGTATTTCTATCCGTCCGCCCAAAAAGTGACATGTCAAAACGTTTTAGCGTAGCGACGGAGAATTTCGAAGGTCCGCTCGAGGCCTTACTAGACCTTATCGAGGAGCGCAAACTTTCTATCTCGGAGGTTTCGCTCGCAGAAGTGACCGATGCGTATCTGGCATATGTCGAGAAATTGCCTGAACTGCCTCTCGGTGAGACGTCGCAGTTCATACTCGTGGCCTCGACGCTACTTCTGATCAAATCGCGCACACTCCTGCCCAATCTCGTACTCTCCGAAGACGAGCGTGAGACAGTAGAGGAGCTCGAGCGGCGGCTCGCGCGGTACCGCATCATTCGTCAGTCCGCAAAACTCTTGCGCCGCGAGTGGGGCAGGGCACCGCTCTTATTCCCCAAGCGTGCGCCGGCGCGCGCTGCTGCATTTAGCCCAGCAGAGGCTGACATTTCACTCATTGCCCGAGTTGCCGAGCGGCTCGTAAATATCCTACCAAAACCAGAAGCATTGGTCAGAGTCTCTGTCGCGCCGGTGCTTGCGCTCGAAGACGTGATAAAGAGCGTGAGTCAAAGGCTCGCCTCGGCCATTCGTGCAAAATTCAGCGAGCTCACCAAATCCGCCGACAAACACGAAACCATCGTATACTTCCTCGCGATGCTCGAGCTCATTCGCTCGGGTTCAGCGAGCGCAACACAGGAAAAGTTATTTGAAGAAATCACGCTCGAAGTCGAGAACATCAGCGCACCGCGATACGGTACATAAATCCATGGTACAAACTCTTGCACAACGCATCGAGGCACTCTTATTCAGTGAAGGCGGCCCGGTCACAAAGAAAAAATTAGCACAGTTGCTCGAATCGGACGCGGCTGCCATTCAGACTGCCGCCGCAGAATTGTCGCAAAGCCTGCACAATCGGGGCGTGGCACTCATCGAAACCGAGACCGAGCTTGCATTCGCTGTCGCACCGCACATGAAAGATACTGTCGAAAAGGCGTACGAGAAAGAGTTGGGTCGTGAAATAGGCGATGCCGGACTCGAGGTGCTTTCCATCATTCTCTACCGCGGGCCATCTACGCGCTCACGTATAGATTACATCCGCGGTGTGAATACTTCTTCAACTATCCGGACGCTCACCGCCCGTGGCCTTATCGAACGCACACAAAACCCACACGATCAACGAGAGTACCTCTATCGCCCGACTGCAGAGCTCCTGGCGCACCTTGGAGTGCGCAATGCTGAAGAATTGCCCGACTATGCTAAAATAGCCAGCGAATTGGCCGCCTTTGAAGTGCAGTCCGGCCCATTTGAAGTAGAACATGCCGGAGAATCAAAACCAACAGAATCCTCAAACTAGCGGCGTCTTTACGCTACTGCAGCCGCCGAAGCTCTACGGCGTGTTCGCGCTTGTACTGCTCGGTCTCGCGGCATTTCTTTTCGTCGGCGTCTACACGCATGGTGCAGAGCCAGCCGAGCCACAGAGCGCTGCTACCGCGGCTAGTACCGACCCCTTTGTCGACACACAGCTTCAAGCCCGGGCTGCGATAGTAATAGATCTTGCAACCGGCAAAACGCTCTATGCGCTCAATCCTGACGCACAGCTACCGCTTGCATCGTTAACGAAAGTCTCGCTCGCGCTCGCGGTTGCCGAGGTGCTCGACGCAGACTCGTTCATCACCATTCCGTATGACACTGCGATGACTATCGGCGGCCAACGTTTGAAAGCCGGGCAGACGTGGCATGTACAAGACGTCATCAACTTCACGCTCATCGCCTCATCGAACGAAGGCGCAGAGATGCTTGCAGATGCGGCGGGGACCGCGATACGAGCAAAATATCCGGATGCGCCACGCGAGGGCTCGGCTCGGTCTGCTACCTTGTGGCGCATGAACAATTTCGCCGCCGCATCAGGTTTTACCGGCATGTATTTTCTGAACGTGAGCGGCTTGGATGAAAGTGAGACGCTCGGCGGTGCTTTCGGCACGGCGCGCTCGGTTGCCAATCTTTATGCATACGCCGCACGAACAGCCCCAACAACGTTTACTGCTACCACGGAAGATGGGCTCCTGATGGACGACCGAGAAGGAGATACGACCGCCGCGTTCAATACCAACGAGGCACTCGGCGCGATTCCCGGGCTCATCATGGGCAAGACGGGATACACCAACCTCGCGGGTGGCAACATTGCGGTAGTATATGACGTTGGGCTCGCGCGTCCCGTCGTCGCAGTCGTACTCGGCTCAACCCACGCTGGCCGCTTCTCGGACGTAAAACAGCTTGTCGAGGCGACGCGCGTCGCAATTGCGTCACAATAAGAAAATGGACTACGCACTGACAGATCTAATACGTGTACTTGTGCCGGCGACAGCATCTTTCGCCATCGGTATCGCATTGACGCCGCTGCTTACCCATTACCTGTACAAATTTCATGCATGGAAAAAACGTGCGGGCAAACTTGCGCTCGACGGTCTTCCCGCGACCGAATTCAACACCCTGCACAGCGTGCATGAGACGCGCGCGCCACGAATGGGCGGTATCGTCGTTTGGGGAAGCGCGCTCATCACGATGTTCGGCATTGCCCTCGTCGCTGTATTCATACCGCGCGCCGAGATACTCCAGCTCGACTTCTTAAGTCGGAATCAGACATGGATACCACTCGCCGCACTTTTGATCGGTTCCATCGCCGGACTCATTGACGATTTGCTGACCATACGACCGGACGCTGAGGGCTTATCAATCCGCTACCGCCTGATTATCGTGGTTATACTTTCCGGTTTCTTGGGCTGGTGGTTCTACGACAAGCTCGATGTCGTCGCGCTCAATATTCCGTTCGGATACCCTATATACCTTGGCGCGCTCATCATTCCTTTTTTTATCCTCATGTCGCTTGCGCTCTACGCTTCCGGGGTCATAGATGGCATTGATGGACTCTCCGGTGGCGTATTTGCGAGCATTTTTGCCTCCTATACCATCATCGCCTTCGCGCAACAGCAGATAGACTTGGCGGCCTTTTCGGCGGTTATCGTTGGCGGACTTTTGGCGTTCATATGGTTCAACATACCGCCCGCGAGATTCTATATGTCCGACACCGGCACCATGGGACTCACACTCGCTCTTGGTACCATAGCCTTCATGACCGATACGCTTGGTGGGGGATACGGCATTGCCGTCTTGCCGATTATTGGTGCACTCCTGGTCATCACCGTCGCATCGAACATCATTCAGGTCATATCGAAAAAATTCTTTGGTCGCAAGGTCTTCCGTGTGGCGCCGCTTCATCATCATTTCGAGGCGATAGGGTGGCCTGGATACAAGGTCGTGATGCGCTACTGGGTGCTTTCGGTCGTCTTTGCGTTTGCCGGAGTCATCATCGCGCTTGCCGCCATCGCGTAATGTTACGACGTCAATTTCGACTATCCGTCCTGTTAGAATACCTTTATGGGAAGGAGCCGCGCACGGTTTGATAAGCCATTGGCGTTGCTTATTGCGATCCTCGTGATAGGAGGTGCTCTTATTTTTGCTTCGGCAGCATTCGGTCTCTTGGCTCGCGGTGCAGAGCACATGTCATCAGTGGTGTTCAATCACGTTGCACTCGGTATCGGCATCGGATTAATCGCACTTCTTGTGGGTGCAAGTATTGATCATCGCCACTGGCGCCGGTTCGCCCCATATCTGTTTGCCGCGGCGCTCATTGCAACGGCCGCTGTATTTTTACCGCTTATTGGAGCCGAGCATGGCGGCGGCCGCCGCTGGCTCATAATCTTCGGCACATCCTTCCAACCCTCGGAAGCGCTTAAACTCGCGACCATCATGTTCGCCGCCTCGTACTTCGCTACCTTCCGTGCAAAGGTGGCCACGTATACATACGGGCTTGGAGGATTCGTCATGATCGTGGCACTGCCCGTCGTACTGCTTGTGCTGCAGCCAGACCTCGGCACGCTTGGCATTATCTGCCTCTCTGTGATGGCGATCTTCATCGCGGCAGGAGCATCGTGGAAACACATCGCTGTCGCCGCATGTATCGCCGTCTTGGGGCTCGGGGCACTGACAGCAACGCGCCCATATGTGCGCGAACGTGTCATGACCTTCGTATATCCGTCAATCGGCCAACACGACCAGGCGTATCAGATACGGCAATCACTGATAGCTATCGGCTCCGGTAAATTTGCTGGCCGTGGCTTTGGGCAGGGTATACAAAAATTTACGTACCTGCCTGAGCCAATGGGGGATTCGATTTTTGCTGTTGCGGGTGAAGAGCTCGGATTCGTCGGCGCCACCGGCATCGTTTTACTTTTTCTTCTTTTCGCATTTCGTGGGCTCTCAATCGGTGCGCGCGCACCCGATCAGTTCGGTGCACTGCTCGCTATCGGTATCTCTACATATTTAGGGAGTGAGGCGTTTATAAATATCGCCGCGATGCTCGGCCTCGCGCCCTTAACCGGCGTGCCCCTTACATTTATGAGCCAAGGTGGTTCCGCCATGCTCGTCTCACTTGCCTCCGCCGGCATCTTGCTCAGCATCTCGCGTCACCGCAAAAAGTAATCCGCATACAGTAGTACACTGACACGTGATAAAATGTCGCGATGCGTATTGTTTTGGCGGGTGGGGGGACCGGCGGGCACTTTTACCCGCTCATCGCTGTCGCCGAGGCTATCGAGGACATCACCGAGGAAAAAAAGCTTATCGAGCCGGAGCTCTATTATGTCGGTCCCAAGCCCTTTGACGGCCCAGCACTCCTAGACCACGCTATCGAGTACATACCGAGCTCCGCGGGCAAAATACACCGCTTTGGGGCCATTTTAAACGTCATATGGGCCATCCCGACCGCTATTGGCATCGTCCGGTCCATTCTGCAGCTCTACCGCCTGTATCCGGACGTGGTCTTCTCGACAGGTGGGTATGCGGCATTCCCGACGCTCTGCGCCGCTCGGCTTTTGCACATACCGGTCATTATTTACGACGCCGATGCCGAACCGGGACGCGTATCTCTGTGGTCCGCAAAATTCGCCCGCTGGATAGGCATCGCACACCCCGATGCGGCGGTAAAGTTCCCAGAAAAAGTACGGCACAAAATCGCGCGCATCGGCCATCCTATCCGCAAGGAGATCGAGTCGCCGGCAAAAGAGGGTGGGTATGAATTTCTAAAACTCGACGCTTCGGTGCCGACCGTATTCATCATAGGCGGCTCGCAGGGCGCGCGCGCCATCAACGGTGTTGTTCTCGATGCGCTCGGCGAGCTCGTGAATGCATACAACATCATTCATCAGACGGGTACGGCCAATCTAGAGGAGGTCAATAACATCTCGAGCGTCGTGCTCAAAGATTCCAAGCATGCCGATCGCTACCGCGCATTCGGGCTTTTGAACACGCTCGCGATGCGCATGGCCGCGGGCATTGCCGATATCGTCGTCGCCCGCGCCGGAAGCGGCACCATTTTTGAAATAGCCAGCTGGGGGAAACCCGCGATACTCGTACCGATACCCGAGGACGTCTCGCACGATCAGGTCAACAATGCTTTTTCGTATGCACGTGCGGGCGCTGCCGTGGTCATCGAACAACACAATCTCGCGCCGCATATTTTGATTGCCGAGATCGGCCGCGTACTTACCGACGCGAAGCTACGCGAACAGATGTCAAAGGCGGCCAAAGAATTTGCGCGGCCGCAGGCAGCTCGCAAGATTGCTGATATATTGCTCGAGACCGCTCTGGAGCACGAGCCGCGATACTAATATGAATACCGAGGTTCGCGTACGCTTTCCGCCTTCGCCCACCGGCTACTGCCATGTCGGCACGGCGCGCATGGCTATACTGAATTATCTCTTTGCCAAAAAACACGGGGGAAAAATAATATTTCGCAGCGAAGATACAGACAAGGAGCGGAGCAAAAAGGAATTTGAAGACGATATCGTCGAACAGCTCCATTGGATCGGGCTCGAATGGGACGAGTTTTACCGCACAACAGAATTAGTCGAGCGGCACAAAACGGCGCTCTCGAAACTTATCGCCGAAGACAAAGCGTATGTTTCCGAGGAGGAGAGCAAGAAAAATCCGGGCACCATGACGCAGGTCGTGCGCCTGCGCAACCCGGGCAGGACCATTACATTCTCCGACGAAATACGCGGCGACATCACATTTGATACGACCGAATTGAAAGATTTTGTTATTGCACGTTCGATCGATGACCCGCTATATAACTTTGCTGTCGTCGTCGACGATTCGGCGAATGGCATCACACACGTTATTCGCGGTGAAGACCATATCTCGAACACACCACGTCAGATATTGATCCAAGAGTCTCTGGGCTACGTACGACCCGTATACGCGCACTACCCCCTATTCCTGGGCGCCGATAAATCCAAGCTCTCGAAACGCACAGGCGACGTCGCCGTCAGGGATTATCGCGAAGCCGGCTACCTCTCGAATGGTCTTTTGAACTATATGGCGATTTTGGGGTGGACACCGCCAAGCGAAAGGGAAGTGATGTCGCTCGAGGAAATGATAGGGGAGTTCGACTTGAAAGACCTTCACAAAAGCGGCGCAGTATTTGATATTGAAAAATTGCGCTGGTACAACCGTCAGTATCTCCAGCGCACGAGCGATAAGCAGTTCGCCGCGTATGCACTTCCGGTCTTAGAAACGAGCTTGAGGACACGCAACATTCCATACGATGCGTCGATGGCGCAAAAGCTCATGCCGATCATCCGCGAACGTATCGATGTATCAGAAGATATCGCGACACTGACCGCAGGAGGGGAGTTCGACTTTTTCTTCGCCGAGCCGCAATTGGATGTGAATACACTGCCGCAAAAGGGAATATCGAGAGAGGAAACCGCAAAGCATCTTGTGGCAGTTCACGGATTATTGACTGCCCTGTCGGCAGATACATACACTGAAGATGTAATAAAAACTGCAGTGTGGAAATACGCCGAAAAAGAGGGGCGAGGAGCTGTGCTCTGGCCGCTCCGATATGCGCTTTCGGGCCGCCAGAAATCACCCGACCCGTTCACGATCGCAGCGTGTATCGGTAAAGAAGCGACCCTGCGGAGAATCACTACTGCTCAAAAGATGCTCGGTGTATGAGGCTGACTGCATTACTACCCATACTTGCGGCAGTATTTTTTTTGTTACCGGTCACCATATACGCACAAGTAGTGGCCGAACTGCAGCAGCAGATTAACCAACACAACACACAGATCGACGCACTGAACAAAGAGATCGCGCAGTACGAAGCCCAGCTCAAAACAACTCAGGCGGCAAAGAATACACTACAAAACAAGGTCAATCAGCTTGACCTTCAACGAAAAAAACTTTCCGCTTCCATCAGCGTCACAAAAAATCAGATAGGTACGACCCAACTGCAAATACAGCAACTCGCAAGCGGCATCGCCACGAGAGAAATCTCGATCGGTACCAATAAGGCTGGCCTTATGGAATCCCTCCGCCGATTGGACGAGGCCGAGACCCAACCCATGGCCATCTCGATACTTGCATCCGACAGCGTCTCGGATGTGTGGGAGGATGTGGACGCGATTTTCTCCATGCGCGAGGCAGTTCGCAATGATATTCAGATGCTCTCTCTAGAGAAGCGGGAATTGACCGATACGAAGACGCAGACCGAGCAGAAGAAAGCACAGCTCGTAAAGCAGCAATCTATGCTTACCGCACAGCAAGGTTCACTTGATGCAACCCGGAAAGCGCAGAACGAACTCCTCGCAGTGACAAAATCGCAGGAATCTTCGTATCAAAAGATTTTGTCGCAGAAGCAGGCCGAGAAAGAACAGTTCGAAGCGGCACTCTTTCAACTTGCATCCCAACTTCAATACAATCTGGACCCATCCAGCGTTCCTCCCATCGGAAAAGGAGTCTTGCGATGGCCGCTCGACGAAGTGCGCATTACTCAGCAATTCGGCAGAACATCTGACTCCAGAAGATTGTACACATCGGGTACGCACGACGGCATAGATTTCAGTACGAAGACTGCCTCAAACGGCACCGGCATCGGCACACCGGTCAAGGCGGCGCTCGCCGGAGTTGTGCTCGAGGTGAATCATGGAGCAGTACAAGCCTGTCAGTATGGAAAATGGGTCCTTATCAGACACGGCAACGGACTTGCAACCCTGTACGCACACCTTTCGGACATACGCGTGCAAAAAGGTCAAAGCGTCGGCACGGGTACCGTCGTAGGATATTCGGGTGAGACGGGTTATGCGACTGGCCCGCACCTGCACTTTACCGTGTACCAAGCCGCTGCGGTGACGTTCAAACAATACAAATGTAAGAGCGGCAAGACAGTGACGATACCGATTGCACCTCTACAAGCATATCTGAACCCGATGGATTACCTTTAGAAGCGGTTTCCTTTGCCGCTTTTCTTCCATTCTGTCATCTCGAGGATTTTTCGCTCGATATTATCGGTCTTGCGCAGGCGGCGTATATTTTTTCTCGGTGCGACAGGGTAGTGGCGGCACGAATCTGTTTTATCTACGAGCCAGTGGAGGTCGGATTTCGCAATAACCCATTTCTCCGGCGCATACTTCGACAAATCTATCGGGTCCGAATATTCCCGCAGGTTTTTACTGCCATCAGCGAGCGAGTACTCATTGAAGTAACTCATCGCAAGTTCCCGCGGCGTCTTAAAGACCGGATCACGGTAGCGCAACATGACATGATTCGTTTTGCTTATCGCGCCCCAACGTCCGTTTTCTTTGAAGACGGTGATCACGTGGTCCTCGTCGTTGGGCGAAGTTCGCAAATCCAAGAGATGTGGTTTCCCGCCGTGATAGGCGAGTGCGGCGGCCGCAAGCAACGCACCCTCGAAACAGTGTGCGGTCCTGGTCGCCAATACACGTCGCGGTGACATGTATGTCTCTCCCGCAAGTTCAAAATTTATTGGCAGGGAATCGAGGAAATCCTGTATTTTCTTTGGTGAGTTGAGACCTCTGAATACTTTGTGCTCATCCTGAGTCAAAATCGCCCTCAATCTATCCGCATACCGCATCTGCCGATTATAGCCTAGCGAAGCGAGTATAGCGTGTCTTAAAAGGAAAGGCCGGGCCACGTCCGCGTTCATTACGCGTCAATGGCCCGGAAAGGTAGCTGTCGTCCACGGAGGAAACCATTGGCGACATGCGACATTGTCGCCAATAGGAACGTTGCGTCAATCCACAACGAACCCTACCAAAAGTGTAGCACAAATCTAATTCTTTTCTAGCGAGCACTCAGGAGTGCTGCTTGCGTAAGTGCAGAAGCTACGTAGCATGCCCCGCAGACCATAGATCAAAACGTGATTGGGACACACGCAGTAAGACTGTCAAATAGCATACGTCTATGTTAAAGTATGGTTCATATGTTTTGGAATAAAAAAACGGCCGAGAATGTGAGCAACGTCAACTTAACTGTTAACTTCTTTGAAGAAGACGGGACAATCGTTGTCTATTGCCCGTCACTAGATATCTCGACGTGTGGTGCTGATAAGGAAGAGGCTAAGCAAAACTTCCAGGAGCTAGTTGGAATATTCTTTGATGACCTGATAGAGAACGACACCTATCACACCGTTCTAAAAGAACTTGGCTGGAGACCCGAATCAACTCAGGTGAACTCTCGATGGATGCCACCAAAGATGTCCCAAGAGCCCGTATCAGTCAAAATACCAGTTATGGCCTAATCTGATCCCGAGGTATGGATCAGGTAGGGAAAGTAAGTTGGCAAAGATTCGAGAAATTTCTTTTCGAGGTGGGTTGTGAATTCAAAAGCCAAGAATCCCGCCATCGTAAATATAAGAAAGACGGCTTGCAAAGGCCAATTATCGTGCCCACGGTCAAAGAAATACCGGATTTCATCATTCACAACAACTTACGAACACTTGGCATACCGAGGGGAAAATTCAAAAAGATTATTGAAAGACACTAATGGTCGCTTATCAACTACGACCCTCTACGCAACCGCCTGGCAATTAAATAACTTTTAGGAGGGGAGTTCCGTTCTCTATTTTGTTCGAGAAATGATTTTCTCTACTTGTCCCGTGAAATCCTTTTGGAAGCCTTTTTACGCACAAAATTTCAGACATGACTCCCCTGGAAAATTGGAAAAATTGGCGGGGGATTGGAGGGCCAAATTTGTTCCTAGAATTCGGGCTGGGCCGAGAAAAAGGCGGTCAAAGCATCGGGGAACCCCAGGGTCCGCCAAAGCGATTTAAATGCCCCGTGGCGGGTCGGGGAGTGTACTGGTCGAGATTTGGTGGCACAGGAGGGCCGGGTAGATTTTCCAAAGCAGTTTTATGGAGGTTATATGTAGATATACGTCGGAAAAGATATATTGTGCGACGTAGGGCCCTAGTGTATTACACCACGTCCATGAAGTTATCCACAGTACACCACACGCGCGTCAAGACCTCTTCCCGCTCAGAATGCCGGCAAGATTTTTCTACCGGTGAATTTTGTTCGGTACTTTTGCATCACCAAAATCAGACTCCCGGTATACCCTCCCCTACTGGGGCAGTGCTTGCCGGGAAAAAATGATTTACCATTTTGCAATTTCATTTCTAACACCGTCTTTGTACGATTGTATTCGCCGTTTGTTACCCGGCGAAAGTTCGTCGGGCAGACTGTCGAGGTCAAACCAACTGCGCGCCATGATCTCGAGGTTTGGCCGCATCGCGAGCGAACCCTCAAAATCGCCTGTATAGAAAACAGTGAGCTTGTCTTTCTTACCCATCGAGCCGGTGTACGTACCGATCTCTCCAGCAATCGAATGCACTTTCAACCCGGTCTCTTCATACGCTTCGCGCATGGCGGCCTCTTCCGGTGTCTCATTCTTGTTGACCCCACCACCCGGCAGTGTCCACGTCCACGGCGCGTACCAATGGCTCACCAGTAGCACACGCCTGTCATCGATAAGGATAACGCGCGCACCCTGTGCACCAGTATCACCGCGAAAGACCGCAAGCCAAAACCGCACGATATGTACAAGCTCTATAATGGAGAGCGACAGGTACATTCCGAACCTGCGTAATAGTCTCATATCGTATCAAGTAACATTATTTCTTCCACGGAATATCAAATTCTGAAAATTCGGGCAAAAGTTTTCTGCCGTAGAGAAGCCGCGAGACGACCTCCGCGTGCGAGAGGGCGCCGGTAAGCGCATTGTGCGGCTTGGGCTCTTCTGGTATGCCGCAGTAGTTCATCACAGCATCAAGGTTGAGTGCAGAATGTTTGTGGAGCCTGTCGAGTGGCGGCTGCTGTCCCCGATTGATCATGTGCATGTAGCACAGGGTGTGCGTATCTATGGTGCGATGACTAAACGACCATTCAGTGTGCCCGGCACGCTCGGCCGCATACTTCACAAAGTCGCGATCGAATGACACGTTTTGGCCAGCAAGCGTACGCTCTGGTAGATCCTTGCTCCACTCGAGAAAGGCCTGGACAAGCTGGGCTTCAGTACTTTTCTTGGGATCAGTTATTTGCTCTTTGGTAAAGCCGTTCACCGCAAGCGCTTCGTCCATTATATGTGCACCATCCCAGACACGGCATTCTTCGTAAAAACGATTCGATGGATTCGAAAAATCGAGCGCTCCAAGAGACACGATTGAGTGTTTGTGCGCTTCTACGCCTGATGCCTCTACATCTAATACGATCATTGGCTCTATTCTATGCTGGAAATGTGTTTAAAGAAACAGCCCGATTCTCCCACGCATCGAGAAACCGTCGCATATAAGGGAAATGTTCTGCAGCGTCCCTTTTCCGCGCGACAGCCATATCACGCGTTATATGCAATCGCTTGAACGCGGGCAGAACTGATTCTTCAAACATTTCAAAGATTGGTTCGATTTTGTCTATAGCATCTGCAAATAGCGCCTCCGCTGTTTCGCATGCGTCAAACTCGTGTAAGCGATGCAGCGCGATGTGCTGTAGAGCCTCCGGTAGCTGTCGCGCCACACGTTCTGCGGCTTGTTTTTCTGCTTCGCGATCCGCATCGTTCTTACGGTGAAAAAGTATATCCCCTGTCTCGATCTCTCCCAACTCGTGAAAAAGCATCAGCTCGTTGATGCGGATCCGATCAAGCTGGCCGTGTGGATCCTCAAGCGGCAGAAAGTATTGTGCGATCACCTGCATCGCAAACAAATGTTCCGCAACGGATTCTGAATGCACATCGTGGTCGCGTACGCTCTGGTACCGCATCGTGTGCTTCAGTGTGTAGAGCACACGAATGCGCCGCATTTCATCCAATATTTCTTCGTCGGTCGAATCGAGCGTGATCATGGCAAGATTCTACTACAGTCCTTTGCAGTTTTTCGCCGCACGATACCCTGCCCTCTCGGCTGCCTCACGCGTCGCAAACCAGCGCTGGCTGGCTGTGGCGATTTTTTGCGCCCCTGAACACCACGGGTAGTAATAGACCGTGCCGGTCTTTGACGCCACATACTGTCCGCCGAGTGGCATCGTGGCCGCGCCGGCCGCTGCTGTAGCCTGGGTGACCATTACAAGCGGCTTAGACTCGATAATGGCCGAAAGCCTACCCAAGCCAAAAGAAGCCACCCCGACTAAAATAACGAGCGCTATAAGCCCCCATTCCCCTACCGCGTCGTCGGCAAAGGCCTTGATTTGCACCCAGATCTGCTGTATTCTCTCCACACCAGTATTCTATCGTATCTCGTCTGATACTTGATACCTGGTACTTGATACGTATTCTCTATGGCACATACAAAAGCAGGCGGCTCAGCCAAAAACCTACGCGACTCAAATCCGAAGTACCTCGGCGTTAAGCGCAGTGACGGCCAGAAAGTCGGTGTGGGCGAAATAATCGTTCGCCAACGCGGTACCGCTATTATGGCGGGCAAAAACATCGGCATGGGCAAGGACCACACACTCTTTGCAATGGCAGAAGGCATTGTCCGTTTCCGCACAAAACGAAAGACCAATTTTGACGGCCGCTCCGTCAAGCGCGCAGTCGTAGACGTCCTCTAAGCCGCGACCACATTAATGGTCAATTCCGTCTCGTGCTCTCCGAGACGTACGCGTGCAATCGCCTCCCCCACCTCCTTGACGGGGTGTGTTACTTTAATTGCCTTTTCAGGAATATCGGCGCCGAACTCGTCTCTTATTGCCTGTGCGATTACGGATACGGGCAATTGTGTATACAAGTGGCCAACGTTATTCGCTCTTATTGATACCGTTATTCTCTTCCCTGCAATATTCTCTATGACTTTTTTCCAATGCTTGTCTCGCTCTACATTCGCCTGCGAGATTTCCTTCTGATGCACCTCGTGCTCGTCAAGCTTTTTTTTCGTCGCCTGCTCTGCCAATCCATTCGGTATCAAGAAGTTGAGCGCATAGCCGTCAGCGACTTCTTTGACACCTCCCCGCTGGCCTACTCCGCCGACATCTTTCAGTAGAATTACCTGCATACGCCTACAGACCCGTAACCAGCTCGATCGCCTTGTCGAGCTGTGGGTCGCGTTTTGCTTTGAAGTCTTCTTCCGACATTTTTATTTCCGTGTCGGGCTTTAATCCATCGAGCGGGATTTGGATCCCATCGGGGCCAAGCCAGCGCGCCACCGTGATCTTGAGTGCGGTATCCGGCGTAATCTCGACAAGCTCTTGTACAGAGCCTTTACCGAACGTGTTGGTGCCGACCATCTTCGCAATTTTGTAGTGGTGCAGTGCATCCGCTAATATTTCTGATGCAGACGCCGAGCCACGGTCTACCAATATCACCATCTTCAAATTCTCGTTGAACACGTCGTACCCCCGCGAGCGGTGCACGATGTTCGACGCATTGCCGGCATAATCTTCCGTCACGACGACGGCACCCGAAGGTAGAAACCAACTCGCAATATCCACTGCAGCATCAAGGTATCCACCCGGATTGCCACGCAAATCAAGGACAAGGTGCGTACGGCCCGACTCCACGAATGCACGGAGCGCATCGCGAAAGAGTGACGGCGAATTGGTGGTAAACGTCATTAATTTGATCACGAATACGTCATCGCGTACTTCGGTTTCAATTATGGGTACATTGATGACTTCGCGGGTCACTTTGATCTCGCGCGGCTCTGTCCAACCGTCGCGCAGCATCGTAAGCGCGACTTGCGAGCCGCGTGGTCCTCGTATCATTTTGCTCGCGGCATCCGCGTCGAGCGCCTCTGTTGATTTACCATCGATCTTCAAGATCCTATCGCCGCTTCGTATTCCGGCACGT
>C687J35174_10002749_pt1 | contig 24619 bp, 25 predicted proteins | sample RifCSPhighO2_01_FD_35174 | JGI IMG/M metagenome (IMG submission 35174) | reverse complement strand
TGCCTCCAGACTCTATGGCACCATCTTTGTAAAGTATTACTTGGCTCCCGTTGAATGTTACAGCAACATGAGTCCATCGTTCATTTGCAATTGTTGTATTTGCGTTCTGATTGATTAATACTGTATTATTGTTTCCCGACATTCTAAACTCTAATTTGTCAGTCGCTCCTCCTCCATCTGTACCGTCAATAGTAAAGTAGTAATACCCGCTTCCAGTAGCACCTGTATACCTTCCCATTATACCTCTTTCAGAGTTTTCATTATCTTTTACAAAGGGATATACCCAAGCCATTAAGGTAAAAGAATCATTAATAGAGAAATTGTAAACTCCGCTTGGAGCATTCAGAACGTCATTGACGCCATCAAATTGAAAAGATTTTCCAAATTTACCAGTATCATTTTGAAAAGCTCCGCTTGCATTTGTGAAATTGTTGCTCCATGTGCTTATATCTGCAACTCCATTAGTATTATTTATTTCATCCATCCTTAGCCATCCGATAAGTGAACGGTCAAAATCAAGAAGCGTGAAGTGATGAGCTGAATTATCTGTGCTTGTAAGATTAATAGTTATACTATTTCCATTGAAAATTGAGTTATTTGAAGGAGTATGTCCTGTAAAGCTTACGTTTGGAAAATATGGGGCACTCAAGACCGTTATGTTTCCCGAAACAATCGGAGAATAAAAATTATTTGAGCTTGAATAATAATAGATTATGAGAGATCCGTTTTCAAAACCACTGCTTATATTATACAATAGGACACTGCCATTGCTTATATTTATGATATTTTCTCCATTGATTTGAACAGAAATATTGGAATTAAATCCTGTTTCCCATCCATCTAAACTTACATTAAGGCTGTCATTGTTTCCCAGGTTTCCTAAACTGAAAGTTTGCGTGCCATAAGGAACAAACCTTTGACTTTGATTTCTGAATATCTCTAAAACTTGAGAGTCATTTAATGATATGTTAAATACCATTACTTCGTCAAGAGAGCCATTGAAGCGGGCATTTGAAGCGTCTTCAGGTCTTTTTCCAAGTGTAAAGCTGTTCGTCATGGCATTTGGAACCCAGACTCTTGCGCCTGTTGCATTCAAAACTCCATCAATATATATTGTAAAGTTTGTATCATTGCCTGTGGCAACAATATGATGCCATGAATTAGTGTAATTATAAGCTTGTGGAGCAGTTAAAACGCAAGTGTATCCGCAAATTCTTACGCGGTTAAGGCTTTCTAGCTGTACTCCATATCCAGTGTTTGTTCCTTCACGTTCCTGTGCTATTATTCCTATAGACGGACCCGTGACTAACACTCTTGCATTTACCCAAAGTGAGAAAGTAAAGTTGGTTACGTTGTATATAAGAACTTTTTTATGCTCCATATAATCATTTACACCGTCAAAATTAGCGCAGTCGTTATATCCTGAATTGCAAGTTGTATTGACTGTGCTGTTTCCATAATGGACCATGTTATAATTATGATGTGTAAAGTCATAAGAAGTAGTTGAATTGCTTTTGTCAAAATTCCAATAAGCAAGAAGAGAATTATAAGGCGACTCGGCGCTTATATTTGCATGTGCAGAACCATCTTCCTGTGTTACATTTATGTCGCTTGATTGATAATTATTATTGCCTAAAAGAACAATAGCGAATACTCCTGCAAGAATTGAGAGAAAAGCCAGACTAATAATTGCGCTTGCCGCTATGCTTAAAAAACGACGTTTAAATCCTCTCATTTTTACATAAAAGTTAATCTATAAAGCTATAAAAACCTTACCTGTACGACTTAGCGAAGATTAAAACCTGGAGAAGATGGTTTTCCTTCTCTTTGGATAGGTTTATTCAATTTTCTTGCGTGTCTGAAAATGAGAATACCTACAATGATTATTCCTAATATCAATATGCCTGCAATTGCTGAAATTAATTTCTTGTTTTTATCATTATTTTCAAGCCCTGCAGAGTCATTTGTTCTTTCTTCTGCGTCGGTATTATCTTCTTCCTGATTATATTCCAATCCTGAACTTGTTAAATTATTCTGCGATTCATTGTAGTTTGGCAATTTAGGGCTACTACCTTTAGGCTCTATGCTTCCTCCACCGCCACCTCCGGAACTTCCGGCAGAGGCAACGCTTGCAGAAGACTCTGATGCTTTTTCAGTTATAACTTCCTCTATAATGCCGCTATGTCTTAGTCCTGAAATAATATATGTGGTGTTCTGAAGAATACAGCTATACCCTCTCTCCTCAATTCCAGAGCATCTTAATATAATACATGAATCAATTATTTCTTTTTCAGAAGTTAAGTTCTCCCTGTCAGCAATACATACTCCGTTGGATGAAGCATTTATTTTGTCTAAATAAACACTCTTAGTTCTATTGACTAAAGTCAAGTTTGAAATTATAAGATATGCTCTTTTATCGCTTAGATTATAACGAATTATCTGGGAACTGTTTATTTTTCTCAAAAGTTCATCATCCGAGCTATTTAAGAAGAAAATTGTTTTATTCAAGTACTTGTCCTTTATGTAAATCTCGCTCATGTTTTCACTAAATTCAAAATCACTATTATTAAGTATTGGCTTATAAGCCAAATCCGGCTCGCATTTTGCTCCTGAACGCTTGTAACCGCTTATGCATCTCCACTTGCAGGAAGAAGTCGTATTTACAGAATCGCTATAAGTCCAATTAATAAATCCTAATGTGGAATCGTAATTAGAAGGTCCTCTTAATAATCCATAACTAATTTCAGGAGCATCTCCTCCACAGCTTAACTGCTGTATGAAGTTTACACCTACTGATTTTTCTCCATCAATAATAAATCTGCAAGTATTTTCTTTTATGTTCTGGCAAGCGGCACTCCATGCAGAGAAACGGGAATCAAAATCAGGAACTGCAGTTAATATTACTTCAGTATTGTTTATAATTGAAATAGTGCAGTTATTGGTGCATTCAAAAGACTGTGTTGTAACTGCCGCAATAGAAACAGAACAATTATCAGTGCAGTTTGAATACTCTCCACTTACTTTCCCTTTCCCTTTTATGCCTATGGATAAATTGTTATTGCCTCTAAGCTTGCCACCTTTAGTGGTTGAATCATTCTTAACAAATACTGCTGTTGTGATGTTGCTCGGCAAATATTCCGTCTTGTATGCTTTCGCACGCACAGTTGCGCTGTTTAGAAGAGTAATCGTCCCAGTGTATCTCAAAGAAGATTCATTAACTTCTTTGTTATTGATAGTGTAATAAATTGTCGCATTTGCAGTGCTTGTGCTTATGCGTACATCAACGCTTTCTTTGAAAACGCCGTCTGTAGGAATAATGCTTGGCGCGCTAACTATCAATGCGCTCGTCACGCTTACAGTAATATCATCACTTGCACTTAATGCTCCGTCGGAAGCGCTTAAACGAAGGACGTATGTTCCTTCAAGACCCATGCTTACGTTAGTCACAGCACTTTTTGAATTGCTAAAAGTCACGATTCCAGGTCCGCTTATTTTACTCCAACTAATACTTAAGCTTGAAGTTGGGAGATCATCATCACTTACAATTCCCTGCAATGTACCTTTAGACAAAAGAGAAAGGCTTTGGTCTTGTCCTGCATTAACAACCGGAGCCTTATTAATAATTATTGGAGATGCAACGCCAAAAATTAAGGAATACGGAACGGAATTCTCATTGCCCGCATTGTCGCGGCATTTAACATAATAAGTATAATTGGTGCTGTCAGTAAGGTTGCTTATTGTTAAAGTATGCAGTGTACTGTTGCTTGTCGTCTGGACAACTGCATCCTGCACTGCAAACCCTGTAAATCGAAGGAAATTGAGGACTAATGCAAATATTCTATCTAGCAATTTGCCCAATTCTTTTCTTTCTCCTTCTACAAAAAACCCAGTCATGCTAGTATATGGGATGCTTAAGCTCGTAGAATATTTGCAGATGGCATTTTCATTTGTAGTTAAATTAATCTGTACAGACTTTGTTCCCGAAGGCAATATTGTATTCTGGAAAGTGCTTCCTATAACCGGAGGAACATTATCTGCAGGTGTAGTTACGTTCACGCTAGGTATGGAAATAGCGCTCCCATTAGCCCGCATTACGATAAATACTCCAAATTCCGAAGTAGTTCCCGGAAGGTAACCCAGAGAGCCAGAAGATATTGCAATTGAATTTCCATTATATGTGCCGTTAAGGATGGGCAATCCATAAATATCATTGGCTTTTTTCACAACATACTTTTCTCCATTAGTCAATACACCCTGCAATGGAACATTTATAGAACTCTGGCCTGCCCAGTTAATAATTGCGATGTTTGCTCTTCCTGATTCATACTTATTCGGCCTTACAATAACTTCCGTAGTGGTAGGTTCTATTTCAGAATAAGTGCTGGACTTATCCGGAGCAAAATTTCCAACGCTTGCATAAGTCGGATTTACTGTATAAATAAGCGTGCCATTATCATATCTTTTTGCAAGTGTGAACAAGTTAAGTGAAGAAATATTCTCCCATCTGCTAAAACCTGTAAGCCCGCTTCCCAGATTCATAGTGTCTGCGCGATAGATTCCAGTACTATCATAAGCAAAAGGATTATAGCTCATACGATGATATGCATTGCTTTCAATTGTAAAGTCTACTGCTCTCTTATCTACGGGCCAGCGCACCTGCAGTTCTCCAGGACCAAGATACTCATTGCTCAAAAACTTCACTATAGTGCAATTTAGAATCTGCACTCCTCCGCGAATGATACGGTTGTTGTTGACAACTGCATCAGTACATCCTACGCCCGCATAACCTAGATAAATATGTCCTCCGCGATAAGCTGGCGAATACAGAACATTGTCGCTTATATTCACGCCTTCCATTGGTGTAGAAGCACCGTAAAGAACGCTTCCCTGCGTATTTCCCCAGACAAAATTACCACTGCTTGTAACTCTATGAGCTACACCTACCCCACCTCCATATACATGAATTCCGTAACCTAAGTGTCCCCATATAATATTATCTATAATATCTTTTTTACCCTGATTATTTTGAGTGTATAATGCATGATCTCGCGCTTCAAATCCATTCTCATATAATAAAGAGCCATATACTTCTGAATCGTATGCTCCTGAAGAATAAGAGCCTCCCCCATAAGTATTATGATAAAGGGAATTGATTAATTTTGTGCGAGGTCCGGTAATTACCAAATCTGCAGAAGGATATAATCCGCTATTGACTAGTGCTCTGTATTCTTCCCATGTTGCAACGCTTGGAGCAGGTGTTGTTGTAGTAATTTCAATTCCCCAGAACCATGTATCACTTCCACCTATGCCGAAAGCTCCGTCAATTGTAACTCTTTCTCCAGGATATGCTCTTACAATAATTGGGCTAGATATGTTTCCTGCTAACGAAGAAGAAAATCCTTTTGTAGGCGCCCTATATGTCCCGCCTCTTAGCCATATTAAATCTCCAGGCTTGATAACTCCTCTAGCTCCATTTAGAACACTTGCCAAATCCCATGGATTTGTAATTGAACCGTTTCCTCCAGCACTTCCATTAGAAGAAGCATAATATATCTTGCCTAAAACGTTTAAGGTTATAGGCTGTGAAGGAGGAGATAGAGAAACACTGTTATTAATAAAGACATAAACTACTGAAGAATATCCTATGTTTCCGCTAGTGTCTACAACTCTGGAATAAATTTGATGTTTTCCATCTGAATCAGCACTAGTATCCCAAGTGAAAGAATAAGGTGTCTGTGCCGTGCTGGCAAAAAAAGTGCCGTCTTTGTAAATCTGGACAAATCGTAATCCTACATTGTCGCTTGCACTCACATCAATTGTAATTGTTCCTTTAATATTTGTGCCATTCAGAGGAGTTATTATGGAAGATACAGGCAATATTGTATCTGCAGGAGCACTTCCAGAATCATTAAATTCAAATGGACCTATATCAACTCCGGTTGCTGGACGAGTTTTTCCATCAAAATCATTGCTCACTTCTGAAATTGATATGCCTGCACCAGCAGCAGGAGATCCTGCCTTAGGTCTATAAGGAGCAATTAAGTCCTGAATGGTAATTGTTGAAACATCTGTGGATGCTTTTCCAAGTGTTGAATCATCCCATAGTCTTGGAGGAATAACGCTATAATCACTTATAAAACTGCTTATGTTCCCAGTGTCCAAAACTTTTGACCCTTGATCTCCTGACAAGCCAAGCCACGTTGGATAGTCAATCTCTGAAGCAAGCCATGTGAAGCCCTTAGTGCTAGGAGTGCTGCAGCAGTAAACATTGTTTCTTATATATGCCGGACCAATCATATTAGGCAATGATATGAATCCGCCATTATTCAGTTCAGTTCTTACAAATAGATTATTAACTATATTTATATCGCGAACGCCATCTAGTCCCGGAAGATAAATTCCCCTCATCCATCGCGTTGTTGCAACAACAAGATTATTTGCAAGAGTCCAGTTTGAGTAAACGAAACTGAAATCTCCTACTTTATACGGACCGTATGAGGATATACCTGCCCTAGAATGTACAATTATATTATTTATTACTCTTGCTCCTGTAACCTGCGGGTTCAAAAGCTGATTTCCCTCGACAACAAGAACAATTCCATCAGGATAATTTTTCTCATAAGTTTTCCCTCCAAACTGATAATTTTCAGCATCGCTGGTTACATAAACTAAATTACCATCCACAATGGCGTTTCTTGCTCCCTGTATGTAAAGATTTACTCCCCAATTATCAGATACGACATTATGGCGGAAAGTTGTATTGTCTGCATTTAAGTTAGCAACAAGCCCTTCTCCATGATTCCAGTAAATAAATGAATCCTCAACTGTGTTGTGCTTGCTTCCACTTCCTATTGACAAACCTCCAGCCCAACCTCCAGAAAGGTTGCGTGGCCAGTGAGCATATGCATTATTATATATTCTGCAATTCTTAATAAGATTGTATTGTCCTCCATTTCCTATAGACAGCCCCATTCCTTGAGAGCCATTTATGACGCAGTTTAATATTTTATTATAACTTCCAGTGATTTTAGTAACATCTCCCCCATTTATAATGGAAACTCCGGAGCCCTTACTGCTATGAACTTCAAATCCATCGAAAATCAGATAGCTTTTTCCCCAAATCCAAAGCCCTGCAGGTATTCGGCTTTCAACTCCCCCAACACTATTGATAAATGTTTCCATTGTGCTTCCATCTATGATTGGCTTTTCTCCCGGATATGCTTTGTAAGTTATTGGACTGTTGGCAGTTCCGCTCCTTCCATGTCTCTCTAAATCCAAGGCTTCATATTTTCCTCCTCTAGCGTATATAACATCACCCGCTACAGCCGCATCTGCAGCCTTATTCAGTGTTCTGAATGGAGAAGCAAAAGTTCCGGGATTATTATCGTTTCCATCGGGAGAAACGTACCATGAAGGGGATTCAGCTTGTATACTTACACTTGGGCTTTCAGTTGGAACACTGACAGAATTATCAACGCTCGTAGGTGAAGAAGGAGAGGGACTAGTGCTAGAAGAGGGAGCCGGCTCACTTGCAGAGACACTTTCGGAATTTCCTTCCGCAAGAATCTTTATCTCATCTTGGCTCAATGCTTTATTATATACGTAAGCTTCATCAACAGAGCCATTGAATAAAAATCCGTCTGAACGCTTTCCTATATAGAAATCTTGTGTGTTTGTCATTCTTGCTACACCTATTGTCCTGCTTGCTACAAGGGCTCCATTTTCATACAATCTTAAAGTTTGTCCGTCATAACTTAGAGCGGCGTGTGTCCAAGTATTAGCGGAAAGTGGCTGGCTGCTTGTCAAAAGAGTATAGTTAAGAGTGGCAAATGGACCATAATTAAAGTATGCTCCTAGTCTGTTTCCTGAAATAATCAATGCGTAATGCCCGACATTCCATTCGTGCGCGCCTTTTGACAAAATCCATCTTCTTGTATCTCCACTGCTCTTGAAAGAAGAGGGATTAATCCATGCGGCGAGAGTTATCTGCTGAGGTTCTAAAGCAGAACTATGTGAAACTCTTGCAAAATCATCTACACCTTCAAATCTCAAGGCATTTCCAGAATGTCCTGTAATCCAATAAGCTCCATTGCTTAAAGTTCCCGTATGTCCGTTTCCGCTTCCATCTCCTGCAATATTTCCCGTGCCTTCATCAAAGCTCCAGTAAGCTACAAGATTATCAACAAAGCTTCCCTGTACCGCACTTCCGCTTACACCGGGAGATCGTGTTAAAATTCTTATAGAATAAGCTGACTGGTCTACATTTCCATTTGCATCCCTGCACATTATATAATATACATATTCTGTCCCGCTTACCAAGTCGTCAAAATTAAATGTATGCAATGTCCCGTTGGTATATGTTGTCAGGGAAGGTGATAGTATTGCGCTACCCGTAATTTGAAAAAAAGAAGCAAAAAACCTTGAAATTTGTTTAAACAATTTAGATATGTCATTAAATAAATTATCTGAAGAAGTGTTTACTATAAATCCAGTCATGCTGGTATAAGGTGTAGATTTATCCGCTGAATATCTACACGTTGCGTTTTCGTTTGTTGTCAGATTTACTTGTAAACTTGTAATGCCGGGAGCAAGGATTAAATCTTGAGAGCTGGCTGAAATAACGGGTGGGCTATTGTCTTCCGCATAAGCATAACTAATAAATAAAAGAAGGATAAGACCAGTAAAATAGAGAAAAGCGTTAAGACTTTTGCGTTCCCCTTCACCTCCAAAACCTCCCATTTTTTTATAAGTTTGCTACCCTATATAATCTTTTGTATACGGGAAATTTTTTGTGGGCTGAAGCAGGAGAAGTCAGTGAAGAAGCATATTCTTTGGCGGAAAAGAAGGTACAAGAACATAATAAAATTGGACAGCGAAAACAGAATAAAATTTTTCATGTCCCTCTAGGAATAAAAGCCGATTACTATATTCTTCAGCAATTTAGTTTAACCTTTTTGATGTCAAAGCGTCACTGGAAAAACGTAAGCCGCCTTTTAGTACTTACTTATCTTTTCCGCCGTAAATATTAGCTTTTCTGGTAGAGATTTTATCTTGTAATAATTTTAGAGTGTCATAGGGATTTTCAACATGGCCAAAAGTATCATATCGCGGAGCCATATGGTTCCCCCCCTTTGAGTTAGTCTGCATGACTATTTCTCCCGTGAATATACGAAGACTTCCCACTTTGAAAAGCATATCAATTAAGCCAACATTTATCGAAGCATTCTTAATCTGGTCATAATCTATAGAACGAAAATCGCGTCCTATAATTCCACTTTGCACAATCGCGCGTTTATTAGTTAAAGCATAATAAGTTCGATTATATGAGAGATTTGCTACAACTAATCCGAGTATGAGAACTACAACAGGAATAAAGAAGAAAATAAATTTTCGTGTGAAGAACACAAAAAATGAGATGAATAATGAAAAGAAAAATAGACCAATAAAAGCAGAAGTCATATATGCAGAATATTTGGGCGGTTCCTGCCAGATTACTTGCTCATTTGCAGAGAGTACATTTGAAATTTCGTTCACAATTTTTTAAATAGCCTTCAGTTTTTAAATCTATCGCAATGCTGTGTTTTTTATGGTTAATCATGCCAACAAAATAGAAACCGAAAAGTATTTAAATACTAACTAATACCAGATAGTTATTAATAAATAACTAAAAGATATAAATATGACACAATTAAAAAAAACAGAAAAACCAGAAAGGCAAGTTCATTGGCCTACTTTAAACACAGTTATAATGGTAGAAGAAACTTTAAAAAAAATGAATGAAAGTATTATCTCAATAGCAGAATTAAAGAGAAAACTTCCTAGACAGGTAAATCATATTACTTTGATGGTAATTCTTGAATATTTAGAGAGAAGCAATAAAATCGCAGTAACCTTAAAGGGATTAACTTGGATAGAGAATAATAATCTAAATTTAAAAAGGACAATTATTCAAGGAATGGAATTATGATGAAAGAGGTTAGAATAATTCTCTCACCGGAAGCAGAAGAAGTTTACAAAAAGTTGAATTCTGAAGCAGAAACCAATAAACAATCTAGAATGATTTTAAATGCAATTAATCACAAAAAAGATTTGATAAAAGCTAATATTCATTATGGGAATCCAATAGCTAAAAACTTAATTCCAGAAGAATATAAGCAAAAATATTCTGCAACAAATTTATTTAGGGTTGAACTTCCCGCATTTTGGAGAATGCTTTATACTTTAACCAATAATGAAGAGGTTGAAATAATCGCATTTGTTTTAGATATAATCGACCACCCCACTTATGATAATAAATTTAGATATAATAGCAGATAACGGCGCGTTTACGTGTATTGGAGAAATGAAGATACTAAAGCCGAGCGGCCAGCATTTCGATTCTCTCTGTGACCATATAACCCTTAAAGAGTTAAATAATCTATCCTAATTATGAAGAAATCAAATATCGAAATTGAAAGAATAAAAGAGAAGATAATGCCTATCTTAAAGAGTCATAAGATAACCAAAGCAGGAATATTTGTTAGCTATGCTTGTGGTGAGCAGAAAAAAAGAGCAATGTGGAAATATTAGTTAAAATAGATGGTGACAATATGAGTCTATTAGGATTTATTAGATTAAAAAATATCTTAGAAAATGCCAAAGATAAGGAGTGGACCCGCCGAGAATCGAACTCGGATTATTCGAATGCCATTCGAATATAATGACCATTATAATACGGGCCCTAAAATACTTTCAGAAAAAGAGATTATAAATCTATCTTGTCAGAAGACTTCTTCTCAATCACACAAAATCTTTAATACTTTGCATTAAAGATATATAGATGAATATTGAGGCAGAAATACGCAGTTTTATTACAAAAGAGCAGTACAATTTCTTTTTGGATTTCTTCGCAGAAAATGCAAAGCTGATTAAAGAAGACGAGCAGGAAACACATTATTTTGATACTCTTGAGGACCTTCGCATACAAGAGAACAGATTTTTTTCAAAGATTTGGATGAAAAAGGGAAAGATACATGATGAACAGAGAGAGGAAATAGAAGTAAAGCTACCTAAAGAAGATTTTGACAAATTGCAGAAAATATTTGTCGCGGCAGGCCACAATGTAAAAATAAAATGGTTCAGGAAAAGGCACGAGTTTGACTGGAATGGAATTTCAGTATGCCTTGATTTTACAAAGGGCTACGGCTATATTATTGAGCTTGAAAAAATGTGTTCAGAATCAGAAAAAGACGAAGCTGTTGAAATATTAAAGCAAAAGCTCTCTGATTTGAATGTAAAACAAACTCCAAGAGAAGAATTTGAAGAGAAATTCAAATACTATCAGGAAAATTGGAGAAATTTATTATTAATTATGGTTTTGCAATAATTAATCCATGGGCTCTTAAATGGGAGCAGTCAATTTTAGACATAATGGACTCCGGGCTTGTCAAAAGAGCAGGAACAAAACATGTAGAGAATGTTTCCGCAGAGCCTTTCAAAGTTCAGTATTCTCATCATGAAGGAAAATTGTTCCAAAGATTGCTTATTGAATCCATAGCTGGAAATGAAATAGTCTTTCTTGCATATGTTGGCAATGAAAATTTCTATGAGACAATGAAAGAAAACAAAATAGAAGTTAGGAGAAGATTCAATGGGCAGATTCCCCAGCCTAGTATAAGAGAATGTCCCGAGTTAAGATTTTTTGCTCTGCACTGCTCTGAAACAAGAGAAGAGGCATTAAGAGAATATAATGCCTGAAAGGATTATTTGGAAACAATAAACTTTTCTCTTTCAGATATTCTAAAAAATGAAGGCATTTTAATTGCTCCAAATAGGTCTTATACCGCGTAGCTTGTTTCCATTTGGAGGCTGAGAAGATTGTTTGAACAATCTTTGAGGTACTCAAGGATTTTTGTTGAATCCGTGACACTTAAAAAACTCTGCAGCTTGCTGTGATTGGGATTTTTATTTAATCACTCAAGCGTCAATAAAGCCGCCATTACAAGTATGCCTATTAAAAATGCAATAACCTGAAGAACGGAGCGTATGAAAGTATTTTCCTTATGAAGCTCCGGGATTAAGTCGCTTCCTGCAATATATATGAATCCTCCAACAGCGACAGGAACTAAATAAGCAACTAATTGTTCTGCAAAAGAAGAGACCCATAGAGTAATAATTGCTCCCACAATTGCCGCTAAAGCCGAGACAAAATTAAGAATTAATGCTTTCGTTTTGGAAAAGCCGCCATGCAGTAAAACTCCAAAATCTCCTATCTCCTGCGGAATTTCATGCAAAGCCACTGCCAAGGTTGTGGCTATTCCAGCCTGCACATTTACAAGATAGCTTGCAGCTATGATAACCCCATCAATGAAATTATGTAGTCCGTCACCTATGATATTCATGTATGCGAAAGAGTGTACATGACTGGTAGTTATGGGCATATGGCAATGCTGCCAGTGAATAATTTTCTCAAGAACGAAAAATATCACTATGCCTCCGAGAATTCCGAATGATGTGCTTAAAGCAATTCCACCATCACCTATAGCTTCAGGAAGAAGATGAAGAAAAGCGTCTCCAAAAAGTGCTCCCGCTGAAAAACTGATTAAATAAATGAGAATAGTTTTTAATCTCGATACTCTTACTGCAAAAGTTAAAACACCGACAAAAGAAAGAAGACTAATAACAAGCACACTTGAGAGAACATAGAGCCATACCTCATTCATTATATAATTAAATAATTGCGCTATTTAAACTTGATTAATAAGAAACAAATATTATTCCTGAATGCATCATCTTTTGATAAAAATCCAGATCAGGTTTTTTTTGATTCACAGTATAGTAAATTTCATCAAGACCTGTCCAAGCAGTGAACCATCCGGCCGGCTCCAGGATGACTATGAGAAGATGAATCAAAAAAGTATCCATGTCCAGAGAAAGCAGATAAGACGCAAAGATAATGCAGATTATTCCTACAAGAGCCATTAACCATCCTTTCTTGCGGGTTTGTGCAACTTCAATCTTTAGAAGGTCGTAATGCCTCTTAAAATGTTCTCTTAGTCTTCCTTTAATTATTGTTTCTGCATCTAATTTTCTCTCATTTTTTGGTATGAGAAATCTAAGTTCCAACGATCCTTGTTTATCTCTCGCTGCTCTTTTTGCCTCAAGAAGAAAGTCATCAGAAAGAGCGCGATGAGCGAAAGGTCTTGGGTCAAAATCAGAGAATATATCATCATAACTGTCTAAAATTAAACTTATCTCACTTTCAGCTAAAAGCTCTTCTTTCTCCAATTCTTTTTCAGCATCACTCTCTTTAACCCAGCTCATTATTTACCCTTAATAGATTTTAAGCAGGCACGATATTTAAATTATTCTCTCTGATAGAGATTATTTAACTCTTGTCTGGACTTTCTTTCCAAAGACCAGAACACTCTTTCCATTGATAACTTCTTTGATAATATCTCGTAATTCAGCAATAGAAACTCTCACTTGCTCTGTTGTATCTCTATCCCTTATAGTTACGCATTTATCCTTTGGACTTTCTTCATCTATCGTTATGCAAAGAGGAGTTCCTATCTCATCATTGCGCGCATATCTTTTTCCAATACTTCCCGATTCATCAAATGAAACGGCAAAATATTCTTGCAGTTCAGCATATATTTTTCGTGCAAGCTCAAGACCTTCGCCTTTTGCAATAAGAGGCAGTAGGGCGGCTTTTATAGGAGCAAGACNGGCCGGCAATTTTAATACTATATTTTCCCGTTTTGAATCCTGATAATATCCTTCACATATTAATGCTAAGAATATTCTATCCATTCCGAATGTTGGTTCAATGACTCTTGGGATAACTCTCTTTTTTGTTGCTTCATCAAAAATCTCAAATTTCTCTCCAGATTCCTTTGCATGTTGCATCAAATCATACTGCCCTCTGTTCGCGTTTCCGGCAATTTCCTTGCTTCCGAATGGATATTCATAATCTATGTCAAAAGTTTCCGATGAATAATGGCTTAGTTCAGATTTCATATGTTCTCTTATCTTTATTCTTTTTGCAATGCCTAATCTCTCAAACCAAAGTATTTGTTCAGAAAGCCAATAAGCGTGCCACGCATCTAATTTCTTATCCTTAACCATTTGTCCTATATTTGTATCTTTCAATGTATCCTTTCCTTGTTCTTGCGTCGCCGCATCTAAGAACCTTGCAGATACATTTTTGTGCTTTGTATCAAGCAATTCACATTTTATTTCTTCAGGATGTATGAAAAACTCAAATTCTCCGATGGTAAATTCTCTGCTTCTGAAAATAAAATCTCTTGGAGCTATTTCATTTCTAAAACATCTTCCAACCTGCACAATTCCAAATGGGAGTTTCTTTCTTGCACTTTCCTGCACAAGCTTGAAATCTAAAAACATTGCTTGTGCTGTTTCTCCCCGAAGATATGCTTCTGCCGGATTAAGCGCGCCGACACTAGTTTTAAACATCAAGTTAAATTCTCCCTGGACAGCATATTCTCCCCCGCATTCACATCTATATTTATCCGCTTCATTCTTGTCTATTTTTGTTGCTTTCTTGCATTTCTTACATATTACAGCTACATCGCTGAAGCTTGCAAGATGGCCTGAAGCTTTCCAAGTCTTGGGATGTGAAATAACGCTGGCTTCTATTCCAACCATGTTTTCCTTCTGATGAACAAAAAACTTCCAGAAATCACTTTTTAAATTTTTGAAAAGCTCCGCTCCCAAAGGTCCATAATCCCAGAATCCTGAAAACCCGCCATAAATCTCGCTTGACTTAAAGACAAATCCCTTGCGCTTGCAGAAAGTCGCCAGTTCATCAATGCTTAGATTTTGCTCTTTTGCTTTGCTCATGACTTTCTTGAATATGCGAGATATTTAAACATTCCTTTTGATGGTTCTGTAAGAAACACACCCAGTGTAAGTATTAAGAATTCTATATTAGTAAATACTAAAAAATATATAAATAAATTTGTTTATTTGAGTTTTTCAGCCTGATCTTTGGACAAAACCTTCCAGCATTCGTGTGGCCCTGCTAGGGATTTTGCTACAGCAAAGAATCTTCCGCTTTTTTCTACAATTCTGTACGAATCGCTTTCAAACTTGCTCTTCGTCTTTACATCGTAAAACTCTATTTTTTGTTTTGCCATAGGTACCTCCGATGTTTTTGAGATTTCTAAGCTTATAAATCTATGGACTCTCTATCTTGGCATAAATGCTAAAGAAAAAATAAATAAAAATCCCAATCACAGCAAGTTATGAGGTATTTTTAAGTGTCAAACTATAAACTATCGTAGCGAGCTACTGGTTATTGCACACAGTTTGAGCAATAAAAAACAAAAGGAAAGGATTTTATAAGCAGTTATTCCTTGTTTTTGTGTGCGCACGTGGCTCAATGGTACAGCAGTCGGTTGCAGCCCGACATTTCCCAGGTTCGATTCCTGGCGTGCGCTTGTAGTCCTAATGGGATAATTGGGCGATCTCGCCTGGGAGAAGATATTTTGGATAAGATGGATAAGTTCGTGACAAGTCGTGGTTTTTTGTTAAAGCTTGCCAGGGCACTGCATCTTTTCTAGCATTTTTCAGAAACTTTATAGTTAATAGAAAAGCACATTCTAACTAAAAAATAAAAATAAGTAAAAATTATTTAATTTTAGCTACTCTATCCAGATTGATGTTCATTAAAAAATAAAACAGTCCAATTGTAGAAATCTCCTTCAAAATAAGGGCGAGGTTTACACCCTACAGGATCTGTTATAAAGTAAGCATTGGCTTTTGATGGAAATTCAATAAGAAGGTCTCTTCTTACTTCTGCTTTGTACTTACTAAGATATTCATAAGTTTTAGCAGATACAAATTCTAATCTTCCAGTCTTTAATGCTTGATTTAACTCACCAATATTATCGAATTCTAAGACGGCTGATTCTAAACTTGGTTTTATTGCTTTTTGTTCTGTCATTTTAATATTCCTCCTTCTAAATGCAGTGGTTTATAGGCCTCTGCTGCCTTTCTTTGAAAATAAGAGAATATTCTTCTTATGGCTCCATATTTGTTTGGATTTTCTGGGTTGAGATTTTTTTGCTTATATCTCTCCCATTGTGCTTCTGTTAGATCTTTAGCAGCAGAGCCAGTTTTAACTTTTTTAGAGCTTTGCCTGATTTGTTTCTTATAATCCATTATATATCTATCTATCATAAAGTCTCTTTCAGAATAATCACTTATTGAACGTGGTATAAGATAAGACATATGTTGCACTAACTCTTCGAATTCGTTTTTTGTTAAAGTCCTTTTTTCAACTCTTTCAACTTTTTCTTCTTCTCTACGTGTTATAACTCTTACATACTTTGAAATAAACTTATCAGAAACAGCCTTTAGAATGCTCAATCTATTTTCTGAATCGCTTTTCTCTCTCAAGTCTAAACTATTGTCTAAAACCTTCAATATGTTCTCTTGAGGTCTATATTCAGGAGAACCACACTTACTTGAATGATACATTCCCATAGATAATGCAAGATGGATATTGATAGCAGGTCTGTCCAAATTAAGGCTCATGCCATAAGCGTCATTTAGAGCTTCTTGTGGAAGCATGTCTCTAACTGTTCTATATTTATTAGCTAAAATTTCAATTAGCTTTTGCCTTCGGAGCTGTTTGTTTTTTTCTTGTTTTTTCATTGTTTTTAACTTCCTGTTTTGTTACTATTTGATAGTAATATAGATATATAAAATAATAAGGTCAATTTATTTTATTATTTAGGAATCTTTATATACTTAGCTTAAATAATAAAATTATGAGTGAAAATCTTGATAAATTTGACCAGAGAATACTTTATGAGCTTGACAAAGATTCTTCCATCTCCTTGCAGGATTTAGCCAAAAAAGTGGGAAGAACAAAGCAATTCGTGCACTTTAGGATTAAAAACCTTGAAAATAAGAAAATTATAGAAGGATATCATGCAATAGTAGATATGTCGAAATTAGGGTACTTTACATTTAGGCTCTATTTTGACCTTCAGAATTTTGTGGAGAAAGATGAAGAGGATTTTGTTGCTTTTTTGAAGAAAGATCTTCCTCAGGTCTGGACTATAACAAGAATGCATGGAAAATGGGATTATGCTATATTTATAGGAGTAAAGACAATTAAGGAATTTCATGAAGTCTGGGATAACATTTTGTTAAACTATAAGGAAAAAATAAAAAAGTATAATGTTTCTCTTTATTCACCCATATTTAACTTCAATAGAAAGATTTTCTTAGAAAATGGCTCGCAAAACATACAAAGAAGATATGGAGATGGGGAGAAGGAGGATCTTGACGATTTTGACATTAAACTCATCTACGCATACGCCGTAAATGTGAGGCAATCATATTTGGAACTGGCTAATAAGTTTAAGGTCTCTCATGATAAGATAAAAGAAAGGATAAAGAAGCTGGAGAAAAAAGAAGTGATTGTAGGCTATACAATTGGGCTAAACCTATCTAAATTAGGGTATCAAGGATACAGGGTTGACTTTGAATTAAATTCAACCAAGAAAAACAAAGACCTCTTTGATTATTGTCAAAGGCACAAGTATATCTACCAGATTAACAAAAGCATAGGTGGAGCTAACTTTGAGATAGAAGTGATAGTGAAAGACTTGAATCACCTTATATCTCTTATTGAAGAGATAAAGCACGAGTTTAGAGATACGATAAACGATGTTGAGTATTTTGGATTTTCAACGTTTTATCTGCTGAAATTTATACCGGATTAAGTTTTTCTTTAGTAATATCTCCCTTATACTTATAGTCTATCTCTTTCTAAAATAAAGAAATGCTCCGAAAATACATACAATAAATAAAATTATGCTAATCCAATTTGATGAAGTCTCATTAGCACCAATTATATTCCCAGTAATTTTTGATGAAATAAATAAGATAGACAATACTAGACTTCCAATTGCAATAAATGCTCCAACATGATTTTCTAACCTACTATGTTTTGTATAAAAACGATTAAGACCTGTTTTTCTTAAGAGAGCATTTATCTCTGACGTGTACTTGCCTTCATAGATTTCTTTTTCGACATCAATAATTTTTCTTCCTTTAGAAACTTCACGAATCAATATCAAACCACTTCCCGGAATATGTGAATTTTTCTCTATGTTCTCCGAGATTGAAGCCAACCATTGTCCAATATTATCATATGCGTATTTTTTTCCATTAAGAGAGATGTTTTTACCATATTCATCTCTTTTAAATTTCACACGCCATAAATTTCTTATCTTATGCTTAAAACTATCCTCAATTAATTTTGGGATTTCTTTATTTCTTTCGACTTCATCAAAGTATATTTCTTTGCCATCTTCAATTATTGCCAAATATCTACTATAAGCGTTTGCAGTTACCAAATCGTTCTTTGAATAAGGGGTAGCATGAGTTAATTCATGTAAAAATAATGCAAGCCGCTCTTCTTTAGGATTTCCGTACACACGAATACGAGAAGGAGTTGCATCAGCCCTAGCCATAGGATAGGTCTCAAAACCGCTTTTTGCTCCTTCCAAACGCCTATTAAATCCAGGTTTACCACTAGATTTTGGAAAAAGATAATCGTTGGGTCTAAGAAAGCCGTCAATCGAATGTTCTATTCTAGTTAAGAGATCTGGACCGATCTTGGTTTTGTATGCCCATTTATTTGAAAACTTTCGTGTGCTCTCATGACTTGCATTGGGATGAGCAAGTAAATAAAGTGTTTTTGCCGCCTTTCTTGTTTTAATCTTAGCAATCCAATCATCGCTGACCATTTAAAGGGTTAAACTAATATATCTTAAATACTTTTATAATTGAATCACTGAAAGTATAAATCCTAACAAAAGAAGTATTGTTGAAATTATCAGATATGGGCTTATCCTTTCTTTTTCCTGTTAAAATTGAGCCTTAAATCTCATCTGTCACATATCTGTGACAGCTCACTGACGACAAGACTTAAAAAGTCCAGAGATCGCACGTCTGGTCACATGGATAAGATTGATCCTTACAGAATAAAAGAGAAATACTTTAAATGGAAAGAGAAAACTGAATCTGGAATTCCAGGAATAAGCAAATTCAATTCTGACTTAATTAAGCAGTATTTACAGGATATGGAAAATGGGATGAATGTTTCAAGTGCAACAAGAAGAGGAGGAAGGAGCTATGTTAGGCTAAATGTCTTAAGGCAAAAAATGGTTTTTATGGCGAAAGAGCTGGAAAAGAGGCTGATGATACAAAAATTAACAGATGTAACAGAATCTCAGCTCTTTGGCTTCTTTGGAGACATGAGGAAAGGCATTATTACAAGACAGGACGGCAAGATTTTCAAGTCTATAAAGGATTTTGTCAAAGACTTCAAAGCATTTTGGCATTGGCATCAGAAAATTAACAGGAAAAGAGGAATTGAAGTTTCAGATATTACGATTGATTTAGATACTTCATCAGAAAAGCCTGTTTGGGTTTATTTAACGGAAGAGCAAGTAAGAAAACTAGCAGGTCTTGCGAAATATAAGTATCAAGTATTAATATGGTTCTTATTTGATTCAGGCATAAGAGCGCCGACTGAGCTTATGAACATTAGAGTTTCTGATTTTTATAATGATTTTAAGGAAGTGCAGATAAGGGATGAAGTAAGCAAGACTTTTGGAAGGAGAATTAAGCTTATGATTTGCTCTGAGATAATAAAGGAATATGTAAAATCAAAGAATCTGGGCAGAGATGATTATTTGTTTACTACTGCGCCTCATGCGGTGAATAAATACCTTAAAAGGCTTGGAAAACGGGTTTGTGGCGAAGAAAAGAGCCCTGCTGGAGCAAAGTATTTGGAATTGACAATGTATGATTTTAGGCATTGTTCATGCTGTTATTGGTTGCCTCGCTATAAAAGCGAAAGTGCTTTGAAATATCGCTTTGGATGGAAGAAAAGCGATAAGATTCATTATTACTCTGAACTTTTAGGGATGAAAGACACAATATGCGAAGAAGATTTATTGGTTGATGTTACAAGAACAGAGATTGAGAAGGAATTGACATTTACTAAGAAGCAGAATGAGATATTACAAGAAAGGATGAGCATGATGGAGATGCAAATGGCTCAAATTGCTAAATTAACAAATAAGCTGTATGCTCAAATTGAATATGAGGTGATTTAGCGACAAGACTCAAGAAAGCGATAATACGGCTGAATTGGTTATTCTTGTAATCGGTATTGCTTTTGTTATAGAAAAGGCATTTTTTCCCTCTCTTAATGAACTCTTAGCTAATTTTACGGCCTTTTTACGGCAGTTTCTTGTTCTTTTGCAAGATTGGAGATTTTATATTGTAATTATGCCAGTAATAGGATTACTATTCTTATCCTTGTATGCTTTTGCTCAAAAAAAGGCTTTGCAAAGAGAGCGAGAAGAGAGAGCCCATAGCTTATTCTGGAAAAAGGAAGATGAAGAAAATGAAAGAAGGAAATTATTGCTTAGTCATACTCAAGTAAAATTAGAGAAGCAAGAAGTTTTTCCTGAAATAGAAGAATTTTCAGATGAGCAAGAAGAGCCGGAAGAACAGGAAAAGCCAAGAGTGAGACCGAGCATAAATGTTGATTTTCGCAAGATATTTTACAAAAGAAAAGAATTGAATAAGCATGAGATAAAATATCTTATTAAGCATGGATATCAAGAATATTCGCATAAAAGTATTGTTACAAATAAGAAAGAGAATTATCTTCTAAAGCCAAGACATAATGAATCTTTGAGACACATGATATTTGTTTTTGATATATTTGAGTTTCTTCAAGGAAGAAATATTGAAGCTGCTATGTATACAACAAGAATGCCTGATGTTGTTTTCAAAGTTAATGGAAAGGAATTTGCTATTGAAGTTGAAACTGGAACAGTTATTAAAAATATGAAGAAATTTAGAGAAAAATTGGTTTTGCTAAATGAGAAATATGGCAAGAAATGGTATTTTGTTGTGACTAACAGGAATCTTATCAAAAAATACAGAAAATTTGGAAAAGTTATTGATCCTAGATTCATTAAATTCAATTTGCTAAAAATTATAAAAAATGCATAAAAACGGCTTTCGATTTATGAGGTGACTTTTTCTGCTTTGTCGTCGAATGGTGCCGTTTTTTCAGGCGAATTAGCCCATAGGCATATATCTCTTCTGTGCCCATGGGCTCTTTTAGGATAGTTTTAGGTAAAAATTAGTTTTTAGTTTTTATTTTACCGAGCATCTTCAAGTCTTACTTTTTAATTTCTAGAATTCATTAAAGAAAGAAATCTTTTAACAACATAATGTTCTAAATTCTTATTATTTTTCGGACCGTTTTTCTTAATAAGCCAATGCAATGTATAGAGGCCTGCAAAAATTATTGCATCATTCAGGTGTTTTTTCTCCAGCAGACTTAATTTTCTTACCGACTCATATCCCTTTAGAAAACTTTTAACTCTAGACTGTGATATTGCTCCATTTTTCCAGCAAGTATCTAGGATCGCAATACCTAAATCGTATATAAAATAATCTACATGGGCTTCTTCAAAGTCTAATATGGCTACAATACACTCTTTGCTGACTAAAATATTTTCGGTATGCAAATCTGCATGAATTAAACCTCTTGGATAATTTGCTTGGTGAAAACCATGAACCCTAAGTAATTTAATCGCTGATGCAATTTTCCGGTATTCATGAGGGTATTTTTTTAGATTACTCAAAACTTTCTGCACTTGCCTATATGCATTTTTAGAAGGTATTTTCTTTAAATTTGATTCAGTGTGGATTATTCCATAATACCTACCAAATTGCTCTAAATTCTGAGAAGATAGCCTCTCTCCTCTTAAAACTGGCTTGCCTTTTAAAAAAGGAAGGATAATAATAATTTTATTTCGATAATAAATGAATTTTCTGTTATTTTTTGCCTTTAGCGGAAAAACTGTAGGTATTTTATTTTTCAATCTTTGCAGTATGTCTAATTCCATCAATATACCTTTTTTATTTTGAAAATTTAGTATCTTAAGAATATAAGTACCATTTGTGGTCAGTATCTTGTAACTGGTGTTCCATCCATCATAAATAAGAGTTTTATTTTTTATTACTCCGATGTTGTACTTGCTTAAAATTTCTTTAATATTTCTTATTTTTAGATTCATACAAGATGTATTAATTTTCAGGTTATTAAAGTTTAAGTTTTTTTAGAATACAAAATCAAATTTTTAATTAAGTTATAACTATTAAGTAGTTAATAATAGAAAGGTTTATATATCTTAGAAAATGAGAAAGGGCATGGAGCAAAGTTTAAATGAAAGAAATATACGCAGAAGTCAGCTTGAAGCTTCTATTCGTGAGGCAAAAAGAGACAGAGTTTTTAACCCCTTGATTTCAGGGGTCAAAATTATTCCTGATGCTCTTTTTCTTGCTGGAGGAATATACCTTGGAGTTATTACAGACGAAACCTTTGGTACAGGGCACTATGCTACTGCTCTTTTTGGTTTACTTGGATCAATCTCTGCAGGAATTAGTGCAACGAGATATGCAGACAGAAAAGGAGGAACTCGCCTAGGATATTTTGCAGACGATGTTCATAATTTCTTTAACAATAAGGATTTGAAAAGATACAAAAGAGAACTTAGAGAAGTGAATAATTCTCTTCAGCAATTTTAACTTTGATAGTTTGATGTCGCTTTAACCTTTGAGCTGAGTTGGGAGATGAAAAGATTTAAATATTGTTATATCCATTGATATAACATGGAACAGAGCAATGAAACTAGAGATATTTTGAGATTTCCTAGATTAGACACTGTCCTAATGGTAGAGAAATTTATCAAAGAATATGATGGGGAATTTAAGAAAAGAGAGCTTTGGGAGCATTTGCCCAAGAAAATGATGTACCAGACATTTTGCGTGATTATTGATTATTTATTGTATTCTAACAAAATATCTATTGATGCGGAAGGCAAAATAGGCTGGATTTTTTATCCGGAAAAAGCCCAGGAATATATGGACAGAATTGACTTAGGAAGAAGAAAATGGAAAAAAGATCAGTAACACGATTTTTTGACAAGGGCATACAGGATGCTTTTTACAAGCTTGAAGAAGGTGATGAGCAGGAAAAAGAGATGTTTAGGCTGATTAATCAGGCAATGGACAATATTGAAAAGAATGCTTTTTGCGGAATACAAGTCCCTAAAAAACAAATACCTAAAGAATACAAGCAAAAGTATGGAGCAACTAACATATGGAAGTATGATTTGCCTAGAGGCTGGCGGTTAATTTATACAATTCAAGGAGGAGAGCCAGTAGTTGTTAGCATAATATTAGAATGGTTTTTCAGCCACAAAGAGTATGATAGAAGGTTTCATTATTGAATATTCTATTATTTTTTACCGAGATCGCTACCAGATGCCATCTGGACTGGGTTTTTGGCGTGCGCTTATAGTCCTTTCTGGTATCTTGGAGTGATGTCGCCTGTGAGTATATGGATTGGTTAGCACAAGGAAAAAGGAGAAAATTTTCCACTTGTATATGCACTGATTATTTGTTTGGCTAAAGAAAACGTCCTAAAGGTTTTTACTACTGATCATCACTTTAAAGGCTTCAAATAGTCTATTATTTTATAGTAGTAACATGAGCGAAATGTTTAAATAGCTGAAAATTCACGAAAAAGTATGGCAAAATCTAATAAGCTTGGAAAATTCAATTGGAGAGTTCCAACTATATCTTCTACTTTAATTGAAGGTGAAGATGCTCCTGTTATCTATGATATGTTTGGAGAAGACGCTACAAAGAGATTTAATGGTAACAAGTATCTTACAGTTCTTAATCTAGTTCCTGCTCAAGAAGGCAATCCTGCGTATGTAACAGGCTCAAATGTCTTTGCAGCTGCTCGTTTGGATACTTTAGCAAGACAAAACAATATGAGAGTTGCTACATTAGCTGATTTAAGCCATCCGCAGATTTTAGCTATGGTAAAAGATCAATTTTACTCTGACACTCCTGCTCTTGTTGCACAAAGTGCAAGAGATTCAAGAGGTCAAAATGCAGGTATTCTAAAGCATGTTGTTGAATTAGCAGAAGAAAAAATGGGCACAGTTAAGTTTCCATTTATGGTTACGGGGTTTGATGTAGCTCCATCTGAAGATAAAGGCTATGGATTAAGCATTACACCTAGAGATGATTTTACTGTTGTTCAAGATGATAGATTTTCTGGAAATAATTGTGGTAAAACTTTCAATGAAGCTGATGAACTTGGATTACCTAAATTTGAAAATGAAGGAAAGAGAAGGTTTTATGCTAGAAATAATGGCCTTTCGGGGTTGTACCTCGGGAGGAACCTCAGTATCGACTCGGACGACGATGATTTGGCTGTCTCGGGCGAGTATGGTCGGGTAGTTCTGGTTCGCGGCGAAGCCGATAACGCAAAAATTTTGCAAGAATATATTGCAAAGCAAAATGCGAACCTTCAAGAGCTTAGAGGGAAATTAAAGACTAGATATCAATCAGGTCTTAAAGAAATTGAATCTCTTGCACAACGATTAGGGGTTAAATAAAATGGGAAATTATTCTTTTCCTCCTGCAATCAAGCAACCTTCAATAATTCCTTACTTAGTTGCTGGACCAAATGCTCCAGAATTCGTAAAAG